>LBJMC04202__coassemble_190_pt1 | contig 62318 bp, 51 predicted proteins | sample LBJMC04202__metabat2_low_PE_018 | metagenome-assembled genome bin LBJMC04202 | reverse complement strand
CCTACCTGCTAAAAATCTCCACAACGAAAAAGTCCTCACGATTTCTCGTGAGGACTTGATTTTTTTGGCGTCCCCAGGGGGATTCGAACCCCCGTTGACGGCGTGAAAGGCCGTTGTCCTGGGCCGACTAGACGATAGGGACATTCAGCGGAGAAAAAATTTATATGATGAAGGAAAGATTGTCAATCTTTTTTTCTGGGTTCCGACTATTACACAAGCAGCTCCTGAGCGACTGCTATTGTTCCTGAAGCGGCATAGAGGTGCTGTAAATCAGTTCATTATCAGCGTACACTTTTGCCCGTACCATCGCTCCATCCACCAGTTCCACTCCGTTCGGCAGGGTGGGATTACTGATAATCTTTTTCAGACGATTTATGCGATAGCTGGTATTTCCGCCGCCTGTAAGGGGATACACCGTGCCGTCGGCCAGAATAAGCTCAAAGTCCACGTCGCCCGCAAGCTGCTTCCCCTGTGCCGTATTATACAGATCAAGAGAAATACGGAGATTGCGTGCGCCTACCCGGCGAGCCTTCATATTTCTGACATCGGCCAGCCCCTTGTCCACTTCCGTCGGTTTTCCGACTTCTGCTGCCTTCGCGCCGGTGTCAACATCTGCCGTATTCGTTTCCGTACGGAGGGGCAGATTAGGTTTGACGCTCTCCGGCTCTGCCGCCTTTTCTTCCGGCAGAGAGACGTCTTGCGACGTCGTCTTCTCCGTCTCGACCTCCTGTTTTACGGGTGCGGAGGAAGGCTCCGGAACAACGTTTTCTTCAGGAGAAGGAGCAGAGTCGCCCTTTATGTCTTCCGTGTTTTTCGGACTCGCGTCCAGAGTATCGGCTGAACCATCCCGACTTGCGTCTTTTTCTACACTTTCTTCAACTGCTGCGGGTACTGAAGTCTCCGTATAGGAAGGACCGAGTACATGTTGCAGCAGCTCGGGATCCGCAACTCGCAGAAAATCTTCAAGGCTTCCAAGTCGTGCGATGATATTGCGTTGTTCTTCAAGCTGCGTGCGCAAAGAGGCATTTTCATCGCGCAGTGCCGAATATCGCTGGAGCAATTCCCAACCGGCCCAAAGAGTTCCGGCCAGAAGGAGAGGAAGAGAAATGAGTAGTATGATGAAAAATCGCAAGGCTCCCGAGCCCATCCTCATGCGTGAGGTTTTGCCCTGATCTGTCATGAAGATGAGGCTGTAGCTGCGCTTCATGCTTTATCCCGTATAATTGTCCACGATTCCGAGGCGATGCGCCAACTGTCTCCTTCCGGATAAAGCAGCAGTTCCTTGATACCCCTGTCATGGTAACCGGAGCTGTCGCTGTACAGCTGCGTCATGCGAACACGCACCCCCCTGTCTTCCACATACACCGTTGTGCCCTGAAGCTCAACCCGTACCGGTTTTTTACGCGCCCAGATACTTTTTTTGTTTTCCAGAATGGCGTCCCGGCCTTTCAATGTTCCCTGATCTGCTCCCGGCCTGTAAAAAGAAGCATAACGTTTCAGATCGCCGTCTTCCCATGCCTTGCGCCAGTCCTCCACAAGTTGCAGGATCTCCGGAGTGACCCGGCGCATGAAGGCGTCGTGCAGTCCAAGATCTTCAGGAAGCCACTCCATGGCAACAATTTTCAATGTTCCGTCTTCCCCGGGCATCCAGTACAGACGGCGGGTTCCTTCGGTATGCAGATTCGGCGCACGATAATACTGCGTGAACCAGGAAACCCAGTAGCCCGGGCCGGGCAGTACGCTGATATCCCCCTGCTCTATGGATATCCACGAAAAACGCTGAAAAAGAGAACTTTTCAGCGCCTTAAACGCGTTGAAATTTTCACTGGTTCTCGTGTAGGCTTCAGGATCATAAAAGTCAAAAAATGAAGGTGAACGATCTGCCCATGCGCGATTCCATTCCGCGCTGCGTCGGGCTACTTCCTGCAGACTGGTCTCATCCGCAACAGAACTTAAGGCCGAACTGTCAAACAGCACCGGAAGATTGGACTGCGCACGAACGCTTTCTTCCGTTGCCGTTTCCGTAACGGCAGGGATAGGAGTCTTTTCCTGCGAAGGAAGGGCCAGATCGGCCGGAAACGCTGGATCGGTCTCACCTTCTTCCGGGAAAGAAACTTCCGAATCCGATGCGTTCACGACGGCTCTCGAAGTATCTTCTCTCTGAGTTTCCGACGGTGCGGACGCCATATCTCCGAAAGAAGCCGAAGAGTCTGCGGGAGCTTCCGCCGGCAGTTCAACAGCAGCGGGACGCTCAGGAGACGGGATAGAGGCGGGGAAAGAAAGCTGTGCCGACTGAAGCGGCACAGCCTGTTCCGCAGATGCAGAGAGCTGTGCGGCGGAGGGCTGCTCGGAACTCATGGCGACAGAGGATAAGATCTCATCCTGCTGTGCAGTGCGAACGGAAGAAGCCCGGAGAACAGGGCCGTCCACGCGCTGGGCCACCAGTACAGGAGTTCCCGGCTTGAGGCGGGGCGCAAGGCGGTCGATGTCGTCCAGATCGATGGCAATACAGCCCTGCGTCCTCTGATTGGCTATAGGACGCCCCTTGCTGTGAATCCAGATTCCGTATCCGGTTTTGCCGCGCAGTCTGTCCACGGGGTTGGGATAATTCAGAGCATGGGCCTGACTGCCGTATTCGTCGAAATCGAGAGGAGCCTGAATCTTTCCCCGTACGAAATACACGCCTTCCGGCGTGCGCAGGTCGCCCTCAACCTGCTTGTCGCCTTCAATACGCCCATGGATGCTGGGAAAGGCTTCCTCAACGGTGAGCGGACTGCGACGGGCAAGAAGAAAAAGATGCCGGGAGGACTTGTCCACGGCCACGAATTCCGAAGGCAGGCCCGGCGCATCCATAATGGTAGTCTGCCAGGCGGGCGCAGGCGAAGGGCACCCCAGAAGGATTGCCGACAATCCGAAAGCAGGAATCAGGCGGCGCATGAATTTCCGTCAGGCTCTGCGGCCGAGTTCGAGAAGTTCCTTGCGGCGGAAAAGCGCACGCAACGTATAGCCAGCGGCGGCAATGGCCTCGCTGCCTCCCTCTTCACGATCCAGCACCGTGCATACGGCAACGATGTTGAATCCTGCATCTTTGACCCGTTCACAGGCCGTCAGCAGGGAGCCGCCCGTTGTCACCACGTCTTCCAGCATGGCCACGGGCGCGCCGGGCTTCAGATTTGCCAGTCCCTCGATATACTGATTGGTGCCGTGTCCTTTCGGACTTTTCCGGACGATGAAGGCGGCCACAGGGCGTTCCTTGGTCCAGGAAATAACGGAGGTGGCCGTAACCAGAGGGTCGGCCCCAAGGGTCATTCCCCCCACGGCGTCAAGCTGCGGGAGATCGGAAAGGAGATCGTAGAACAGATTGCCGATGAGCCATGCCCCTTCCGGGTGCAGCGCAGTCTGTCTGCCGTCGAAATAGAAGTCGCTTTCGCGGCCGGAGGCAAGCACAAAATGTCCTTCCCTGTAGGATTTTTCCAGCAGCAGCGACGCAAGACGGCGTTTCATGTCGAGAATGGAAAGTGTGGCGGAATTCATGGGATATCCTTGCCATGGCCGGAATTTCCGGCCATGGACTGAGTCTCAGATATTCTTGTTGTCCTGTTCTCCGAACACACGATCCAGAGAAACATCTTCGTACCGAATATAATAGGAAGTATCAAAAAGCAGATCAAGCTCGTGCTGAGTCAGATGCTTCGTGATTTCAGCATCACCACGCACAACGTCCGGGAAGGGACGTCCGCTTTCCCAGCTTTCCATGGCGCAACGCTGAACCATGACATAGGTTTCCTGCCGGGGCAGGCCCTTGCCGATCAGCGTCGTCAGCACGCGCTGGGAGAAGAATATGCCGTGGCTTCCCCACAGATTGCGTTCGATGTTTTCCGGCAGGAGGCGCAGGCCGTTGATCAGGGTGGCCAGCCGGTGCAGGGCATAGTCCATGAGAATGGTGGAGTCGGGCATGATCACGCGTTCGACCGAGGAATGACTGATATCCCGCTCGTGCCAGAGAGCCTGGCTTTCGAGAGAGGCAAGCGCGTTGCCCCGCAGCAGACGGGCGACGCCGCACAGATTCTCCGCCGAAATGGGATTGCGCTTATGGGGCATGGCGGACGATCCCTTCTGTCCCTTTGCAAAGCCTTCCTCCACTTCATGCACTTCAGTACGCTGAAGGTGGCGCAGCTCCGTACACAGGCGTTCTATGCCGCCGCCCGCTATGGCGAGCGTCGTAAAATAATGGGCATAGCGATCGCGCTGAATTATCTGGGTGGAGATAGTATCCGGCTTGAGGCCGAGAATCTCGCAGGCGCGCTTTTCAATGTCCGGGGAAAGAAAGGCGTAGGTACCCACGGCGCCGGAGATTTTTGCCGTTCTGATATCTTCGACGGCAGCGGCGAAACGTTCCCGATGACGCCGGAATTCGGCATAAAATCCTGCAAACTTGAGCGCGTATGTGGTGGGTTCCGCATGAATGCCGTGCGTGCGCCCCATACAGATCAGCCCCTTATGTTCGAGGCTGAATTTCTTGAGAGCTTCCAGCACGAGATCAAAGTCGTCGAGCAGACGTTTTCCCGCCCGCACCAGCAGCAGCGCGCCGGCGCTGTCCACGATGTCGGAAGAAGTACAACCGAGATGAATGAAGCGGGCCGCCGGGCCTATCTTTTCTTCCAGGGAAGTGAGGAACGCGATGACGTCATGGCGCGTGGTAGCTTCGATTTCCTCAATGCGCTTCACGTCGATGTCGGCCTTTTCCCGTATGGTGGCCATGTCCTCGACGGAAATGACTCCCTGCTCGTGCCATGCCTCGCAGACGGCAAGCTCAACTTCAAGCCAGGCACGGTAGCGGTTTTCCAGAGACCACAGAGCGGCCATTTCAGGACGGGTGTAACGTGCAATCATGATATACCTCGCGGGGAACGGCGTTTTGCGTGCGACGCAACGGCTGAAAAAGAGGATCAGTTCGTACTGCTTTCCGCCGTGGAAGAGCTTTTCCCGGCATCGGGCTTTGCCGCTTCAGGGGAAGAGGTTGAAGCGGAGTCGGAAGCAGTCCCGGTATGGGAGCCGGAATCTGAGCCGGCAGCAGGTTCGTGATTGACGAACCAGCCTCCGCCCTTGAGAAGGAAGGATGTGTTGGACAGAACGCGGGGGGACGGGCTGCCGCAGACAGGACAGGGATGGGTATCGGCTTCGTCGTCGGACTTCAGCCATTCTTCAAAGGTTTTGCGGCACTTGGGGCAGGAATATTCGTAAATAGGCATGGATGACAGAAAACGCTTCAGGTTATGGCAGAATAAAAAATCCGCCGATCAAAAAACACAGAAAAAGACTTTGCCGGACACCCTTTCAGACTGAAAAAGGCGTCCCGCAAAATCCTTCTCGCTGGACTGGCTCAGGAGGCCGTTACTTCTTGGCGGCAGCCTGGGCTTCGTGGATACGGGCCTTCAGACGCTTTGCGCGACGATGGCGACGACGATCCAGTTCCTTCCTGCGTTCTACTTTCTTGTGAGCCATGAGAGGTCTCCTCCATATCAGTTGTTGCTCTGTCTGTATAAGCGCAGTTTCCGACGCTGTCCACCCCTGCCCGGAGCCGCTTGTCAGGGAAGAGGGCATGCCGTATCCTGCCCTTGCCCTTCGGGCTGTCAGAATTATGCAGAATTTCAAGGAGAACGACTGATTATGGATATCAATGCTGTGCGTGCGCGGATCACGCCGGATCAGTTTGCCAGTTTTCTCGGCATCAAGGTGCTGGAAGCGAATTCCGAGCGTGCACTGGTCGGGGTTGAGCTGGAGGATCACTATCTCAATATCCACGGCGGCGCCCACGGCGGACTGATCTTTTCCCTTGCGGATATGGCCTTTGCCGCTCTGGTTGTGGCGAACGATCTGCTCTGCGTCAACGCGCAGACCTCCATCTCCTACGTCAAGCAGGGAAAAAAGGGACCGTTGCGTGCGGAAGCCAGGATGATCAGAGCGGGGCATAAACTCGTCACCTGCGAAGTACGCGTACTCGACGCCGACGACGAACTGCTGTCTCTGGCCACAGTGACCGGCTATGTCATGACGCCCAGGCCTGCCGCATGAACGCCTGCCGGCAGACAAGGGAAGAAGCCCCGGAAACGGCGACGCGTCTTTCCGTCTCCGCCCAGGAACGGGGGCAACGTCTGGACGCCTTCTTGAGCGCACGGCTCGGGCTTTCCCGTTCCAAGGTCAAGCGCGCCGTGGAAGAAGGGCACTGCCAGATAAACGGCAAACTCTGTCTCGAAGCGGATGTACGCCTTGCCTCCGGGACAGAACTGCTCTTTTTTTCCCCGGAAAACGCATCCGCTTTGATACCGGAAAAGGGCGAGCTGGATATTCTGTATCGCGACGAACATCTGGTTGTCGTCAACAAGCCTCCCCACCTCACGGTTCACCCCTGTCCGAGCTGCCCCGAGGGGACGCTGGTACAGCGTCTGCTTTCCCGCGTGCCGGAACTGGCAAAGCTGGAAGGAGAACGGCCGGGCATAGTTCATCGACTGGATAAGGACACTTCCGGCCTTCTGGTCGTGGCGCTGAACGAACGCGCACGACTTGAACTGACGCGGGCCTTCGCCGATCGGGAAGTATCCAAAACCTACCTGGCAATCACGCATGGACTTCCGCCGGAACGGGGCGAAAGCCGCCTTCCTCTGGGACGGCACCCTTCGCTGAAAACCCGCATGGCCGTCGTTCCGGAAAACCGGGGCGGCAAGGCCGCACACAGCGAATGGAGTACGCTGTATCGGGACCCCGGATCGCGTTTTGCCCTGCTGGCCGTTCGTATTCATACCGGAAGGACCCACCAGATTCGGGTGCATCTTGCACATGAAGGGTACCCCTTATGGGGTGACGCTCTGTACGGCCCCACGGCGGGAGAAAAGGAAACGACAATCGCCCCAAGGCAGATGCTCCACGCCTGGAAACTGGTATTCCGCCATCCCGTCACAGGACGGGAGATGCGTTTCTGCTGCCCTCCCCCTGAAGATTTTCCGGACTGCATGGCCGCGCTGTCGAAGCGCATGATCCGTCTGGTGCTTACAGGAGTTGCCGGCTGCGGCAAATCGACGCTGCTGCATGTCCTCGGCGATAAGGGCGTGCCCATATGGAGCGCGGATGCCGTTGTCGCGGATCTGTATGCGCCCGGCGGCGACGGCTGGCGCATGTTGCGCGGCATGTATGGCGACAGATTCGTAGCGGGAGACGATTCCCCCGTGGATAAGGCAGCTCTTGCCGCGGCTCTGGCCGACGATCCGGATCTGCGCCGCGAAATTGAGCATGCCGTACATCCCATGGTATTCCATGCTCTGCATGAATTCTTTGCGAAGACGGAACGCGAAGGAGCGGAAATCGCGGCTGCAGAAGTACCTCTGTGGCATGAAAACCGCAGGAACGACCGGTCTGAGGAAAAAGAACGGATACTGTCCGTGACGGTATGCTGTCCGGATCTCTCCCGACGGGAACGACTGCATGTCCGGCGCGGCTGGAGTGAAGAAAGAACAGCTCTGGTGGATTCCTGGCAGCTTTCCCAGAAAGACAAGGCCGGATTATCGGATATTGTCGTGGACAACAGCGGCGATGAAGCGGCACTATACAGGGAAGGGGAAAAGCTCCTGAACCAGGTCTCCGCACAGGAACAGCAGAGGCTCGCATCCCTTCGCACGGCATGGGAAAATATATGGACCTGCCCGAAGTAAACCTACCGACATTCTGAGGGAAAATTCATGATTACGGTGTACGGAGGAGGAAGCTGGGGAACGGCACTGGGGCATGTGCTGGCAAGCGCAGAGCATGAGACGACGCTGCTGCTGCGGGATGAAGAAGTAGCCCGGGCCGTCAACGAACGGCATGAAAATCCGCGCTATCTTGCCGGTCTTCCGCTTGCGCCTTCTCTGCGGGCCGTAACGGACACGGCCATACTGAAGGATTCTGATGTCTGGGTGCTGGCCGTCCCCTGCCAGAGCCAGCGGAACGTACTGGAAAGCGTGCGCGAACTCGCACGCCCGGAAACGGTGATCGTCAACGCCGCAAAAGGAATAGAGCTGAACAGCCTCAAGCCTCTCTCCGTCGTATCGGCCGAAGCGCTGCACGAAACAGAACGCGATATGCGCCGCCGCTACGCCATGCTTTCCGGCCCCTCCTTTGCGCAGGAAGTGATTGAAAACAAGCCGAGCGCAGTCGTACTCGGCTGTGCGGACGAAGAACTCGGGGCGCGCCTGCGGGCCATGTTTGCGACGCCCTTCTTCCGCTGCTACTCCAGCCCGGACGTGCGCGGCGTGGAGCTTGGCGGAGCCTTGAAAAACGTCATCGCCATTGCTGCGGGTGTCTGCGACGGTCTGCAATTCGGGGATAACGCGCGCGCCGCGCTGGTAACCCGCGGTCTGGCGGAAATCACGCGGCTTGGCGTGGCCATGGGCGCCAGGGCATCCACCTTCATGGGGCTGTCCGGGCTGGGCGACCTCATGCTCACCTGTGCCGGCGAGCTTTCCCGCAACCGGCAGGTAGGTCTGAGACTCGGCAGAGGAGAACGGCTCGAAGATATTGTTGCGGATATGCACATGGTGGCCGAAGGCGTCAAAACCACGCGCGCAGTGAACGCTCTGGCCCGAAAAATTGATGTGGACATGCCCATAACTTCCGCCATGGATTCCCTGCTGGACGGAAGACTCGCCCCCAGACAGGCGGCAGAATTGCTCATGAGTCGGGCGCTTAAAGAAGAAGGCATATAAGGGAAACTGCGCCGCATCCGGTTGCTGTAAAAAAACGGTCGCTACTCCGCAGTACGGACATCTTGTGCCGCATACTTTCTACGGATATGAGAGCATAGAAAATCATGCGCGGACGGCCAGCAGATAACGCTCCAGTCCGGCGTAATCCCTTCCGGTCAGGGCAGGATTCCAGGAATCTCCGCACATTTTCCTGATCGCGCTGCCCTGTCCTGCGCCGTGTTCCATAAGCAGCACTCCCCCGGAGGAAAGCAGCTCTTTTGCCGCAGCAAGGACGGCGCGGGGATGATCCAGACCTTCAGGGCCGGCCAGCAGAGCCGTTTCCGGTTCAAAATCCCGCACGCCGCGTTCCAGCTCCCGATACTCCCTTTCCCCTATGTACGGAGGATTGCTGAGTATCAGAGCGGGAGAACGAAACGCTTCCGGAAGCCTCTCCAGAAAGTCCGGAGCGCAAAAATCCGCCTGAAGAAACTCCACGCGATCAGCCACGCCCAGCCTGCGGGCGTTGGCCCGCGCTATTTCCAGCGCATCCGCACTGATATCCACAGCCAGCCCACGCCACAGAGGACATTCCTCCGCAAGAGTCAGCGCAATACAGCCGCTGCCCGTGCCGAGGTCGAGAAAACAAAGCTGTTCCCCCCGCACTCTCTCTGATCGCGCAGAGAGCAGGGCTGTCGTCCCGTCAAGGGGCAGATTCGGCAGAAGCGGACGGGCATCCCCCAGCAGAAAAAGCGCGGCATCCACAAGATGTTCCGTTTCCGGCCGGGGAATCAGCGTAGCCGGACTGACAGCGAAGTTTCTCCCGTAGAATTCCTTTTCTCCGACAAGATAGGCCAGCGGCTCTCCAGCCGCCCTGCGTGCGATTAAGGCATCCAGAGGCTGCTCCGCCTCTGCGGGCAAAGGATCGCGGCCGTGCGTCACAAGAGATTCCCGCGTCATGCCGAGCGTATGACACAGCAGCATCTCTGCCTCCCGACGCGGAGAGGAAGAGGAATCCTCCTGAAAAGGAGCGGATGCGGACAAAAGGGCCGCCGCATGTTCCAGCCATTCGCGCAAACAGGGCATATCACTCCGTAAGGGATGAAAGCGCGTCGTCCAATTCGTCCAGAGGCACGCATATCATCCCCATATTGTGCATATCCCGCAGGTTGGACTCAGCCACGTCCGGAGTGGCCGCCGAACAGGCGTCACGCACGACGACGACATGCAGATCCCGGTACAGGGCATCGACGGCCGTTCCGCGCACACAGTTGGGATACTGAGTTCCTGAAAGAAGCACCGTATCCACCCCGAGGGCACGCAGATCGTCTTCCAGCGATGTGCGATAAAACGCGCTGAAGCGGGTCTTGACGACCTTATGTTCGCCGGGCAGAGGCGCAAGCTCATCCACAATGGCGCTGCCTTCGCGTCCTGCCACACAAAAACCCGCCCCTCCGTTTTCGAACAGATGACGACGAAAAATTTCCGCGTCGGAACCGTCGGGCCTGTGTTCGCGCACCACATGGAACACCGGCCAGCCTTCGACCCGCGCTCTTTCCAGCAGACGCCGGATCGCGGGTACCGTAGCCAGCGCACCTTCCACACGCAGGGGCGCGCCGGGCAATACGAAGTCCTTCTGCATATCAATTATCAGCAGTGCGGGTTTCATCGGAGCTTCCTCTTTGTTTCACGAAGCTGCCGTGCGGAGCAGCAATTTTAAACGATGCACGACACCGCGAATATTCATCGGAGCGGAATCGTCAGGAGAACGAAAGGCAGACGGCGGGCAGGCTCTTTTCATGCTTCGCCCTTTTATCCGTATCCGTCATGTCCCCGGCGCACACTGAGGGAAAGGCGGCCCTTTTCATACTCTTTCGGGAGCGCGCCCTTCCCTCATGCAAAGAAACGACTCTTCAGAGCGGCAACAGAAGGCCGGGACTTCAGGCATACATTTCGCGCTGAAGCCATTCCTTGATTGCCGGTGTCGGCGCAAACACGCCCTTAAGCGTACCGAATTCCGCTTTAAACGCCTTTTCCAGCTCCTGCGGCAGAGCCAGCGTGAGCAAATCGACCGCCTCTTCCGAATTGCGCCGCACCAGGCGCACCACGGGAGAGGAAGGCCAGGTATCCACCACAAAATAGGTGGCAAAATCCTCTTTTGAGCGCACCGGGGCATGTTCGGCATGCCAGTTGTTGTTCCCCCATTCGAGATACAGGGTAACGGCGTCCTCGGGAGCAAGATCCCAGTCAATAACGTATTTGGCGAATTCTTTTAAACGGGAAGGAGAATCCATGCAGGCTCCGGAAAAAAGGTTACAGCAGACCGGCCCGCGACAGTTCCGCCCGAAGGGCTTCCTGCGCGGCGGGAGCCATGTTGCACAAGGGAAGGCGGAATTCATCCGTCATGCGCCCCATAAGCGAAAGCGCAGTTTTTACCGGTATCGGATTACTTTCCGCAAACATGGCCCGATTCATGGGTTCAAGCTCAAAATGCAGTTTACGGGCAAGGGTCGTGTCTCCCTTTTCCCATGCCTCGCACAGCGCCGCAATCTTGGCGGGCAGAATATTGGATGTCACCGAAATGACCCCGCAGGCCCCGAGGCTGAGGCTGGGCAGCAGCGTGAAGTCGTCTCCGGAGAACAACAGAAGGTCTGGCCCGCACTGTTCAAGAATATTCGATACCTGAACCAGATTCCCCGTGGCTTCCTTGATACCGACCACATGTTCCAGCTCGCGGAACATGCGCGCCATGGTAGAAGGCAGAATGTTGGAACCTGTGCGTCCGGGCACGTTGTACACGAACAGCGGCAGATCCACGGCGTCGTTGACGGCCTTGAAGTGCCGGAAAATACCTTCCTGCGTGGGCTTGTTGTAATACGGGGAAATAAGCAGCGCGGCATCTGCCCCCGCCTTTTTGGCAAAAGCTGTCAGGCGTATGGCCTCGGCGGTATTGTTGGATCCCGAACCGGCCAGCACGGGAACGCGTCCCTTTACCTGTTCAATGCAGATACGAATGGCGTTTTCGTGTTCCTCATGCGTCATTGTGGCGGATTCGCCCGTGGTGCCGCAGGGAAGAAGGGCGTGAATACCCTGCTCAAGCTGCCATTCAATATGGGCACGATAGGCTTCTTCATCAATGACGCCGTTCCTGAACGGCGTGACCAGCGCGGTGATGGCTCCGTGAAACATGCTACCTCCAATGAACAGCCGGGTGTTTCATGTCCCGGCGACTCCGCGAGCGAAAGGTTGTCAGCCCTCGCTTCAGGCTCCCATCCCCAATCGAGCTTCTTTACTCTGCCCGATCAGCGGCGCGCAATCTCGGGATCACCTGTTCCACCCTTTTGACATTCGCGAACGGGAGGCGTCAAGAGAGCCTCATAATTTCCATTCTATCGCAATTTTTTCATTGACAGCTGCGCGAGCGCTATATATATCAAACACACAAACATTCAAACAATTGTTTTATTGAAAAACAACAAGCCACAGGAGGCACACCATGAAAAAAATCATCAAACTTTCCGGTCTGGATTGCGCGAACTGTGCTGCAAAAATGGAAGAAGCCGTGCGCGGTATTGAAGGTGTGGAACAGGTCACTGTGAATTTTCTGACCCAGAAAATGCAGATCGAAGCCGACGAAGCCTGCCTGCCAGCCATTCTGAAAGAGGCAAAACGCCTTATCGGGCGCATAGATCCTGACGTTGAAATGGAGGCATAATCAGCATGACCAGGAAACAGCGCAAAACCCTGTGGCGTATTCTGATTGCCGCAGTCCTGTATATCGCCGCGCTGGCCGCGCCGCTGGAAGGTCTTCCCCGTCTTACGGCCTTCCTCATCGTCTATGCCGTCATAGGTGGAGACATCCTGCTCAAAGCAGTACGCAATATTATCCGTGGGCAGGTTTTTGACGAAAACTTCCTGATGTCCGTGGCCACAGTGGGAGCAATGTGTCTGGAAGAGTATGCCGAAGGCGTGGCCGTCATGCTGTTCTACCAGATCGGCGAACTTTTCCAGTCCTATGCGGTAGGCAAGTCTCGTCAATCCATTGCGGCTCTCATGGATATTCGCCCCGATCACGCCACAGTAGAAAGGGACGGACAGCAACAACAGGTCGATCCGGAAGAAGTAGCTGCCGGAGAAATTATCATCATCCGGCCGGGCGAACGTATTCCGCTGGACGGCATTGTTGAAGAAGGCACGTCATCCGTGGATACAGCGGCCCTCACGGGAGAATCCCTCCCTCGGGAAACTCTGCCCGGACACGAAGTCATCAGCGGATGTGTAAACCTGAGCGGCGTCCTCCGGGTGCGCGTCAGCAGGGAATACGGGCAGTCCACCGTATCACGCATCCTCGATCTTGTGGAAAACTCCTCCTCGCGCAAGAGCAAAAGCGAACACTTCATTACCCGCTTTGCGAAGTATTATACGCCCGCCGTTGTATTTGCTGCGCTGGCGCTGGCCGTTCTCCCTCCTCTGCTTTTCGGACAGAGTTTTTCTTCATGGGTAGAACGCGCTCTGACTTTTCTGGTCATTTCCTGCCCCTGCGCTCTGGTCATCTCCATTCCCCTGAGCTTTTTCGGAGGTATCGGCGGTGCCTCGCGCTCCGGTATTCTCGTAAAAGGAGGCAACTACCTTGAAGCGCTTGCTTCCGTATCCGTTGTGGCCTTCGACAAAACAGGAACGCTGACACGGGGCAGTTTTGAAGTCGTCGCCGTTCATCCCGAACAGACGGACGAACGCGAACTGCTGGGTCTGGCTGCTCTGGCCGAAAGTTATTCCGATCATCCCATATCCCGCTCGCTCAAGGAAGCATGGGGCAGAGAAATCGAGCGCGAACGTCTTTCCGACGCGGAAGAAATTCCCGGTCAGGGAGTGATTGCCGTTGTGGACGGGAAACGCGTGGCCGCCGGCAATCTGCGGCTCATGGAAAGCATCGGGGCCGAAGGAGCCCATGAGTGCCACCTGCCCGGCACAGCCGTACATATCGCCGTGGACGGCGTATATCAGGGGCATATCATCATTGCCGACGTGGCCAAGCCTGATGCCGCAGAGGCCATTCGCGAACTGAGGACGCTGGGCGTACGCAGAACCGTCATGCTCACCGGAGATGCCCGCAAGGTGGGCGAAAGCGTGGCCCGCGAACTCGGCATTGACGAATATTATGCCGAACTGCTTCCCGGCGACAAGGTAAGCGTGCTTGAACGTCTGCTGGCCGGAAAAAAGGAAGGGGAGAATCTGGCCTTTGTGGGAGACGGCATCAACGACGCCCCTGTTCTGGGGCGGGCCGACGTGGGTATCGCCATGGGCGCGCTCGGTTCGGATGCCGCCATTGAGGCGGCGGACGTGGTTCTCATGGACGACAAGCCGACCCGCATTGCGGATGCCGTACGCATCGCACGCAAAACGCTGCGCATCGTCCGGCAGAACATCGTGTTCGCCCTCGGGGTGAAGGCCGTGGTGCTTGCTCTGGGAGCGGCAGGCCTTGCCAATATGTGGGCTGCTGTCTTCTCCGACGTCGGAGTTTCCGTCATCGCCATACTCAACGCCATGCGCGCTCTGGACACGAGGCCGCGCACATAGGTCCCAAAGGCCGCTCCAGAGAAATATTTTCTCTGGACGGCCCTTCGCGCTTCTGTCATGCTCCGGCCGCCGGACATGTCGCCCGGTTCAAACCGGGCTTGTCCATGTACGGCAATACAGAACTCGGCGTTCTTTACGCTCTCGGCACCGCCTTTTCCTGGGCGACCGCCGGAATTATCCATACAGCCATTGCCCGCCGTGTCGGCGTGCAGGGCGTGATGCTCCTGCGTCAACCCGTTGCCTTTGCCGCCCTGGGAGCAGCCTGTCTGATATGCGGCATTCCGCTTCTGACCAGCCCGCATTTTCTTCTGCTGGCTGCGCTCTCGGGTATCAGCGGCATACTGATTGGCGACGCCTGTCTCTATGCCGGGGCCCTGCGTATCGGCCTGCGTCCGGCGCAGGTCTGTCTTTCTCTCTCTTCCTCATTCACTGCAATCATCGGCGCGATTTTTCTCGGCGAGCGTATCGGTATTCAGGGCGCAGTCGGTATTGCCGTGGCCACGGTCGGCGTCGTTCTCGTTGTCGCCTCGGAAAGAGGCGACGCGCACAACCCGCCCGCGCGCGGTCCTGCGCGTACCCGGGGCATCGCGCTCTGCCTGTTCTCCGCTCTGATGCTGGCCACAGGCATGATCTTCTCCAAACAGGCGCTTTCCGAAGGCATGAACGAGCTTTCCCTCGCCCTGTACCGCAACGGCGTTTCCATGATCGGCATCATCCTCGTCGCTGCATTGCGCGGCGCTTTCCGACCTGTGTTTTCAGGCATGGCAAAACAGCCGGAAGTAGCCGGTCTTGTTCCTCTGGGCTGTCTTTTCGGGCCTGCCGGAGGGATCTGGCTCTCCTGTCTCGCCATCAAACTTCTGCCGGCCTCCGTGGCCGCCATGCTCATCGGTCTGGAACCCATTGCGCTGCTGATTATCATGGGCGTCATGGAACGGCGTATGCCCCGCCGCGACTCCATTCTCGGCGCCATCGTCGCCTGCACGGGCGCGGCCATTCTGGTTACGCGCTGAATAGCCGCAACATACCGGAATAACCGATGAAGCAAACAGTTCTTCTGCGCGTTCCACCTTCCCCAATGCCCCGGAAGGCAGGTGCGTTCGGCCGCGCTCCAGTCGCAGACTGACAGCAAGGACTGCCCCGACAGGGGGGAGAGTCGGCAAGCAGCAGAGCGCAGAACATGCGCCGTCCGGTCGATTTCACAGCCTTGCACCATCTACCCTTTCCTGTTGACAAGCTCTGCCTTTGTTCCGAAACAGAGACAGGAACATTGATATCGAAGGGGGATCTGTGGCCGATCTCAACAAATTTCTGATTCTCTTCAAAGATAAGGACAGAACTGCCGACATAGAAGACTTCGACGAAGACGGAACCCATATCAGACTGAAATTTTTTAATGATTCCAGAGTATTCACCTGCGGCAAGGACAAGGCCTCCGTCTTCACCGATCCTGAAGAAGTTCCGGCAGACGAATATATTTTCCGCTCAAAAGGATACTGCTACGCGGATCTTGCGCGTATCCAGAAATTCCCTGAACACTGGAGGCTTTTCCGCAGAAACGGCTCCACAGTCTGCCTGAAGCAGACCGAAACCGACGTGGTACATTCCTGCCTTGGAGACGCGGAAAACAGAACGCTTCTGGAGTACCTCAAGAAACTGGCCGAGCATGACAGCCTGAAGAGCGACGGCGGAACCGGCTTTCTTCAAAAGCAGTATGAGCAGCTCGACTTCATCCCCGACGACACCATACTCGCGGCCTGCCTCAAGGGCGTACTCCCCGGAGGCGACGAAACGCCCTGCGACACGCTGTATTATCCCTTCGGATTCAATGCCTCGCAGAAAAAAGCGGTGGAAAAGGCTCTTTCCAGCGGTCTGAGCATCATCGAGGGGCCTCCGGGTACCGGCAAGACGCAGACCATTCTCAATATCCTCGCCAATATCATTATGCGGGGACAGAATGCCGCCGTTGTGTCCGGCAACAATTCCGCAACGCACAATATTCTTGAAAAACTGGAAAAATACGGCGTGAGCTTTATCTGCGCCTTTCTTGGAAATCAGGAAAACAAACAGGCCTTCCTCAGTAATCAGAACACACTGCCCGATATGTCGGGCTGGCTTCTTGACGCAAAGACGAAAAAGGAACTTACGGGCAAACTTCGCGCCCTGCATGACGAGCTGAACGAAAAACTGGAAAAACAGAACCTGCTGGCTGCGCTGCGCGCCGAATACGACGCCCTCCAAACGGAACAGGCGCACTTTTCCGACTGTTTTTTCCGGGAGCCCGCCCTGCCGACAGGACGTTCCAGTCTGCGCAGCTTTGATTCCGACGCAATACTCCGTCTGCTGGCCGCCTGCGAAGTGGAATTTGAAAAGGACAGAGCTTTTTCCTTTTGGACGCGCCTTCTCTTTTTTCTGCGTTTCGGCCTCTGGGACAGCGGGCTGTTCAAAAACCCCCCAGCCTCCGTCACGCTTCTGCTTCAGAGTATTTTCTATGCGCGCCGCATTGCGGAAATGCAAATCCGCATCAATGCGCTCGAGACGGAACTCCGAGGCTGGGGCTTCAAGGAAAAAATGGACGAATATGCCGCCATGTCCATGAACATATTTCGTCATGTGCTGGCGGAAAAATATGGAAAGAAAGCCCGCAAGTCATACAGCAATCTCTGGAAGGAAGCGGAATCCGTCATAGAAGATTACCCCGTGATACTCAGCACCACCCATTCCCTGCGCAGCAGCCTCGGCCAGCGCATCACATATGACTATGTCATTTCAGACGAATCCTCTCAGGTGGGCATAAGTTCCGGCATGCTGGCTCTTTCCTGTGCAAGGCGCGCCGTCATCGTGGGCGATCTCAAACAGCTTCCCAACGTCGTGGACGGGCCTACGCGACGCAATACGGATACCCTGTTCAGACAATATGGCGTTCCGGAGGAATTCCGCGCTGCCACGCACAGCCTTCTGCGTTTTATCGCCAAACGCTTTCCAGATGCGCCGCACACCCTTCTGCGCGAGCATTACCGCTGTCATCCGGCCATTATCGGCTTCTGCAACGAGAAGTTCTACAACGGCGAGCTTATCGTCCTCACCCGTCAGGATGAACGGCACGATCCGTTGCGGGTGTTCCGTACCGTTCCCGGCAATCATGCCCGCGACCATCTGAACCGGCGGGAGATCGACGTCATCACCGGGGAAGTCTTTCCTCTCTGCAATCTGAAGGCAAACATCAGCGAGGTGGGCATCGTGACGCCCTACCGCGCGCAGGCGGAGGCTCTCAAAAAAGAACCCGCGCTGGACGGAGTCGTTGCAGATACGGTTGACAAATTTCAGGGACAGGAGAGGAGTACCATCATCCTTTCCACCGTGGACAATGACATCTCGGACTTCGCCGACGACGATCATCGCCTGAACGTGGCCGTATCCCGCGCTGTGGATCAGCTCATCGTCGTGACCAGCGGCAACAGGGCGACGCGGCACACCAGCATTGGAGACCTCATTAACTATGTGAAATATCACAGTATGGACGTGCGGGACAGCAGCATATGTTCCGTATTCGATCTGCTTTACCGTCAGTATGCCGTCGCACGACGTCAGACGCTGCGCCGTCTGAAAAGAATTTCGCAGCTGGACAGCGAAAATCTGATGTTCGGTCTTATTGAAGAGGTTCTGAAGGAAGAAGGTCTTGTCAATTACGGCGTTCACGTCCATGTGCCGCTGCGTCTGCTGCTGCGCGACATTTCCCTCCTTGTGACGGAGCGCGAACGACAGTACGCGTTGAGCAGCTTCACGCATGTGGACTTTCTTATCTTTGAAAAAATGGGACGCAATCCCGTCGCCGCCATAGAAGTGGACGGCTGGGCCTTTCACCGGCCGGACAGTTTGCAGGCGGAACGGGATGCGATGAAAAACAGCATCTGCGCACGCTACGGCATACCGCTTTTCCGCTTCAGCACCACCGGTTCCGGCGAAAGGGAGCGACTGCGCGACATATTCCGGAACATAAACCGGCAATAACGCTCCATATTGCCCGGCCGCGCATGCAAATTTCCCTGACTTCTTCCCGGCAGATCCCCATATGCGCCTGCAACTCCGCATAAGGAAAAGTCTCCGTTCCGAACACGAAGGAAGTCCGGTGTTGTTCCCCGCGTCGCCGCTGCGCTGCGGAGACAAGAGAGCAATATGTTGTTCCTGTGCGGGACGGAAGATCCTGCCTGGTTGATAATTGAAAGTTCGACGACAGCAATATGCAATTGACTTTGAAATTGTATTTCAATAATATCAGTCATCCGTTATCTTCCATTGCACGTAACCTTCCACCATATCGGACCAAGCCATGGCTCGCCAGACAGTGTTCATATCCGGCATCCGCAGAGAGCCAGATCCGAGAGGATCTTCCCCTGATACTTCCGAAAAAGAAACGGAGCAGGCCGTTCATATAGCCGACGGCACCGAAGCCCGCAGGGAGCAGTATCCCCTTACTCCCGGCCTGCCGAAGCCCTCGCTCTGGGTTGAGCCGTCTCTGCTCGTACTGGATCAGGGGCGGCCTGTCTGCTTCCGCATTCAGGATGTCTTCAACTACCACGGTCTGGATGCCGTCGGGGGCGCGGTGCTGGGCTTCCGCCTGCTTCAGAGGGCCTTTGCGGAACTCTCCCCGGAAGGGCCGGCAGAACGTCGCTCAATTTCTCTGTTCACGTCCTTTCCCGGTTTCGGAGTGCGCGACGCCTGCGAACTGATCTCCCGCATGGTCGCGGAAGGCCGCTATCGGGCCGATCCGGGCTTTATCGACGAGCGCGCCCCGGACGGTGTGAATGGTCGTTGTTATTTTCGTTTTTCTCTGGGGGATCGCAGTGTGGAGCTGGCGCCGCCCCCCGCCGTGCCGGACGCGGAGTTCATATACTGGGGCCGGGCCGCAAAACAAAGCTCTCCCGAGGCGGCGGAATATTCCGTCATCATGCGGAACTGGAAACGGGCAAAATTCCATTTGGCATCTCTGCTTCTTGGTCTGGACTGCCGCTCTGCCCTGCGCGTGCTGAAATGACGGAAGGACAGCCCTCGAAAGAAGTCCGGCCAGAGAAAACCTCCGGCAGGATCGTTCCGAAGGGGTGGACAAGCTCTTTGGCTCACCGTACACCCTTTTCCGAAAAGACATGTATCGCAGGTTGAGCATATGGCAATGCGGATAATGCGGGCGCTGCTCCTTCCAATGATTCTTCTGCTCTGCTGGCAGACGGCAAGTTCGCTGGGTCTGGTCTCCCCGTATCTGCTTCCGCCTCCGCTTGAAGTATTGCGCTCGGCGGCGGACATGCTGGAATCCGGGCTGCTGGCCAGACACATGGAAGCGTCCCTCGGGCGTGTGGCCAGAGGTTTTTCCCTAAGCGTCGTACTGGGCTGTGTTCTGGCTTTTCTGCTCTCCTTTCTGCCCCGGCTGGAAAAGGCTCTCGACCCCGTGCTTTCCTTCCTGCGCATGACGCCGCCGCTGGCCACCATCCCCCTGCTCATTCTGTGGCTCGGCATCGGCGAGGCCACCCAGCTTGCCATCATCTTTCTGGCGTCCTTCTTTCCGGTATTTCTCAACGCCCGGGCGGGATTCGCCAGACTGGACGCGCCGTTTCGCGAACTGGCCGCGAGCCTTGCCCTCTCCCGTCTGGACTATGCCCGCTATTTTGTCTGGCCCGCCGCCTTTCCTTCCATTATCACGGGCATACGGTTGAGTTTCGGATACAGCTGGCGCGCGCTCATCGCCGCCGAACTTATCGCCGCCGGAAGCGGTCTGGGATACATGATTTCCGATGCGGAACAGATGCAGCGCGTCGATATTGTCATGGTGGGCATTTTCGTCATCGGGATCACTGGCTGGGCGCTGGACGCTCTGTTCCGCCGCATTGTGATACGCCTTGCGGGCAGACGTTTCCCGGAGCTGGAGGAAGCATGATCGCCTTTGCCGACGTGATCAAATCTTTCGGGGACAGGCGCGTTCTCAACGGCATGACGCTGGACATGGCGGAACGGGGCATCACCTGCCTGCTGGGAGCTTCCGGCTGCGGCAAATCCACCGCGCTGCGCGTGGCGGCCGGTCTGATCGCCCCCGATGCGGGCAGTCTGCATATTCCTGCGGGAAGCTGCGGCGTGGTGTTTCAGGATAGCCGCCTTCTGCCCTGGCTGACCACGGAGGAAAATCTTGCGCTCGCCCTGCCTTCAGCGCAACGCGGGGCAGAAGCCGCGCTGCGTGTGGCTCAGGTTCTGCGCGAAGTGGCTCTTGATCCCCGCGAAACAGGAAAACTCTTTCCCCGCGAGCTTTCGGGCGGCATGGCACAGAGGGCGGGTATAGCCCGGGCCATGCTGCGCAACCCCCGCATCCTCATGATGGACGAACCCTTCGCCTCGCTGGACGCCATGACCAGAAGCGATCTGCAACTTATGCTGAAAACACTGGTGGAAGAACAGGACATGGCCTGTCTCTTTGTCACTCATGACATGGAAGAAGCCTTCTCCCTTGCCCGACGCATCGTGATCATGCGCGACGGGCGGACTGCCGCCATGTTTGAACGGAACGACTTCTCCACTCCGGAGAAACGCGAACATGTGCGCGATAACATTCTGACCTGCCTCGGCAGGAAAAAAGGAGCCTGAAATGATTCTGAAACGTGCGGCCGCTGCTCTGCTGGCCTGCCTTCTGGGCGCGGGAAGCGCAGTTGCGGCGGATGATGTTCTGAACATCAGCTATGTAAAGTCCCCCTTCAATCTCCAGAGCATCGTCATGAAAAAACAGGGGCTTCTGGAAAAGGAACTGGAACCGCTGGGCGTCAGTGTGGTCTGGCATGAAATAGATTCCGGCGCGCAGCAGGCGCAGGCCATGGCCGCCGGTTCTCTGGACGTGGGCGGCGTCATGAACACCACCTCCATTCAAATGGCCCGGGGCGAGGGCAACCCGATCAAGATTGTGGCCGGAGTTTCCCGGCCTACCGGCGTCTTTGCCATTGTGGCGGCAAAGAACGGCGTCGGCGACATCAAAAGTCTGAAGGGAAAAATTGTGGCCGGCCCCAAGGGCACCGTGCTGCATCAGATACTTGTCGCCGCTTTGGCGCGGGAAGGCATGAGCATCGACGACGTACAGTTCATTCAGATGGATATTCCCAAAGCCTTTGCCGCGCTGGAAAGCGGACGTGCCGACGCTGCTCTGCTGGCCGCCAACACCGTGGTCAAGGCGCAGGAAGCCGGAGGCCGCATCCTCGCCACGGCGGACGGGCTGGTCGTTCCCATGCTGGCGGTTGCCGCCTCGGAATCCTTCATCACGGAACATCCCGACAGACTGGAAGCTCTGCTGCGCGCCCACGACAAAGCCGCCGAATGGATCGCGGCCCATCATGATGAGGCCGTTGCCATGGGTGCGGAAGAACAGTGCGTGGATATCCCCACGGCGGAAAAGCTGTTTGAATGGTCGCACTTCACCCAGCGTTTCAATGAGAGCGATCTGGACAACATGAACAGGGATCTGGCCTTCATGCTGGAAAACGGCATGATGCGCAACAGGGTGGATCCCCGCGATATCGTCATGCCCTGCGCCATGGAGTAGGCATGGAAAGGCAGCTTATCCTGCGCGACCGGGACGGCGATATCCGGCTTGGATATGACGATCTGCTGAAATATTGCACGAAAGCAAACGTCATTGCGGCCGCGCTCATGCTCCGAGTCGGCGCGCGGGCCTTCGCCCTGCTTTCCCCCGGCGAACCCGTCTGGCGGCGCGATCTGACCTGGCGCATCGGTTTCCCCGGAGAGGGCATTCTGGACTGTGTGGAGATGATTTCCCACGCCGTGCGCGAAGGTCGCTGTCTGCGGGATCCGGACATGCCCTCCGAAGGCGCGCCGCCCGCTCTGCCCGGGCACTTCATTTTCAAAATCGGCTACCGGGGCAGAACGGCCACGCTCATTCCCACGGCGGAGATTTTCGACGATGAATTCCGTGCGTCCGTTCTCCGCTGGCAGGATGAGGAGAACGATCCGCAGGGTCGCGCCGCCTACCTGGCCTATAAAAAGAAAAAAGCGGATCTCATTCTTTCCATGCCGGATGAAACCCTGTTCCGTACCCGGATTGAAGAGGCGTGAGAAACCCGCCTCATTGAACTTTGCTTTTCCGTCAGAGTGTCGTTCTTGAACAGATCTGCCAGCCGGACCCCCTGTGTTCCAAGTTCGCAGCTTTCAGAGTCTCTCCGTAGCCTGCACTGCCGCCCATGCCCGTACGCTCCACCTGCGGGCTACGGGTACGGCCGGCAGAGCGGCCCGTCGGAGGACTGCGCCGCAGTTTCTTGCGGCAAGGCAGGACTGCGCCGCTCGTCCTGCCTTGCCTGACGCCCCGAGTCTTTTCAAAATGAACAGGCCTTAAGGGCGGCCGCTCTCTTTGCCCGGCCGCCCTTTTTCCTTTCCGGCGATTGACATTTCCCGGTAAATTGTCTCTCTTGACGGAGAAACAACGCGAGGTTCCGCCCGGCCAGTTCCGGAGGAACATGGAGGATCGCATGGCGGAACCCGTCATCGAAATCAGAGGGCTGGGCAAGTCGTTCAACAGCAAGTCCGGCCCGGTGGTCGCCCTCCGGGATATCAACCTGACCGTGGAAAAGGGCGACATTTTCGGCATCATCGGCATGAGCGGAGCCGGCAAGAGTACGCTTGTACGCTGCATCAACCTGCTGGAACGTCCTACGGAAGGCTCCGTCATCTTCAACGGGCAGGATATGTGTCGCCTGTCCGCGGAGGAACTGAACCGGGCGCGCCGTTCCATGGGCATGATCTTTCAGCAGTTCAACCTGCTCATGCAGCGCACGGCGGAAGCCAACGTCTGTTTCCCCATGGAAATTTCCGGCGTTCCCAGGGCAAAGGCCAAGGAACGGGCGCGGGAACTGCTGGAACTCGTCGGCCTGGGCGAGCGCGCCCAATACTACCCTTCGCAGCTCTCCGGAGGGCAGAAACAGCGCGTGGCCATAGCCCGGGCGCTTTCCACCGAACCCAAGGTGCTGCTCTGCGACGAGGCCACCTCCGCCCTCGACCCCTCCACCACGGCATCCATTCTGAACCTGCTGCGCGATATCAACCGCCGCCTCGGCGTGACCGTGGTGATCATCACTCATGAGATGAGCGTCATCGAACAGATCTGCAACCGCGTCGCCATCATCAGCGAAAGCCGCATCGCCGAATGCGGCACCGTGGAAGAGGTATTCTCCAATCCGCGTACCGACGCGGCCCGCCGTCTGGTTCTGCCGGAAGGACGCAGGGCCGCGCATATCAAGGCGGATCGCCTGTACCGCATTGTCTTCAACGGCTCATCCTCCCTCAATCCGGTCATCGCGGACATGATTCTGGAATGCCGCGCGCCGGTGAACATCATCCATGCCGACATGCGGAACATGGACGGCAAGGCTTTCGGTCAGATGGTGGTGCAACTGCCTGAAGATCCCGAAACGTGCAGGCGCATGCTGGACTTCATGGCCTCGCGCGGTCTTGCCATGTGGGAAATTCCGCCCGGAAGCTGCATAGACTGCGATCCGGAAGACTATGATTACGAACAGGAGAGGGGGCGTCATGCCTGATTTTCTTGCCGGACTTCTCGATCCAGATACGCTTCAGATGCTGGCCGAAGGTACGCTGGACACGCTGTACATGACTCTGGTCTCTACCTTTTTCGCCTATGTGTTCGGTATGATTATGGCCGTGGTGCTGGTGGTGTGCCGTGCGGACGGCATACGCCCCTGCCTGCCTCTGTATAAAGTGCTGGACGTGGTGGTCAACCTCACGCGCTCCTTCCCCTTCCTTATCCTGATGATCGCGGTCATCCCCTTCACCCGTTTTCTGGTAGGCACGACCATCGGCAACAACGCCACCGTCGTACCGCTGGTCATTGCGGCGGCGCCCTTTGTGGCCCGCCTCATCGAATCCTCCCTGCTGGAAGTGGATCACGGCATTGTGGAAGCGGCGCAGTCCATGGGCGCATCCACCCCGCAAATCATCTTCAAGGTTCTCATCCCGGAAGCTCTGCCTTCCCTGATCAACGGCAGCGCCATAGCCAGCACCACCATACTGGGATATTCCGCCATGTCCGGCGCGGTAGGCGGCGGAGGTCTGGGCAAGCTGGCCATCATGTATGGCTATAACCGCTATCAGACGGATATCATGTTCGCTACCTGCGTGCTGCTCATTCTTATCGTGCAGATATTGCAGGAAATCGGCAATCGCCTCTCCCGACGCTGCGACAAGCGGCTGGTGTAGACTCCCGCCGATATTTCCATTCCGACGGAAGGGCAGCTTCATATATGAACTGCCCCGGCTCCATTCTTCCTCCGCCGCTTCACAGCAAGATTTTCTCCTGTTCCGTCCGTCGTAACAGCACAACTTTCCAAATATTCCTGTCTGTACGCAGGCTCATTGAAGTTCTCCTGAAGCGGCGACGAGCGGAAGGGTTGAAAAAACGCTTTTCTTTCTTCCGGGAAAAAGGCATTTTTCGAGAAGTCTTCCTTCGCGCCGCGCCCGTGCGGCCTGCCGTTCAGCGGAAGATCAAACAAAGGATTCTGCAATGAAAAAGCTTGCCGCCGTACTGCTGTGCGCCGCTCTGGCTCTGCCCTCTCTGGCCGGCGCCGAAACCGTCAAAATCAAGGTGGGAGCCTCCCCGACGCCCCATGCCGAGCTGCTGAAGGTTGCCAACGAAGTTCTCAAGCCTCAGGGCTATGAAATCGAAATCGTGGAATACGCCGATTACGTCCAGCCCAATATGGCTCTGGATGCAAAGGAACTGGACGCCAACTATTTCCAGCACAAGCCTTATCTTGACGACTTTGTGAAGGAAAAGGGCGTGGCCCTCGTTTCCATCGGAACGGTGCATTATGAGCCTTTCGGTATCTATGCGGGCAAGACCAAGAGCCTTGACGACCTCAAGGACGGCGCCGTCGTCGCCGTGCCCAACGATACCACCAATGAAGCCCGCGCCCTGCTCCTGCTTCAGGACAAGGGGCTGCTCAAGCTCAAGGACGGCGCAGGACTCACCGCTACCCGCCGCGACATCCTGGAAAATCCCAAGAAGCTCAAAATCGAAGAACTGGAAGCCGCTCAGCTCGTGCGCGCCCTGCCCGACGTGGATATCGCCGTCATCAACGGCAACTATGCCATTCTGGGAGGCCTTAAGGTGAAGGATGCTCTGGCCGCCGAATCTGCCGACTCCATCGCCGCTACTACCTATGCCAATATCGTCGCCATCCGCAAGGGCGATGAGCAGCGTCCTGAACTGCAGGCCCTGCTCAATGCCCTCAGAAGCGACAAGGTAAAGGAATACATGATTAAAACGTATGAAGGCGCGGTACTTCCCGCAGCCTAGTCTCTGGCTCTCCTGAACGCCGGCCTCCCGCCGGCGTTTTTTTTGCGGAAAAAATTGAGGGGGGGGAGGGAAAGATACGGGGAGGAGGAAACTTTTGAAAAAGTTTCTTCCTCCCCCGCACCCCCTCCGTCTTCAAAACGTTTTAGCGGCGGGAGGCGCGAAGTTCAGAGCAGCGAACCCTGTGACGGCCCGGGCGCGTCCTTCTTCCTCCGTCGGCCTTCGTCCTTTTTTTCCTGTACGCCCGCAGATGCGGCGTCCGCTTCGGGTGTCTCCTCTTCGGAAAGGACATGTTCCAGCATCGGCAGATTGCGGATCTCGAGGCTGTAATCGTCGTGATCCCATTCGCATTTGTCCAGAACTGCCTGCGGGATCTTTCTCACGGTCAGATTCGGCGGCAGTTCCGCCCCTTCCGCACTCCCTCCGCAGCACACCAGAAGATTGTTTTCCCCGGCATCCAGCGCAAGACGATTCAGAGCCTCCACACTTAAAAACTGCGTCGTCACATACAGAAAGGACTGTTCCGTAGCCTGCCCCTGCTTCCAGTACAGCTCCGGGTCCGGCGCGTACCGGTACCCCATGAGCCTGCACATGGCTTCCGCCAGCATCTCCGCATTGAAGCGGGGATTGATGATTTCCATGCCCCAGGAATCTTTCTTGATCAGGGTCGGCCCCAGCTCGTAAAAACGGAACCCCCCTCCGCCTTCCCAGTTCACGGCCCTGCTGATCCCTCCGGGATCTTCCCCGTCCACCACCTTTTTCAGGCGCGGCAGGCAGTGCGTATAACAGTGTTCCCCCAGCTCCACCCCTATCCAGCGGCGTCCCATTTTATGCGCTACCGCCGCCGTCGTTCCCGATCCCAGAAAGGAATCCAGAACCAGATCTCCGGGGTTTGTCGCGATGTGCAGAATACGCTGGATCAGGCGTTCCGGTTTGGGGGTGTCGAAGATATTTGTGGAGCCAAATAATAATATATTTTCTTTTTTGGCTTCATCAGTATGTCCAACTTCTGAGTAAGACCAAAAATCATGTGGTGTCATGCCATTTTTTACTTCAGATAAAAATAATTTTAATGCTGGCATAGTATTCTTTCCATCTATTCCCCACCATAGACGATTTTCATTTATATGTTTTTGATGTGTATTTATATCATATTTCCAGGCTTTTGATGTATTTTTAATTATTAATCCAGTGTTAGGATTAACTATATCATAGCATAGATTTTTTCTTTTATGAGGAGGTGCCTGATTTAAGTAGTCAACAGCCTTCCATGGGCCACGCGGATCATTATCAGGGTTAGTATATCTTGAAATAGATTCAGAAGTTCTAGGAAGTAAGTTATTTTTAAATTTTTCAGATTTTCTAAATATTAATATATAATCACAAATAGACGCAATACCTTTATAATTATTGCTAACACTATATTTTCTTTGCCAACTTATTGTATTAATATAATTTTGTCTTCCAAAAATTTCATCACATAATATTTTTAAATATGCCATTTCGTTATCGTCAATAGATATCCAAATACTTCCATCTTCAGAAAGTAAAGTTTTAAGCAGTTCCAGGCGATCCCGCATGAGGGAAAGCCAGAGGGAGTGTTCGATTCCGTCGTCGTAATGTTCAAAGGCGGAACCGGTATTATAGGGGGGGGCGATATAGACGCACTTGACCTTGCCTCTGAAATCCTGTTCCAGAGCCTTGAGCGCGAGCAGGTTGTCCCCGTGGATGAGCATGTTGTCGAAGATATCGGAATCCGAACGGCGCGCCGCCGCGTGATGGCTTTTTTCCCTGTCTTCAAGAAGAATACGCGGCTCAAGACGCGGCCGTTCTTCCTTGCCCACCCATGTCAGTTCCAGTCTTGTTCCGGCCATGCGCGCCTGCCTCCGTTATCCGTGAGCCTGTCATTATGGCGTAAGTTCCTGCGGGACTCAAGGGAAGCATTATGCACCGATGCCTCTTCAGGCGGCCAACGCCCCGGCCTGTGCCCATCTGAAGACAGGCTCGTTTTCAGCATATTCCTCCGGGAATAAAAACGGTAAACCTTGTCCGCCTTTCCTCCGCACTTCCGGCGAAAAACGCGGAACCGACCTCATAATCCCGGAAAAGCATAGCGTTCTGCGGCCGGAATGAGATAGCGATTCTCGCTTTTTTGTCCGCTGCGGCCGATAATTCTACATATAACACCCTTGAAAAGGCTGACAAAATGCCGAAGAAGCATTATTCTTTGCGTAACACGGAGAATGCGCCATGATTATCAGCGCCATGAACAACAGCCTCGGAGCCATGAACGCCTTCAGCACGGGTGTGCATGGATCGGCATATAATCTTGCGAACGTCAACACAGCCGGGTTCAATCCTGTGGCTGTCCATTACACCAGCGGGCCTGTTTCCGCGTCCGGCATGGAAATGGGGGTGCGCCCCGTTGTAAGCAGACCTACGTCCTCCATAAAGGAAACGGAACATGTGTTCCAGCCTTCGCGCACCGACGTCGCAAGGGAAATGGTCAATCTCACGGTGAATGAGGACGCTTTTGCCGCCAATGCACAGGTTATACGCACCAGTGACGAAATGCTCGGCACGCTGGTGGATATGATCATCTGATCACGCATGTTTTTTTTCCCGCGACGCAATAAAGAGGCGGAAAAGATCGCCCGCGCCCATATGCGGCCCGCATGGATGCGGGTGCCGTTGATGTTGATATTCTTTATCGGGCTGGGCGCCATGTTCTCCTGGAACTTTGAACGTCGCCTTCAGCAGATTGAAGAAAAGGGTTCCTTCTGGGACGAAACGGAAACCGTCTCCGAAAAGGATCGGTCGCGGTTTAACGAACGTATCCGCCTCTTTCGCGGCACATGGGGAATGCCCGTCATTGCTCATGTCAGAAAAGGCCCCGTTCTTCTTCCTGAAAAAATGCAGGAAAACACGTTATTTATAGGTGTTTCCGCAGCAGGAAACGACGCGGTTGTTTTACTTCCTCCTCTGGTGGCAAAAGCTCTTGCCGCCGGAGAAGGGCAACCCGATCCGCGGCGTGAACTGGAACGGGATCTTGCCCTTTGTGTCCGCAACGATGCGCCGCTTTCCTGCCTGCAACAGACGCTGGACGAACTGGACAAACGCCTCCGCTGACCTTGAAGCATGAAAGGATGCTCTTTGCATGAAACAGGTTGAAATCCATACCGACGGGTCCTGCCTCGGCAACCCCGGCCCGGGCGGCTGGGCGGCGGTGCTGCGTTTCGGCCAACACCGGAAGGAAATTTCCGGCGGCTTTGCCCCGACCACAAATAATCGCATGGAAATCATCGCGGTTCTGCGCGCTCTTGAGCTGCTGACGGAACCCTGCTGCGTCGACTTGTACACAGACTCCCAGTATGTCTCGAAAGCCATTCGGGACGGCTGGCTGAAGGGCTGGATTGCCAGGGGCTGGATCACTTCGGCAAAAAAACCCGTAAAGAACCGCGACCTGTGGGAACGCATGGCTGAACTGCTCGAAAGGCATCAGGTATCCTTTCACTGGCTCAAGGGCCATGCAGGCCACAAGGAAAATGAACGCTGCGACGAACTGGCCCGCACGGAGTCGGCAAAACGCGATCTTCCGCCGGATCCCGGATTTTCCGGAGTTTGAGAGACGGAGAGACCTCCGTGTCCGCCGTTCCGACTGCGCTGCGGATAACGCTCTCCACCCAGCCCCCGGGGAGACAAAAACTCTTTATACCGCTCCGACTGTAAGATACGTCGGAAGGCCTTTGCCTGCATGGCGCAGAGAGACTCCGGTACGCCCGTAACAGGCAGCTCTTACGCTGCATACATAGTGCATGTCCGTTTTGAGATACTCCCGGAGTCAAGCAAGACTCCTCCGCGACGCCGGAGCAGCCGTCATGGACTTGCGGAGCAGCCACCCGACGGGCGGTCCGCAGGTGCGTGACGGTTGCGTGACGGCTCGTACAGACGTGGCCGCAGAACAGGCTCCGGTGGCGTAACGCCTGCGATCTGGAGCATGTGGCTCTGGACGGCAGACAGTTAGAACAACATGCCTAAAAAAAGGCTCGCACATTTTCGAGATCTCCGGCCGAAGGCTTCAGCCCGGCTCTTTGGGCAAAAGAGTTGCCCATGAATGAGGCTCTGGATATCTCGGTTTTCCCTGTTCCGTCGCACAGAGAGGAGTTTCTGCCGCACCGTGCTGGCCCGGCGTCCATACCGCTGCGGAAACTGTTTCATCCGGGATGCGCATTACAGTTCGCGCAGGGAAGCCCATATTTTGCCTGCGCGTTTTCTTCCTATCCCGGGAAGGCGGGCGATATCTTCTTCCGCAGCGGCTTTCATATCCGCTATAGAAGAAAAATGTTCCCAGAGCAGTTTTGCCGTGGCCGGGCCAACGCCCGGCAGACGCTGCAATTCTCCGCTGAAGGCCTGCTTCGCCCGGGCCGGTCGATGCCGTCCTATGGAAAAATCGTGCGTGGCGTCGCGCACACTCTGGAGAAAGAGCAGCTCCGGGCTGCCTTCCCGGATATTCAGCGGGTTGGAACGCCCCGGGACAAAAATTCTGTCCGCCACGTTGCCCGCACGCCGATCCGCATGACCGCGCTCGTCCCTTGCCTTGGCGATACCGGCCGCAAGAAAGGGCAGTGAAGAATCCTCATGTTCTGCCGCAAGCCCACGCGACCAGCCTTCGCACAGCACTCTGTACACGGCGGCAAGCTGTCCTCTGCCTCCGTCTATCAACAGCAGATCGGGCCACGGCGCGCCGTGTTCCAGACGCCGTTCCGCCCACATGGACAGGGCGGCGTAGTCGTCTCCCCCTGCGCCCTCGATATTCCAGACGCGATAGTCTTCCCTGCGCGGCCGCCCTTCCTCGTACACCACCATGCCCACCTTTGTGGCCTGTCCGCCCGTGTGGGAAACGTCCACGCATTCTATGCGTTCAATGGGACGGGATGCGTGCAGCACCAGCTTCAGACGTTCGGAAAGGGGCATATCGGCACGTCCCTGGGCGGCCTCGCGCGCGTTGCTTTTGGCCATGTCCACGAGTCTGTTTTCATCAGCATTGCGCGGCGCGGAGATGTACACGGGCCCGCCCCGCAGATCGGCAAGCGCGGAGGCAAGGGAGGCAAGCGCGCTCTCGCCCTCTCCCCCGGAGTTTTCCTGGTCCGCCGGGCTTTCGTCCTCTCCGCCTCCGGGAAGCCAGGGAATGACCACGCGCGGAGGCACCGCGCTGTGCGGGCCGTAAAACTGACTGATAAAGCTCAGGATCAGTTCGTCAGCTTCCTCCAGTCCGAGGCCGGGCCAGAAAAAGGTGCTGCGATCCTGCACAACGCCCTGTCGCACAAAAATCACGCCGAGCGCAAGACCGTCCGGGCGGGTGACGACTCCCATGACATCCATGTCCCCGCCCTTCTGCAACACCACGCCCTGCCGTTCCACGGTCTTTTCTACCGCGCGCAGCTGATCGCGCAGCACGGCCGCCCGTTCAAAGTCCAGATCTTCCGAGGCCTTTTCCATGCTCTCGCGAAGCATGTCGAGCAGCTCCCTCGACTTTCCTTCCAGCAGAAGAGAAACTCGGCGGGTCATGTCCGCGTATTCCTTTCTGTCCACCTCTCCGGAGCAGGGCGCAAGGCACAGACCTATATGATGATACAGACAGGGACGCACCCGGTTTTTCATGGCCCGATTTGAGCAGCGGCGCAGAGGAAAAATGCGGTGTATGCTCTTCCAGGTCTCGCGCGCGGCCTGAGCGGACGTAAACGGCCCGAAGTAGCGCGCGCCGTCGCGTCTGCGCACCTTGCGCACCACTTCCAGACGGGGGAACTCTTCCTGTTCGGCCAGACGGAACAGGACGTACTGCTTGTCGTCCCGCAGGACGATATTGTAATGCGGCCTGTGCTTTTTAATCAGGCTCGCCTCGAGCAGCAGAGCTTCCTTTTCCGTAGTGGTGTTCAGCGTCTCCAGCGAGACCGCATGCCCTATCATCGCGGCGGTCTTCGGCGTGAGCTGATCCCGGGGACGGAAATAGGAAAGAATACGCCTGCGCAGGTTGCGCGCCTTGCCTACATAAATGATTTTCCCCTGCGCGTCCCTGTACAGATACACGCCCGGAGTGACGGGAATACTTGAGGGTTCCGGTCGTTCCATGATCCTTCCGTATCCGCTTCCAAAGTACGCCGGGGCTTATTTTCTCACATATTCCAGCGAATTCTTGTCCCGTACGGAAGGAAGCGCCGTAGGATAGTTCCCGTCAAAGCAGGCCGTACAGTAATGATCCGGGCAGGACACACTGCTCTTCAGACCTTCAAGAGAAAGATAGTGCAGAGAATCAAGACCCAGCAGCGCAGCCAGTTCTTCCGGGGCATGCTGTACCGCGACAAGCTCCTTGGTTGAGGGAAAATCGATCCCGTAGAAGCAGCCGTACCGTATGGGAGGACAGCTCACTCGGAAATGAACTTCCTTCGCGCCCATGTCCCGCAGCTTCGCCACGCGGGTGCGCACGGTGGTGCCGCGAACAATGGAGTCGTCCACGACAAAAAGACGCTTGCCCTCGATCATGGAATGCACGGGATTGATTTTTACCCGCACGCTGAACTGACGCATACTCTGGGAAGGCTGAATGAAGGTGCGTCCCACATAGTGGTTGCGGATAAGCGCATGTTCATAGGGTACTCCTGCTTCCTGGGCAACACCGAGAGAGGCATAAATACCCGAATCCGGGAAGGGAATCACGCAATCCACATCGGCGGGAGCTTCCCTGACCAGTTCCATCCCCATGCGCTTGCGGCACTGGTACACATCTTCGCCGAAGATGATGGAATCCGGCCGGGCGAAATACACCAGCTCGAAAATGCACTGACGGACAGGCGCGCTCCTGCGCAGGGCAAAACTCTTATATTCCAGCGCGCCGTATTCGATGACTATCATTTCCCCGGGTCTGACGCCGCGCAGTCTTTCCGCTTCCAGCAGGTCAAAGGCGCAGCTTTCGGAGGCAAACACCCAGGCGTCGCCAAGACGGCCCATGACCAGAGGATGAAAGCCGTGAGGATCGCGGACGGCAATGAGCTTTCCGCCCGCCTGAATCATCAGACAATATGCGCCCTCCACTCTGTCGCAGGCGGACAGAATGGCTTCTTCCAGACTCATGTCCTTCAGGCAGTGCGAAATAAGATGCAGAAAAATTTCGCTGTCGCTGGTGGTCTGGAAAATGGCTCCGGCGTCTTCCAGCTCGGCCCGCAGTTCCGCCGCGTTGGTCAGATTGCCGTTATGCGCAAGGGAAAGATGCATGCCGCCGCGCATACGCACGGTCAGAGGCTGCGCGTTGCGAGGTTCGGGCTTGCCCGTCGTGGAATAGCGCACATGACCGACGGCAACGTCTCCGGGCAGATGACGCAGCGCATCTTCAGTGAAGACCTCGGGCACCAGCCCCATACCCACATGGCTGTGTATCTCCCCGTCCGCCCATGTGGCGATGCCCGCGCTCTCCTGACCGCGATGCTGAAGAGCATAAAGTCCGAAATAGGCCAGACGGGCCGCTTCCTCATGTCCGCTGATGCCGAAAATGCCGCACATAGCACGTCCTTGAAGCAGAGTATCTTTCCCGCAAGACGGGGACGTTTTTCAGAAAGGACGATTGTAGCCTAGTCCGCGCCCGCTGTCACCCGGCGGAATGTCGCCCGGCACAGCAGAGCCGGAAGACAGGCTCCGACTGCGCCGACGAAAAAAGCACGGGATTTATCTGAAGATCCGATTATTGCTCTTGTTTCACCCGCTTCGGCAAAAAATTTCTTATCAGGAAAAATTCCCGCGGGAGCCGAGGTTCCTCTCCACATCCGAATCCCAAAGACAGTTCCGACGCCGAGAACTGCGCGTGAACTTCCGACGCTGCACTTCCCCTAATTTCCGGGAAAACAAACATATATCAGGGCGTATATTCTCCCGTGTCTTGCAAATAAAAAAGGGGAGCAAGTACGCTCCCCCTCTTTTATTTGCCCTTTCAGGCTATTCTTCCTTTACCGGCTCTTCTTCGGCATGAGGATAGGGATCGTATTCCTTCGGGTCATCGAAGATATGTACGCCGTTGGGATAATTGGCATGCTGAGGACGGGGCAGTTTATTCACCACATAATCCACATGCTCGCGCAGATCTTCGGCAGCCCTGGTCCACAGAGGATCGAGGGCGACCTTGATGCCTTCGCGCCGCAACAGCTTCACGGCGGGCACATAGTCCGCGTCATTGGCCAGAAGCACCACACGTTCCGCCTGCTTCTTGTAGGCGATGGTGGCGAAGTCAAGGCCAAGGCGCATGTCCACACCCTTCTGGCGAATATCGGGATAAATATCCCGGCTTTCAATATCTTCCACGTCGATTTCCCCGGCCATCAGCTCGCCCAGCTTGTTGGAATCAAGCTGCCACTGACCCGCCTGCCAGGCGGATCGACCCAGACGAAGGGCAATTTCAGGCGTGGCTCTCAGACTCTGGAGAAACTGCTGCTTGCGTGCGACAAGGGGCGTCTGGGAAAAATCCACCGGCCCGTCCAGAGGATGTTCTCCCCGACCGGTGAAGGGCATGGCGTCATAAAACAGAATGCGCCCGACACATTCGTTGGGGCCAAGATGGGACAGACAGTGCCGGCGTATTCCCGGACCGTCAAAATAAAAAGCCTTGAGCGTGATGATGCGTTTGCGCATGAACTCGCCGTCCACGACGAAAATGACATGATCCATAAAAACCTGCATTTCTTTTTTCTTGGGGAAGCAGCCCCGCGAGTGAACAAAGATATAAAAGCCCCTGCCTGGGCAGCATATTAATTACCGTCGGAGCGATATGTCTTACGAAAGGCTTTTTCCGACGCTTTCCACAGAATACGTCTCTTCTCTCCAGATTGACAAAGCAAATCACAAGGCTGTGAGCCTTTCGCCGGTATGGGAATTAACGGCATTCGGTTAAAAACGATTCATTTCCCTGCAGTCCGAAAATTTCGGACAGGCCGTTTAAGGCACCTGAAGTATCTATACTCGCCCCGAGCTGGATAACGATAATTTCCGTATATGAAAACGTCAAGTTTTTACAGGATGTTCTCTGGCTCCCTGCGAAAAAGGCCGCGCCGACGGGCAGAGGCTTCAGTCTTTACAGAGAACAGCTTTGTCTCTATTCTTACGGCTTGCCCAAGTTCTGGCGGCCGGCCCTGTGCGGCCGGATCGCCGTGTTCGCGCATCCCCCTACGGAGTCCGTTATGGCACAGATTCAGGCCATCAAAGGTTTCGCCGACCTTTTCCCAGAAGACAGCGCCCTCTTCCTGCGTATGGAACAGGCTGCGAGAGAGGTATTTCCCCGTTACGCCTTTGGCGAACTGCGCACGCCCCTTCTCGAATACACCGAGCTTTTCTGCCGTTCCATCGGCACGGAAACAGACGTGGTGCAGAAAGAAATGTACACCTTTGCCGACAGCAGGGAACGTTCCATGACGCTGCGGCCGGAAGCCACGGCCGGCGTAATGCGCGCCTATATTGAACACGGCGTCCACGCGCGCGAATCCGTGAGCAAGTTTTTCACCATCGGCCCCATGTTCCGGCATGAACGTCCGCAGAAGGGCCGTATGCGCCAGTTCCATCAGATCAACTGCGAATGTCTCGGCCCGAAGGAACCGGAAGCGGATGCGGAACTGATCTGCATGCTCATGGACTTCCTCGGCAGGCTGGATCTGGGGGAAATCACACTTCAGATTAATTCGCTGGGCTGCCCGAACTGCCGCCCCGCCTATCGCAAACTTCTGCGCGACTGGCTGGAAAGTCTCGATCCTTCCTGCCTGTGTGAAGACTGCCGCCGCCGCATGGAAACAAATCCCCTGCGAGTGCTTGACTGCAAGGTGCCCACCTGCAAGGAACACACCGCCAAGGCGCCGGTCATGCTGGATCATCAGTGCCCGGAATGCGCCTCGCATTTCGACGCCGTACTCCGTCACCTCAAGGCGCAGGGCGTTCCCTTTGAAATCAATCACCGGCTGGTGCGCGGGCTGGACTATTACACCCGTACGACCTTTGAAGTGGTCTCCAACAATATCGGTTCTCAAGGCTCAATAGCCGGAGGAGGTCGCTACGACGGTCTGATCTCCTCTCTCGGAGGCCCGGAAGTCCCGGGTATAGGCTTTGCCTGCGGCATGGAACGGCTTGCCTTGCTCATGCGGGAAGAAAGCCGCATCTCCGCTCGTCCCGATTTCTATCTTGCCGCACTGGATGAAACCTGCCGCGACGCGGCCTTCAATCTGGCCCAGAATCTGCGCGGGAGCGGGCTTGCCGGGACGCTGGCCTTTGAAACGCGCAGCGTGAAAAGCACCATGCGTCAGGCCGACAAATCCCGCGCGCGCTTTGCGCTGCTTCTCGGCCCGGACGAACTTGCAGCGGGCACAGTGGTCGTCAAGGATATGGAAAGCGGCGAACAGCGTGCCGTATCCCAGCCCGAAGCCGCGGCCGCACTCAAGGCATAACCTATCCTCAGCGATGTGAAGGACACAGAATATGAGCGACAGCAATCAGATATTGGACGATCAGAAATCCCCGGCAGACATTCAGAAAGAGCATGCCCGCTATGTCCGTCCGCTGGGCGACTGGAAGCGCAGCCATGACTGCGGTTCCCTCACGCTGGCCGACGACGGCCGCGAGGTCTGCCTCATGGGCTGGGTACAGTACCGCCGCGATCACGGCGGCCTGATTTTTGTGGACCTGCGGGATCGGGAAGGTCTCACGCAGGTCGTTTTCAGCCCGGAAATTGCGCCGGACGCACATCGTGACGCGCATGTGCTGCGCAGCGAATATGTGCTGGCCGTCAAAGGACGGGTGCGTCCCCGTCCTGAAGGTATGCGCAATCCCAATCTGGCCACCGGCGAAATCGAAGTCGTGGTTCTGGACTGGAAGCTGCTGAATACGGCAAAAACGCCGCCCTTCCCGGTGGAAGATCGCTGCGATGCGGGTGAAAATCTGCGCCTGACGTGGCGTTATCTCGACTTGCGTCGTCCGCGCATGACGGCCAACCTGCGCATGCGTCACCGCATTGTCCGGGCTGTGCGCGACTACCTCAACGATCTGGATTTCCTTGAGGTGGAAACGCCCATTCTGACCAAGTCCACCCCGGAAGGCGCACGCGACTTTCTCGTGCCGAGCCGCCTCAATCAGGGGCATTTCTATGCTCTGCCGCAGTCGCCGCAGCAGTTCAAGCAGATGCTCATGATGAGCGGCGTGGATCGCTATTATCAGGTGGCCCGCTGCTTCCGCGACGAGGATCTGCGCGCCGATCGCCAGCCTGAATTTACTCAGGTGGATATAGAAATGAGCTTTGTGGACGAGGAACAGATCATGAGCATGGCCGAGGGGCTTATGGCCCGCGTTTTCCATGATGCCATGGGCATTGATCTTCCTCTTCCCTTCCCCCGCCTTACCTGGGAAGAAGCCATGCGCGATTACGGCGTGGACAAGCCGGACACCCGTTTTGATCTCAAGCTCCGGGATGTCACGGCCTGTGTGGCCGGTTCCGCCTTCAAACTTTTTGCCTCCGCTCCTCTGGTCAAGGCTCTGCGCGTACCGCAGGGCGGCGGCATGAGCCGTAAGGAAATTGACGATCTGACGGAATTCGTCAAAATTTACGGCGCGCAGGGTCTGGCATGGATCAAAATTCATGAGAACGAGTGGCAGTCGCCCATTGCCAAATTCCTTTCGGAAAAAGAACGCGCCGCGCTCACCCGGGAAACCGGGATTGAACCCGGCGACATCATATTCTTCCAGGCGGGCGAAGCCGGTATGGTCAATGCCGCTCTGGGGAATCTGCGCGTAAAACTGGCCCAGCAGCTCGGTCTCATCCCGGAAAACAGCTGGAACTTCCTGTGGGTGACGGACTTCCCGCTGTTTGAATACAGCGAGGAAGAACAGCGTTATGTAGCCTGTCACCATCCCTTCACGGCCGTACAGGAAGAAAGCCGCAATACCATGCTCAGCGATCCGGCCTCGGCAAAAGCCCGCGCCTACGACATGGTTCTCAACGGCAACGAAGTGGGCGGCGGCTCCATCCGTATCCACACCCCGGAAGATCAGTACCGCATGTTTGAAGCCCTCGGCTTTTCCGATGAGTCGGCAAAAGCCCAGTTCGGCTATTTCATTCAGGCTCTGGAATACGGAACTCCCCCCCACGGAGGCATTGCCTTCGGGCTGGATCGCGTGGCCATGCTGCTGACCGGAGCTTCCTCCATCCGTGATGTCATCGCCTTCCCCAAAACCCAGAAGGCTACCTGTCTGCTCACCGACGCACCCGATACCGTTTCCGCCAAACAACTGCGCGAACTCGGCCTCCGGCTGCGTGAAACCCCCGCCGCAAAATCCACGGATTCCGGCGAGGAAGCCAAAACGGAGTAAGCATGCTGCGTCCCGTACTGCAATATCCGGATCCCCGTCTCGCTCAGAAGAGCGTTGAAGTCCCGGAGATCGACGAAGAAATCCGCCAGCTTGCCCAGGATATGCTGGATACCCTCAAAGCCATTGGAGGGGTGGGCATTGCCGCTCCTCAAATCGGCGTGTTCAAACGGGTCATCATCCTTGATCTCTCGCAGGAGCTGAAAGATCCGGATGCTCCGCAGGAATTCAAGGCCCTGGTCAACCCCAGAGTCACCGTTCTCGATCCCGCTCTTCATGCCGAAAATGAGGGCTGTCTGTCCGTGCCGGATTATCGCGCACTGGTCAAACGCCCCAGACGCGTTGCGCTCGACGCTCTGGATCTGGATGGGAACCCGGTTCATCTTGAAGGTGACGGCTACTACGGCGCAGCCATGCAGCATGAAACCGATCACCTCGACGGCAAGCTGTTCATCGATCACCTCAGCTATCTCAAGCGTTCCCTGTACGACAAGAAAATCCGCAAGGCGCGCTGATTGCCCATACATAATGTCTGCTACAGGGGGGAGTATCCGCGAGGGTACTCCCCCTGTTTTTTCATCGCTTATGGCGGCTCCCGGCCCGCGTTCTGCCGCAGATACGCCGAGGCCTCTGCAAGGGGCGCACGGAACGGCAGCAAAAGGCCTCTCTACTCTCCGAAACGCATCCTCTCTGGAGCTGTCCGGACGCGCAAGACATCGTGAGCAGAAAGCTCCCCTGCAATATTTCGTTCACAGCCGCATTACTGTGCCATTTTAATACATTGCGTCCGTAAACCTGCCGTCTTTCTCTTCACGTCTTCGGGCATAGCATCCCGGCACAGCATGAATATATACCAGAGTTCAGAACATCTTGCTCCTGAACATATCTGTCGGCCCTGCCTGTATGCCCTGCGGGCCGCCGTTCGGGAGGCTACTCTGCACGTACGTTGCTGCTGCTCCGGCCCCGCGCCGCAGTCTCGCATTGCCTGGCTCCGGGAGCATGTTCAAAAAGAAAACGTTTAATCCAGACCGTATTTTTTCAGCTTGCTGTGCAGGGTGGCACGGGTAATGCCCAGACGCCGTGCAGCCTCGCTCTTATTGTCGTCCGTTTCGCGCAGGGTCGCCTCTATGGCCTTGCGCTCGACATCTTCCAGAGACATGGAACCGAGAGCCAGCTCTTCATCTTCCGGCGCATCGGAGGCATTCTGCACGGCCAGAGGAAGGGCACGTTCCGCAATATATTCTCCGCCGGACAGAATAACGGCGCGTTCCACGGCATTTTCCAGCTCGCGCACATTGCCCGGCCAGCCATAACGCAGCATGGCGTCCATGGCCTGCGGCGTAAAACCCTTGATGGTCTTGCGATTGGCGGCGGCATGACGCTCAAGAAAGGTCGAAGCCAGCAGCGGAATATCCTCCCTTCGCGCGCGCAAGGGCGGAACTTCCAGACCTATGACGTTAAGCCGATAAAAAAGATCCTCACGGAAACGTCCCGCCGCCACTTCTTCAGCCAGAACGCGGTTGGTTGCCGAAATGACCCGCACATCCACCTTTATGGTTTCATCGCAGCCCACGCGCTGTACTTCCCCCTGCTGAAGCACACGCAAAAGTTTAGCCTGAAGCGCAAGAGGCATTTCCCCTATTTCATCCAGAAACAGCGTTCCTCCGTGGGCCTGGACAAAACGTCCTTCCCGCCGCCGATCCGCACCGGTAAACGCGCCTTTCTCATGTCCGAACAGCTCGGATTCCAGAAGATTTTCCGCCAGCGCAGCGCAGTTGATGGTCACAAAAGGCTTGTCCCGTCTGGTGCTTGCCGCCTGAATGGCCCGCGCCACAAGTTCCTTGCCTGTGCCCGATTCCCCTGAAATAAGCACTGTGGCTTCAGTGGGAGCGACGGTCTCAACCATGTTCACCAGCTCGCGCATGGCGTCGCTTCTGCCCAGAAGCAAAGACGATGCCTCGCTCTGGGTACGGCCCGGCTCCTGATTTTCCCGAGCCTGCCGCGTGTGATCCAGAGCGCGTTCAAGAGCCAGCTTCAGCTCTTCCAGCTCCAGCGGCTTGGTAAGATAGTCATATGCCCCGAGGCGCAAGGCATCCACCGCGCTTTGTACGGAAGACCAGGCCGTCATGATCAGAACAGGAATGGAGGGATTCCATTCGCGTATCTCCCGGAGCGCGGCGATACCGTCCATGCGGGCCATGCGCACATCCGTGAGAACAGCGTCAAAAGCTTTCTGTTTGACCTGCTCCACGGCGGCGGTGCCGTCTTCCGCCTCTTCCACGGCATAGCCCCAGCCTCGCAATACCGTGCGCAACATGGAGCGGTGGGGAGCATCGTCATCGACGATCAGAATTAACGGCCGCGGCATGATTACACCTTACCTCTTTGAGCTTTCCGAGCCGTCGGGAGTCATCTCCGCCTCATCGGAAAGAGCGGACGATGCGGAACGTTCTTCTTCCCGCGCAAGTTCTTCAACAGCTTCGGGTGTGGCGGGCAGAACAAAATGAACGACAGTTCCGCGTTTCGGGCCTGCCGTTTCGGACGTGATGCGCACACTGCCCCCGTGCGCTTCCGTCACCTTGAGTACCATGGCAAGGCCAAGCCCCGTACCCTGGCTCTTGGTGGTAAAGTAGGGATCAAATATACGGTTCAGTATATCCGGAGGAATGCCGGGGCCGTTGTCGCACACATCCAGATGCATGCGATTCCCCTGTCTGTGGATGATGAGGCGCAGTTCTCCCCCCCCTCCCATAGCCTCCACGGCATTGAGGCAGACATTGAGCAGAGCCTGACGAAAGCGGTCAGGATCCAGCCAGGCTTCCCCCTCGCCCTCTCTGGTCAGGGTTATGCCCCGCTGCGTTGCGTCCTGCGTCAGCAGGCGCAGCGTATTATCCACCAGCGCGGCCATATCCACCTGACGGGGATGAATATCCGTCGGACGGGATACGCCGATGAGGTCGGAAATAACTCTGTTCAGGCGATCCACTTCCTGCACCATGACGCGCGCAGCCTCACGATCTTCGCTCCCCTCCGGAAAGCGTCCGCCGAGATAGGAGGCATATCCCTTGATGGAGCTGAGAGGATTGCGCAGTTCATGCGCAACGCCTGCGGCAAGATCCCCGACGGCAGCCAGCTTTTCCCGCCGTCTCACTTCCGCCTCAAGCTGTCTGTTCTTTGCCAGCATCTGCCGGGCCATGCTTTCGGCAGCCTTCATCCGTCTCCTGTTTTCCGCGCTGTACTCGAAATATTGAATGGCAAGAATGGCGGCAACAGACGCGACTATGGCCAGCAAGGCCGTAATCAGGGCGGAGCGTGCATTCTGGCGACGCATATCCTGCAATGGCCCAGGATCCTGCCCTATGAACACCCGTAACGGAGGGGAGGCGATGACCACATTCACGCCTCCGCTTATATCTTTGGTTTTAGGATCCATCAGCTTGAGACTGTGCCGCTGAAAGAGCGCAAGGGAACGCTGAACCACAAAAGCCCGGCGATCTTCCATATCCATGATACGCCAGTTCCGGCTTGGTTCCAGCATGTCGTATTCTTCCAGAGGCACAGCGTCATCAGAAGGCTCTTCGAGCTCATCTGCTCCGCTCTCTGAAGGCTGCGTCAGAAGCAGCATTTCCTCCGGAGTGACCGCTCTGCCGTCCACGCGAAGCATCTTTCCCACACGCTCGCGATCGCTGTGCGCTATGATGCGCCCATCCTCAAGCGTCAGTGCAACAAAGAGCAAGTCCTCCCGTGCTGCAAGATCTTCCAGCAGGGCCTGAAGCTGCACGCCCGCCTGCGTACGCATATCGCTGCGCAGGCTGCTTTCAAACAAACTGATGATGACATTGCCCCGTTCCTCCAGCATCCGGGCCATGGCGTTTTCCGTCTGTCGCAGACTGCGCCCGGTGAAGACCCCCACCACAACAACCATGATGAGCAGTATTCCCGCAAGATGCAGAGAGGAAAGCGGCATATGCCGGAAAAAGGAAAAACGTTTTTTACTCACGGATAACTCGGATACGGACGTAACATAGCGCGCCACGTCGAAATACAGCGCGCAATGTTTCAAAAAAAATAAGCCTTCCCGGGATAAGGAGCAAGCATTTGTCTCATAAAAAAAGGCTGGCGGAGCCGTAACTCCGTCAGCCTCCGTTTTTACTGACGCATGCCTGTTAGGCGAGGGCCTGAAGAAGCAGAAGCGCCACAATATTTATGATCTTGATCATCGGGTTAATGGCCGGCCCTGCGGTATCCTTATAGGGATCGCCCACAGTATCCCCGGTCACGGCAGCCTTGTGGGCATCGGAACCCTTGCCGCCGTAATTGCCGTCTTCAATATACTTCTTGGCGTTGTCCCACGCGCCGCCGCCGGAGGTCATGGAAATGGCCACGAACAGGCCCGTAACGATGGTGCCCATGAGCATGGCTCCGAGGCAGGCAAAGGCCGCAGCCTGACCGCCCACTGCGGAAATCACGAAATACAGAACGACGGGAGCGAGTACCGGCAGTAAAGAAGGCGCAATCATTTCACGGATGGCCGCCTTGGTCAGCATATCCACAGCCGCGCTGTAATCAGGCTTGGCCGTACCTTCCATGATGCCGGGAATTTCCTTGAACTGACGACGCACTTCAATAACCACGGCGGAGCCGGCGCGTCCCACGCTCATCATGCCCATGGCGCCGAACAGATACGGCAGCAGACCGCCGATGAACAGACCGACAAGCACATACGGGTCCTGAAGCGCGAACCGTACGTCGAGATTGGGGAAATAACGGCTGAGGTCTTCAGTATAGGAAGCAAAGAGAACCAGAGCGGCCAGAGCGGCGGAACCGATGGCATAGCCCTTGGTCACGGCCTTGGTGGTATTGCCCACGGCGTCGAGAGCATCGGTCACTTCGCGCACTTCTTCAGGCAGTCCGGACATTTCCGCAATACCGCCCGCATTGTCGGTTACCGGGCCGTATGCGTCGAGAGCAACGACCATACCGGCAAGAGCCAACATGGTGGTGGCGGCAATGGCCACGCCGAAAAGTCCGGCGCTGGCATAAGCCACAAGGATGCCCGCACAGATAACCAGCACCGGCAGCGCGGTGGATTCCATGGATACGGCAAGCCCCTGAATGACGTTGGTTCCATGACCGGTGGTAGACGCCTTGGCGATGCTGCGCACAGGACGGAAGGCCGTAGCGGTATAATATTCCGTAATCCAGACCAGCAGACCGGTCACGCCGAGCCCGGCAAAGCAGCAGACAATCAGATTCCATGCGCTGAAGGCTCTGCCCTGAATGACCATTTCATGCTCGCCGCCGAAATAGATCAGCGTCATAAGGGCGACCAGAACAGCGGAAATGCCGGCCGTGGCAAGCAGACCGCGATACAGGGCCTTCATGATTTTCTTTTCAGAACCGAGCTTCACGAACCTGGTTCCGAGTACGGAAGCGATGATGCACACTGCGCTGATGATCAGGGGGAACATCATCATTTTTGCCTGGAGCGCACCTTCAAAATAGATGGAGGCCAGGAGCATGGTAGCGACGACGGTCACCGCGTAGGTTTCAAACAGGTCGGCGGCCATACCGGCGCAGTCGCCCACGTTGTCGCCCACGTTGTCGGCGATAACGGCAGGGTTGCGGGGGTCGTCTTCGGGAATACCGGCTTCGACCTTGCCCACGAGGTCAGCGCCGACGTCCGCACCCTTGGTGAAGATACCGCCGCCCAGACGGGCAAAAATGGAAATCAGGGATGCGCCGAAGGAAAGAGCCACCAGAGCCTGCATGAGTTCACTCTGTGAAACGCCGCAGATGGAAAGCAGGATGTAGTAAATGCTCACGCCCAGAAGCCCGAGGCCCACCACCAGCAGACCGGTGATCGCACCGGACTGAAAGGCGATGTTCAGCGCGGGAACCAGCCCGCCGCGCGCTGCTTCCGCCGTACGCACGTTGGCGCGCACGGAAACATTCATGCCGATAAAGCCGGCCGCACCGGAGAGGCATGCGCCGATGACAAAACCGAGAGCGACCTTGAAAGAAAGAGCGAAGAGCAGAAGCACGGCAACCACCACGCCGACGATGGCGATGGTGCGATACTGGCGGCTCAAATAGGCCTGCGCACCTTCCTGAATGGCGGAAGCGATGCGCTGCATCTCTTCGGTGCCGGTACCGGCGGCCAGCACGCCTTTTGACGCCTTGTAGGCGTGAAACAATGCTGTCCCGGCGCAAATGAGCACCAGCAGCAGGGAAACGGGCACGACCATAATACCCCCGATAAAAATGGTGAAAGGTAGACAGGAACCGGGAACGCCCCGGCGACTCGCTTTTGTGCGACAGAAAAGGATATCAGGTTAGATTGTGCCTGACAAGTTTGAAAGAAGCGGAAAAGAGGTACGGAAGAGGTCCGCGGGCACATATCGACGCTTCCCGCATGAAGCTGCACATCTGAAAAAACAGACAAGTCCCGGGGAAGAAAGGAAAATTCCGCACCCGAGGCTGAACCCCGCCCAACAAAACGAGCTGTTACGGAAACAAGGACGAATGCCCCGCAGCACACGGCATACCTCATCGTCTCCAGGACACTCCCGGCCTCCGGGGCAACAGCGCGTCAAAAGCTGCCCTCTGATTGCGGAAACGTATGAAAACCGAAAGCTCAATGCTGAAAAATCAAGCAACCTCCCTATGCCGACAGCCCGAAAGAGTACGGAGGATATGCTCTGCCGCTGCCCCGATCCAGATCAGCAAATGCCCGGGGCAGAGCTGTTCTCTGCAAAGGCCCCATAGCAAGGGAACAGGCCGCAATCAACGCGATTTTTTCATATCACGGCATACGTAAAAGCGAGCGAATTTCCTGCTCTCCGAATATTTGCCTGATGGTTGCTCATCAGGCTTCAGTACGAAGGTTGCCGCTCCCCGAAGGGGCAAGCCCTCCGTCGCAGGCCCTGTCTGCTTTCCAGGCTGAACGGAGTATGCGCTTCTGCAACTTCAAATGTTTTTTGACGGATATGAACGCGGCGTGCGGACTCTCCTTCTCGGCCTCTCCTGAACAGGCTCACTCATCACTGCCGGAATTCAAGCCGTAACTCTTGAGCTTCGTATGCAGCGTCTTGCGGGAAATTCCCAGACGCTTGGCGGCCTCGCTTTTGTTGTCCCCGCATTCCTTCACGGTTTTGATGATGAAGTCCCGCTCCATATCTTCCAGAGTGACGGGAGAAGGCCCGTCATGCTCCTGTCCGGAAACGGAAGAACGCTCAGCATGATGTTCCTCCGGGAGAGCAAGCTCCGGATGATAGGCTTCCACCACGGCCTGGGGCAGTTCCCGTTCTGAGACATATTGTCCGCAGAGCAGTACCACGGCGCGTTCCACGGCGTTTTCCAGTTCGCGCACATTGCCCGGCCAGCTGTAGCGAATGAGCATGTCCATGGCCAGAGGAGTAAAGCCCTTGACCTCCTTACGGTTGCGCTGACCGTGGATATTCAGAAAATGCTGGGCAAGCAGCGGAATGTCTTCGGGGCGTTCCGCAAGAGAAGGTACGGAAATGCTGACGACGTTGAGCCGGTAATAAAGATCTTCCCGAAAACGTCCCGCGCGAACTTCTTCCAGCAGATTCCGGTTGGTTGCCGCCACAATGCGGACATCCACCGATATCGTATCATCGCTGCCCACGCGCTGAATTTCCCGTTGTTGCAGGGCCCGCAGCAGTTTGACCTGCATCTGGAGAGGAATCTCTCCTATTTCATCGAGAAAGAGAGTTCCGCCTGAAGCCTGGAGGAAACGGCCCTCACGGCGTTTATCCGCCCCGGTGAACGCACCCTTTTCATGCCCGAACAGTTCCGATTCCAGCAGATTTTCCGACAAAGCCGCGCAGTTGACCGCCACCCAGGGGCCTGCGGAACGCGCGCTGAGCTGATGTATGGAGCGGGCGACAAGTTCCTTACCCGTACCGGATTTGCCGGTAATAAGCACAGTGGCGTCAGAAGGAGCAACGGTTTCGATCAGTTCCAGCATACGCCTGATGGCCGGAGAATTGCCAACAATGGTACGACTGCCCTTCTCGGCCCGGAGCTGGGAGTTTTCCGCCTTGAGCTGACTGTGTTCAAGCGTGCGGTTCAGCGTCAGTTTGAGTACATCGAAATCCAGCGGCTTGATCAGATAATCATAGGCGCCGGATTTCAGTGCCTCTACGGCGCTTTCCACAGCGGAATACGCAGTCATCAGAACCACGGGAACGGCGGGATTATATTCCTTTATTCCCCTAAGGGCGGTGATGCCGTCCATATCCGGCATACGTATGTCCATAAGAACCACATCAAAAGGCCCTTTCCGAACCTTTTCCACCGCCTGAACGCCATTGACCGCACTCTCCACGCGATATCCCCACTTACCAAGCAGGGCTTCCAGCATGAGGCGGTGACCATTATCATCGTCAACAACAAGAATCGAGGGCCTGGCCGTCATTTTCCTTCCTCCTGTGCCGGGCTGCGCAAGGGCAGATGCAGTGTGAAGCGCGTGCCCTTTCCCGGAGTGCTGACGACTTCGATTTCGCCGTCATGGGCTTCTATTATCTTCTGTACCAGAGAGAGGCCAAGTCCGGTTCCCCGTGCCTTGGTCGTATAATACGGGCTGAAGATCTGCTGAATCTTGTCCTTGGGAATTCCTTCTCCGGTATCCTCGATATCCAGCAGCAGTGTGTCTCCATACCCGGAGTCCGCCGCATCTTCGCCGGAATGGGAACGGAAACGGACACGGGCCGTCAGGCGTCCGCCTCCCGGCATGGCCTGTATGGCGTTCAGAAGGAGATTGAGCAGTACCTGCGTCATACGATCCGCATCCAGCAATACTTCCGGACAGACCTCGGGAACTTCCTGATCATACTGTATGCCGATCTTGTCCATGTCGGCGCGCACCAGATTTACGGCGCGTTCCAACAGCAGCGAGGGCGATATCATCGAAAGATTAAGTTTGTCCGGACGGGCCAGCTCCAGCAAATCACCCACCACATTATCCAGACGCTGTACCTCCTGAGTCATGATGCCCGCGACTCGTGCCTCTTCCCCGCCTTCCGGGCTTATCTCCTGAAAGAAACGGGCAAGGCCCTTTATGGCGCTGAGAGGATTGCGTATCTCATGCGCTATGCCTGCGGCAAGATGCCCCAGTGCGGCAAGTCTGTCCTGACGCCGTATTTCCGCCTGAAGACGGCGAATCTCTCCCAAATCACGGAGCATAAAGGCATACCCCGATCCCTGTTCTTCCCGCGAGGGCACCGTGACGGGAGTTGCCGTCAGTGCCAGAGGAACGCGACGGCCCCCCTCAAACACGCAGCGCACTTCCTGTTCGCCCGTATCATTCTGTCCGTTCAGAAGATCGGTATCATTCAGGGCAGACCACAAACCTGGAATCGCCTCACTCAGAGGACGCCCCAGCACAGTATCCGCCGGCAGTCCTGCGATGCGCTCCGCCGCGGGGTTGAAAGCTGTGATCCTGCCGGCATGATCGACGGCCACAAGCCCCAGCGGCAGGGTGTCCAGAAGCGCGAAGGTAAAGGCGGACGTTTCCTCCACCAGCTGTCTGGAACGCTGATAGCCCTTGACCAGAAACAGCGTCAGTATGCCGACGACGCCGATAAAGCTCAGAATGGTCCAGTGAATAAAGGCCCGTCTGGCATCCGTGGATTCCGCTTCCAGCAGTGGCGTCATGTCATAACCGACAAAAATGACCAGCGGCTGACTGGGAATGCGCTCCACGTCAGGGGTAGTCATCATGCGACGGCCCATCATATGCCCGTGGCGACGCAGACGCTCCTCATACTGGCGAACGGAAAGCCGCTGATAAACCTGAAAGACAGGCGCTCTTCCGGGAACCTCCACAATGCGTCCCCGCGCCTGGCTGTCCGGCGCCAGACCGGCCATGTCCTCCGGCGCAACAAGCTCAGAACCGAGCGGCAGGGTATCGCTCGCGGCCAGTACCCGCCCCTCTTCATCCGTAACCGCCATATAATGGATATCAGGGCTGGTACCCAGTTTGTCCAGGACAGCCTGCAACTCCTCATCCGTCCACTGAAACCCCATACCGGTATGGAGCGTGGCTTCATAGGCGTGGATCAGCGATGTTCCCCGCTCGAGAAAAATGCGTGTGGCGATTTCGCTTTCCCTGTCTCTGTTGCTGGAATCCATCAACAACACCATCAAGGCAAGCAGCAGAGAACCGGCCACGACAATCCAGGGCGAAAGAGCAAGCCAGGGCGGCATACTCCGGAGAGGAACGGAAGCGCGGCGCAGCTTCCGCTCAGAAGGGGGTACTGACGATGCCCGCGTCAGCTTTCCCCCGATACGGGAAAAGAACGTCATGGGAACTCCCTGTGTATTATGAATCAGATGAATCAGAGACAAGCAAAATTCGGGCCAGAGAGCAAGCTCCCGGAGAGTACATATTTATCATTATATTTCATACTATTGCAGATTTTTTCGAAATACGCTCCAGTACAACGGCGTAACGGATCGTAACAAAAAGAAATAGTGTGTAGATTCTACACAGCATTTGACGCTGAAAGTGTTACAAAAGGTAACACAACCTGAAAAGAGTGATCCTGACAAATACTCAAAAAAAAAAACAAAATATCTATATATTACAATATATTATATAAAAACAGATTTTATTGGCACGCTGCTTGCTATATACGGGGCATACGACGGGGAATTTCCCCAAAACAAAAACAACCCGGCCTTCCGCCGGATATACAGGAGAATGTTATGAACGCTCGCAGAATCATGGCCGGTCTGGCCGTCACCGCTCTGGTATTCGGTTCCGCTTCCCTTGCCCTCGCCCGCGGTCATCATGGCGGTATGATGGCTGGTTATGCCGGAAATTACGGCGCAGGTTACCACTACAACACGGCCTATCAGAGCCTGACACCGGAAAAACAGGCCGCCGTGGACAAGCTGATTCAGGAACATGTGGCCGAAGTCACCCCCCTGCGGACCCAGCTTCAGGCCAAACGGCTGGAACTGAACGCTCTTTCCGGCAATCCCAACGTGCAGCCGGAACAGGTCAGCAAGCTTGCCGCTGAAGTGGCGGATCTTTCCTCCAAACTCCGCGCTTCCGGTCTGGCCTTCCGGGACAAGCTCTCTGCGGAAACGGGCATTGACGCCCTGCCTTACGGCGGCGGCTTCGGACGCGGCGGACGCGCCTGCGGCTTCGGCGGTCAGGGACGCGGATGTGATTTCGGCGGATATGGTTGCGGCTACGGCGGGAATGGCGGAAACGGCTACACCGGAAATCACTGGGGCGGACATATGGGGTGGCACCGCTAGGCCGCTTATCAGAGCCTGCTTCTACTCCACACGGAATCCCTCCGGGTAAAAACACATTTCCCGGAACTTCGGCTCACTTCCCTCTGTCACTGGACGCTTCTGCAAGGAGCGTCCATTTTTTTAACAGTTTTCTCTTATTGAGTTTCCCCCTGCTCCCAGCCGGATCGGCCGTACTTCCCCGGTCGATCCGACTTTTTAGTAAACAGAGAAAGAAAAAACAGGTAAAAATTTCATATCCGGCAGCACGGAACGCAATCCGCATACGGGAATCAAGCCTGCGTCATATTCCAGAACGAAAGAGACGCAGGCTTTATCCGAAGGAACAATCCCGAAAAAAGCAGATCAGCAAACGGGGCCGCTCTTCAAAATTTTCCGGACATCCTGTTCTTTTCAGGCAAAAAATCTGAGAAAGACGCGGTATCAGGGCATGGGAAAAACTCTGCTGTGAAAAGAGCGAAAAGTCCCGCAACGAGCTTACGGCTTTCCTTCCGGGGAACCATTCATACAGCTGGCAATTTTGGGACATACAAGAGCGTATTTTCTCTATACTCCGCTTTTTCCCTTATCCATACGGACGATGCGACCGGTCGACGGTGAGGGAAGAGGATCATGGGCGCGCAGATATGCTTCCACGATATCCACGTCGATGGGCTGGGGAAAAGGCAGCTCTCTCCCCTTCTTCAGCATTTCGTAGCCGTCCCCTCCCCGAACCAGATACTCCAGCGTAACGACGACGTAACGCGCCTTCAGGTCAAGCGGCGTATGACCGCCCTCCGTATCCACGATGTCCACAGAGATCACCCGACTGCCCGCAGGACGCTCCGCATCCACAACATAGCGCAGTCCCGCAACCTGAAGCAGATGCGGCCCGACGCCTCCGTCCGCAGCCACGCCGTGTTCCAGCGCGTCCAGAATCTGTTCTCCATCGTATTCGCGCAATACAACCTGATTCCCGAAGGGGTGCATGGTCAGAATATCTCCCAGCGATATTCCGCCCCGCGGAAACGCAGCGCGAATAGCCCCTCCGTTGCACAGGGCCAAATCGGCGCCATAAGGACGGGCATATTCCAGCATGGCGTCCGCCGTCACCATCCCGCCCAGACAATCCCCCGACCGACAGGCCTCCATACCGTCCGGCATGCCGAGATTCTGATAGCCCACCATCTCTCTGCGGAATCTGTCGAGTGCAGTCGTATAGCCTTCAATGCGCACATCCAGCTCCGGAAGCCCTGCCTCTCCGTTTTCCAGCTCATGCAGGCCGCCGCTCCAGTTTACGGGCACTCCCTCCGCACTGAAATCAACCTGCAACTCCCCGAGATAGCGCGTTGCGCGCCCCGCCGTTACCACCAGCACAGGCAAACCGGAAGGTGAATATTCCACAATAGGATACGGCCCTTCTTCGGAGTCCGGGCCAAGATAGCTGTGCGTATGTCCCCCCACAATCACATCCACACCGTCCACGGAACGGGCCAGTTCGCGATCCGCAGGCAGACCCAGATGCGTCAGCACGACAATATGCCGAACGCCCTGCGCTTCCAGCTCCGCAACAACATTTCTCAACGTCTCCTCTCTGTCCGCAAAACGGGTCTGAGAGCAGGCTGATGCAAGATTGACCTCATCGTTGGCCAGACCGACTATCCCCACGGGAACGCCCCGTACCTCGCGAATGACATACGGAAGCGTTTTCGCTCCCCGCAGAGGACAGCCTGCCTCCGGAACAAGGTTGGCCGCCAGCACGGGAAAGGACACACGTTCAAGAAAACGTGACAGCTCCTCACAGCCCTCGTCGAACTCATGATTTCCCAGCGTCATGGCGTCGTATGCAATGAATCGATCCAGATCTGCCAGCATGGGCCATTTATGGACGCTGTAATACAATGTGCCCTGAAACTGATCGCCGGCATCCAGCGCGATAACGTTATCGCGATTCATTTTGGCCGTCTGAACGGCCGCCGCAGTTCTGCTCAGACCGCCGCGGCTTCCTGCTGTGGAAAAGGCGGCGTTTCCATAGCGGTCAATTCCCGCGACATGGGAATGAGTATCGTTGACGTGCAGGATGACAAGCTCCAGCCCAGGAGCTTTCGCCTCCCGGGAGTCCCGCTCTGCGCACGCACATCCGGACGCCAGCAGGGCAGACAGCAAAATCAACCCGATCCCTTTCCAACATGGCGAGCTTTTCCGAGTCATGTTGTTTTACTGCTCCGTCTTCTTTTCCGTAGCGGCCGGGTACTTTTATCATGAATCCCGACCCGCCTTTTCGTCTATACCTTTCCGCTCAGGGCGCGTTTTTCCGCCTCGTATTCGCTGCGGGATATACGCCCCTCTTCCAGAGCCTGTTGCAGTTCTTCCAGACTCGCGCCTGTCGTAACGGTATGAACTTCCTTTTTCTTCTCCTGCTCAACGGATCGGGAAACTTCACGGCTGTCCCGGGACAGCAGGCGTTCCGCCAGCTCCAGCCCCGTGCCGATCTGCATGGCCGCACCCGCAAGACTGCCATCTCCGGCAGCCGCTTCCCGCATGGCGCGCAGACGTTCAAGCTGTTCGTACGACATATGCACCTGTTCCGCCTCGAGCTGTCGGGTACGCATGGAAAAGACCGCATTCAGATTCCGTTTCGTCTCCTCGTCGAATACGGTTCCGTTGATCCTGAACTCCGGCACGTCAAATCCGTATTCTCCGGCCGCTTCGCGCAATCTGGCGTGTACATCCGCGCCAAGCTCTTCCAGATGGACGTCCAGCTCGTTGCAGGAACAGGCTGCTCCTGCCAGCGACGTCCCTATAAAGCGGGGAATAAAAGCCTCCAGCGCGACTCTGATGCGGGAAATATCAACGGAACTTTCCCCGGCGACCAGCTTCAGGAAGGCCTTTTGCGGATCTTCAAGCCGCAGGCTGTACGTTCCGTTGGCCCCCACCGCCAGAGGCAGGCGGTACACGGGATCAAGATATCTGACAGGCTGCGACGTGCCCCACCTCAGGGCGGGGAATATTGTGGTTCTGTAAAAATAAAGCCGGAGCTTGTGTTCGCTTTCAAACATGGTGGCAAACTTGCCCAGCGTCGTTATGAAAGGATGGTTGTCCGTCTTGAGGGAAAGCAGCGTCTGCTCGCCTACCTGCTCCAGTATTCTGCCCTCATAAACCAGCAGACAGCCCTGGGCAGGGCCGACAATCAGCCGGGACGCATTCTTTATTTCATCTGTTGCCGTCGGCAGGCGATAAAATACCGTGTTCGCCTCTCCATCCCGCCATTCAAGGATGCTCCGCATCTGCCGTCTGAATAAATTTCCCAGTCCCATACGTCAGCCCCCGAGGATCGGGCAGCCCCGATCTCCGCCTTGATCCTTCAGCGCACATTCCAGAATATGCGTTGAGGACATGTAAACACGTTCCTCAGAGAACGCGCTCCGGTTCCTCATATACCGTTTCTGTATCGCTGATGCGATACAGTTTCATTCCCTGCCGGAGATAGAGTCCGTCTGCCGTTCTGGTCAGCGTTCCGCTGAAATTTCCCTTTCGCGTCCAGCGTATCGCGCCGCTTTCAGGATCAAGGGCCTGAAGCAGGAACGGACTTTCCGGGCCGGGATCCGGACGGAAAAATATGATCAGCTCCTTTTCATCATACAGACTCACGGAAGCTTGAAAATACTGCCGATCCGGGGTGAAAAACTCCAGAGCGTCAATACGGGCCTGCCGGAGAAGATAGGGCTGTTCCACAATATGGCGTTCCGCCCCGTCGCCTTCCCATTCCAGGTAGCCGCTGAACATACGCGGCCCCGTCCTGTTATCCAGATAGTGATAACGGATCAGCTGCTGAGGCCCGGTACTTCCCACACGTTTACGGGCAAAGGTAAAGCCGTAGCCTTCTTCGGCCCCGGGATGGCGATACTCCGTCACAAGTTTGCCCAGTTCCTGATACGTCGGAGACATATTCACGCCGGGATAAAAATAACGTCGCACACCGTCGGCCGTCACAACCCGCAATGCGTCTCCTTCGGAAGGGTATCCCGTTTCGATCTGAACAAGCGATCCGGCAAGCTCCTTCTGCTGATCCAACAGAGGACGGGCGTCCTCCCATGCTCTTGAGGAAAAATCAAAACGGAACAGCCTGCTTTTATCCAGCACAAGAAAAAGCTGACCGTCGGACAGACGCTGGAACCTCGCCTCGCGCGCCCCCGTGCCGATTCTGTCCTGAAGAAGCGCGGCTTCACTCCACTGCTTTGTACGGAGATCGCAGCTATCCGCAAAATAACCGGGCGTTCCGTTTTTACCGGAACTGCCTCTGATCCGCAATGCGATCGGCGCGTTCCCATGCGCGGGGTCTGCGACAAGCACTAGACTTTCGACATCATAATGCACGGCAGGAGCCTTCGGCGTCGCGCCGGAAGCAGAAACAGAAGCTCTGCGCTGCACGGGCTGTTCCCGGCAGCTCCGGGAAACCGCAGCAAAGATCACGGCAACCAGCAGCAGGAACAGGGCTGTGATAAAAAGACAGCCTCGGGAAGAGGCCTTCTTTTCTTCCTCCCGAATCACCTTGTGCTGAACCAGAACTTCCTTACGGTCGCTGTCCAGAAAAAATTCCGTGCCGCAGGAGGAGCAACGGTATTGTCTCCCCGCTTCAAGCGTCTCATGCTCCGTACTGCCGCAACGCGGACAGACTATTGCTTTTATCGTCGTCGTCATGCAAAACTCCATCATTTCCGGAAGCTGGCATTTCCGACAGACAAAGCGCAGTATGACTCCGCCCCTGCTCCGGGCCAAAAACCATCTTTCCGTTCAGGAACTTATAACAACGACAGACTCCGGCCGTCCAGCGGGCAGGGGCGAACGACAAGCATCCGCAATACCGGGTAACGACGCACCCTGCGCCGGCTCCGTACTGGCGAAATACCCGCATGGAACGATCAGAAAAAAACTGCTATTCCAGACAGCAGTCGACGGAATATTCTGCCGGTCTCGACATCCCGTGCCTTACGGAAAAGCTGTCGGCCGGGAAGCTGTTCAAAGGAGGAAAATCATGAACGTTCTGCTTATCAACGGAAGTCCGCATAAAAACGGCTGCACATACACGGCTCTGAACGAAGTGGCCGGGCAACTGAACAAACAGGGAATAGAAACGCACATTCTGCATATCGGCTCCAAGCCCATACGCGGCTGCATTGCGTGTGGTAAATGTGTTCAGACAGGAGCCTGCATATTCGATGACGATCCGGTCAACGAATGTGTGGAGCGTCTGAAACAGGCCGACGGGCTGGTTGTCGGCTCTCCGGTCTATTATGCTTCGCCCAGCGGCGCGCTGATCTCTCTGCTTGATCGTGTGTTCTACGGCAAGGCCGCGCCTTATGCCTTCAAACCCGCGGCCGCAGTGGTGAGCTGTCGCCGGGGCGGAGCCACGGCTTCGCTGGACGTACTCAATAAATATTTCACCATCTCCCAGATGCCCGTGGTTTCCTCACAGTACTGGAACATGGTACACGGCAACACGCCGGATGAGGTGCGTCAGGACGCGGAAGGTCTTCAGATCATGCGCACCCTGGGCAATAATATGGCCTGGATGATCAAAAGCCTCGCCGCAGCCAGAAACACGGTTCCCCTGCCCGAGCAGGAAGCCCACGTCTGGACGAATTTCATCCGCTGAACGGTTACAGCCAGAAGCTCCTTCTCCTAAGCTTCTGTACGGACAGTCCGTACAGTTCCGGCTCAGAAGCATATCAGAGTCGGGACATTAATACATGAAGCCGGAGGCGACGTTTGTATGTCGTCTCCGGCTTCATGCGCTTTTCTGAAAAAATTTTCTGATGTCTGTCTGGAGTGAAGGAGTTCGTCCCGGCACAAGACAGATCCGTCGGGCCACATCTCCACTGAAAGACCGATCTCGTCGGACATGAGTCCCGACAGGAGAACGTCCATGCCGCCTTATGGATGAATCAGGTGAAGCCTTCCTCCGGAATACTGCCGGGGGAATCGGCATATCTTCTCCGTTTTCATCCACAAGAACGGGCGTGCGGAAGCCCGTCTAGCTCAGGCGTATGGCTTCCCTTTCAAATTTCCAGGGATCGGAGACTTCTTACGATTTTTCATCAAAACGCATGGTCATGCGCTTCTGGGTATCAAAGGGCGTCCATCCGGGATTGCCGTTCTTCGCAAAGCTTACCCAGGCCGAGTGCATGGCCTCGGCAAGAGCCTGCGGGGGGGTATCTCCGAGATTCTTTTTCGAGGCTTCCGTTGTCTTGAACACGAAAGGAACGTCGCAACTGTGCGCCGCCCCCAGCTTCGCCCCGGACTTGCCGACAACGGGGCTTTTCCAGGCGAAGGAATAGGCCCAGGCCCGGCCTCCTCCGGCCACCTGCGATTCCAACACCTTGTTTGCGGGCATACGGAAAATGAAGTCGCCCTGCATGGCCGTGAACAGTTCCCCCGGCGTGTCTCCCCGGCCGGCCTTGCGGTACCGTTCCACCAGATCCGGATCAAGATGCGCGGAACGGATCAGACGCTGCGCCGCGTCCGGCCCGATGTTCGCAATGGCACCCCCGGGTACGGTATAGTTGCGCCATTCCTGCTCCGCTGAACCCACGAGAATGTCAATATCTTTTGTCTGTCCTTCGCGAATGGCATCCACCGGACGCATGGGAAGAATTTCGCCGTCAAACCAGGGTTTGAACACGGCCACGTTTCCACCGGTCATATCCGCCCAGGCGTCATCTGTGGATTTGGAACCGACAAATTTCGTATACGTCACCAGCTTTTCAAAGGGCATGGCCGCCACGGCTTCGCGCGTCGGAGCTATTCCGTAAAAGGCAAAGAGCTGGGCGGCTGCCTTGTCCGCCGTTTCCGGATCATACTGAGCAAGCGCCGCAGGACTCTGGAGAATCGCACGCCGGAACAGCCCGCGCGCAGGAGGAGACACCAGCAGCGAGGAAATATGCGTTGCGCCCGCGGATTGACCGAACACGGTCACGTTGTCGGGATCGCCGCCGAAGGCCGCAATATTTTCCTGCACCCAGCGCAGAGCGAGCGTCATGTCGCGCAGGGCGATATTTGCCGGAACGCCGGGGATCTTCAAAAAACCGTCCACATTTACGCGGTAATTCGCCGTCACCAGCACTATGCCGTCACGGGCGAAAGCCTCCCCGTTGAAACGGGGATCGTTATTGTCGCAGTTCGTACTGCCGCCGCCGGGAATCCAGAGCATGACCGGGCACTTTGTCGCCCCCGGAGCGGGCGTCCAGATGTTCAGACGCAGACAGTCGCCGCCTCCCGTCACGCCGCCGGGCACATCCCGGGAAGCCTGAAGAGGAATGTCCCCAGGCGTCACGGCCTCCACCGTGCCGCTCCAGGCATCGACAAATTCCGGAGCGGCCAGCCGCTGCGCCCCCACATAGGGGTTCTTTCCGCAGGGTACCCCCCGGAAAACATGCACGCCGTTGACGACGCTCCCCTTTAACGAACCCAGACGGCATTTCACCACCGGTCCGTCAGAAGAGGCCAGGGCCTGAAGAGGAAAAGGAAGCATGGCCGCTGCGGCCACGCCGGACAAAGCCCGCACAAAGGAACGACGGGAAAGATACATGACGAAACTCCTGAAAAGACAATATTGGAGATATCTTCTGTCTGAAAACAGACGGAGCCGCCGGAGAATGAAGACGCCACATCATGAGCTGAATGGTTCCGTCACTCTCCGGTCCGGCTTATCGCGATAAGATGATTAGAAAATCATGGAGCCCACGACGGCAATGACCAGACTCATCAAGGCCCAGGAGGCCAGAATAACTATGGGGGAGGACTTCCAGACGCTTCTTGTATCCGACCATTCGTTTCCATGCAGCAGAGCCGCGCTGGAGCTGGCCGCAGGCGTCAGGAAAGCAAGATGCACGCCCATGACCACCATGATGACCGGCAGTTCCGGCCCCACATTCATGTTGACGCAATAGCTGTAGATGACGGGCATGAGCGCAACGCCCACGGCGCCGTTGTTGATGAACTGGGTCAGGATGGTAGCCAGCAGCCCCATGCAGAGCGCAAAGAACAACGGAGATCCGCTGCCGAACAGGGGTTCGAGGACTTTCATCAGGAAGGGAGTGATCCCGCTTTCATCGGCGGCCATGGCCCCGGAAAGAGGCTGCACCATGGCAAGGATGAAGATAATCCCCCATGCCACGCCGGAATCCACCATGGGCTTGAATTGCAGCAGCGGCTTGCCGTCTATCTTGATGAAGCACATCACGCCCACCAGGAACATGCAAATTCCCGTATTGCCAATCCCCTTGAGGAAGCGTGCAACCATGAAATCGCCGGGCAGGAAGGCGGGCATGAGCAGCAGCGCAACAAGAGCGAAAAGGAAAAACAGCACAAGTTTCTGTACCCGGTTCAGCACCAGACTGCCTTCCGTATCCAGTTTGCTCGGATCCAGATTCTTCAGCTTGCTCACATCCGGACGGAACACATACTTGCCGATCAGAATGAACAGCAGTGAACACAAGGCGCAGGCCACAAAGGCAATCAGCATGTACTTGGCGTAATCGATATGTGTGCCGGACATGGTTTCATAGGCACTCATCACGGTCAGAGCAGCCTGTTTGAAGGGAATGAGCGCCATGCCCACCTGCGCGGCGTAGACGATGCCGAACACCATCATGGTCGGATAGCCCTCGCCTCTCTTGTAGCCGCACACGTCGCACACCCCGTACAGAATGCTCCAGCCTATGACTGCGGCGGGCGATGCGCTGGTAAGACCGCCGAGCAGCATAATCGAGGCAAGAAAAGTATAGGTGAACAGCCAGGGCTTGCCCGCCACCGCCTTACGGGTGATGAACCACAGGGAAATGAATTTGGAAAGACCGTAATAATTGATGGTGGCGCAGAACACGAAGATGAAGAACATCATCACGACGATGGGGTCGCCGAAACTTTTGTTCAGAAGCACTCCCGGCTTCATCCCCCCGATCAGGGTAAGAGCCAGCAGACCGGCGATACTGGGCCAGATGATGTCAATGAATATCCAGCCATACAGTACGCCGAGAAAAATGCCGATGAGGTTCATCCCCAGAGGGGTGAGAGGCTCCATCGGTGGCAGTTGTCCGAAACCGAACATGATCACAAGGCAAATCAGCGAATGGACAAAGTACATTGCGTCCTTTTTTTCAAAAAAGGCATGCTGAGCGGCCATGGCGCTACTCCTTCACCCCGGACGGGGCGGCCATATTGAGGCTGTCGTCGTTGAAACGGAAATTGTCCTGATAATAACGGGTCACAGGGAGGGGGTATGTTTCCAGGGGAACGGGCTTCCACGTCATATCGACTGCGCCGTTCTCTCCTCTGGCAAGTTCCAGCCAGGCCAGATAGAGGGAATTGTCGCGCGACGGGAAATCCTCACGGTAGTGCCCTGCGCGGCTTTCCTTCCGCTCCAGCGAAGCGCGCAGATACAGCTCGCTGACAAAGGCCATGGAACGAACTTCTCGCAGCTTGAGCAGGTAATGAGGATCGTCCGCCCGCATGGCGGGAACATCCTCTTCCCGTATGCGGCGTATTTCCTCCAGCGCACGGGACAAGGCCTTTCCGTTTTTGAGGATGGAAACGTCGTACGGGAACATGACCGTCTGAATGCGGGTCAACACCTGCTTGGGGGCAAGCCCCGAATCCCGGCCCAGCGGCGCATAGATTTCCTCCCGGAAACGTCCGCACTCCGCACTTTCCGGGCAGTTCACATGCTCGTGTTCCTCCAGATACTGCGCGGCTCCTTCGCCGGCCAGATGTCCCGTCACGGAGGTAGTCATCAGAGCGAAGCCGCCAGCATACACGCCGGGTTCCGTACTGCGCGCCGTACCTGCGGCAAAAAGCCCCGGCACGGAGGTATGTCCCGTGACGTCGGCATGCATACCGCCATAGGAAATGGTCATCTGCGGCAGCCATTCGGTATTGTCCCGGAACAGATCCATTCCGAGCGAGCGCAGTTTTTCATAATTGAGCAACTGCCATCCGTTCTGAGGCTTGAGCAGCACCAGATCATCCGGATTGATGCGGCTGATATCGAAAAATATGGGGCCGCGCCCGGCACGGATTTCCATGGCCATGGCAATGGTGGTGTAGTGAGGGTCGGTATTCGCTCCCAGTACGGGCGAGTAACGCTCCATAAAGGATTCGCCCTTCGCATTCACGAAACGTCCGCCCAGAGGCATGAGCGTCGTCTGGCCTTCCCAGCCGAAGTAGCGGGGCATGTTCCATACCCGGCCGAACTCGAAATCGCGGAGAATCGCCCCCGCGTTCCAGGCCATTTCCACGCCTTCGCCCGTAGGGGTATTCTTACCATAGGAGGTTTTCCACCCGCCGACGCCCGAAGCGGCAATCACCACCTGTGCCCGGAAGATATAAAAATCCCCGTTGATCGAATCGAAGCCCACGGCTCCGCATACGCGCTCCCCGTTCTGGAGCAGATCCGTGATCATGATCCTGCCGAGCCGCGTTACCTTGCGGCCCTTGAGACGCTCCACCAGCTTTTTCACCATCAGTTCGCCGCCTCGCCCCTTGAGGCTGGCGGGATACAGACGCACATGTGGCAGACCGCGTTGCGGTACGGCCTTGAGAGAACCGTCCTCCTTGCGGAAAAATTCACACCCGTAGGCCTGATAATCCGCCATGCGATCATGCGAACGGCGAAGTATTTCCGCCATCTGCGGCTGATCACAGAGTCCGTCGAAATAGTACACGAAGTCCGCAAGCCAGTCGTCGACATTCTCATCCGGCATCACGGCGTCGAAATCGCCGCCCGCCATGGCCATAAGGCCGCCCCAGTCCTTCGGGCCCTTGTCCACGATGACGACGGAACGATCCGGCATGAGTTCGGTGAAACGATTAGCATCCCACAGTCCGGCGGAGCCGCCGCCGACAATGAGCAGATCGCAGTCCACTGTATGTTCCACGTCCCGATCAGGCATGGTATTCCTCCCTGTCTCGCAGATCGTTGCCTTCCACATTCTCAAAGGCGGGTCCGGGAAAGACCGGAGGCAGTTTTTCCTTGAAGGGATGCACAAATATAGCCCCGGCAGGGCAAACTCGTTCGCAAATGAAACAGGTCATGCAGTCGTCGGGGTAGGCTATGACGGCCTTCCCCCCGCGCAGTCGGATGGTATCCAGCGGACATTTCTCCGCACAGACTCCACAGCCGACGCATTTTTCCGCGTCTATGCGCTGAATCATGGTTTTTCCTCAACATGTTCAACGGTCTGTATTCCGCCGCCAAAAGGGCGCAAACCAAGACCAGAGGCCAGGAAAATGTTCCGACCTCATGAGCGGCGGGTTACCCCTCCGTTTCGGGAGGGGGAAAACCTGTCTTTATTTCCGCGTCAGAAACTACACCTGCATACGCAGGGGGAACTTGAAGCCTATGGCGCCGGTGGGGCAGCTGGTGCGGCAGTTGGCGCAGTGCCAGCATTCATCGCCGAAGGCTACTTCCGGCCGATCACGATCTTCCAGATGCCGGAGAACAAGCACATAGCCGGGGCAGTCTTCCACGCAGGTGCCGCAGCCCTTGCAATGGCCGCAGTGGAAGCAGCGGGCCGCTTCCTTCATGGCCTGCTCCCTGGTATAGCCGGCCTTGATTTCGCTGAAATCAAGACGGTTTTCCTCGGCCTGCTTCTGGGCTTTTACCTTTTCATACTGGCTTATGCCGTAGATTTCCTCGATGGCAACCACATGAGGAGCTTCGCGTCCGGCCATGTCGTCGCGAGCTTCAAGCATGTCGTCGTCGTTGATCACCCAGACGCGGGCATCTTCTCCGGTAAGCAGCGCATGAACGCCGAAGGCTGCACGACGTCCGTCCCCGACGGCACGGGCGATGGAAGAAGGCCCTGCGGACACATCCCCGGCCGCAAACACGGCCTTCAGGGAACAGCGTCAACAACTACCATCTCATGCTGCGCTATGTGAGGCAGGGACTGGGTGTTGCCATAATGGACGAAATGTGTCTTATGGCCAGCTCCTACGGCACATCATGGAGCGGTATCGTGTCCTATCCTCTGGACACCATACTGCCCAGCGTCCGCTGCGGCATCCTCCTGCGCCGACACAAGCATCTCAGTCCGCAGGCTTCCGCGCTCATCGAAAAAATCCGCAGTGAGCTGCCGCACAGCGATCCCCTTCCCTGCGCCAATTAAATTCTGAAGCGTCTCCCGTCCCCGGATTCCCGACGGGAGACACCGAAAAATCCAAAAGCGCAATATCTGCATGGGACACGTTATGCCCGACAGCAGCTCATTTTTTCTTGTCGTTTTCGTTTGGGCCTGATGTCCGGCTGTTTGCTGAAGAAAGTATATCTGCGGCAGGTCTCTGTCGGCAGAAATATGGACCGCATACGCCCGCCTTATTCAGACACGCGACATTCTGTATAGCCCATACAGCCATTCTGGCATTCAACAAAAGACATGTTTCCCTGAAGGGGATTCACGGCATCTCTGATTCTGAAACGACTTTCCCGTCCTGACTCATGTTTTTCAGGGTACGGAAAAACCTGTATAATAACGCAGGAAAAATTTCTGGCTTATTCAAGCTTCGCGTCGTCTGCCACAACGATTAAGAACGTACCATTGGGCCCTCTTCATAAAAAAGGCACCTTTCCGATACGATAAAGCCGTTCAGCCCATCGTACAGAAAAGGTGCCTTTGTAACCAAGTATCTGCCCGCGGCAGATATTCTCAGCATATGCAAACCTTCAGATCAAAGTCCTCATAATCTGCGCTCTGCCAGACATAACGGGGATGAAGCCCCCCGCACTTACTCAAGTTATTTTTTTGCCGCAAGAATCACATACGGAGCCTTAATGGCGGCCTGCACGCGTACACCTTCGGCAATTCCAGCTTCATCCGCACTGTCCACAGTACAAACAGAGGTTAAGCTGTCACCGTTATCCAGCTCAACGGCAATACTTGCCATAATTTCGCCCTTTTTCACAGCCTTCACCTTACCGGGCAACATATTCCGGGAGGAAAGGACATAATCTTCCATATCGCGGGTGAGCA
>LBJMC04202__coassemble_143_pt1 | contig 82195 bp, 93 predicted proteins | sample LBJMC04202__metabat2_low_PE_018 | metagenome-assembled genome bin LBJMC04202 | reverse complement strand
CCATATTGAGAAATTCTTCGGGAAAAATATCCCTGGACGGATCCAGTTCCAGCAGTTTTCCGGCCAGGCTTCTGAAAGGAACGCCCGATGCAGCAAGCTCTTTTTCTTCAAGAGAAAGGGGACTCCCCAGAATTTCCAGCAGTGTCTCGTCGCGATCCAGACACAGGCCGCAGGCTCCCTGAAGGTAAGGTCTTGCTTCAATGGCATAGCGGAGCGATATCTGATTCAGCCCTTTTTCATGATAGAACAGCGCAAGGAGGACGGCACATTTGCGCCGCTCTCTGGGAATTTGATATGAAGCAAAAAAAAGGCGTACCCGTTCGACCTGACGGGCCATAGCCTCCGTCATTCCGGAGTTTAGTCTGCGCATGTCTATCAGTATGCGAATTGCTGTGCTTTTCAGGCTGGGATTATTGCCGCGAAGAGCTGTACGCAGCCCGAAATTTAATTTTTTATCAATTATTTCAGAATGTTGATATTTAACAAGAGAAAGCAGTGCGTCGAGGAGAAGATCCCTGCGCGCGTTCATGACAAGCAGTTTTTCGGAGCCTTTTGCCAATAGTCGTTCGGCAGGCCGGACGTTTCCGGCACTGAGATGGAAAAGCGAAAGGGCAAGATCCGCTTCCGCCCGGACCCGTACTTCATACATTTCCCTGGAGGATGCGTCCGTACAGCATATGTGGAACAGGGCTTCTTCTATATCGTTTCGTTCAAGGCATACTTGCGCAAGCAGGGCGTGAAGGAAACGCTGTTCAGGGCAGCAACGTTTCATGCGTATGTCGTCAAGCATCTCCTGCAGAACGTGCCTGCCCATGTGGTGGTTTCCGGTATGACAGTGGGCCAGCGCCTCGAATATACGGTATATGCAGAATTCCGCCCTGTCTCCGTGCAGATCGAAATGTTCCAGCGCAAGTTGCGGGTGACCGACAAGATAATGGTAAGCCCCATAAAAAGGCGAGGCATATGAAATATAACGACAGGAAAGTCCGGTCATACCGAATCCGTAGTCGCTGTGCCTTTTGAATTTTTCGACATGGGCATAACCTGCGGGATACATCATCCAGTGGACTTCGGCCGCGATATCCAGAAGAGCAGACAGATCGGGATCCTGAAGTCGATCAGCGGCCAGCTTCGCTTTTTCCAGTATGCCTGCGATCTCCATATGTCGCAGAAGATAGAATGAAGACAGCGGTTCAAGGTACAGCGCCGCACTGATGAAGGCGGCCAATTCCGCGTAATTGAGGGGGGCTATTTCAAGTCTGGAAAGAATATCAACGGCGAAGTTGAAAAATATGTCGAACTTCCACATGCTTCCATCGTAACGGGTTTCGTCGCACAGCTTGGAAAGCACGTCTTTTCCGAGCCGTTCCGTCAACGGACAGGATTCTGAAAGAAGTTTGAAACAGGGGGAAAGCCGGTTGAAACATTCCGGAGAAATCGTCAAATCCGTTTTTTTCAGACAGCGTATGTGCCCGGAGCTGCTTTCAATCAGACCTTTCTTTTTGAGACGGACGAGCGTTCCGGTAAACGTGTCGCGTGAGAGTCCGCACAGCTCGGCCAATTGATCCTGCGTCAGATTGAAACCGGCAAGTTTTTCTATCGCCAGAAGAACCGGAAGGTCGCTGTGTTCCATTTCGAACTCCCTTAGGGAAATTGTATTAAAAACGTCTATATTCCCAACAGAAATGAGTCAACAATTGTTAATCTATATTATAATATATTGATTTTACATATAAATTTTTTGGCACAATAGTTGCTGTCTCCGGTTCAGGAGGCAATTATGATTTCAAAAATTGATCCTGCAAAATGCACAGGCTGTGGAACCTGCTTCAAGAGCTGCGGTCTTGATGTTTTTCGTCTGGACACGTCGGGAAAGGAAATTTCTCCGTGCATGGGAGAATGCCCTGCGGGCAATGACATCAGGACGGTGAATTATCTGCTCCAGCAGAGCAGAATTTACGACGCGCTGGCAGTATTGAAAACAACCATGCCCTTTCCTGCCGTGACAGGTCGTGTCTGTCCGCATTTATGCGAGAGTAAGTGCTCTCGCCGTAGTGCCGATGAGGCGGTCAACATCAATGCCATAGAAGAATTTCTTGGCGGATTCGACCTTGACGATGCCGACCCGTCCATCGTCAGGCGGCACCTTGAAAGAGTTGCCGTTGCAGGATCGGGCCCGGCCGGTCTTGCGGCCGCATGGTATCTTGCCCTGGCCGGTTATCCCGTCACGGTTTTCGAGGAAAGAAACGAGCTTGGTGGTATGCTTCGCTACGGCATTCCAGAATATCGCCTCCCGGTGCGGATACTGGACGGCTATCTGGAAAAGATGCGGAGTATCGGTGTGGAATTTGTGACAAATACCCGCATAGGCAGAGGTGAATCTGTAAGCCTCAAGGTTCTTGAGGAGCGGGGATTCAAGGCTCTGGTTCTGGCCATCGGCGCGTCAGTCGGCAGAGAGTTGCCGGTAAAGAACATTATTCCGAACAGTCCCGATCTGTACAACGGCGTGGATTTTCTTGCCGAGGCAAGAAGCGCGCAGGCTCCTGACATTGCCGGAAAGCGCGTGCTTGTTGTGGGTGGCGGCAACGTTGCCGTGGATGTGGCCATTACGGCCGTACGTCTTGCGGCTTCTGCCGTGACTATTGTCTGTCTTGAACAGCGCGGGGATATGCCGGCTTTTGACAGAGAAATAGAAGATGCCGTCCGCTATGGAGTAACGCTGGTCAATGGCTGGGGGCCGGATGAAATACGCTATGCCTGCGGGCGGATTAACGGTCTGAAATGCGTTCGATGCACTTCGCTGCGCGACGCGGACGGACGTTTTGCACCCGTTTTCAATTGTGCTGAAACCTTGGATTTGGATGCGGACGTTATTGTCGGTGCCATCGGCCAGAAAGTGGATGCGTCCGGTTTTTCCGACTGTGTCGATCTTGCTGATAATGGGTGCGTCATCGCAGATCCTGTAAGTGCGGCCACATCATGCAGAACCGTATTTGCCGCAGGCGATGCCGTCACCGGGCCGGCTTCCGTGGTTCAGGCAATTCGGGGAGGTAGGGAAGCGGCATATTCCGTTGAACGTATGTTGCAGGGAATGAATATCCATCTGGGAAGGCAGGAACCGCGTCCGGTGGCGAACATGGATGCGGAGGCTCACGTCAGGTCCGCTCCGCGTCATGAACGTACAATACTCCCTCCCGGGAGTGAGGATTCACATGTTCCCTTCCCGGTGGAGACGGCGCTTGCCGAGGCCATGCGCTGCCTGACCTGCGGCAGTAAGGCATATATCTGCTATGCGGATGATTGTATGACGTGTTTTTCCTGTGAAGTGAACTGTCCGTCCGGGGCAGTTACGGTCGATCCGTTTAAGGAAGTTCTGCCGAGAGCATTGCCTGAAGGAGTTTTTGTCCATGACTAGTCTTATGAAGTTCAAGACGGATATTCTCGTCATAGGCGGCGGTTTTGCCGGAATCTGGGCAGCCAGAAAGGCGCGTGAATATGTGAAGGACGTTCTGATTGTGGACAAGGGGCCTCTTGACTGGGGAGGGCTTGGCGGGCTTAGCGGGGGAGACATGGTCGCCGTGTTCGAGGACGAAGACCCGGATGATTTCCTTAAGGATTTTGTCTTTTACTACGACGGATTGTGCAATCAGACCGCCATGCGGCGCATGCTTCGGAGTTCCCTTGCGCGTTTTCGTGATTATGAGTCCATGGGACATACCTTCAAGAAAAAGTCTGACGGGACCTATGCCAATATTCCGCAGCGCGGTCTTCCTCATGTGCATCTCACTGTGTCCGCCCCGTATGGAAAAGGCGGGGTCAATCTGCGTAATGAGCTTTTTGCATCCATAGAGGGGCTCGGCATACGTCGTCTCGGCAATGTGATGATGACGCATCTCATAAAGGACGGCGAGCGAGTAAGCGGAGCCGTAGGATTTTTCAACCGCAGTGGAGAAGGTATTGCCGTTGAGGCCAAAGCCGTCCTGCTCTGCACCAACAGTGGAGGATGGAAAACTTCTTATCATCAGAACAGCGTAGCCAGCGGCTGCGTGGAACTGGCACTGGATGCGGGGGCAGTTCTCCGCAATATGGAGTTTTTGGCGCACTGGAATGTTCCCCGGCTTTTTGCATGGGAAGGTCAGACAGCTCTTCTTCCGCTCGGGGGGCGTTTCCTCAATTCAGACGGCCAGGATTTCATGAAAGAACGGTATTCACCTGTTCTTGGTGCAAAAACCGATACGCACTATAACTGCCACGGCATGGCGTTGGAATTTCTGGCCGGGAGAGGCCCGCTTACCTTTGACGTCAGCCAGATTCCGGCCGATATCGTCAGGGAGCTGCGCCCCCGGGCGGGATGGATGAAGCTCAACGACGAAAAGCTTCAGGCTGTGGGTATCGACTTTTTCAAGGATACACAGGTCTGGATTCCTCAGGCGATGTTTTCGCTTGGAGGGCTTGTCGTGGATGAGAACAACATGACTTCTGTTCCCGGGCTGTTTGCGGCAGGTACGGCCGAATGCAGCGCGGGGGCCGGAGTGTATTGCGGCGGATTGAGCATGTGTCACTGTGCGACGACGGGCTTTGAAGCAGGCATATCCGCAGGGAAATACGTCAGCGGAACGGATACTCCGTCCTTTGATGATTCTCTTGCCCGGGCTTATGCGGAAAAGGATTGCGCTGCTCTTGGAAAATCCGGCATAGCCCCGAAGGATGTTGTAAGAACGCTGCAGGAAATTGTCGTTCCTCTGGATGTGTCCATCCTCAAGACTGCCGCTGGTCTTACCGGAGCGCTGGAAAAAACTCGTGAACTCATGGACGGAATCATACCCGTCATGGGAGCCGAAGACCCCCATTATCTCGGCAAGCTTACGGAGGCGCGTGGAATGGGGCTTCTGACCGAATGCTATCTTGCTGCGTCGCTGGCCAGAACGGAATCCCGGGCCGGACATTTCCGCGCAGATTTTCCGCAGCGTGACAATAAGCATGATGTCTACTGGGTAGACATCTCACGCCGGAACGGCAGGCTCAAGGTCGAAAGGACGCGTCTTCCCATGGAAGAGTATCCTATTGTTCCGACAGAATACTACATGGATCAGTTTACATTCTGATATACGTCTTTTGCCTACAGGAATACGATATGCAAGAGCCAATGAAAAAGTTTCTGATCTTGATTGGTATCGTTTTCGCTTTTTTCCTTCTCAATTCGTTTACGCCGCCGGAAGGGCTGACGCCGTCCGGGTGGACGAGTCTGCTCCTTATGGCAGCGGCTGTCGCCTTGTGGGCCTTTGCCGTTATGGGCATGGGCATATTGTCTGTCATGGTGTCCATCGTTCCCATATTTCTTGGTCTCGCGCCTTTGCCCAAAGTCATGGCAAGTTTCTGGACGCCGACGCTCCTTTTTCTGATTGCGATGTTCGTCGTCTGCTTCGCATTCAGAAATTCCGGCCTCAGCAAACGTATTGTCCTCTGGGCAGCCATGAAATCGGGCGGAAATTCCAGAAAACTGCTGCTCTGGCTTATGCTGACATGCGGCCTGCTGTCTTCCGTGCTTGCGGATATCCCTACGATGGCCATGATTCTGCCCATTGCGCTTATGCTCTGCTCCGTCAACGAGTGTGAACCCGGCAAAAGCAATCTCGGGCGGGGTATCATGCTGGGACTGGTATTTTCCTGTCTGATCGGGGGAGCGGGGACGCCGATGGGCGCGAACATGAACATGATCAGTATAGGGATGCTGGAAAAGAATGCCCAGGTTCAGATTTCATTTCTTGAATGGTGCTGTTTCGGTATGCCGCTGGTTCTTCTTCTGGTTTCCGCCGCATGGTTTGTTCTTCTCAAAATATTTCCCCCGGAAGTGGAAACGCTTAAAGGAATGGATATCCTTGAGGCGGAATACCGGGAACTTGGCCCGCTCTCCGCAAGGGAAAAACGTTTTCTGCTCCTGGGCGGGGCAAACTTCATGTTCTGGTGCGTTGCCGATCGCTTCGGCGTGCCTACGCCGCTCGCGGCTGTGCTGGGCGCGGCACTCCTCTCCATTCCCGTATTTGAACTGGTCGACTGGAGAAAGGATGCTCGGGAAATAGGCTGGGATATGATTATGATGTGCGGTGCCCTCGGCGTGCTCGGCGATCTGGTGTGGAACGAAGGCGGCGCAACCTGACTTGCCCAGAACTGTCTTTCCCCCATCATGGGGCTTCCGTTGCCGGCAATCATCATGTTTGTCAGTGCGTTCACCATCCTTGCCCATTGTTTCATTCCCAACAACGTGGCGCTTGCCGGAGTGCTGATGCCGGCGGCCATTGCCTTTGCTGCGGAAATGGGAATTAATCCCGCGCTGCTGGGCCTGCCTTTGGCCTTCAGTCTTTCGGCGGGGCTTCTTCTGCCCCTTGATCCCGTCGCCCTGCTGGCCATGCCGCATGGATTCTTCAGGATGAAGGAAATGTGCAGGCCGGGGGGCTTTATTTCTCTGGTCTGGGTCGTTGTCGTTACGCTGATTGTCTATATCCTGGTACCACTACTGGGCTTTATGTAGTGATTGTTCCTTTCTGCAGAATATCTTGAAAGTCTGACAGACTGTCTGTGCATCCCCCGTTTTCCAGAGAAAAGGCGGGGGATGCTTACTGGCCGTCTGCTGTTCCGTGCATGGCGGCTCTTACGGCGGCAACTCTGGAGGCAATATCGGGTGCGCCTACCAGTTCGGAAACCAGCGCGCAGCATTTCGCGCCGTGGCGGGCTACTTCCGCGATGTTGTGTTCCTTGATGCCGCCGATGGCGACGAAAGGCAGATCGATATGGGCGACTACCCAATCCAGATATTCCAGCGTGACCGGAGCGCAGACATTTTTCTTTGTCTGTGTAGCGAAAATGGGGCCGACGCCGATGTAGTCCGCGCCGACGGCAACGGCGGCCCGGGCCTGATCCGGGGAGTGAGTGGACAGGCCGATAATCATGTCCGGCCCGACAAGAGCGCGGACATCGGGCACGGGAATGTCACTCTGGCCGACGTGAACGCCGTCGGCTCCGCAGAGCATGGCGATATCGACATGATCGTCAATGATCAGGCAGGCTGAGGCTTTGCGGGTGAGGCGGCGGAGTAGGCGGCATTGTTCGAGCATCTCTCCGCCGTCCATCTCCTTTTCCCTGTACTGGAGAATTTTTATGCCTGCCCCGAGAAGGGCGGAGGCAACTTCCTCAAGAGAGCGGCCGAGGGAGAGACGGCTGTCCGTAAGGGCATAAATATCGGCATCAGGACGGGAACCGGGAAGAATACGGGTGCTGCTCATGGGAGTCCTCATATAGGTAAGCTGACGGGAGCATAGATGGAAAAAATTCCGGGATGGGGCAGGCGGCTTGCATTACAGTATCCTCCGTCATTGTTCCTCATCGAGTATGCGGCGGAGAATTTCATCGGCCTGCATGGCGGCGGCCAGCATGACGCGGGGAGCGAGCGGCGGGGCGTTCCTGTTCACTTCCGATGTAAAATCGCCGACAACGGTGAGGCGTCCGAGTATGCGGCGGCGCATGTCGTTTCCCCATCCGGCCATGCCGGACGCGGCCACTACCACATGTCCGGCTTCCAGCAGCGCGTGGATCAGTTTCTGTTTTGTTTCCGCATCGTCCACGGCTTCCGCCACAATGTCGCAAGAGGAGAAGAACGTTACGGCGGAAGACTCGTCCAGACGCTCAGGCAGGAGCGTCAGATCCAGCGAGGGATTGAGGGCGCGCAGATTTTCCGCCAGAGCCGCGATTTTGGATTGTCCAAGCTGATCGGGAAAGAAGAACTGACGATTCAGATTGGAGAGTGATACGACGTCGTGATCCGCGATATACAGATGGCGGACACCGGAGCGGACCAGCAGCATGGCACAGTTGGAGCCCAGGCCGCCCGCTCCGGCAATGCCCACCCGGACGCTGTCCAGGCGGGCAATATGTCCGGGGGGCAGGTGGCAGGCCATAACGTCATGCCAGTCCAGCCCGGGGGAAGGGGACGGAAGCCGGATCATGCGCGGCTGTCCTTCCGGAAGGGGGCGCAGCCGCAGGAGAAGCTTTCCCCTTCCAGCGGTTCCCAGTACTTGAACACGGGCGAGAGGCCGAGCGCACGGATGGCCTCGCTCATCTGGGCGGGGCTGCGCGGATCGGCGATATCGAACTGGGGCGAATCGTCGTCGTGTGCGGGTGCACCGGCATGGCCGCCCACGGCCGTGGATACGCCGGCGGAAACACGGGTGACGGCAATGCGCATGAGACGGTCGCGGAACTGCGCGCTTTCCCGCGAGGAAACGACAATGCCCGCGGTGGGCAGGAAGAGCCGGGCCGCGGTGATGATTTGTACCAGATCGCGATCCGAGACGGGATGCACGTCGTCGAACACGCCCACATGCGGCCGCATACGCGGTACGGACAGGGCAATGTCCGCGGCCGGGTAATGGCATTGCAGCCAGCGGGCGTGCAGCCCGGTGAAAAAGCTGTCCATGCGCCAGTCGTCCAGACCAAGCAGCGCGCCTACATTGAGGGAACGCAGTTTTGCCTGTCCCGCTCTGTCCGGCGCGTCAAGACGGAAGCGGAAATCCCGTTTCGGACCTGCGGGGTGCAGCTTGGCATACAGTTCTTCGTTATAGGTTTCCTGAAACATGGTCATGCCGTCGACTCCGGCCTGAGCCAGCAGCGCGTATTCCTCTTCGGTCAGGGAATAGACTTCCACGCTGATGCCCGGCATGTGTTTGCGGAGTACGCGGGCCGCATCTGCGATATATTCCGGCCCGGTGAGCTTCGGAGCGTCGCCGGTGAGCAGGAGGATATGGCGCAGACCCGTGGCGGCAATGGCCGCGCCTTCCGCATCTATTTCCTCCATGCTCAACTTGCGCCGGGCAATGTCGTTGCCGGTATTGAATCCGCAGTAAACACAGCGGTTTGTGCAGTAGTTGGCAAGGTAGAGCGGGGTGAAGAGCTGTATCGCGCGCCCGAAGTTGCGCCGGGTGAGGGTACGGGCCGCTTCGGCCATGCGTTCAAGATGCGGCGCGGCCGCGGGGGAAAGAAGGGCAATATAGTCGTCTTCCGTCAGAGCGTCACCCTGCTCTGCGGAGCAGATGGCGCGGAGAACGGCGTCTTCCCCGGCCTGTGCAAAACGGCGGGCAAGTTCTGCGTGATCGTGGCGCTTTACTTCATCATAAAACAGTGGATGCGTCATACTGTGCCTCACGCGTCAAGAAAACCGGTAAGAGGAGAAGAGGCGGCCGCTCCTCCGCTCAGAACGCGCCCTGTTCCGGCGCGGAAGGCGTCGCGCCCGGCTTTCACCGCATCGGCAAAGGCCCGTGCCATGAGAACGGGATCGTTCGCCGTAGCAACGGCCGTGTTCACCAGACAGGCCGCCGCGCCCATTTCCATGGCTTCGCAAGCATGAGAAGGCGCGCCGAGTCCTGCGTCCACGATAATGGGCAGGTCTATTTCCTCAATGAGGATGCGGATCATTTCCCTGGCCTTCAGACCTCGGTTACTGCCTATGGGCGCACCCAGAGGCATGACGGCGGCGGCCCCCGCGTTCACGAGATCCCGGGCGACATACAGATCGGCATTGATATAGGGCAGTACGGTGAACCCTTCTTTGGCCAGAATTTCCGTAGCGCGGGCTGTGGCGTAGCCGTCCGGCAGGAGATGGCGCGAGTCGGAAATGACCTCGATTTTTATCCAGTCCCCGCAGCCTGCGGCACGGGCCAGTCTGGCGATACGCACCGCTTCGTCGGCGTCGCGCGCTCCCGACGTGTTGGGGAGCAGGCGTACTCCGGCGGGTATGTGAGAAAGAATGTTGTCGTTGGGATTGCCCAGATCCACGCGGCGCAGGGCAACGGTGACGACTTCACAGCCGGATGCGGCGATAATATCGGGAATCAGGGCGTCGTCGCCGTATTTACCCGTTCCGGTGAACAGACGGCAGCCGAGTTCGACGCCGCCGATGATAAGGGGATCTTTTGAGTTGTCGGTCATGGCTGATACTCCATAAAACTGAAAGGGAAACAAGGGGGAAGGCATGGTCGTCTGCCGGATCAGCCGCCGCCGACAAGGCGCACGATTTCCAGCCTGTCGCCGTCGGCAAGAACAAGGTCGCTCAGACTTTCCCGCGGCACGATATCCCTGTTCCGTTCCACTACTACAGCGGAGGGAGAAAGACGCAGTTCTTCCAGAAGCGCGCCCAGCGTGCTTCCCTCCGCGCAATCCCGCTCCTGTCCGTTGATCGTAAGACGCATGTGTTCCTCGCATGAAAAAGAAAAGGGGTGGGGGAAACGAAAAACGCCCGCAGGAGGCGGGCGTTCGCAATATCGGCAGGCGTCGCTTCCCTTCGGCGGCATGATCCGCATCAGGTTCCAAGGGTCAGGGCTTGCGCCCACTCTCAGCCTTCCGGCTCCCCCAGCTCCGATCAGCATAGACGCTGCGACATATTTTGGCAAGGCTCTTTCTGAAGAGGCTTGACGGGTCGGAGATATATTACTATTTTACCAAAAAGTAAAATAAAGGTTCGAGATGGACAGACATAGAGAGTATATTGCGGAACAGGCCAAAATTTTCAAGGCACTGGGGCATCCGAGTCGCCTGCTCATGGTGGACGCTCTGCGCAGCGGGGAGAAGTGCGTCTGTGATTTGCAGACGCTGGTGGGTGACGACATATCCACCGTATCAAAGCATCTTTCCATATTACGCGAGGCAGGCGTGGTGCTTTCAGAAAAGCGGGGAACCAGCGTCTATTACCGTCTTGCCCTGTGCTGTCTGGAAAATTTTCTGGCCTGTACCGGGGAGCTTGTGGAAAAGAGAATCCTGGGGCGACTGGATTTGCTGAAGCGAAATTTGTCGGACTAGTTTGCCCTAAGGAATGTCCTCCACGAAATGGTTGCGCTTATAATTGGTTTTTTTGCCAATAAGTAAAATTATGGCGGTTCCGAAACGGCGCATCTGCCGGATGAGGAAGCATTTCAGCGAGAATCATGCGCTGGGAGAAAGGGAAACGGCGCGCCGTTTCAGGAGCTGCGCCGGATGTTGGTTCACACCGGGATGGAGCGAGGCCGGAGCCATCCGGTTGTTCCCGAGTGTGTTTGAAAAGGAGGTTTTTCATGTCTGGGAATGAAGAACGTACGGAAGGCAGGCGGCAGTTGCCCATGGCTCCGTGTGGCTGTAGTTGTTCAAGCCGGCTGCAGGAGATTATGCCGGTGCGGAAAGTGAATAGAGTGCGCTATTTCGGAACGGGGCTGCTGTGTCTGCTGATATGGGCGGCGGTATACTCCACACTGGATCCGCTTTCGATCCGAATCGAACAGACCATACTGTCGCTGGGCTGGGGTGCGGCTGCGGCCGGAGCCTTGACCTTTTTTCTCTATGACACGGCCAAGATTCTCCTCCTGCTCGTACTGATGGTGTATGTCATCAGCTGGTTGCGGGCAGGACTGCGGGCTGAGAAAGTCCGGGATGTTCTGGCGGGAAAGGGCCGGGGGGCAGGCTACATTCTGGGAGCCGTACTCGGGGCGATCACGCCTTTCTGTTCCTGCTCGAGCATTCCGCTTTTTCTGGGCTTTACGTCGGCCGGGGTTCCGCTGGGCATGACGCTTTCCTTCCTGATTGCCTCGCCGCTGATCAATGAAGTTGCCGTTGTGCTGCTGTGGGGACTTCTGGGCTGGAAGTTTACTGCGCTGTATGTGGCGACCGGGTTGTGCGCGGGCATTGCGGGCGGTATGGTCATGGATGCGATCCGTGCTGAACGCTGGCTGCGTCCTTTAAGCGGCGAAGGAGGCTATGCAGGTGCGGGCGGATTGCTTTTGAGAAAGCCCGGATTGTGGGAGCGTCATGCCTTTGCCCTTGGCGAGACGCGCAACATTTTCCGCCGCGTATGGCCATGGGTGATCGCCGGTGTCGCCGTCGGGGCGGCTCTGCACGGGCTTGTGCCTCAGGAATGGTTCGCCGGGACACTGGGCGGCGGGAGCTGGTGGACTGTCCCTGTCGCCGTGGCCGCCGGAGTTCCGCTTTATGCCAATGTCACGGGGATTATTCCCATTCTGGAAAGTCTGTTGCTCAAGGGGCTGCCGGTGGGAACCACGCTGGCTTTCTGTATGAGTACCGTGGCGGTCAGTCTGCCGGAACTGCTTATGCTGCGTCAGGTGATGAGCTGGAAGCTGCTCGCTGTTTTTGTGACCACCCTGCTGATATTGTTCACGTTTGTAGGCTGGTTGTTCAATGCCTTTCCCGTAGGCTTGTGAAATTTACCGGAAAAGATGAGAAGGGGTCGGCGTGACATCACGCCGACCCCTTCTGATTTTAGAGAAGTTCTGCCAGACTATCCTTCGATAAGAGGCTTTTTCATATCCGCCTTGGGCACGCCGAGGCGGAGGATGAGATCCACTTCACAGGGCTTGCAGGCCTGGCAGGTTTCCACATCGCCGCGCAGGGACATGTAAAGGTAGGCGTCGGTACGATCCCAGCCCGTAGCTTTTGCCACGAGTTCCTGCATCTGCACGCTGACATGGCGCAGGGCCTCGGGGAATTCGGCGGCAGAGGCCAGCGTGTACCACATGTCGCTGGTTTCCAGCACGGGCCATTCAATGGGGCAGTTCTTGATCAGCGTCAGGCGGGCAATGACCGTACCGTTGATTTCAAGGCCGGTGCCGCACAGTTCGCTGTCGCCCATGACGGCGTGGAGATCGCCCATCTGGACGAGTCCGCCTTCCACGCGCACGGGGAAGTAGGCAGTGTTGCCCTTGACCATGAGTTTGCAGTCAAGGTTGCCGCCGTGACTTCCGGGGAAGCCGCAGGGTACGCTTTTACCCGGTTCGGGCGCGCAGCCGATGACGCCGATCATGGTGTTGATCGGAAATTCTATGTCATTGAAGCGGGCCTTGCCGCCTTCTACGGGGATGCGCTTGGTACGGGTTTCGCAGCGGTCGTGCAGGGGGCCGATGGCGGGCAGGGTGGTCGTGGTGCCGATGCTGTCGCACTGAATATCGAGCAGTTCCACCTTGATGACATCGCCGGGCTTTGCACCTTCCACAAAAACGGGGCCGGTGGCGGGGTTCATCTTGCTGTAATCGCAGGTGGTGACGAGCTGGCTTTCGGAGTGCATCTGGTTGCTGAAGCAGTCCTGAGTGCGGAAGGTTACCAGATCGCCGGATTTTACGGAAATTAGGGGCGTATTGTCCGCACTGAAGGTATAAACAACTTTGTCAACGTAATGCATGTTGAATGCTCCTTGTTGAATGATTGTGCGACTAAACCATGTCGGACTTGCGGAAGGCTTCGGGAACTTCCTTGTAGCCCTTGCTCTTGACGAAGCCGATGATCAGACCGAGGCCCAGCCAGGTGAAGCCGACTATCTGGGTGACGGAATCGAAGGAAAACCATACATAGCCGAGGATGAGTACGCCGCAGAGGGGGCAGATGACATAGTTGAGCAGTGCCTTGCCGCCGCGCTGACCTTCGCGCAGCCAGAAGAAGTTGAAGACGGCGACATTGAGCAGGATGAAAGAGGTCAGCGCGCCGAAGTTCACCAGACGGGCAAGGTCGTCCACGGTGGAGAATTCAGCTACGGCGATGGAGAAGATACCTACCAGAATAGTGGCCATGTACGGGGTATGGAATTTGGGATGCACCCTGCACAGCAGGCCGGAGACCAGCGGCAGAACCTTGTCGCGGGACATGCCGTACAGTACGCGGGAGGTCGCGGCCTGGGCGTTCATGGTGTTGGCAATGCCCACGGCCAGAATGTTGACCACCAGAAGCACCTTGCGGAACCATTCCCCGCCGGCAATGGCCGCAGCGTCAAAGAAGGCGGTATCGGGATTGAGCTTGCTCAGATCCGGCTGGATGATGGTGGCAACATAGGTCTGAAGAATGAACAGAAAGCCGATGCACAGCAGGGCGGCCATGGTCGCGCGGCCGATGGTGACTTCCGGCTTGTGGGTTTCTTCCGCAAGCGTGCTGATACCGTCGAATCCGAGGAAGGAAAGGCAGGCGATGGTGCAGGCCAGACCGATGAAGTGAAGGTTCATTTCTCCGGGACGGTACAGCGGATCCATGACCAGTTTGCCCGTGCCGCCGCCTTCGCCGAGGACGTAATTCAGGCCGAAGCCGATGAACAGGGCCAGAATGACCACTTCCACATAGAACATGATCCAGTCGGCCTTGGCCGTGTAGGTGATGCCGCGCACGTTAATCAGCGTGTTCAGCCCCACAAAGACCAGTATCCACAGCCAGTGTGGCGTCGCAGGAAAGAGTTCGACGCACCAGTTGGCGGTCATGAGATAGAGCAGGGCGGGAACAAACACATAGTCAAGAAGAATCAGCCAGCCCGCGATGAAACCGACGTGATGATTCAGACCGCGCTGGACATAGGCATAGACCGAACCCGCAATGGGAAAACGATTGCTCATCTTCATGTAGCTCAGGGCCGTGAAGAACATGGCGCAGATGCCCACGAAGTACACGAAGGGGGTCATCATGTTGCTGTCTTTCGAGATGTACCCGTAGATGGACATGGGAGCGATGACCACCATGAACAGCATCCCGTAGACGAATACGTCTTTGAAACCAAGCTCTCGCTTGAGTTCCTGCTTATAGCCGAATTTCTCCATTTCATTGCTCATGTGCGCGATCTCCTTACTCTGTGACGCAACATTCCGTTTCCATTTCTGTCATAACCGGAAACGTGGACGCTATGTAGCCGTTACAGAGGGGATTAGCAAGAAAAAAGTCTGTATTTTTCAAAAAAGTATCAGATCAGGACAGAAAATGTATTTCTCAATATATGATATATCAATGAAAACTTGCGATCTCATATGAATAAAAATTATGGTTTATGACAAAATTGTAAAGATGATTGACATGCTGTTCAGTGCCTTGCCGGATGAAAGGTTACAGGCTATTCTGAAAAATGGAGCGGGAGCCGGTGCATTTCAGAAGTATGCATCCGGCAGGAAGATCCGGGCAGATCCCTGTCCGAACCGCACGGAGGGAAGTATGGACGACAAGACAAAAGAACTCGCGGGTGCGCCCATAGGCCGCCTTTTGTTGAAGTATTCCCTGCCGGCAATCGTCGGTATGACGATCACTTCAATGTATAATGTCATTGCCGGCATATTCATCGGACATGGCGTCGGGCATCAGGCCATTTCCGGCCTGGCCGTGAACTTTCCTCTGTTCAATCTGGTCATGGCCCTGTGCATGATGGTGGCCGTGGGCGGAGCGACCCTGTGCTCCATTGAGCTGGGGCGCAAGAATGAGGAACGGGCAGAGCAGGTACTCGGGCAGGTGGTTCTTATGAACTTCGTACTCAGTATCGTGGCGGGCCTGCTGCTCTATATCTTTATAGATCCCATTCTGACCCTGTTCGGCGCCAGCGATGACACCCGGCCCTATGCGCGGGACTATATCGTTGTGCTGCTCGCCGCGTCTCCGGTAGGCTTCCTCATGCTGGGGCTTAACAACATTGCGCGAGCTTCCGGCTATCCTGCCAAGGCAATGGGAACCGCTCTGGTCAGTGTGGCGGTGAACATCGTGCTTGCTCCGCTGTTCATATTTTCGTTTCACTGGGGGATGCGGGGTGCGGCGCTGGCCACTGTCATGGGGCAGATTGCTTCCTGCTGCTGGCTTGTGCTGCATTTTTCCCGCAAAAGCTCCATGGTGCGCTTCCGCCCGGGAATTTTTCGTTTTCAGCCCGCGCTCTGCCGGGAAATTCTGGCTGTGGGGCTGCCTCCGTTCTTCATGAACGCCTGTGCCTGTCTGGTGGTGATCATCATCAACCAGAGCCTGAAGCACTATGGGGGAGACCTTGCTATCGGCGCTTATGGTATTCTGAACCGTCTGATTATGCTCTTCGGTATGGTAGTCATTGGGCTGACTCAGGGCATGCAGCCCATCATCGGATACAACTTCGGCGCCGGGCGGATGGATCGTGTACACCGCACCCTGTTTCTCGGTATCGGAACGGGAATGATCATCACTACAGCAGGCTGGATTTCCTTCCAGTTCACTCCGGGGGTTCTGGTCAGCATGTTCACCGATTACCCCGAGCTGCAGAACCTTTCCGTCAGCGCGCTGCGAGCCTGTACGGCAGTCTTTTTCATCGTGGGCTGGCAGATAGTGGTTTCCGCCTATTTCCAGGCCATAGGTCTGGTTTCTGTGGCAAGCTTTCTTTCTCTTTCCCGCCAGATGCTTTTTCTTATCCCCTGTCTGTTGCTTCTGCCCCGCTGGCTGGGGCTGAACGGGGTATGGTTCAGTCTTCCGGCTGCGGATACGGCCGCGACTGTCGTGACTGCCGTCATTCTGTATTTTGTGGAGATGCGTAGAAAACGCTGAGAAAACAACATTTCGTCTGCCGCGCCGTGGAAGAAGTTTTCAAAGCTTCTGTCCACGGGCGGAAAACGGATGTCTCACTTGGTTTCTGCGAACAGGCCTCGCAGAAAATGCGCGGCCTTTTCCGGATCGGGAGCGGAACAGATTTCCGATACGACGGCCAGACCGTCGGCCCCCGCCGCGACGACCTGCGCCGCGTTGCCCGCGTGTATACCGCCGATGGCCACCAGCGGCAGGCGACTGTGTCGTCTGGCCTGCGAAAGCCCGTCCAGCCCCCATGGCCGTGCCGTATCCGTTTTTGTAGGGGTAGCCCATATGGGGCTGACTCCGAGATAATCCACGTCGAGCGTCTGCGCTTCTTCAAGCTGGGTCATGTTTTCTACGGAAAGCCCGATGATGGCGTCAGCTCCCATGATGGCACGGGCATCGCGCGGAGGCAGATCGCTCTGCCCCACATGCAGACCGGCCGCGCCTCCGGCCAGAGCGATATCCGCTCTGTCGTTGACGATAAGCGGGACGCCGCGTCCATGCAGTTCCCGTACCAGAAGGCGCGTCAGCTCCAGAAAATCACGCGAGTCAGCCTGCTTTTCCCGGAGCTGTACCATGGTTGCGCCTCCTGCTACGGCATGCAGAACAACTTCTTCCAGAGGTCTGCCGAGACAGAGTTCCCTGTCCGTCACCAGATAGACGCGATAGTCCGGATGTTTTCTCCATCTGTAGTCCATGATGAGATCCGTGAGAGGGCGTTTCAGAGCAGAGAAACGCGCGGAGCAATGCGTTGCGGTTCAAGCAGATACAGGGCGTCCAGAAAGGCGGAGAGGAAGGAACCCGGCCCCTTTGCGTCGCGGGCTGCCTCTTCCCCGGCTTCAGCCATGGCGGCCATGGCCGCAACGGCTCCGATCAGGGGCGAGGCTGCACAGGCCACATGCGCGGCGGTCAGGGCGGAGGCCGAGCAGCCCATGCCGGTGATTCTGCTCATGAGAGGAGAGCCGCCGCTGACGACAACGGTCTGTTCTCCGTCTGTGATATAGTCGCGTTCTCCGCTGACGCTTACCACACAATCATGCCTGCGGGCCAGATCCCGGGCAGCGGCAAGGGCCTCGTTGCTGCCCTGAGTGCTGTCGACGCCCCGGGTAGCGGCGGCCGTATGGGAAAAGCCTTCCGCCGCAGCCACTGCGAGAATTTCGGAGGCATTGCCGCGCAGAACGGCAGGATGTGCGTTTTTGAGCAGTTCCAGAGAAGCCCCGGTGCGCAGGCGGGAGGCTCCCGCTCCTACGGGGTCGAGAACGACCGGGACGCCGTGCCGCGCGGCACACTCTCCGGCCGTACGCATGGAGGAGAGCCATGACTGATCCAGGGTGCCGATGTTGAGAACCAGCGCGGAAGCCAGAGACAGCAGATCGTCCAGCTCTTCCGGAGCATGTGCCATGAGGGGCGAGGCTCCTGCGGCGAGCAGAACATTGGCTGAAATCTGCATGACCACATAGTTGGTGATGTTGTGTACCAGAGGGTGCGTCCGGCGCATGTCGAGAGCGGCGGAAACGACATCCTGCCGGAGGGAGGCGATATCCATAGGCGGCGGCTCCTATTTCACAAGCATGATCACGTCGTTGAGCGTGAGTTTGGGCACCCAGTGAACGCCTTCCGCATCATTGTAGTAGGACAGGCTTCCGTCTGCGCTGGGCCCTGTAAGACGGCAGTCTTCGCTGGGGGCGCCCAGAGCCAGCACCAGGCGGGATTCCATGGCTTCCGGTACGCCGAGGAATTTGTCGACGGCAGGTTTGTTGAACGCGCCGATCATGCAGCAGGCAAGCCCTGCGGTGCGCGCGGCAAGGTTGACGGTCTGCGCGGCAATGCCGATGTCCATGAGGCCGAAGTCGTTCAGACCCCTGGGGGCGACAATCACAATATACCCTGCCGGCTGCCGGCTTTCGTCGGCGCGTTCTTCAGCGGAACGTCCGCCTGCCATGTTCAGCAGGGGGAAAAGTTCGTTCCGGGCTTCGGGAGAAACGACGAGGGCGTAGCGCAGGGGCTGGAGATTGCGTGCGCTGGGCGAAAGGTGGGCCATGTTCACCAGATCGGAGAGAATGCCTTCGGTCAGGTGTACGGAGTTTTTGAAGTAACGACAGGTTCGGGACGTGGCGACAAGTTCGGCAAAGGTCATGAAAAGTCTCCTTCGGTTATGGTTGGAGGGGGCACGGAGCGGAAGTATGGGCCTCTTGCGGGAAAATCAGCGCGCCGCATGCAAAGAGGGCATGGAGAACGCGGCTGACGGGCAGACCTGCCACCGTGGACCAGGAACCTTCGATACGTTCGACAAGAAAAGCTCCCTTTCCCTGTATTCCGTAAGCTCCGGCCTTGTCCATCGGATCTCCCGTAGCCGTATAGGCTTCAAGTATTTCACGAGGCCATGGCGCAAAAAGTACGCTGGTGGAATCTGCGAATTCGACGCGGGGTTCCTGTTCGTCGGCAAACCAGAGGCAGCAGGCCGTGATGACATTGTGGGTACGGCCGGACAGACGCTCCAGCATGGCGACGGCTTCGGCAGGTGAGGCGGGCTTGCCCAAAATGTCGCCGTCAAGTACGACGATGGTGTCGGCCGCCAGCACCAGAGGCGCAGGCTCATCCGCTGCGAGGGGCAGTTCCCTGCGGACATGGCCTGCCTTGGAACGGGCTGTGCGCAGGGCATAAGCCTTTGCCGCTTCATCCGGCAGAGGACGCTCCTCTTTCGTACGGGCGGGCAGGATGCGGAAACTGAGGCCCAGTTCCCGCATGAAGTCCCGGCGGCGCGGCGACGAGGAGGCCAGTACCAGCGGATGCGCCTGGAAAAAGGCCGGAGCTGCGTCTGAAAACTCGGGGGGCGGAGGAAATGTGCCGTTCATGGGGTCCTTCAAGAGCTGAAACCTTCCCTTCAGGGGGAAATATGACGCTGAAAATTACGCCGGGCGGAGGGTATTGTCCAGCAGAGGGCGGAGGTGGGGAGGAACATGTCCTCATTCCATGTTCCTGGGCTGTTCCCTCTTGGGTAATGCCTGGAACCGTTGCGGAAAATGCGCGTTTTCTGGCAGGACGGGCGCCGGAAGTAGGGATTTGTCTGTTCGAGGCGGAAAGCTCCGCACATATGCCGGAACATGAACTGCCGCAGGAGTTGAAAGAACTGCCTTTGCGCTGGCATGCGCATCTGCCGACGGATCTGCCCGGACTGAGCAATCCTGCGCTTTGTTCCGAAGCCTCCGGGCGGCGTGCGGCAGAACTTGCCCTCGGCGCATGGCGCAGAGTCGCCTTTCTGCATCCCCGTTTCGGAGTGCTGCATCTTCCCCGTTCAGGAGAAGGCGGGGAGGGCGTGAAGGCGGCCTCGGCGTGGCTGGCAGGTTTTTTTCAGGTCTGGCGCGACGCGGGGGAGAAAGCCGAAAATATCGCCCTGGAAAACGTGCGGGGTGCGTCCTTTCGGCTTCTTGAGGCTTCGGGAGAGTCCGGCGAGGCCGCCTTGTGTCTGGACATGGCGCACGCTCTGGCTTATGGGCAGGAAGAGGATTGCACGCGCATTGAGATTCTGAAACGTGTGCGGCTGATCCATTGGTCTGCCCCCGGCCCCGCAGCTTCCGGCGGCAGGGCTCGGGATCGGCATATGCCCCTTGCCCGGCTTACAGGTGTCCAGAAGGACTGGTTGCTGCATGTCTGGGCCCGTCGGGCGCTTCCGCTGCTTCCGGCGGATGTGACCCATGTGGTGGAAGTGTTCGACTGGGAAGGCATACTGCGTTCCCTGCCCGAGCTGGAGGAAATTCTCGCCGTAGCCCGCGAGGAACGACGGGACTGAAAAGGGTGAATCTATGGCCTATTTCCGCAAACTTACGTCGCGTCTGGCCGAACTTCAGGCTCTGCTCAACAGAGATGATAACTGGATGGTGCTGATCAGCGCCGATCCGGACGCCATTGCCGGAGCCTTTGCCTTTCAGCGCCTGATCAGCAAGCGCGTACACAGCGTAACCATAGCCCGCATCAATGAAGTGACGCGTCCGGACAATCTGGCCATGTTGCGCTATCTTCGCATTCCGGTCGTCAAATGGGTGCCCTCGCTTGCTCCCGGGTTTCAGCGTTTCGCCATCATCGATTCCCAGCCGCATCACAGCCCCGCCTTTGACGACGTGGATTTTTCCGTCATCATCGATCATCATCCCCGTCCCGCCACGCCTGCGGCCGCTCCCTTTCAGGAAATACGTCCGGATATGGGCGCGACCAGCACGCTGATGACCGAATTTCTGTACAATGCCGGCCTGCGTCCGGGGCGGCGTCTGGCCACAGCCCTTCAGTACGGCATACGCACGGATACCAATACTTTCGGACGCAACAGCACGGAAGTGGATATACGCGCCTATCATTACCTTACGCGCTTTGCCGATACCTCTTTGCTCACGCGGATCATGCGCAGCGAATATCTGCCGGAATGGCTGCCCTACTTTTCCCGCGCGTTCGCCAAGCTGCGCCCCTGCGCCACGGGAAGCTATACCTGGCTGGGCATGGCGGAAAATGCGGATGTCCTGGTTGTCGTGGCGGATTTTTTCCTGCGCGTGCACGGTCTGCGCTGGGTTGTCGTGTGCGGTCGCTGTCGCGATACCCTTGTCGCCGTGTTTCGAGGGGGGATGGGCAGTACGGACGTGGGGCATATCGCCTCCCTGACCTTTGAAGGCATGGGAAGCGGCGGCGGGCACAGGGCCTTGGCCCGGGCCGAATGTGCCGTGAAGGATGCGGCGGCTTCCATATCAGGGGAAAGCGAAGAGCGCATGAACTTTGATGCCTTCTGCTTCCGGAGGATTAAATGGGCGGCTTCCCGGCACAGAAAGGCGCGCACGGCGGAAACCGCAGCTTCCGCACCGCAGCAGAACGCCTGAACCATGTGCGCAGCTTTGGAAAATCCCGCTTCCTGCCGGACGCATTTTCATAACACTTTGAAGATATTGCTTTTCAGAAGCGGCACTGCGCAGATGCGGACAGGCTGACCGGCTTTCTTTTACGCTTGACGCGAGAGTCGTCTTGCGGAAAAAAGTACGTTTTCGCAAGACCTTTCAGGAGCCTCGCATGGATATTCCTCTTCTTCCAGATATAGCCCGTATGTTCTGCCTTTCCCTGCTGGTATTGCTGGTATGCAGCAGGATTCGTCTGCCTTCCATCGTGGGGCTGCTCATTTCCGGCGTTCTATGCGGGCCTACGGCTTTCGGGCTGGTGGAGAATGTGAAGGCGGTCGAACTGCTGGCGGATGTGGGCGTGGTGATGCTCATGTTCACCATTGGCCTGGAAATGTCGACCTCCGAACTGTCCCGCCTGAAAAAACCGGTATTTCTCGGCGGAACGGCGCAGGTGCTGGCAACCATACTCATTTTTCTGCCGCCTGCGCTGATCAGCGGGCACGGCGCGGCGGAAGGCGTGTTTTTCGGCTGCATCGCCGCGCTCTCGTCCACTGCTATTGTGTTGAGCCTGTATCAGCAGAAAGCGCAGTCGGAATCTCCTCAGGGGCGGCTTTCTCTTGCCGTGCTGATTTTTCAGGATATTGCCATTGTGCCTATGACCCTGATCATTCCGCTTCTTTCCGGGCAGCAGAATGCAGGGCCGCTCGAGCTGCTGCTTTCCGGCGCGCGCACCGTTGTCGTGCTTGGCGGCGGATGGATTCTGGCAAAGCATGTTCTGCCGCGTCTCATGCTCATGATCGTGCGTTCCCGCAGCCGGGAACTGCTGCTCATCGGCACGCTCGGTCTGTGTCTGGCCATTGCCATAGGCACGGCCTGGATGGGGCTTTCTCTTTCGCTGGGGGCGTTTCTGGCCGGTCTGCTGCTGGCGGAATCGGAATACAGCCTCAGTGTGGTGGAAGGTGTTCTGCCCTTCAAGATGATATTCACCAGCCTGTTTTTCATTTCCATCGGCATGTTGCTGGATGTGCAGTTTGCCTTCACTCATGTCGCTTCGATCCTGCTGCTGGCAGTGGCGCTGCTGCTGTTCAAGACGCTCGCCGCTCTGGCGGCCATGCTGCTTCTGCGCTATCCTCTGCGGGTCTGTATCATTGCGGCCATGAGCATCAGTCAGATCGGGGAATTTTCCTTCGTACTCGCCCGCAGCGGCGTAGAGTCCGGTCTGATGGACAATCTGGCCTATCAGGTGTTTCTGGCGTCAAGCATCCTGACCATGGTTGCCACGCCCTTCATGATGAATGCCGCCCCTCTTGTTGCCGGCTGGATAGGAAAACGCCTCGGCTCTCATGGAATGCAGGAAGAGCCTCATCAGGATGCGGCCTCCCGCGAGGAGCTGCGGGATCACCTCATGATCATCGGCTTCGGCATAGGCGGCAAATATCTTGCGCGCACGGCACGCAAGGCGGGGATTCCCTATGTCATTCTGGAAATGAATCCGGACACGGTCAGCCGTTATCGGGATACGGAACCCATTCACCATGGCGATGCCAGCGATCCCATGACGCTTGAACATTACGGCGTGAAGCAGGCCCGGGTACTGGCCGTGGTCATTTCCGACAGCGCCGCGGTGCGGGCCGTGATCGACAGCGCGCACAAACTCAACTCCGGCCTGAATATTGTAGCCCGAACCAGATTTGTCAGTGAAGAAGCGGAACTGCGCCAGCTGGGGGCACAGGCCGTCATATCGGAAGACTTTGAAACGTCCATCGAGATTTTTGCTCAGGTGCTGGGATACTATCTTGTGCCGCAGCAGACCATAACCGGCTTTGTGCGGGAGATTCGTGGAGAGCATTACCGCATGGTGCGGACGCTCAACCTGCCCGGACGAAATTTTTCTCTGGAGGATGCCCGCCTTTCGGATCATGCCGTTTCTGCGCTGCTTGTGGAACATGATTCCGTCGTGGCAGGGAAAACCCTGCAGCAGCTTGATTTGCGTCGCCTGTACAATGTAACCGTCGTCGGCATACAGCATAATGGTCAGACACTTCCCTCTCCCGGCGGCGGGGACATGCTGGAAGAGGGGGATACCGCTTACCTGTTTGCGGATCAGGAAAGTCTGGGCAAAGTCGTCCGTCTTTTCGGGGCGGGAAGTGCGTCCGCTCCGGCACAGGAAAGCTCGGACAGTCGTGGAGAGGCGGTCGGGGTCTGATTCTTCCAGAACGGTTTGTCTTTTTCGGCGGAGTTCCGGGGGCGTCAGGAACGGGGAACGTCATGCTGCGGCCTCGGGAAACGTCTGCCGCCATGAGGTGCGGAGCAGTATCGGAAAGGCGGCGGGAGGAACGGCAGACGTGTGAAGAAAGAGGAGCGGATGCCTTTTTCCTGCCCCTGCGGGGATTCCGTCCGGGAGGCTCTGGAAGAGCGGCGTGTCGCCGGATACAGCTTCCGTCCCGAAGCGGACGTTTTTATACTGTTTGCCGGCGAAGATTCCGACAGAGACGCGCACGGAGGGTATTTTACAGCGTTTCCTTGCGCGTTGGTTGAGCGTGTGAAGTGTGTGAACAGCGGGGCAATCCCCGCTGTTCCCGTATATTAAGACGGACGTGTTCAGCGGCAGAATTTTTCCACATAGCGATCCAGGCAGTCCTGAACCACGGCCCGCGCGCTTTCGGCATTCTGCACATAGTCAATGGCCGTCTTCTTTCCTTCCAGTTCCTTGTACACGGAAAAGAAGTGCGACATTTCGTCAAAGACGTGCCGGGGCAGATCGCTGATATCCTGATACTGGTTGTAGTTGGGGTCGCTGAAGGGCAGGGCGATGATTTTTTCATCTTTGTCGCCACCGTCTTCCATACCGATGACGCCTATGGGATAGCAGCGCACCAGACAGCGGGGCATGAGAACTTCCGAGCAGAGTACCAGCACGTCCAGAGGGTCCTTGTCCTGGGCATAGGTGCGGGGAATGAAGCCGTAATTCGCCGGATAGTGGGTGGATGTATATAACACCCGATCCATCATCAGCAGCCCGGTCTGCTTGTCCAGTTCGTATTTGATTTTTCCCCCCTTGGGGATTTCGATAACGGCGCAGAAGTCGTTGGGCCGGATGCGATCCGGGGAAATTTCGTGCCAGATGTTCATGAAGCTTCCTTTTTGAATGTTGTAAACATGGAACAATAAAGACCCCCGCTCCCGCGCCGTATCCTGATACGACAGAGGAACATCGCCCGTCGTCGGAGACGACAGAAAATATTTTCATCGGGGAGCCGCGGGCAGCAGCCTTTTAACATTGGTTTGCATAAAAGTTAATGCTAGGTATCTCCCGGGGATCGCCTTGATTTTCCGCAAGGATCCCGGACGAATTCTTTATGGACGTAAACGCAGATCCCTGTGAAGGGGCGTGCGCTTGCAATGCAAGACGTTCAAAGGAAATTTCACGACGGAAGTCATGGAGGAGAGCATGGCCGGAGATATCATCAACAGACTGTTCAAACTGAAAGAGCACGGGACCACCCTGAAAACGGAACTCACGGCCGGTGCAACCACCTTCATCGCCATGGCCTACATCATATTCGTCAATCCTTCCATGCTTGCAGATGCCGGCATGTCGCGTGAGGCGGCCTTTGCCGCCACCATATGGGCCGCGGCTCTGACTACGCTGTTCATGGGGCTGTGGGCGAATCTGCCCATAGCTCTGGCCCCGGGCATGGGCATCAACGCCTTTTTTGCCTATACCGTGGTACTGGGCATGGGCTTGCCGTGGCAGACGGCTCTGGGTGCGGTTTTTATTTCCGGTCTGGTCTTTTTCCTGCTTTCCATCACGAAGCTGCGCGAGCGCATCATCAGGGAAGTGCCGCTCAATCTCAAACTGGCAACGGCTGTGGGCATAGGCATGTTTATCGCGTCCATAGGACTCAAGGGCGCGGGGATCATCGTGGACGATCCGGGTACGCTTGTTGCTCTGGGCAAGATAAGCGAGCCGGCGACGCTTCTTTCCCTCTTCGGGCTGCTGGTGACGGTCGTCCTCATGCAGCTTGGGATACAGGGAGCCATGCTGCTGGGTATCCTGGGTACCACCGTACTGGGTATGGTTGTGGGCGTCGGGCCTGCTCCTGCGGGAATCGGCGATATCATGAGCCTTGACGTTCCGAGTTTCCTGCCCACCTTCCTGCAGCTCGATATTGTCGCCGCCGTGAAGTACGGTCTTTTTTCCGTACTTTTCACCATGACGATGGTAGATCTTTTCGATACCATCGGAACCATTATCGGGCTTTCCCGCAAAATGGGACTCATGAAGCAGGACGGCCAGATAGAAGGCCTGGGTCGCCCTCTGGTGGTTGATTCCTGCGGAACCATGCTTTCCGGACTGCTGGGAACTCCTGCCGTGACAAGCTATCTTGAAAGTTCCGCCGGCGTAATCGAGGGGGGGCGTACCGGACTTACCGCCGTCACTGTGGCCGTACTTTTTCTTGTCAGTCTGGTGTTTTCGCCGCTGGTGGGCATTGTTCAGGGCTACTCCACGGCTCCCGCGCTCATCGTGGTGGGCACGCTCATGATTCAGGAAGTGCGGAATATTGATTTCAGCAACATGGCTGAAGCTTTGCCTGCCTTTCTTACCATCATCACCATGCCGCTCACGTGCAGTATCGCCACGGGTTTCGGCATGGGGTTCATCAGTTATGTGATCATCAGAGCCTGTATAGGTAGAGCAAAGGATGTGAGTCTCACCATGTGGATCGTGTCCGCATGCTTCGTCGTCAGCTTTGCTCTGCACTAGCTCGCCGGGCCGTCGGGGGGGGCGTGCTGCCTGCGGAACAGACTTGCCAAGCCCCCTCCTCCCCCCTATGATGCGAAAAATTTTCAGGAGAATTCATGCCCGACGCATCTTTTTTTGAACAGGCTCTTTCCTTTGTTCTGCATATTGATACGCATCTTTTTGCGTTGGTGGAAGCATACGGCTTCTGGCTGTTTGCTATTCTGTTTCTTATCGTCTTCTGTGAAACGGGGCTGGTGATCACGCCCTTTCTGCCCGGAGATTCGCTGCTGTTTGCGGCGGGAACCGTGGCCGGAGCCGGATATCTGAACTATTTTGCCTGTATTGCGACGCTGTTGTCGGCTGCTGTGCTTGGAGACGCCGTAAACTATGAGATCGGGCGGCATGTGGGGCCAGGAATATTCAAACGCGAAACACGCTTCCTGAACAAGAATCATCTGCTTAAGGCCCATGCCTTTTATGAAAAACATGGCGGCAAGGCTATTATCCTGGCCCGTTTCATCCCCATTGTGCGTACCTGCGCGCCCTTTGTGGCGGGCGTTGCCCTCATGAATCCGACACGCTTTTTCTTTTTCAATATCATTGGCGCCGTTCTGTGGGTATTCGGACTGGTTTCTGCCGGGTATTTTCTTGGAAATATTCCCCTTGTCAGAGAAAATTTCAGTTTTGTGGTATATGGAATCATCATTCTTTCCGTGGCCCCGGTGGCGGTGGAGTTTGTACGCCTGAAAATGAGGAAGGGGAAATGAAAAAACTTCCCCTGCCCTGCGCACTTTTCCTCGATCGGGATGGGACGATTATCGAAGATCGTCACTACCTTGCCGATCCGGACGGCGTGGAGCTTCTGCCCGGAGCAGGTGCGGCGCTGGGACGCTTGTGCGCGGCCGGATGCAGACTTTTTGTGGTCACGAATCAGTCCGGTATCGGAAGGGGCTACTTCGGGGAGAACGAATTTCTGGCCTGTCAGCACAGACTTGACGAGTTGCTTCGCCCTTTCGGAGCAGCGATTGCCGACTTTCGTCACTGTCCGCATACACCTTCGGAGCATTGCAAATGTCGCAAGCCGGGAACGGACATGTGGGAAAGTCTGCGTGCCGCACACGGTCTGAATACGGCGCAATGCGTTATGGTCGGAGATAAGACGGAAGATCTGCTGTTCGGCGTCAACGCCGGCTTTGCGGCCTCCTGCCTGGTTCTGACCGGTAAGGGAGAGGACAAAGCTCGTGAACTGGGCTGGACTCTGGAAAAGGGAAAAGAGGTAGCGGAATATACGTCGTCTTCCGCTTCACTGCCGGGAATACGCGCGGGAATGAGCGTCGGAGTTCCCGGAGAAACACGTCTCTTTCTTGTCCGGGATTTGGAAGCTCTGGCCGGGTTGCTTGAAGCAAGTTCGTTTTGAACATAGACGGAGTCGGGAGAAGCGGGGCTATTCCGCAGGGCCGGAACAGCCGTAAGGTCCTTGCGGCGTGTCACACGACGGACGACACGACGTGCCTGTACCTCTCAGGGCGTTCATGCATGGCCGACAGAGCAGACTCCAGCGAAGGTGTGAAACCCGCGAGCCGAAACATAGGGGCTGAATTGCCGATACGGTCAAGCGCAAAGCGTTCCAGTAAGAACTGCGGAAGGAGAACAGTTTCGTTTTTGTCGGAATTCCGCCGGAATTCGAATTTTTCCGGGCCGATTCGCGGCAGTAATCACGAAGAAAGACGGCTGACGCATTGCGCCGCCGTCTTTCTGTTGTCCGGATATGTCATTTCCCCGCAAGTTCCAGTTGGAGGGCATAGTTGTGAATGCCGTTGGCGATGCCTTCCGCCAGAGCATCCCGATATTTGGACTGTCTCAGGCGTTTGGCCTCCGTACTGTTGGTACAGTATCCTATTTCCACCAGAACGCCGGGCATGGATGAGCCTATGAGGACGTGGAAGGGGGCACCCTTGGTACCGTTGTTGCTGACGCTGTGACCGCGTTTCTTAAGCAGAGAGACGGTCGTTTTCTGTACGTCCGCAGCCAGCTTGCGTGATTCCTGAATACGGGCGCTGAGCAGCAGATCGGCAAGAATGGTTTCCATTTCGCCCAGTCTGTGATCCGTCCCCGAGTTTTCCACTGCCGCGAGGCGTATGCTTTCCGTGGTATCGGCCAGATCCAGATAATAGGTTTCAAAACCGGAGACGGAGGGTTTTGTACTGGCATTGACATGAATGGAAATAAAAAGATCGCCTTTTTTCTTGACGGCAATGTTTGAGCGTTCGCTGAGGGAAATCCAGTGATCCTTGTCCCGGGTGAACACCACGTTATAACCGGCTGCGCGCAGCACCGAGCCGAGACGTTTTGCAACGTCCAGCGTCAGTTCCCGTTCCACGATGTTATTATGTGATGTCCCGGGGTCCTTGCCGCCGTGGCCGGGGTCGATGACGATGGTTTTGACGCTCAGCCCGAGCTGTGCGGCAACATTGCGCGGAGTGGAAATTCTGGGGGCGGAAGAGGCGGATTTCGTCTGACCGGAAGAGGATTTTTTTACGGAAACGCCGTCCGCAAGTTCCTTGGAAGAGGCCGTGGCCTCCACAATAATGCGGAAGGGAGACTTTTCCGTTTTGACGGTATAGCGCAGCAGAGAGGAAAATTCGAATACCATCCGGGTACGCTTGTTTGTCGCGCTGTAATCCACAGTGTAGCGGCTGAATATGCCCATATCTTTGTAACGGGCTCCGGATTTGACCGCTTTGGCCGGTTCGGCACCCTCAAGGTCAAGAATCAGTCGCGGCGATTTACCTTTGTCTCCCTGCTGATGATCGAGCGTCCAACTGTTCGGCTGCCCCAGCGAGATGGCGATGCGAACAATATTGCCCCGTTTCTGCGGACTGACGCGGGTAATGGATGCGGGCACATCGGGTCTGCTTACGCTGACGGGGCTGCTGGTGTCGAGCGTGGCGACGACGCTGTTGTCTCCTTTTTTTGAATAACTTTTGCTGAGAGTTGAGAGCAGCTCGTCGGCATTTTTTTCGTCTGTCGGAACGCCGACGGGTGCGAGCGAGGCAACGGCCGTTGCTTCCGGTTTACCGTCAAGTTTTGCTATATAGGCCGCAGCCGGGCCGGCATGATCACTTTTGGAATATTTTTTGCAAATGGTCACCAGAATATCGCGGGCCTCTCCGGGGTCGCGCATGAGTTCGTTGCGGATGACCGCCGCCCGATATAGCGCGTCGTCGGCCAGAACGCTTGAGGAATGTTTTTTTGCCAGTTGTTCGAAAAGGGCGGCGGCGTTTTGCGCATCCTTACGATTGTAGGAACGTCTGGCCATTTCCTCGAGGGCGACGGCAGAGCGGAAAAGAGCTGCGGGACGATTATTCCAGGACGGATTGTCGTCGTAAAGTTCCTGAAAGTCATCTGCAAGCTTGAGCCAGGAATGACGGTATTTTGCACGTTTGGGATCGTCGCGGAGACGTTCCAGATCCACTTTGGCTTTTCCGTAGCCTTCCGGCTCTCCTGCGGCGGACGCGCGCGTCGGCATGGAAGACAACATGGCAAGGCAGGTCGCTATAAGCAGGATAAGGGAAACATACTTTTTTTTCATGGGAAGGCTCCCGCTGAAGATCCCTTTCTGTGACATTTTCCGGACTCCTTGAAAAATACCCCATATGAGAGGAGAACGGATATATGCATGAGCAGAGTGGAATTTCTTTTTTTATGTCATATCAGACTGTAAAAAAGGAGCAAGTAGAAAAATTTTTTGTCTAGAATATATCAAGAATATATTATGATGCAGACAGTAAGACAGTCTTTTTTCAGGAAAGATAATATCAAGATAAACTCTAAAGTTTTTCTTGAATATGTCATAAATATAATCATGGTTGATAACGTCTTAAGTTTATTCATATAAAATTGAATACTACATATCTTCGGAGGATTTTTGCGGAGGGAGTCTTTTCAACGCCTGGATGGAGAGCCGGGAATCCCGTATCTCTTTCCGGCAGTCCTGAGCGAAGGATGTTGGGTTGGGCACCGGCAGGCCGCCATTAATTGCGTATGCAGGAGGGATACCTGTTTTCCGGTACGGAAGGAGAGAATTACCGAAAGAGCTTTCGGCGAATCCGTGATGATGGAATGTCGAAACGCATCGACATATACCGGGGCATTAAGACGTATGCGTATGACATGGAGCAGCGTATTTCTGCTGCTGTCTCATAAGGAAAAGGGCAACGATTATTGATTCGGAAATCTGGTTCGACGCGGTTGAGTCATGTCATGTACATACGGGTATGCAGTCCTGTCCGGTGTTCGTTGCTGAACAGGAATGCCGTACAATATGCACGGCTTTTATCGGCACAGAGCTTCTTCTATGGCCGGACGCATGGCTTCCACGCAGCGTTCACCGGCGCGGATGGCTTCGTCAGCTCTGTAAAACTCCATCAGACTGAAGGAACCCACACGGGGAACAAGTATGACGTCGGGCGGGTCGCCAGCCATGCGGCTGCGGGTGATCCGTTCCTGCATGATATCCACCGCGCCGAAAACAGTATCCAGCGTGCCGGGACGCTCGGGAATGTCATCGTCCTCCTGCCCGCCTCTGGAATAACGCCGCACAGCCGCCGCAACCCGTCCCACTACTCCGGAATCACCACTGCTTTTATGCCGATCGGGGTTGACATGTCTGCCCACGATGTCGCCGTTGAGATTGACGGCAATGACCAGATCAGCCCCCAGGGCGCGACAGGCGGAAACCGGCACGGGATTGACCAGTCCTCCGTCCACAAGCCAGCATTCCCGGTGTCGGACAGGAGGAAAAAGACCGGGCAGGGAGATGGAGGCCCATACGGCATGCAGAAGATCTCCCCGTTTCAGCCAGACTTCCCGCCCCGTAGCGAGGTCGGTGGCAACGGCAGTATAACGCAGGGCAAGATCTTCAATAAGCGTGCCTGCGGGGGCAATGGCATGTTCAAACAGTTCCTGAAGTTTTTCGCGCTTTACCAGGGTGCTGAACGAGGTGCTGATATTGAAATAGCTCATCATGCCCAGGCGGGTGAGGGAAAGCACGGATTCCTTCAGTTTGTCGAGATTCCCTGCGGCACAGGAAGCGCCGACCAGAGCCCCGATGGAGGTTCCGCAAACGATGGAGGGAGTGATTCCCATGTCTGCCAGAGTCGTGATGATACCGATATGCGCCCAGCCGCGCGCCGCGCCTCCGCCGAGTGCCAGCCCGATATTCATGAAGCGTTCCTTGAGTTTGCACTTCTCGGAAAAAGAAAAATAAGCAGAATGGTACAGGCGCGCGGCGGCGTGCGTCAAGACGGAAAGCAGGCGGCTGAACTTTCGAACGGGAAGAGCTGAAAGGAGAGAAATAAAAGATCCGGGCAGGAGTTCCAAGGCAAAAAAATACGGCAGAGCCGGGAACCCGGTTCTGCCGTCATATACATGCTGTTTGTCCGATTCAGCGAACCAGCAGCGCCTTTTCCATATTCAACATGCTGGAAGCCACCTTACGGGAGTCTATCTGATAGGTTCCGTTTGCCAGCCGTCCTTTAATGGCGTCAATTTTTTCCTGACGCGTATCGGGAGCATTCATGGCAGCGCGATATGCCGCAGTCCGCAGCACGGCTTCGTCAGACACGGAAACGGTGTCCATATGTGCAGCGTCCGCGCTCTGAGCCTGAGAAGAAGGCGTTGTCGCACGGGAAGGCGTCTGCTCGATATGGAAACGTTTGTACAAATCTATCTGACTGGTACTTGTTTTATTGATTTCCATAACGCCTCCACACAAAGCCTGTATTAAAGCATCGTGGCATCCACTTTTGTCAGAGTGATTTCCCACAATGCCGCGAGGATATTCTTTCTTTCCTCGCTTGTCAGTTCATGCGAACCGTCCGGTTCTTCCCGGAAGATGCGCACATCCACTTCGCCGGGCGGATACCTGAAGCTGTATTCGCCGTGCAGCGTACGGTTAAGCTCCTGACGCACCTCTCTCACCACGGGGTTGTCGCTCCCTGTGAAAAGAAGGTTGTCCAGAAGTTCCCTTGCCACACGTTCCACCATTGCCCGACGTTTCGTTTCGGTGGGTATGGCGGCCGGCATACGTTCCCGTAATTCGGCCTTCAGACGGGCCAGACGTCTGGCCGTGACCAGCTGCCTGTCATACTGGAGCAACATATTGCGGAAGTAAAACGACGGAATACTCACACTTATGTTCTCCCCGTTGTTTTGTATCGGCAGGCTTTTTTATTTCTTTAGAAGGTATGATGAAATTTTTCAACCGGAAAGACAGTTTTTTCCCCGGGGGATACGATGATGAGGCTCCATTTCCAGCGGAGCTGTTACATGCGTTGCCTGTGAAGCAGGATGGCGCGGAGCCGTTCCCCTGAAAGTAGGGACGCGAGGGAACCTACCAGTATCAGCCCTATGCCCAGAGCCATGTGAAAAGGAATATTTTCTTTCAGGATGATCAGCGCGAGGATGGGGGCAAGCGCGGGTTTGAGGAAGAAGACAAGGGATGCCTGCATGGGGGACGTCAGCTGCATGGCCATGAAATAGGAGGCGAAGCCGAGTCCTGTCACTCCTACGCAGACGTAGAGCAATGCGGGCCAGTTGTCCGCAGTGACTCCGCTGAACAGGGGGATGTCGGCAAAAAGTTCCAGTCCCGAGCTGCGCAGCAGTGCCGCCACCGGCGGCAGATGGCTGAGAGCTATGATGAGCAGAAGCTGGAGACCTGCCGCGAGAAAGCTCCCGCAGGTGATGACCATGCCTGTGTAGCGCATGCACTGTTTGGTGCCCAGTACGGCATAAAGCGCAAAGAAGATTGTTGAAAGCAGCGAGCAGACAATGCCGTACAGACTGATGTCAGTATGCAGGGGATTGATGATGAACAAAATTCCCACACATTCCAGTATCAGAGCCAGTACATGACGGGGCAGAATCGGGTTGCGAAGGATGATTGCTGCAAACAGCAGGACGAATACCGGGTTGCAGCTGAACAGAACAGCTACGACGGAGGCGTTGGCATGAGTGACGGCAAGTTGATAGAAGGTCATGCTCACCACGCTGCCCACCAGACCAAGCAGCATGAAACTGGCCAGAAGCGAGCCTTTTTTTTCCTCATCCTTGAGTTCCCCGCTTTGACGTTTGACATGCATGATGCGCAATGCCAGCGGAAGAAGAACGAGACCTCCCACGGTAAAGCGGATAAAATTGAGCTGCATGGGGTGAAAATCGGCAGAAATGAGCTTCAGGGCGATTTCCATGGTGCTGAACAGTATGGTCGCAAGGGCGATGAACAGATAGCCGCCGGGCATGAAACCCCTCCAGAATACACATAATTTTGAACGGCCAGACCTTCTCGTCGGAAGAGCTTCTTGTCAAGTGACAGGAGAGATGGAGCGAGGTCGGCTACGTTGTTGTTTTTGCGGTAATCGGGGCTTGCGACGGAGTATTTCGTCAGGGAATCGCGCTATACGGGAGCAGGTTGCGCAATCCTGCCATACCATGGATGAACCTGAAACGTTGTGGAATAGGGCCGGTCGTTTTGGGCAACACTGCTCCGGCACGGGCTTGCGCTTCGCTGGAAGATCAGCTTTTCCGCATCGTCGCAGGCGCAGATTCGGATAGAACTGTTCCGTGGGGGGGGCGGGGAGCCGAAGCCGCGTCCCGGGCAGGGGGAAACTCTATTCGGCATCTTCAGCCGGAAAGCGCGCCGCTATTCTTCCGCCCCGTATGTTTTCAGAAGCGTGACGACGCCCTCATGCCGGTTTTTTCCGGCTGCAATCAGAGGAGAAAAGCCCCGGCAGGATTTCTGATTGGGATCAGCGCCGTTGTCCAGCAGCAGCTCTATCATGTCTTCCGGCTGAAGAAAGGCGGCTATTATCAGAGCCGTCATTCCTTCTCTGTCTTTCGCGTCGATATCTGCGCCTTTGCTCAGCAGCAGCCGGACTGCCTCAATATGGCCTTCGTAGGCGGCAATCATCAGGGGAGTTCAGTTATTTTCATCCCCTGCATCGATATCCGCTCCGTGATCCAGCAGGGTGCGAATCGCTCCGGTATTGTTTTCCTGCGCGGCAAGCATCAGGGCCGTGCAGCCTTCATTGTTTCTGGCATTGATATCAGCGCCGTTGTCCAGCAGCAGTTGGAAAATTTCCTTGCTGTCGTTCAGAGCGGCAATCATCAGGGGAGTCCCGTTATTTCCCCCTGCATCGATATCAGCTCCGCTGTTCAGCAGCATTCGGACGATGTCGGTATGTCCGTCCAGAACAGCGAGGAGCAGAGCCGTCATTCCACCGTCATTTGCGGCCTGGATGTCGGCTCCCCTGTCCAGCAGCATTCGCACGACCTCTGTGCGGCCTTTCTGCGCGGCAATCATCAACGGCGTCCATCCCATATCGTCTCCGGCATTGATGTCTGCACCGTGATCCAGCAGCGTAAAGACGGAGTTCGTCTGTCCGGCCTGTGCGGCGAACATCAGGGCTGTCGCATTGTTTTCAAGTGTAGCATCGATCTTGCCGCCTTCGTTCAATATATGTTGAATGCGCTGGCTATCTCCCTCTATTGCAGCTTCAAACAGAGGAGGAAGCTGCAAATCATCGGCGGAACCTGGAGTCACAGGAGTGAAGAAAAAAAACAGCGACCACGCCGTGATGTCGATCCATCGTTTCATCGTCTGCTCCTCCTTGCCGACGAAAGCCCGGAGCAGCGAACAGGAAGTCTGCCGGGAGGGAATGTTGAAATGTGGAGAAAAACGGTATGTCTGCCGTATGGAGCGTCCGTTCTGGCGATACGTCCCGTAAATGTTGCTTGTCCGCTTATCAAAGGATATCCGCATATCAAAGCATTGTCCAAAGAAGACAGGCCGGATGGGGAAATTCTGGAAAGCTCTGTCGGAGCAGGATCTGGGGCTGCATGGCGGGCCGTTATTGTGTGAAACGAGGAGATCCGGGACGGGGGAAGAAGCCCGGGTGACAACGTGTTCCGGCAAAGTGTCCCCGATATGTCATGGATACGCGGAACCGAAAAGCGGGAGAGGGGGGTATGTCTAAAGAAAAAGGCGCGTACTACATTGCAGTACGCGCCTGATTTCTTCTGGTGGAGATGAAGAGATTTGAACTCTCGACCCCTGCCTTGCGAAGGCAATGCTCTCCCAGCTGAGCTACATCCCCATAGATGCCGTATGAAGCGGCGAAAGGCACTTTAGGCGAACAACTTGCTCTCTGTCAAGTCTTGGAACGGGGCAAGTCCTTTCTTTTCCTGTTTACAGATGAATATGCCCTCTGGCGAGCAGGAAGACGGCAAACAGGGCGACCAGCAGCAGAATGGTGAGTATGACTTTTTCATAGCCCAGGAAAACGGGTTTTCCGTCAGCGGCCTGTTTTCTGCTCCAGATGAAGACGGGTACGCCTGCGGCGACGATAATCGTCGCCATGAGCAGATAGTGCAGCCCGGCGGCGTAGATGAGCCACAGCGCGTAAACAGTTCCCAGCGTGCCGCATGCCAGCGCGGCGGCTCGTCCGGTGGGGACGTTGGTCGGATATTCGCCGTCCTCGCACAGTTTCCACAGATACAGAGTGGAAATCAGATAGGCGGGCAGAACCATGACTCCGGTGATGCTCAACATCATATTCCAGGCATTTTGGGCAAAATAGACCAGAATCATGGCCAGCTGCATGATCGCGCTGGTAATCCAGAGAGAGACGGAAGGAGAACCTGCGGCGTTTTCTCTGGCAAACTGCCGGGGAAAGGTACCGTTTTTGGCGGCCGCAAAGGGCATTTCAGCCGTGATCAGCGTCCATGCCAGCCAGCTGGCCAGAACGGCGATGATCAGGCCGATGTTCATGAGCCATGCGCCCCAGCGTCCGACAACCCGTTCCAGAATTCCCGCCGTGGAGGGAGTGGCGACTCCGGACAGTTCCGGCTGGGTCATGAAGCCGTAAGGCAGGATGGAAAGCAGGGCATAGATGACAAGACAGCCCAGAAAACCCATGACCGTGGCTTTGCCCACATCTTTCGGGCTTCGCGCGCGATCGGAAAGCACGACTGCGCCTTCGATGCCGATGAAGGCCCAGAGCGTGACCAGCATGGTGCTTTTTACCTGATCGCCGAGACCGCCCAGATGATGGCCGTCGTCCATGGCCAGTCTGCCGAAGAAGTCGGAATCAAAGCGGTCGAGGTGAAAGACAAAAATCATGATGATGATGAATATGAAAAGGGGAACGAGTTTACCGACCGTACCTATGACGTTGAGGGCGGCCGCCTGCCGCGTACCCCGCAGAACGATGAAATTGAAGGCCCATATCAGCAGGGAACCGCCGATGATGGACCATATGGTGTTGCCGCCCGCAAAATAGGGCGGGAAAAAATAGTTGAGGGCGTCCATGGTGATGATGGCATAGCCCACGTTGCCGAAAATCTGGCAGAGCCAGTAGGCCCAGGCGATAAGAAATCCGGCGAAGGGGCCGAAGCCCACTTTTCCGTACATATAGATGCCCGCCGTGAGATCGGGTCTGGCGTCGGAGAGGATACGGAAGGTGTTTGCCAGAAAGAACATGCCCAGGCCTGTGACGACCCAGGCGATGATGACTGCGCCGACGGATGCGGAAGCGGCCATGTTCTGAGGCAGGCTGTAGATGCCTCCGCCGACCATCGAACTGACGACCACACTGGCGAGGGCCACGACGCCCAGTTTTTTTGCGTTGTCTTGCGCCATGATGTTCTCCCTGCGCGGAGTGAGGCCGCGCGGCAGCGCGCCGCCCGGAGGGGCGGGCGGCGCATGGGAAGGAGAATGCCCGGAAGAGGGTGCGTCCGGGCGCCTCACCTCAGAGCTTGACCGGATCGGCCAGCTTGAAGTTCAGGAAGCCCATAACCGTCAGGCAGTAGCCGTAAGGTTTGGTGATGTTGAGATAGTTGTGCCAGAACTGAAATTCGCTGTGTTTTTCCACACCGCGCAGCGTCAGTTCATGGTTCAGGGATTTATTGAGCCACATTTCGGCATGAGCTTTGGCAATGTCGTCGTCGATCCAGGTGGGGAAATATTCCACATATTCGGCCGCCCACCCGCCGATGAGCTGACCTTTCTTGTCCTTGCCCCAGCAGATGCCGATGCCTGTGGCAATGGCGCGATGTTCTTCTATGCGTGCGCCGTTGGCCGCCATGATTACTTCCAGCACGGCACCGTGATGGAATTTGTCTGTCACTTTATCCACAGGAACGATGTTGCCGTACAGTTCCTTGGGAAGAACGGAGGTATAGGGAATGACGTTGAAGTTCTCGATTTTCGCCTGCATGAGGGCGGAATCGTAGCAGAACGTTTCAAAGGGCTGAGGGGGGATGCCGTCTTCCGCTTCGCCGACACCGCCGGAAATAAAGGCCAGAGTCGGATAACGTGTACCGAGAGTGTTGTCCATGGCAGACTCCTTTTTGCGTTTTAGGCTGAGGCTGCGCGCCGCGCGAAATGCATCCGGCGTCGATGACGGTCAGCCGTGAGTCTGTTGAACCACTCTTTTGAATTAGAACATATTATTGTTTGAATGAGAGCGAAATAACAGCCCGGAATACGACGGCAGGCTCTGCCGGGCACGCAGTGCCTCCGCGCAGGAGGATGTTTGTCTTATAGCAGGGGGAAAGCCCGGTTGAGGCTCAGCGGCGGGCCAGTTCCCGTTCCGTGTCCCGCGCTTCGGCGCGACGCTTGAGTTCCTCGCGCTGATCGTGCAGCTTGCGGCCCCGCGCAAGAGCAATTTCCACCTTGATTTTTCCGTGCTTGAAATACAGTTTTACCGGGACGACGGTCAGCCCCTTCTGTTCCACTTTCGTGGTAATAAGATGGATTTCCCGCGCGTGGAGCAGTAGTTTGCGCTTGCGATCAGGGTCTTGGCGGACATACCCGGCCTTGTCATAGGGGGCTATGCGCATGCCCACCAGCCATGCCTCGCCGTCGACACATTCCACGAAGCTGTCGCCGAAATTGACCTGGCCGGCCCGCAGGCTTTTGACCTCGGGGCCGATGAGGGAAATGCCCGCCTCGAAAAATTCGAGGAATTCATAATACTGGCGTGCCTTGCGGTTTTCCGCGATACGGGGGCTGTCGGCCATGGTGTCCGTCCTGAAAGCGTCCTTGCGGGGGCGTTATCCGCCGGGCCGCAGTTTGGGAAGAATAGAATAGATTTCTCCGCTCGTCCATCCGTGGGCGCGGGCCTGTACCCGGCGCGCCAGCTCGCGGGGGGTGCCGCCCCCGGCCAATTCTTCGGCAATAAGCCTTTCCACCTCTTCGCGCGGGCTTTTTTCCAGAATTTCGGGAGGGCCGAGAATAACGGTGACCTCTCCCAGCAGATCTTTAAGAATTTGCCGGTATGCGCCGCTTTCGTCCAGATGAAAGCGCAGATATTCCTCATGCGTCTTGGTCAGCTCCCGGGCTACGCAGCCTTCCCGCGGGCCGAGCAGACGCAGCGCGTTGTCCAGCGTGTCGGCCAGTCTGTCCTTTCTTTCAAAGAAAATCAGCGTGACCGGGATACGCGCATAGGGGGCGAGAGTCGCTTCCTGATCGGCCCGTTTGCGGGGGAGAAAGCCGAAAAAAACAAAGGGCTGAGGCGCGATGCCGCTGCCGGCAAGAGCCGTGACCGGAGCGCAGGGGCCGGGCAGAACTGTGACGGGGAGTCCTTCTTCACGGCAGGCACGAACCAGCACAAAACCGGGATCGGCCAGTACGGGCATGCCCGCATCGGAAATGAGGGCAAGATTTTTTCCCTCGCGCAGCGCGTTCAGCACGCTTTCCTTTTTCTGCTCCTCATTGTGATCATGCACGCTGATGAAGCGTTGCGCCTTTACGCCCCAGCGGGCGCAGGCCAGTCCCGCACGACGGGTATCTTCAGCCAGTACGGCGTCGGCTTCTTCAAGGCAGCGTCGCGCCCGCGGGCTGAGATCGTCTGCATTGCCCAGCGGGGTGCCTACAATGCTGAGCGTACCGGGCTGCTTACTGTTCGATGACATGGGAGAGTATCTCCGTATGGTAAAAGCCGTCCGAACCGGCCGTGACACAGGCAAGATCAAAGCGACAGGGGCGTTCCCAGGCGTCGTGAGCGTCCAGCCAGGCCTGCGCCGCCCGCGTCAGACGGCGGCATTTTTCCGGGGACAATGCCTCGGCAGGAGAAAGCAGACCCTGTTCCGCCCGCGTCTTGACTTCGAGAAAGACAATTTCCTCTCCGTCCTCGCAGACGATATCCAGCTCAAGCCGACCGGCCCGCCAGTTACGATCAAGGATTTTCCATCCGCGGGCCTTCGCTTCCCCTGCGGCGGCGTCTTCGCCTTTGCGTCCCGTATGCAGATGCGGCGCAAGACCGTTTTCGCCGTGATCATGGCGGAAAAAGTTCAGCACAGCCGCCCCTGTTCCTGCATTTTGTGAGGCGCAACTCCCCGGAATCCCATGCGATGCAGGGGGCAGGGCCCGAATTCGCGCAGGGCTTCCCGGTGTTCTTTGGTACCGTAGCCCTTGTGCCTGGCAAAGCCGTACTGCGGCCAGCGGGCATCAAGTTTGATCATCAGCGCGTCCCGGAAGGTCTTGGCAAGAATAGAGGCGGCGGATATGGCGGGAATCAGCGCGTCTCCGTCCACAATCGCCCGCTGCTCCGGCAGGGGAACGCCGAAATTGCGGAAATAGGCCGGAGGGATAAGCTGCGTACCATCTATAAGTATTGTGGCGGGAATTCCGCTTTCCGGTGTCGCACCCATGCGTCGCCGCATGGCGGCCAGGGCCCGGGTCATGGCCATGAGCGTGGCCTGAAGAATATTGTAGCGTTCTATTTCCGCCATCCAGGCCAGACCTATTCCCCAGCCGGCGGCCAGAGAACGTATTTCCACGGCGAGCCGGTTCCGCTCCTCTTCCTTCAGAACCTTGGAATCATCCAGACCCATGAGATCAAAGCCCTGCGGGAAGGCGACGGCTCCGGCCACCACCGGCCCGGCAAAACAGCCTCGCCCGGCCTCGTCGATGCCCGTGATCAGAGAATCCCGGTCGTTGAGCCGGGCAATGAGCAGCCCCTGATCTTCAAGGACAGGGCGTTTGCGAGCGGATCGGGCCATGAAGACTCCACAGGCGGAAAGAAAAAGAGGAAACGTTCAGCGGTGAACCTGTGTCGGGAGCATAACGTCTTCGGCGTGCAGACGACACGGCTCTCTGTTGAGCGGATTCCCGGTCACGAAATGTCGGTATCCTGATTCCGAAACACGAAAGGGCAGGGACGGACTCCGTCCCTGCCTTGATGTACATGCAGCGGAAACCCGGCTTAGTAGCGGCTGCGGGGCTTGATGCGGGCAGCCTTCCCGCGCAGGGAACGCAGGTAGTACAGACGGGAACGACGCACGCGGCCTTCGCTCACCACTTCGATGTGGTCGATGAAGGGGGAGTGCAGGGGCAGAATGCGTTCCACGCCCACGCCGTCGGAAATCTTGCGCACGGTGAACGTGGCGCCGGTGGTCCCGCGCTGAATGCGGATGACGTTGCCCTGGAAGACCTGAATACGTTCCTTTTCGCCTTCCACGATGCGCAGATGCACTTTCACGGTATCGCCGGACTTGAAGGCCGGAATGTCGGTACGCATCTGTTCGCGTTCAATCTGCTTGATGATATCCATGAGAATTCTCCTTGGGAGATTTTTTTTCGTAATCAACTCCGGTCGCCGAGCAGCCTGTCCAGAAGAATGGCTGCGGCGGCACGCACCGGGAGATGGTTGTACGAATCCATCCAGCGCAAGGGCGGCAAAACGCCTTCGCATTGCGCCAGCACTTCCGGCGCAAGCCCATGACTTGTGCCCAGCACAAGCAGCACGGGCCGCTTGTCGAGGCTCTTCCTCGCCGTCGCGAAGGGCAGGGCGGGACGCTTTTCCCGGCCTTTTTTGTCCAGCTCCGGGCGTGCGCTGCTTCCCAGAACAAGGGGAGCCATGCCGCAGGAGGCTGTCAGCGACTCCACGACCTCCGCAAGGGAGTCCGCAGGGCGCACAAGGGTGAGGGCTTCGGCACGATCCGGATTGGAAGCCGCGCCGTCGCCGACAGTCCAGTGAGTCAGCAGTTCCTTCAGGAGACGACGCTGATCTTCCAGCGGGGTAACCACAAAAAAACCGCTAAGCCCGTAGGTGCGGGAAATCCGTGCTATATCGTGAACGTCGAGATTTGTCAAAGAACTTGTGCCGACGATTTTGCGCTTGAGCAGGACGGGATGATGCAACAGGGCGATATATAAGTTTTTTCCTGGGCGAAATCTGTTTTGTGATGCCAGAAATTTTCTGTCTGCCCAGGATAGGGGCGCAGTGTCCAGAAGTTCCGGACGACAGCGCAGCGTTGCCAGAAGGGATTGTTCCCTCCGCCATGCGGCAATATGCGCATGATCGCCGGAGCGCAGAGTCTCCGGAACGCTATGCCCTTCGAAGTCTTCCGGGCGGGTAAATTGCGGATATTCCAGCAGCCCGTTGCTGAAACTTTCCTCTTCGCCCGAGGCTTCCTTGCCCATGAAGCCCGGCTGGAGGCGGGCCGTGGCCTCGATGACTGCCAGAGCTGCAACCTCTCCGCCGTTGAGTACGGCGTCTCCTACGCAGACCGGCTCTATGGGGAGGACATCGAAAAGGCGTGCGTCAAATCCCTCGTAACGTCCGCAGATCAGCGTCAGTGCGGGTTCCCGCGCAAGTTCCCGGGCCAGCTCCTGAGTGAAGGGTCTTCCGCCGGGGCTGAGCGCGATCATGCGCCCGCGCCGTGAAGGGGGAAGGGAGCGCAGCAGACTGACGAGCGGCTCGAGCATGAGAACCATGCCCGGCCCTCCTCCGTAGGGACGATCGTCGACCGTATGGTGGGGATCCGTGGTCAGATCCCGCGGATTGGCAAAGGAAAATTCCACAACGCCGGCTTCCCTTGCCTTGCCCATGAGTCCGGCGGCAAGAGGAGAGTCAAACCATTCGGGGAAAAGTGTGACGAGCGTGTAGCGCATGGACAGGATCAGCGGCCCTGAACGTCCGGGCTTTTGGGGGTCGAAGCGGTCTGCGCCGGACGCTGTCTGCGGGCTTTTGTCCGTACGGGAGCCTTTTCCGTCAGGTCTTTTTCTTCGGGGGCATACAGCTCAAGAAGGCCTGCCGGAGGCGCGATGATGATTCGTCCGGCCTCAAGGTCAATGTCTTCCACAAAATCGGGGACGGCAGGGAAGAGAATTTCGTGCCCGGAAGCCCGTAAGGGATCTGCTCCGGGTTCACCTTCGCCATAGGCCCGAATGCTCCAGATTTCCTGATCCGTCGGAAACAGCAGATGATCAAGTACGCCGATCGGACGGAGTTCTGCATTTTCTTCCCGCGCGAAGACGGGCAGGCCGAGCATATCGTGGAGATAGGTCTCATCCTCTTCCAGTTCCGGCAGATGCGCGTCCTCAATGAGCAGTTCCTGCCCGCGCAGCATTTCCGCAGCGCTGCGATCGTCCACGCCTTCAAGTCTGACGATGAGCTTATCCTGCCAGTAACGCCAGGAGGCGACGCGCACGGGACGCGGCATACTGCGCCCGGCGCGCAGAAGCAGCGGTTTTTCAAGCAGAAGGGGGGATTCCGCATAATAATCCACGCGGATTTCCCCCCGGATGCCGTGGGGCCGCCCCAGGCGGCCCAGAGTAACAAGTTCGGACATTATTATTCCAGAATTTCCAGTACAACGCGTTTTTTCGCCTTGGCCGACACCGCGCCCAGCAGGGTGCGTATGGCGCGGGCGGTCCGGCCCTGTTTGCCGATGACCTTGCCCAGGTCTTCCTTGGCCACGGACAGTTCGATGACAGCCGTCTGTTCGCCCTCCACTTCGCGCACGGCTACTTCGTCAGGCTTATCCACGAGGGAGCGGGCGATGAATTCGACGAGTTCTTTCTGCTGCATGTTGACTCCCTTGACCGGTATCCGGCCTGCGGCCGGTGCTTGATGGAACTTTCCCGGTCATGGCGAAACTAGCATCGCGGGAGAAAGGCGTCAATGCAATGAGAACGGAGGCGTTGGAAAACCTGTGTTTTGCCGGAGGGATTCTCCTCGTCGGGTATACTCCGGTTTTCGCCGGCAAAAGCGACGCTGTCGGAAGTGTATGCGATCTGAATGCCTTTGCAGTGTCGCAAGGTTCCATGGATAACAGGCGCAGATACGATCCCGCACGAAGAAAGGGAAATCTCCCGGTGACGGAACGGGCCGAGGAAAACGTTCCAAAAAAATTGTACGCCTGAAAAGGTCTGAACAGAACAATTCATAAACCAGAAGACCCACACGCTCCGGAGAGCGGTGGGTTCTTTCCGGCAGTTTTGCTCGGAACAGGGAAAGACCCCGTATAAGACCGGAACGGACTAGCGGGGCAGTTTTTTGTACAGGGAACGGACGGTGTCGGACATTTCCGCACCGTTGGCAAGCCACTTGTCGATCTTTTCCTGATCGATCTTCACGTCGGCAGGGTTGGTGTTGGGGTTGTAGTAACCCAGAAACTCCAGCGGACGGCCGTCGCGACGGGAATCGCTGTTGATGGCGACAACGCGGTAGAAGGGATGCTTCTTGGAGCCGGAACGGGTGAGACGGACTTTAACGGACATATGATACTCCTGTAAGGTGAAAGCAGCTCATGGCTACTTTTTTTTGTTTTTACGTTTGTTTTTGTCCCGCTTTTTCTTGGTGGCGGATTTGCCGCTTCCGGGAAGGGCCGGCATACCGGGAAAGGGAGAACCCATACCGGGCAGACCGCCCATGCCGCCCATGCCGGGGAGGCCTCCCCCCATACCGGGCAGACCGCCTCCGAAGCGGCCCATTCCGCCGGGAAGGCGGGGCATACGTTTGCCGGGCTGCATGACGCTTTGCATCATTTTACGCATCTGGTCAAACTGTTTGAGCAGTTGATTGACCTGCTGCACGGTGGTGCCGGAGCCTTTGGCAATACGCGCCCGACGGCTGCCGTTGATGATGTCGGGGTTGCGGCGTTCCTTCATGGTCATGGAATTGATGATCGCTTCGGTGCGGTTCAACTCCTTTTCATGATCACCGAGTTCCGCAAGCTGGTTTGCCAGCCCTCCCAGCCCCGGAATATGCTTGAGAATGGACTCAAAAGAGCCGATTTTACGCATCCTTCGCATCTGGGTGCGGAAATCCTCAAGATCAAACTTGGCTTTTTGCAGTTTGCGGGCCAGGACTTCCGCCTCTTCCGCATTAATATTGTCCTGAGCCTTTTCCAGCAGCGTGAGAACATCGCCCATGCCGAGAATACGTCCGGCCACGCGATCCGGGTGGAATACTTCCATTTCGGAGAGTTTTTCCCCCATCCCCACAAATTTTACCGGAGCCCCGGTGACGGATTTGATGGAAAGGGCCGCTCCGCCCCGGGCGTCGCCGTCCATCTTGGTCAGCACAACGCCGGTGATGCCCAGCTTTTCGTTGAAGGCTTCCGCTACGGTCACGGCGTCCTGGCCGGTCATGGCGTCGGCGACGAACAGAATTTCCTGAGGTCTGGCAACGTCCTTGATGGCGCGCAGCTCGTCCATGAGGGCTTCGTCCACATGCAGACGACCGGCCGTGTCGAGAATAACCACCGTACACTGCTGTTCCCTGGCGTCCGCAATGGCGGAACGGACAATATCCACAGGATTCATGTCCGGACGGGAATCGAAACAGGGGATGTCCAACTGACGGGCAAGCGTACGCAGCTGATCGATGGCCGCGGGGCGGTAAACGTCGGCCGGAACAAGGTAAGGCTTCATCTTGCGCTTGCGTAGAAGCAGCGCCAGTTTTCCCGACGATGTCGTCTTGCCTGATCCCTGAAGCCCCGCCATGAGAATGACCGCGGGCGTCTGCCCCTGAAGGGAAAGTTCCGTGTCTTCCCCGCCGAGCAGGGCGACAAGTTCGTCATGTACGACCTTCACCACCTGCTGTGCAGGGGTGACGCCCTTCATGACCTCGACACCCAGAGCTGCTTCACGCACGCGATCGGTAAATTCTTTGACGACCTTGAAGTTGACGTCGGCCTCAAGCAACGCAAGGCGCACCTCGCGCAGGGCGTCCTGAATATTCGCCTCGGTGAGCTGTGCGCGTCCGCCGAGCTTGCGAAATACGTCGGAAAGTCGGTCTGTCAGGCTGTCGAACATAGATTTTTCCCGCTGATGGCGTGATTCAAGCCCGTTAGCGTTACGCAAGTTTCCCGCTCAAGTCAAGCGCAGCAGCAGAGCCTCCGTACATATCCGGCATCCGAATCTGCTTCTGTATGCCTGCAAACCAAAGTTTGGCAGGAGAGGCGGTTCCGTCAAAAAAATTTGCATCATATGCCGCATATGTGGAAGAGGCGGTATGCCCTGTAAAAAAAACAATACGAAAAAAGGCACAATGAGAGATGAAGTATAACACAATGTTTGTATAATATATTGTAAATATTGTTTTTGTTGTTTATGGCACATCTGTTGCAATATGCAGAATGTCCTTCAAATGAAATACCTTTGAACGTGATGCCACACCCCTCCCCTTTTTAGGCTGCTGACCCCTATCGGCAGCCTTTTTTTATGAAGTCGGACAACAGAAGCCTCTTGTCTTCCGGCGCAATTCCGGGCAGACTGCCGCCAATCAATATTCTGGAGGCATATTTCTATGACCCTTTGTCCTTGTGGTTCCGGCAGGGAACTTGAAGCCTGCTGCGGCCCTATTCTTGACGGTTCTGTTTCCGCGTCTACTGCGGAAGCGCTCATGCGTGCCCGCTATACCGCCCACGTTCTGGGCAAATATGATTTTCTCACCGAATCCACGCATCCCGAATTCCGGGAAGATGTCAGCGCAGAGGAAATTAAGGAATGGTCTTCTCTCATGACCTGGGAAAGCCTTGAAATTCTGGAAAGCAGCGCCGGCGGGCCGGAAGATGAGACGGGCGAGGTGAGCTTCTGCGCTCATTACAGCGTGCAGGGTATGCCGCAGGAACTGCGCGAGGACGCCTTTTTCCGCAAGGAGGACGGACGTTGGTTTTATGTGGAAGGCAATGTTCATGCCAAGCAGCCGGTGCGTCGCGAAACTCCCAAGATCGGCCGCAACGATCCCTGCCCCTGCGGCAGCGGCAAGAAATATAAAAAATGCTGCATGCCCCGCTGAATCCGGGGCTTGTGCGGATATCTCCATGCGTGTAAAGTGACGGTGCGGGGGGCTTTTGCCGCCCGGGCGGATTTTCCGCCTTCACCTGTATGAGGAGTGGAACATGCAGATACGCGACTGGATGACGACAGATGTGGTGACGGCCACGCCGGACACATCCATGCTCAAGATCTCCAAAATGATGAAGGAATATAATATCCGCCGCGTGCCGGTGGTGGATTCTTCCCATCATGTAATAGGGATCGTTTCCGACAGGGATGTGAAGGATGCCTCTCCTTCCAAGGCGACCACCCTGGACATGCACGAACTGTATTATCTGCTCTCCGAGGTGAAGGCGCGTGATATCATGACGCCGAATCCCGTTACGGTCAGCCTCAAGGATACGGTAGAGCGTGTTGCCCTGCTCATTCTCGAACGCGGCATAGGCGGTCTGCCCGTTGTGGATGACGACGGTTTGCTTGTCGGCATCATTACCGACCACGATCTGTTCAAGATTCTTGTGGAAGTGAGCGGCGTGCGTAAGGGGGGCGTACAGATGGCTGTGGCCTTCAAGGACGGCGTCGGAGTCCTGCTGCCGCTTTTCGACATGCTGCGCGCACATAATGCAAGCCTTGTCTCCATGTTGACGGCCGACAGCAAGCTGGGGCCGGATATGAAAGAGGTCTATCTGCGTATCAAGCCCATGGAGCGCAGTGAGGAAAACAGGCTCATCGAGGATGTTAAAGCTCATTTCCATATGCTGTACTGGGTTCGCGAAAACGTACACGAAGTGTAGTCTCCGTATTTTTCAGGCATGATGTGTGAGCTTTTTTTGAATGGGCTTGCAATTTAAAAAGGCTTATGGCAACTTGCCTGAAGCGAACTTGGTTCGACCTTTCAAGGTTGCATAGTTTTTCAGGCTTCCGCCAATGAGCGGAGGCTTCAACGTCAAACAGTCAACATGTCCAAGGAGGACGCGCATGGCTGAAGTCACCTACAAAGGGAAAACCTTTGAAGTCGACGAAGACGGTTTCCTGCTTCGCTTCGACGACTGGTGCCCCGAATGGCTCGAATATGTGAAAGAGTCTGAAGGCATCTCGGAAATCACGCCCGATCACCAGAAGATTCTTGATTTTCTGCAGGATTACTACAAGAAGAACGGTATCGCCCCCATGGTGCGTATCCTTTCCAAGAACACCGGCTTCAAGCTGAAGGAAGTGTACGAACTCTTCCCCTCCGGCCCCGGCAAGGGAGCCTGCAAGATGGCCGGTCTGCCCAAGCCCACCGGCTGCGTGTAGGATTTTTCGGCGTACGCTTTGTCGTGCGCGAATTTTCCAAAAAGGCGGAAGCTCTGCTTCCGCCTTTCTTTTTTTCGATTCCGGCTGAGGCAGGATTGACCTGCTTAATATTCATAAAATGAAAGGCATTCTGCCGGCGGGAAGTGTTTTTTATACTTGCTGAACTCTGACAGCTCTGTTAATAATAGGCACAACGGGTTCGCACTGAACTACTTTTTTGGAGGCAAACATGAAACTGCGTTCTCTCGTGCTTTCCGCCCTGCTGGCATTGGGCATTGCTCCCATGGCCAACGCTGCGGAGGAAGTCGTCCCCACCGTGTCCAGTTTTGATTTTCTTGTGGACAATTCCGGATCCATGCTCACCAGTCCGCTTCTGAATGCCAGATCCAAAATGGACCTCGCCAAGGATGTCATGACCCGTGTGAATGCCCAGATTCCCGATCTGCCCTATCAGGGTTCCGTGCATCTGTTCTCGCCCGACGGTACGCCGCAGCCCCTCGGCGCCTGGGATCGTGCCGGTATGGCTCAGGCCATCGGCAAGATCAGCACCGGAGGAGAAGTCGTCGGCCGTCTGACCAACATGACCGCAGGTATTACCAATGTGACTCCGGAATATGCCGGAATGCAGAAGCCCACAGCCGCCATCATCGTGAGCGACGGTATGGCCAACCGCGGCGGAGATCCCGTTGCTGCCGCCCAGGCTGCCTATGATGCCGTTCCCGGCCTCTGCTTCCATGTGATTTCCATGGCCGACAAGCCCGAAGGTCAGGCTGTTCTCGATCAGATTGCCGCCCTCAACCCCTGCTCCGTATCCGTGAAGGGCGCCGACCTGCTCGCCAGCGACGCCGCCGTTCAGGACTTTGTGGAACGCGTGTTCTACGGTGTGGTGGAAGAAGAAGTCGTCATTCTGCGCGGCGTGAACTTTGCCTTTGACTCTGCTGCCCTGAACGATAAGGCCAAGAGCATCCTTGATGAAGTGGCCGAAGTGATCAAGGGCAAGAGCAATGTGAAGCTGGTTCTCGAAGGCTGGACCGATACCACCGGCCCCGAATCCTACAATATGGGTCTCTCTCAGCGTCGTGCCGACTCCGTGAAGACCTATCTTGAACAGAAGGGTATCCCCGCTTCTGAAATGCGTGCCGTCGGCGAAGGCGAATCCACCAAGTACGACAACAGCACTGCCGAAGGTCGTTATCTGAACCGTCGCGTTGAACTGATTTTTGAATAGCATTATCTGCATATGAAATGAAAGCCCGACATCCTTCCCCGGATGTCGGGCTTTCTCGATAGAGAACAAGGAAAAGAACATGAAGAAACTACTCGTCTTTCTGCTGTTGCTGTTTGTCTGTGCCGGGGGAGCCTATGTCGGATTCTCTCCCGCGGAAGCAAAAACAGCAGCTGCGGAAGCGAAGGCTCAGAAGGATCTGGAAACGGCCCGGAGCAAACTGGCGGATTTCATGGCCAAACATGTGGAGCGTTGCAATCTGGCGGTACGTCCGTGCAAGTCCCAGCCTTCCATTTCAAAACGCGGCGAAATGGTCGTGGCCTACTATATTTCACTTGATCCCGCGTCGGTTACCACGGAAATTTCTCTTTCCGACTCGCGCTATTTTCAGTATGTGGCCCGGGTCAAATATGTGGAAAATCATTTCGAATGTGTCGCGCCTACCAGAGAAGAAGCCCTGAAGGGGCCGTTCCGTCGGATTAAAAGCCGTCGTCTGACAGAAATTGCGCGTTACAATAAGGGCGAATGGAGCCTGTAAGTTCCGTTTTTCAGACCATTTTGCCTAAACGCCGTCTCTCTTTCGGAGGCGGTGTTTGTGTTTTAACAGAGCAAAAATTTCTATAAGGAGAGAGGAAGCGTAGCTCGGAGAGTATTTAGTCGGTAACTCCGGTCGGAGTCGTGGAGTTCGCGGATTCGGTGATTACAGGCTTTCAGAAAGGGGGGGGCTTTTGCGACATTCCTTTCAGGGCATTACTTGCGGGATCTTCGCTTCGCGGCTATGTTGGCTTCGAGCCGTCCGCCGGCGGTCGAATTTCATGCTAAGGAAGGCAATCGCGTTGAAACGGAACGTCCGCTGCGCCGGGCCCGCGCCAGTCGTCAAATGGGCAGGCGGCAAGCGTCAATTACTGGACTCCATAGTACCTCTGATACCTTCACGGATATCTGTATACTGCGAGCCTTTCGCCGGCGGAGCTGCGGTATTGTTTGCTCTGCACCCGAAAAAAGCCGTTGTGAACGATCTTAACAGGGAACTTGTGGCCTTATATCAGGTGATTCGGGATGATGTAGACGCTCTTGTTGCCGACTTGGGCAGACACGAAAATTCCCCGGAATACTTCTATGCCCTGCGTAATCTGGATCGCGATCCGGAGGCTTTTGCCGCCTTGTCTCCTGTGGAAAAGGCTTCCCGCCTGCTGTACCTGAATCGTACCTGTTATAACGGTTTGTATCGGGTGAACTCGGCGGGCCAGTTCAATACCCCTTACGGACGTTACAGGAATCCGGATATCGTCAACGAGGCGGGCCTGCGCGCCGTAAGCGACTATTTCAATTCGGCGGACGTTCGTCTTGAAAGTCGTGATTTTGCCGAGGTACTGGACAGTCTGCCGAAATCCTCCTTTGTTTATCTTGATCCTCCCTATGACCCTTTGTCCAGGACATCCAGTTTTACCAGCTACAGCAGTGGCGGCTTCGGGCGGGAAGAACAGGTAAGACTGAAGGAATGCTGCGATGCGCTCACCAGACGGGGAATCCGTTTTCTTCTGTCCAATTCCGCTACGCCGTTCATTCTGGACTTATATAACGAATACAGGATCATGCAGGTGGATGCCCGACGTGCGGTGAATTCCGTGGCCGGAGGACGGGGTGCCGTGCGCGAGGTACTTGTTCGTAACTACGACCTTTAAAGATTCTGACGGAGGCAAAAACTGTCTATGAGTCGCAACGATGAGGCATGGGAAAAGCTGTTTGCGCGTCATGCCATTATCGAGGCTGTTAAAAGGGATGGTTTTTGCGAAATTTCCGCAGACAGCATCCGGGTTCTGCGCGAACCGCGTCTTATGACCAAGTTTGATCACAGGGTCAATCTGCCGCGTATTTTTGCCGACAACGGACTGGCCGTGCTGCCGCTTTCCCGGAGCGCCTATGTCATTGCCGCTTTTTCCGCCTATGCGGAAATTCCCCGCGAGGCTTCGGCAATGCCTGTGCAGACTGTACGCCCGCCGGCCTATTTGCAGAGTTTGTCTTCCTCCTATGTGACCAGCGAGGCCGTGGCGCTGCATTATGCAGGTGCTTGCGGTATCTGGGAAGATTTTTTGGAAGAGGAAGGGCTGACGCCCACAGTAAGCGGGCGCATGGGATCGGGAAAATTTGAATTCCGAATCAATACGACAGGCGGGGAACGTTGCCTTGACGTGTGCAACGCGCAACTGGAAATAGATGCTGCCTGGGAAGGTCGCGGCAGTCTTGCACTTATAGAGGCAAAGATGGATTTACCGGAAGATTTCCATATCCGTCAGCTCTATTATCCCTTCCGGCTGTGGAGCAATCGTGTGACTAAGCCGGTACGCAGCATATTTTTCAATTATTCCGATGGAATATTCACTTTGTACGAATATTCTTTTGCAGATCCTTTCCACTATAATTCATTGAATCTTATTCGAAAAAAACGCTATGTCGTGGCTACGGATATCAGCAGGCGGGACCTGGAACATCTGCTTCAGGCAGCGATACCGGAGGAAGAACCGGCCGAACCCTTTCCTCAGGCCGACGACTTCATACGAGTTGTCAATCTTCTGGAGCTGTTGAATGTTCAGCCTGTGAGTGCTGAAGATATTGCCGCAAGATATTCGTTTACCGCTCGTCAGGCTGCGTATTACAGCGCAGCAGGACGTTATCTCGGGCTGATGGCACAAGAGAGGACAGGAGCTGCTGTGCGGCACATTCTGTCCGAGCAGGGACGACGACTTATGAAGCTGCCTTTGCGTGAGCGCAGACTTGCGCTTGCCGCAGCCGTATTGAAACATTCCGTATTTCGGGAAACGCTGCGCCTCGCTCTTGCCGGAAACGGCACGGCAGAGCTTCCTTCCCGCAATGAGATCGTCCATATCATGCGCGAAGCCTCTCCCTGCGGAGTTGAAGGGGAAAGCACCTTCTTTCGTCGCGCTTCGACAGTACGCGGATGGATACGCTGGATACTGGAGCTGTGCGAATGAGGCGGAGTAAAAAATTGTGCTGACCGTCGTCGGGCTATGTTATTCCGTTTAAGTCGTAATGTCCCTTCAGGAAAGGAGCCTCAATCGCAGTGATTGAATTCGGCTGGCCCTGGGGCTGTCGAGTCGCAGGCCGATTCATGGGAGTGCGGTCAGCGTTGCCGGAAAAGCAAAGCCTTCATTTTTTCAGCGGTGCAGAGTAAACAGCAGTAGCTGTGTTGCCCTGGCTACAGATCGAGCGGGTAGAGCTTGCTCATTTTGAACATGCTTCTGGAGTCAAACGGAGCGAGACCGCGCCGCGATGCCGAAGCAGCCGCAAGGCTACTTATGACCTGGCCACCGACGGGCGTCCCGCAGAGCGGTGCCAGAGTCCGCAGGGCGTACAGACATGGCCGGCAGAGCAGGTTCGGCGGAGGCGTGAAAGCTGTGAGCCAGAACATGAGATCGGGGCTGGCAGACGTTTTTTTATACAAAACACTTTAAGGAAACAGAGGAAATCATATGCGTCTGAAGAAACGCGAATGCAACGATGAAGCATTTTTTGACGAGGTGTTTGAAAAGGCGGAGGACCTTGCGCTGGCCATGAAGGCAGGCGACTATCCCTATGTTGTTCCTGTCAATTTTGTTCAGGAAAAGGTGAACGACGTACGCCGTATCTACATTCATTGCGCCCGTGAAGGACGCAAGATTGATTTGCTGCGGGAGGATGCGCGCGTTGCTTTCATGCTGCATGCGGATGTGGAGATAGATCGCGAACATTCGACAACGGCCTATAAGTGTCTTTGCGGCACGGGAAAAGCCGCGATTGTTGAGGACACCGAGGAAAAGGGACGGGCCCTCGACGCCATCGCGATGCGTTATCAGGCCCGTTGCCATGTGCCTGCACGTCCGGAGGATATTGAACGTGTGGCGATATTGCGTATTGATGTGGAAAGTCTCAGCGGCAAACGACGGCCGCGTAAGACGGCATGAAGAAAAGGGCGTTAAAGCAGGATATAGTGAGGAATAATATCCTCGTATTTTCCGTCTTTCAGCAGAAAGCCCCCCGGAATGGTTCCGAGGCGGGTGAAGCCCAGCTTTTCATACAGGCGGAGAGCCGCTGTATTGCTCTTCACGACGGCATTGAACTGGAGTATGCGAAAATCCAGTTCCCTGGCCTTCTTCATACAGTGTCTCACCAGCGTTTCGCCGACATGCAGTCCGCGCGATTTGCTGTCGACGGCGTAGCTGGCATTACAGATATGCCCGCATCTTCCTACATTGTTCGGATGCAGAATATACAGCCCCAGCATGTTTCCGGCATCAGCGTCAAAGGCAAGGCCGGTAAAGGACTGGCTGCTGAAAAAAGCGTTGCCGGAGTCTTCCGTCAGACTCTCTTTCTGCGGAAAGGCTGTTCCTTCCTCAACAATCTGATTCCATATACGTATGGCGTCGGCAATATGTTCCCGTGAATACGCCTGTAGTATGATGTTCATGTTTGCCCCGTCAGGTCTGTCTGGTTGAACGCTGTATGCCACGATAACAGTGTTTGATTATGAGCAGTTCATTTATAGGGGCCGTCCTGTCGGGCGGCCCCTATAAAACAAGCCGTGCTGCCGTGACAGCATACGCAAAAAAGGCAAAGGGGCAAGAGTGCGTGTATGGGATGTGCGTCGAGCTGCTTTTACAGCCTGGAGAGTTATGCTGCTCGCGCGACGGCTCTGCGTTTTTGCAGGTGGCGCACAACACAGGAAAGTGTGAAGTTGATGGCAAAATAAATGAGGGCGGCAAATCCAAAAATGACGGCTACCTGAGCAATGCCGACCGTCTGCCCGGTGTAGCGCGGAAGCAGAGCCAGAGTATTGCGGGCCCGGAACATGAGTTCCGCAACGGCCACCATGGACAGGAAGGACGTATCCTTGATGACTGTGGTTACCTGACTCAACAGGGTGGGCACAATGTTGTGAAAGCATTGGGGCAGGATAATATAACACAGCGTCTGCACAAAGCCGAATCCCTGCGAAGCGGCTGCTTCAAACTGTCCCTGCGGAATGGCGTTCAGCCCGCCCCGGATAATCTCCGCCATGGCTGCGGAGGTAAACAGGACGAAGGCGAAGGTACAGCGCAGAAAGACATTGGGCAGAGGGGCATAGACATAACAGATCAGCACCCACATCAGATTCGGGGTGTTGCGGAAGATTTCAATATATATTCCGGCCAGTCTGCCCAGGACAAATTTTTCATAGTTGCGCAGGAGTGCCAGAACCAGCCCGAAGACGACGCTGCATACGACAATTACGACGGACAGCTCCAGCATGAGGAGGGCTCCGTCCAGAAGGTAGGCGAGTATCTCCGGCGTGAAGGTACGGGTGATGACATCAATCACGCGAGTTCGTCCTCAATGTTTTGAAGTTCCCGTCCGGCCTGGCTGTCGCGACGTTTGAGACGTTCTTCGTATCTGCGTCCCCATGTTGCCAGCGGGAAACAGAGAAGGAAATACAGAATGCCGCACACCAGGAAGGGCGGCCCGTAGATGCTTGTGCCGCTTGTCGACCAGTCGTTGGTGCGGTTCATCAGGTCAGCTCCGCCGATCAGTGCGATAACGGAGGTATTTTTGATGAGATTGACCATCTGGTTGACCAGAGGTGGAAGAATGACCTTGATCGTCTGGGGGAGGATAACCCAGCGCATGGTCTGAACATAGGTAAAGCCCTGGGATGCGGCCGCGTCGGACTGGCCCCGGGGGATGGACTGGATTCCTGCCCGCACGACTTCCGCAATATATGCGCCGTGATAAATGCCGACAGCGGCGATACCTACGCTGATCTGCCCCATCATGATTCCGACATAGGGCAGAGCCAGATAAAAGACATAGGCCTGAAGTACCAGCGGCGTATTCTGCAGCAGTTCCACATAGGCGCGCGCAATGGCCCGGAGCGGACGGAAATGAGAGGTCGACATGATGCCGAAAATCACTCCCAGTGCCAGCGCCAGCAGGAGGGCCAGCACCGAAACCATGACCGTGACCAGAAAGGCCTGAGCGAAAAGCGGCCAGTCCGCCAGGAAAATTTCCCAGCATTTGAGCGACAATATTTGTTCAATCACAGCTGCATCCGTTGAAATGTGGCAGATTGCGGACGATACCTCGTCACGCGGCTGCCGCTTTCGAGGCAGGGAGCAGCCGGGGCTGCGCCCTGCCTCGTATCATCATTTCTTGAAGGAGGGGGTAACCCCGTTGTCCGCGATGAGTTTGTCTATGGTGCCGTCCGCCAGCCAGGTCGTGATCAGACCTTCAACAAAGGTGGCAAGGCCCTTGTTGGAAAGTTTTGTGGCAACACCGTAGTCCTGAGGAGAAAAACGGATGGTGGAGAGAATTTCCGTCGCTCCGTCGAGGTAGCCGGTGAGGATGGAACCGTCCACGCAGAAGGCGTTGATCTGCCCGGCATCCAGAGCGGCTTTGATGGAAGGATAATCGGGGAAGGTGCGGAAGTTCGCATTATCGTCCAGAGTGACGCCGTTGGCTGCGGCAGAAGCCTTCAGTGCGTCTTTCGAGGTTGCCCCCTCCGCTACGCCGATGAGCTTGTCGGTAAGATCCGAATAGTTCTTGATACCTGAATTCTTCTTCACCAGAAGAGATACGGCGTCGGTATAATAGGGCGTGCTGAAGTTCCAGGTATTCTTGCGATCCGGGGTAATGGTGAACGTGGCGATGACCATGTCGATATCGCCGGAATCGAGAAGCTGGCCTCTGGTTTTGGCCGTGACGGCGGTGAAGGTCACCTTGTCGGGAGAAAGCCCCATGGCCTCCGCAATCTTTCTGGAAAGATCTATTTCCATACCTTCATATTCGCCGGAAAGGGCCTGAATACCGAATCCGGGCACGTCGGATTTCACGCCGACGCGCAGCGTGCCGCGTTTGACGATATCCTGAACCTCGGCGGGAACTTCGGCGGCGTTCAGGTCGCTTACGTTCAGACCCAGTACCAGAGTGGCGGCAAGAAGGATCATGCCGAGCTTACGGGAAATGTTCATTTGACATCCTCCTGTGGTGTTATTCCTGCAGGGCGGGTTCTGGCCCGCCGCGCTTCAGTGCAGAATCTTGCTCAGAAACTGACGGGTTCGTTCATGCGAGGGATTGACGAAAAAGTGTTCAGGCGTTCCTTCTTCCAGAATCGTTCCTCCGTCCATGAAGATGATCCTGTCGGCTACCTGTCGGGCAAAGCCCATTTCATGGGTGACGATGACCATGGTGATGCTCTCTTCCGCGAGTTTGATCATGACGTTCAGCACTTCCTGCACGGTTTCAGGATCGAGAGCGGAGGTCGGTTCGTCGAAAAGAATGATTTTTGTCTGGCTGCACAGGGCTCTGGCAATGGCCACACGTTGCTGCTGACCGCCGGAGAGCGTCGCCGGATAGACATGGGCTTTTTCACTCAGGCCGACTACGGAAAGATAGTGAGCCGCCAGTTCTTCGGCTTCCTTCCTGCTTTTGTGGAAAAGTTTGATGGGCGCGAGCGTCAGATTGCCCATGACGGACAGATGAGGATACAGATTGAACTGCTGGAACACCATGGATGACGTACGCCGTACGAGCTGGATACGGTTTTTTTTGGTCAGTTCCTCTCCGTCGATGAATACCTGACCGGAAGTAGGCAGTTCCAGACCGTTCATACAGCGGACGGTCGTGGACTTGCCTGATCCTGAAGGCCCGATGATGACCAGCTTTTCACCTTCATGAACCACCAGGTTCACGTCCTTCAGCACTTCATTTGAACCGAAGGATTTATGGACATGGGAAAGTTTGATCACGTCGAGTTCCTCCCGAAAAAGGGGCTGATGAAAAATCCGGTTCGCGGCGTCTGGCAGACCGGGTTCTTTCATTTTTGTCAAATTATAATCGTGGTAATTTGTCTGGCAAATGGCGATTTGTTGAATATTAGTATGCCATTGTTATTTTTTTTGTCAATTTATGTCATATATTTCTTTTTTTGTGAAAGTAAGAACAAAACGAATCGATCCATCCTGAACAGGGATGGAGAAAAAAAGGCCCGTGCATTCATCTGAATACACGGGCCGGGGAAAGGAAATGGGAGACTTCAGATACGGATGCTGTCGCGGATATCCGACAGGCGGTTGCGGGCAAACAACATGTAGGAAATGATCAGCTCGCCGGAGTTGAAGGCGGAGGTCATATACATGGGGTCGTAATCACAGATGAGATCAAGATAGTGCATGGCCTCGGTCATGTTGGCTTCATTATTTTTCGCGGCGATTTCCGGGTACAGATCATATAGGGCCTTCACATAATCGCGGACTACCAGCATGATTCCCTGGGCCTCATAGATGCGGTTGTCCAGCGTGTAGAAGGGAAGGCTCTGGCTGTTTTCCAGCAGGCCGAGCGCATGACCGAAGATGCTCTCACCCAGAATAAGGTTGAAGGCGGAATAAATATCGTCGGTTCGGCAGTTGTATACGGCCTTGCCCTCGTCAAGCTCCTGCTTGTAGCTGTCCACCCGCTTGAGACCGCGCTTGTACGCGCTTTCCGCCGAAGGAATGAAGAAATATCCCCAGCGTTTTGGGCCGAAGGTGAAGTCGTTGACCCGTGCGTCGTAAAGGTTCTGGTTTTCGCGATCGCTGGAACCGAGTTTGGCGATGACAGTGGAGTAATGATCCAGAAGCGTCTTGGTGGCGTAATAGGTGCCGAACTGACGGTAGGCCCGGTTATCCAGCACATAGGGGTTAAGGAGTATATCGTTTGCGGTCCAGCCGAAGGTGGAGTCCAGTTCATAGCGCATACGGGCAGTCAGCGCGTCAATGAGTTCCTTGCCTTTCTGTTCGTCGCTCATGCCTTCCGTAAGCGTCACCTGGTATGGGGTGGGAAAGCGTGTCTGGTCGATAAGTCCGTAGATTTTCTGCGAACCCCATACTACGAGGAGTATGGAACAGAAAAGGAGAACCTGAATGGCCAGCGTCTTGGCGGCGATGATGATATGGTGTCGATCTGGTTTAAACATGAGCGTCCTTGTAGGTCTTTCGCGCCGGGCGCGTGTTGCACGCGGTGTTGTTCCGCATAGGATTTCTGGTTGCGGGAGCGTTCTGCTCTCCGGCTTCAGTCTAGCCGAGCAGAAGCGCGAGAGCAAGCGGGGTATTTCGGAGTTGTTGGAGGCTTTTGCTCCAGAAGGTCTCTGTCCGTCGGGAGTCTGTGTTCCAGATCGCCGCTTTCACGCCTCCTCCGGAGCTTACTCCGCCGGCCATGATTGCCCTGCGACCACCCGCTGAATGGCTGCTCCGGCCTGCGGGCAGGCTTGTTTCGTTTACTCCTGGAGCATTTCAAAGCAAATATGCTCTCCTTATGTACTGTTCCGGGGCGCGTGGGCGGACGGGACGATAAGACAGCTGCTGAAGCGATACCGTAAAGATATCCGGGCAGAATGCTGTGGAGCCGTGAAAAGAGAAGGCCTCTCAAAATATCATGCGCGATGCTGTGCGCGAGGCATCCCGGTTGTCCCGTCCGGCGTCCTGCGGAGATGCCGGACAACGCCACACTTCCGACCTGTATCTGGTTCGGCCGTTTGGGCGGAAAAATAGGTGCAAATAAACAAGGCCCCGTTCCCCGCAGAGCGATTCGCAGCAGGGAAGGGGCCTCGTGTTCATTTTGAAAGGGGGGAATTCAGCGGAACATGTCTCCCGAAGAGCTGTTTAATCCCATTCGCGTTTGTCTTCGATGGGTTTAATCTGCGGAGGCAGTGCGCCCGGAGCAAGAATGCGCAGTTCAGGACGCAGCTTGATCCGTTCGCGGAAGAGGTGCAGCAGTTCGTCCTCACGTTTGAAGTTGCTGGCTTCGATGTACAGAACCATTTCATCCACGCCGCCGGGATTGGTGACTTCAATCTGCCAGCGTTTGATTTCCTCAAAGCGGGCCAGAACCTGTTCCACCTGATGGGGGTAGACGAACATTCCCTTGATGCGCGCGGTGGTGTCCACACGACCGACGATGCTGCCGAGGCGTGGACTGGTGCGGCCGCAGGCGCAGGGGGCGCGATCGATATAGGAAAGGTCGCCCGTGGCCAGACGGATCAGCGGATAGGTTTTGTTGAAGCTGGTCACGACCACTTCGCCGACTTCGCCGTCCTTGAGGGGAATGCCCGTGTCCGGGTGGCATATTTCCACGAAGCAGCGGTTGGATATATGCAGGCCGTTGCGCTGGAAGCATTCGTAGCCGATGCAGCCTACGTCCGCCGTTCCGTATCCCTGACGCATGATGATGTCGTATTTCTTTTCCATCTGGCCGCGGATTTTTTCCGACAGACGTTCGCCGGTGACGAAAGCCACTTCGAGGAAAAGATCCTTGCGCAGGTTGAGACCCTTTTCTTCAGCCTTCTGGGCAAGGTGCATGAGAAAGCTGGGAGTCCCCACATAGCCGGAAACACGCAGTTTCTGCATGATATCAAGCTGTGTGGCGGCGTCGGTCGGGCCGGCGGGAATGGTGGCGCAGCCCAGATTCCGCAGAGGCTCTTCAAACATCAGTCCGGCAGGGGCAAGATGATAGTTGAAGGTCACCTGTACGGCATCTCCGGGTCGGAATCCCACGGAATAGAAAGCTTCGGTATAGCCCCAGTAGTCATCGTTGCGGTCTTCCGGGTCGAAAATAGGCCCGGGAGAAAGGAAGACGCGGCGCAGTTCGCCGATGTCCTTGGTCAGAAGACCGCCCAGACGCGGCCCCATGGTCTGGAGGAAGATAAGTTCTTTTTTCTTGAGAATGGGAATATGCTTGATGTCGGAGAGCGTCTTGAATTTTTCGACGTTGAACTGAGCGCGGTCAAAGCGTTTTTTCACGTCCTCGGAGTAGCGGTATGCGTAGGACAGCAGATCCTTGAGCTGGATCAGATTGTACTGACGGCGCTCGCTTTCGTCGAGTACTTCGCGGCGACTGTAGATGCCTTCCGTGCGGTCTTTGCGGGTCATGTCGGGACTCCCTTGAGGTATTTGAGGCGCAGATATAGCTCACTGCGCGGAGGAATGCAAGATTTTTTTTATTTATATATATATTACAGTATGTTATGGTGTGTCTGCAATCGTTTCATCTGGAGCTTTTCAGCAGAGGGATGCGTTCTTCATTGGACAAGCGGCTCCGGGCGGGCTATAAGGCGGAATCCCGTATTCTCAATCCTCTCTGTCGTTTGACGCCGAGCCGCGTCGGAGGAGTGTCATGTCCGTTTGTTCCCTGCCCAAGGTCATCCTGATGGGACGCCCCAACGTGGGCAAATCCACGCTGTTCAATCGCCTGATCCGCAGCAGGCGTGCCATTACCCATGATCGTCCCGGCGTCACCCGGGATCGTATGGAGGGGATGGTGCGCAGTCGGGGCGGCGCGCCGTTCATTCTGGTGGATACCGGAGGCGTGACCATGGACGGCCATGAAAGTGTGGTGGAAGGGCCGCACGGTCTGCGGGGGTTTGAGGAAGATATTCTGCGTCAGGCCAAAGAGGCCATAGCTGAAGGTGCGGTAATCTGTCTGGTAGTGGACGGACGCGAGGGACTGACGCCCTTTGACGAGCATCTTGCGGCTCATCTGCGCCGGACGGGTAAACCCGTGCTTGTAGTGGTGAACAAGGTGGACGGACTGGAGCGCGAGGATCTCATGCTGGCCGAATTTCACGTGCTGGGATTTCCTCTGCTGGCTGTTTCCGCGGAACACGGGCACAATATCCGCGCACTGGAAGAGGAGATACGGGATCTGCTTCCCGATGAAGAGGGAGGAGACGCGGCGGAATTTTCTGAAGACGGAGAAGCTGCGGGAGAGGCCGGAGAAAGCACGACGGAGCTTCCGGCCGGGAGCGGAGCCTTAAGACTTTGTCTGCTGGGCCGCCCCAACGCGGGCAAGTCGTCGCTCGTCAACGCCTTTCTCGGAAAGGAACGTATGATTGTCAGCGACGAGGCGGGTACGACGCGGGACAGCGTGGATGTGCCGATGGAACGCGGGGGCAGGTCCTATGTGTTTGTGGATACCGCAGGGGTCAGACGGCGTTCCCGCATTACTGATACGGTGGAGCGTTTTTCCGTCAATTCTTCGCTCAAGAGTACGACCAAGGCGCATGTCACCATGCTGGTGGTGGATGCTACGGGCGGAGGTCTGACCGCTCAGGACAAACGCCTTGTGGAATTGCTGGATGAGAGGAAGACGCCTTTTCTCGTTGTCCTCAACAAAATGGATTTGATTCCGGTCAAGGCCCGTCCTGCGCTCAAACGTCGTTTCGCGGAGGAACTGGCTTTCTGCTCTCATGTTCCGATCATGCCGGCGTCGGCCCGCAGGGGAGAAGGACTTGCCGCGCTGCTGAACATGGCCGGGCAAATTCATGAAGAATGTGCGGTGCGTGTGCCCACAGGACAGCTCAACCGCGCCATGGACGAGGTTCTGACCAGGCATCAGGCTCCGGTCGTGCGCAGAGTGCGTCCGAAGTTTTTCTATCTGACTCAGGCGGAAAGCCAGCCCCCAACCTTTGTCTTTTTCGTCAATGATGCGGATCGTGTTGCGGAATCGTATGTGCGTTATCTTGAAAAGTCGCTGCGCAGAATATTCGGCATTGCTCACGCCCCCATGCGCGTCAGATTGCGTTCCTCCCACGGGAAAAAGGAAGAGAAGGACAACTAGTTTCTGTCCGCAGGCGCAGGGTGCCGGAGTCTCTGGAATATGGGGAGCCGACTCCGCATGAGGACGAAAATCATTCCCTTCTCATTCCGTATGCCTCAGGTTGTGGATATGCGTACGGATGCGCATGTCTGAAACCCTGGAGGCCTTTATGAGTACCCTTGTCGTTGTGTCCTATCCGAACCTGTATCAGGCGGAAGAAGTACGTCTGCAACTTCTGAAAATGCAGAAGGAATATCTTGTCGATCTGGAAGATGCCGTTATCGCCGTACGTAAGGCTGACGGCAAAATCAAGCTGCACCAGCTGTATAATCTTACGACGGCCGGAGCCGTGGGGGGAGGCTTCTGGGGGCTTCTGATAGGACTGATTTTCCTGAATCCTCTGCTCGGTCTTGCCGTTGGAGCCGGAGCCGGAGCTGTTTCCGGCGCGCTTTCCGACGTGGGCGTGAACGACGATTTCATGAAGAATGTAGCCCGTCAGCTTCAGCCCGGGCATTCGCTGCTCTTCATTCTGTTCCGCAACATTACTCTGGACAAGGCTCTTGAGGAGTTGCGCGGTACGGGAGGAACAATCATCCAGACCTCGCTGTCGCATGAAGACGAAGATCGTCTGCGCGCCGCACTGCGAGACGGAGCCGATAAAAAGACCGTAGAGGATACGGAGAAAGCCTCCTCCGTGGTGGCTGTCGAACCGGACGGAGCCGCCCATCTGGAAAATCATGGAAAAAAGGACGCTGCCCATCTGGTGGAGGATGTGGCCACAGATCCCGTGACCCGTGCGCTGAATGCGGCGAACAGCTGATATTCTCCAGGCAGTTCCGCATCTTCTTTTGCGGCGGACGGCTTCCGTTCCCTGGAAATTGAGGAGGCGCGTCTGCGCCCTCTGCTGGCGCGAATGTTCAAGCGGAAAACGGCCGTGACGGAAACCTGTGCGCCCTTGAACCTGTATGTTGGGGAGGAGACGAAAATACCATGTTGCGGGAACGGGACTGTACTTTTTTCCCGGACGCAACTTATTGAAAAGGGCCGGAGTTTCATACTTCGGCCCTTTCGTCTGCGCATTTTGAGGAGATGCTTATATCCCGACGTTACGACTGTCGGTAAGAGAAACTTCGATATGGTGGTGCGATTCAATCCATCGTTTTATGGAGTGATGGCTGTTTACTCGGGTTTTTACCTTCTGTTCCAGCATGATGCGATCCGCTTCATGGATGGTTTCCTGCAGTGTTCTGTCTCCCTCGCTGGTTGAACTGCCGAGGGAAAGATATACGGGAATACGGGAAGTATTTGTATTGCAGATGCTGATATTGCGCTGGATATCCGCCACGATGCGCTGAGCCTGTATGGCGGAGCAATGAGGAAGCAGGGCGACGAATTCGTCGCCGCCAACGCGGGCCACACAGTCGGAAACACGCATGCAGCGGCGCAGCAGGCTCGCTCCCTGCGTCAGAACTTCATCTCCGGCCGCATGGCCGAGATGATCGTTGATGAGTTTCAGTCCGTTGAGGTCGCAGGATATGACGCTGATCGGCCAGGATGGCTTGCAGTTGTGTTCCTTCACCATCATTTCAAAAAAAGCTCTGCTGTACAGGCCGGTAAGCGTATCCCGCTTGATCATGTCTTCGAGTCTTTCCCGATCGCACTGAACCGCGCTGATGTCGGTGTGCAAGCCGATGAGGCGGGTGGCTCTGCCGTTTTCGTCACGATGTGTGACGTGGCCGCGACCGAGAATCCAGGCCCAGGAATTGTCCGCCTTTTTCATGCGGTAGGTCACTTCAAAGGAATTTCCGCTGCTTGGGGATTCCACAATGGCTTTCTGGATGGGAACTGTTTGCTCGTAATCGTCGGGATGAATATTTTTCATCCAGGATTCAAGGCAAGGAGGAAAGCTCTCGGTCGTATAGCCGAGCATGGAAAGATAGCGCGGACTGTAATAAACACTGTCGTTTGTGGCATCCCAGTCCCAAAGTCCGTCTCCTGTACCGTGCACTGCCAGGGTCAGCAGAGATCCTGCCGCACTCTGGCTGCTGAATGCGGATTGCAGTGTTGCGGCCAGCATGGTTGCCCTCCCCCTGTCATCACGTTGCACAACGGAAATGTTGACATTGAGTCTGGTATAGGTTCCTCCGTTCTGGAGCAGCATGAAGTTTTCTTCAAATTGATCGCGGGCACTGCCCGGCACATACATCCGGCGCAGGGAACGGAGCTGCCAGCGTTCGCTTTCATGCAGCAGATCCACGGTTTCACCGAGGCTGCGGGTAAAGGGCTCAGCCTGTTCACGATTGAGCAGAATCGCGCAGTTCCGATCGAAGCACACAAGATCTTTGTCGAGAAAGGCTACAGCATGTCCGACGAAGGGAATATGCGGGGTCTGCTCCGCCAGTTCCAGGCAGCCGATGATCTGGATGGGGCGTCCTCCCGGATCTCGCCGGAATACTCCGGCATAGGCAACAACCTGCCGGCAGTCAAAGAAGTACAGCAGACGGAAAAGCTGTTCTCCGGAGGAGAGAAATTCTTCCAGTGTATGCCGCACGGCATCCTGTTCTGCCGGGGGAAGGTGGCGGAGATATGCCTTCATGTCGGCAGGAGCTTCCTGCGGCGAAAGTTCGAGCTTGTTCAGTACCCCCAGACTCAGGCAGAGTCTGTCGGAGAGAATATCCCAGAACCAGAGAGGTTCTTCCGATTCTTCGACGAGATGTTCCAGAGGAAAGGCGTCGGTACTCATGCACATATCCATACAGCTTCCGGAAGGAATACCGTTTCTTTTCCTTCCGGTCAGGAAAGAAAGACTGGCAGACCCCGCAGACTCAGCCTGCAATCTGTTTTTTCCGGAGGAAGTCCAGAGCTTCCGGGAGCTTCAGACTGCCGTCGTACAGCGCACGTCCGGAAATGGCACCTTCAAGTCCGGCTTCAACGCTGAGCGGGTACAGAGCCTCGATATCCGCAAGGCTGTTCACGCCTCCCGCAGCAATAACCGGGACAGGGCTTTCCCTGGAGAGTTTTTCCAGCATGGGAAGATTGACCCCGCTTTTCATCCCGTCGCGGGCAATATCTGTGTAAATCAAAAAGGCTGCTCCCGCGTCGGCAAGGCCGGGAACGATTTCGTCCACCATCAGGCCGCTGTCCTTCACCCAGCCGCGGGTCTTGAGACGACCGTTGTCCGCATCGAGAGAGACCCCGATCCTGCCGGGAAAAAGTTTGCATATACGGGAGAACTCTTCGGGATTCTCCAGTGCCAGAGTGCCGATGATCAGCCTGCTCACTCCGGCGTCGAACCACATACGGGCCGCAGCTTCGTCGCGCACGCCTCCCCCCAGTTGGACAGGAATCTCCAGTGTCGAGCAGATGGCCCGAACCTGAGAGGCATTGACGCTTTCGCCCTGAAAGGCTCCGTCCAAATCAACAAGATGCAGCCATTGTGCCCCTTCGTTTTGCCAGCGCAGCGCGGCGGCAACGGGATCGGGAGAAAATACGGTGGATTCCTCGGCTTTGCCCTGCCGGAGCCGGACAGCCTGCCCTCCCTGCAAATCGACGGCGGGGAAAATGATCATCTGAACATCCTTTATACAAGACGGATACAGGTATAGTCGTCCGCAGGAAGATGCGGAAACTCAATCTGCGTTTTACAGCCCCAGTTCAAGAATGGCTTTATCCATGCCTTCGCCGCACAGTTCTTCCGCAGTTACCCACTTTCCCTTACGCTTAAAGAAGTCGCCGATTCCCAGAAGATTACTGGTCAGGGCTTCCTGTGTTTCCGCATAATGAGAACGCTGTACCACGGGGATTTCTCCTCCGCCGGGCAGAGCACGGGCAGCGGCGTCGCGTGTGTCAAGCAGAAAGATATCCATATTGACGGAAGCCGGAACGGTGACTCCCATATCGCCTCCCTGTCGTTCCTGCCAGTCCAGGAGCATGGGCAGAACAAGAAGCTCCACTCCCTGTTTCCGGGCGTAATCGAGCCAGGTCGCCAGCGCGCTGCGCCGTCCCTGCGCATCCTGAACAGGGGTGACGGGCAGTCCGTTCCGGGAAAGGAAACGGTACTTCGTGGGACGTTCCCCGAGCTTGGCCTCAAAAAGGGAATCCAGGGCGGCAAGTTGCTCGGGAGCCGCTCTTCCCTGCGGTTCAGGAATGAATCCGGCCAGCAGATCCACTCTGGTCAGCGGTTGAACGAAGGGGGCCACCCCAACTGAAAGATTGCGACCTTCAAGCGGATGGGGTGCGACGTTTTTCTGGCAGGCTGTGAGACCGAAGCAGAGCAGAAGGGAAAAAAGCGAAAGAGCAATGGTGCGGAAACGGAAAAGCATGGAAAATCCTTGTCTGGCCCGGCGGGCAGTTACGGTGTGGGAGGGTGTCAGTCCAAGCTTCCCTTGGTGCTGGGAACAACGGAGCCTGTGCGCCAGACGGCATCCCGCAGAGCCATTCCCATGCCCTTGGCGGCGGATTCAAGAAGGTGATGACCGTTTTTGCCGTAGCGGAATTCAATATGTGCATTGAAACGTCCGGCCGAGGTGAAGGCTTTGTAGAACTCCCGCCATATGTCGCGTTCTTCCCTGGCTATGACGGGAGGCAGAAGCTCGTCGCCTCGCCATTCCAGCCAGGGGCGGCCGGAGAGATCGACGGCGACTTCGGCAAGAGCTTCGTCCATGGGGACTCGTGCCCAGGCCGCGCGGACAATGCCTTTGCGATCGCCAAGGGCCTGAAGCATGGCCTGTCCGAGGCAGATCCCTACATCTTCGACGGTGTGATGCGTGTCGATATGCAGATCCCCTTCACAGCGCAGACTCAAATCGAAACCGGCCCAGAACGTGAGCAATGCAAGCATGTGGTCGAGCATTCCGAATCCCGTGGCAATCGCCGCACGACTTTCCCCGTCGAGGCAGAGAGCAAGGGATATGCGGGTTTCTCCCGTGCTGCGGGAGATTTCGGCCATTCGAGGGGAATATGCTGAAATGTCGGTATTCATGAAGCTGTCCTTTTCCGCCGGTGTTCCGGCAGGGATTCAAAGGCTTTCGGGGAGAAGGAGAGGGCACATGCCTAGTCCGTTTCCTGCGGGGCGTCCTCGCCGGAGTCTTCGTTGTCGGGGGTCTTCTTCCGGGGCTTTTTGCCTCTGCGCGCTACGGCGGAGACGTACACGCTTATTTCATACAGTACCAGCATGGGCATGGCCATGAGACACTGAGAGAACACGTCGGGCGGGGTGAGTATGGCGGCGACGATGAATATGGCGAGTATGGCATACTTGCGGTGGCGTCGCATGATATCCGGCGTGAGCAGCCCCATTTTGGAAAGGAAGTAGGAAAACAGGGGCATTTCAAAGACCAGTCCGAAAGCGATCAGCAGCTTGACCACAAAGCTCAGGTATTCGTCCACCGAGATCATGGGAACAATGACATCTGTGGCGAAGCTCATGAAGAACTTGAAGGCCACAGGAAACACCATGAAGTAGCAGAAAGCCGCTCCAGAAAGGAAGAACAGGGCGGACAACAGGGAAAGCGGCAGAATTGCCTGCTTTTCCTCCTTGTACAGACCGGGAGCGATGAAAGCCCAGAGCTGATAGAAGGCAAAGGGGCTGATCAGAAAGAGCGAAGCCAGAAGCGCAAGCTTCATATATACGAAAAACAGACCCTGCGGCGAAAGGAAGGTCAGATGACCGTTTGCCGGAAGCGTGGCTTTGAGGGGGATGAGCAACCAGTCATAAATGGGTTCCGCCACGCTGTAGCAGGCGAAGAATCCGAGAATAAGCGCAATGACCACGCGCGCCAGACGTCTGCGCAACTCGCCGAGGTGCCCGAGCAACGTCATGGGTTCGTCGTCTTCCGGACCTTCTGCCTGTTTTTTGTCAGGTTCCGGTGTCGCGGGCGTTGTTTCCTCCTCAGTTGCCGGCGGCAGAGGAGGTTCGCCTCCGTTGTCGGAGGAAGAAGCGGCATCTGTTTCAGGAGAGGAATCAGCCTCCGTCTCGGGAATTTCTTCAGGAGGCAGAGGCAGTTCTTCCTCGTCATCTCCGGGAAGAAAGGAATCGTCAGGAGTGCTGTCGGCTGGGCCTGCGCAGCTGTCTGCAAGGCCTTCCCCGTATTCTTCCGACTTGGGAGCAGCCGTCATGTCCGAAGCTTCCGGCGTCGTGTCGAGGCGCTGCTCATTCATGCCTGTTCCTCTTTTTTTGTGTCGGCGGAGGCTGTCGGACGTTCTTCAGAAGCGGCGGCGTGTTCCGAAGGTGATTTTGCCTCTTCCTTGCCTTCTTTTGCCTGTTCCTTTTTCCTCTGCTTGTCCTTCTCTTCCTCAAACGCGATTTCCGTGTTCAGAGTGCGCTGGAAGTCCGTGGATACCTTGCGGAATTCCCCCATGGCACGCCCCAGTGTCTGGGCGATTTTGGGCAGGTTTCTGGGGCCGAGTACCAGAAGCGCCACTACAAGGATAACCAGAAGTTCCGTACTGCCTATGCCGAACATACATACTCCATCCGCGTAAAGCGGAAAACTTCATGTTCAATGCCGAAGCGACCGGCCGCCCTCACGCCGGACACATCCTCTATTCCCATTCGATAGTGCTGGGCGGCTTGGAGGATACGTCATAAACGACGCGGTTGACGCCCTTGACTTCATTAATGATTCTTCCGGAGATACGGGCTGTGATATCCGCCGGCAGTCGTGTCCAGTCTGCCGTCATGGCGTCCACGCTGTCCACAATGCGCAGCGCGATGACATGTTCGTAGGTGCGTCCGTCGCCCATGACGCCTACGGTCTTCAGCGGCAGCAGAACGGCGAAGCCCTGCCAGACCTTGCGATACCAGCCGGAAGACTTCAGTTCTTCCTGAACGATGACGTCGGCTTTGCGCAGAATATCCAGACGTTCCCGCGTGATTTCGCCGACAACGCGAATGGCCAGCCCGGGGCCGGGGAAGGGATGCCGCCAGAGAATGGAATCCGGGATTCCCAGTTCTGCGCCAACTTTGCGGACTTCATCCTTGAACAGTTCCCGCAGCGGCTCGATGAGTTTCATGTTCATTTTTTCCGGCAGACCGCCCACATTGTGGTGGCTCTTGATCACCGCGCTCGGCCCCTTATAGGAGACGGACTCGATGACGTCCGGATACAGGGTGCCCTGAGCCAGAAAATCCACCCGCACGCCTTCGGCCTTTATGGCCTGCGCTTCACGGTCGAATACCTCGATGAAGGTATGCCCGATGATTTTACGTTTCTTTTCCGGATCTTCCACACCGTTCAGACGTTCAAGAAAGAGATCTGCGGATTGAGAATAGGTAAGATTGAGATCGAAATGTTCCCGCAGATAGTTGACGACTTCTTCGCCTTCATTCTGACGCAGGAGTCCGTTATCCACAAAAATACAGTGCAGACGGTGTCCTATGGCTTTATGCAGCAGCACGGCCACAACCGTGGAATCCACACCGCCGGACAGCGCGCAGATGACATGTCCGTCGCCGACCGTTTCCCGCGTCTGGTTGATCACGCGCTCCACAAAGGAACTCATGCTCCAGTCCGGTGTGATCTTTGCCACGCCGAACAGAAAGTTGCGGAGCATGGTTTCGCCGTCCACGCTGTGCGAAACTTCAGGGTGGAACTGCAAGGCATAGATTCTGCGTTTTTCATCCTGCATGGCGGCTACGTCCAGCGTCGCGGTGCGGGCCGTCACGCAGAAGCCGGGAGGGGGGGTCTTGACCTTGTCGCCGTGCGACATCCAGACGCGCGACGTTCCGCGCTTTCCTGCGCCTTCACTTGACTCAAGGCCTTTCCAGAGGGGGCTTTCCGCCGTGAATTCCAGAAGCGCGGGGCCGTATTCCCGGGTTTCCGACTGGGCAAGCTCTCCTCCCAGGTTGTGCGCAAGAAGCTGCATGCCGTAGCAGATCCCCAGCACCGGAACGCCAAGTTCCAGCAAGCCCATGTCCAGCGCGGGAGCATCCTTTTCCCCGACGCTGGCGGGGCCGCCGGAAAGAATGACTGCATCCGGTTTCAGGGCAGCAATCTGTGCTGCCGTTGCCACACAGGGATGAATTTCGGAATAGACGCCCGCCTCGCGCACACGACGCGCGATGAGCTGGGTCACCTGAGAGCCGTAGTCTATAATGATGACTTTTGACATGGAAAGGGAATCCTCCCGAAAGGCTTCCCGGCCGCAACGACGCGGCGGGGCGTGAAAAAGAAACGTCCCGGCGGCCTCGTCCGTTCCGGGGAGACAGCCGGCGCAGCAGAAAAAGAGCCGCTGGCCCTGCGGGCAGCAATCTTCAGTTCAGCCGCGCATACGAAAATTCGCGACTGGGGAAGGAAATGCAGGAATGGTTTTCACCGGGGCGGCGAACTTGTCAATCCATTTTTACGGGAAGGAGACCAGGCCGCTCTCCTTCCCGATACGGAAATCTCCTCCCATGTCGAAAAGGCGGAACCTATTCGACGCGATAGTTGGGGGCTTCCTTGGTGATGATGACGTCATGCACATGGCTTTCGCGCAGACCTGCCGCGGATATTTCCACCATGCGGGCTTTCTGGAACAGTTCTTCAAGGTTGGCTGCTCCGAGGTAGCCCATGCCGGAGCGCAGTCCGCCGATAAGCTGATACACGGTTTCCGATACGGGTCCGCGCGAAGGGACGCGTCCTACAATACCTTCCGGCACAAGTTTCTTGCTCTTTTCCTGGAAATAGCGGTCGGAGCTGCCGGCTTTCATGGCGTCGATGGACCCCATGCCCCGATAAATTTTGTAGGTACGTCCCTGATAGAGAATGGTTTCGCCCGGGCTTTCGTCCGTACCCGCGAGCAGACTGCCGAGCATCACCGTATGCGCGCCGCAGGCCAGAGCCTTGACGATATCGCCGGAGAATTTCAGGCCGCCGTCGGCAATGATGCAGCGGTCGGCCTCTCTGGCGGCGCGGGAAGATTCCATGACAGCCGTGATCTGCGGAACGCCTACACCGGCGACAACCCGGGTGGTGCAGATGGAGCCGGGGCCGATACCGACCTTCACGGTGTCCGCTCCGGCCTTGATCAAGGCCTTTGCGCCTTCATAGGTTGCCACGTTGCCGGCTATGAGCTGCGCCGAGGGGAAGGTTGACCGGATCATTTCCACACTGCGCAGGATATTGGCAGACTGTCCGTGCGCGGAGTCCAGCACCAGTACGTCGACACCTGCGGCGAGCAGTTCGGAGGTGCGATATTCGCAGTCCTTGCCCACGCCGATGGCCGCGCCCACGCGCAGACGGCCCTTGTCGTCCTTGCAGGCATTGGGATACTTCTGCACCTTGTCGATGTCCTTCATGGTGATGAGTCCCTTGAGCTGGCGGTTCTCATCCACCACAAGAAGCTTTTCGATACGGTGCGCGTGCAGATGTTCCTTGGCTTCTTCCAGCGTGGTCCCCATGGGAACCGTTACCAGATTGTCCCGGGTCATGACTTCGCAGACCAGCGTCTTTTCCGGATCGGAGACAAAGCGCACGTCACGGTTGGTCAGAATGCCTACCAGCGAAGAATTGCGCACGACAGGCAGACCGGATACGCGGAAATCGTGCATGAGATCCAGCGCCTGCTTCACGGTATCTTCCGGGGCAACGGTAACAGGGTCGAGAATCATTCCGCTTTCGGACTTCTTGACCTTTTCCACTTCCAGACGCTGACGGGCCACATCCATATTCTTATGGATGATGCCGATACCGCCCTGGCGCGCCATGGAAATGGCCATGGCGGATTCCGTCACCGTGTCCATGGCTGCGGAAAGAAGGGGAATGCCGAGCTTGATGCTCGGCGTGAGCCACGCGGACACATCCACCATGTCGGGGGTCACTTCCGAATAGTCCGGAACAAGCAAAACATCGTCGTACGTCAAACCTTTCCCTAGCAGGGTGGCCATGTCATCCTCCACGTCCGAGATTTGTTGCGCGAAAATAAAGGAAAGAATTACGCTGTGGGCTTTACTCTGTCAATGCGGCGTTGATCCGGGTGAACAAAAAGGAACAGGCACTGCAGACAATCAGAAAAGTTTAGCTGCGGATAAAAATATATGAGAAAAAACTTGACTCGCGATGAGTGAAAGGTTAAATGATCCTTCGCCCATGAGAATGGGCCAATCCCTGGACGGCAGGGAAGGGCGGGTTGAACCCGTCCTGCTGCGCCGAGAGGCCATGCTTCGAGGCTTTTGACATTTTGCAGGCGTCATACATGCCGCGCTATGTCAGCCGTTCCAGTCTCCTGGATTGGGAGGCTGCAAGGTGCATCCGATATTTGAATATCGGGCGTGTAGGACTTCTGCGGGACCACCTGTCTCGTCGGAACGTAAGTTCCGTCAAAGGCCAGGCGGGCGAAAACCAAGGTCGTCTTCTGGATTTTTAGGAAAGTGCGAAAGGTTGCGTGCCGCCTCTGGCTCCATCTTGTCCCCATTTTCCGCACAAAAATTCAGAGCCGACGCAATCCCGAAAGGGGTTGCCTTTCGTGTTTTCCCTCCTGAGTTTCAGGCAGGCGTCGAACACGGTGTAAGGAACGAAGCGTACCCTCCCGCGAATATGCTCCGGGTACGGCGCTTCTTTAAGGTAGGCTAAGGCTCTCCGGCTCCGCTTTCCCTCACGGAAGCGGGGTAAGACTCCGGCGAAGACCGGAGCGGATTTGCCAAAAATGGAGATTCGCAATGACGACAGTTGGCAGTGATCGTATCCGTATCAAGCTCAAGGCTTACGATTACCGCATCCTGGACAAGGCTGTGGCGGAAATCGTGGACACGGCGCGCAATACCGGCGCCGGTGTGGCCGGGCCCATTCCCCTGCCCACCAATATTCACAAGTACACGATTCAGCGCTCGGTCCACGTGGACAAGAAGTCCCGTGAACAGTTCGAGATGAGGGTCCACAAACGCCTTATGGACATCCTCGACCCCACGCAGCAGACCGTGGACGCTCTGGGCAAACTTTCCCTGCCCGCCGGCGTGGATGTGGAAATCAAGCTCTAGTGAGGGAGCGTCATGTCTGAAAAAATGGGTATTATTGGACGCAAGCTGGGCATGACCCGCGTCTTCACCGGCGACGGTTCCGCTGTCGCGGTAACGGTGGTCAAGGTGGGTCCTTGTCCTGTCATTCAGGTCAAGACTGAGGAAAAGGACGGCTACAACGCCATCCAGATCGCTTTTGATGAAGCCAAGGAAAAACACCTCTCCAAGGGCATGAAAGGGCATTTCGCCAAGGCCGGAGCAGGTAATTTCCGCACGCTGCGCGAAGTTCGCCTTGAAGGTCCCGCTACTCTCGAAGTCGGACAGAGCGTCAGCGCCGATATTTTTGCCGCCGGCGACAAGGTCAAGGTGACCGGAACCAGCATCGGTAAAGGGTATCAGGGCGTTATGCGTCGCTGGAATTTCCGCGGCATCAATGACGGCCACGGCAACGAAAAGGTGCATCGTTCCGGCGGTTCCATCGGTAACAACACCTTCCCCGGACATGTGTTCAAGGGGAAGAAGATGGCCGGCCACTGGGGTGACGAACGCGTGACCGAACTCGGTCTGACGATCGTGGAAGTACGCGCTGAAGACAACGTAATCCTGATCAAGGGTTCGGTGCCCGGCCCCAAGAACGGCCTTGTTATGGTGCGCAAGCAGTAGCGCGCAACACACAGAGAGGATCAAGACAATGGCTGATGTGAAAGTTTACGATCAGAACAAGCAGGAAGCCGGGACGGTTACCCTGGCGCCCGAAGTGTTCGAGGTCGAGGTGCGGCCGGAGATTCTGAACCTCGTGGTGCGCGCCTATCGTGCGGCTCTCCGGGCCGGCACGCATGCCGTCAAGACGCGGGCTCTTGTGTCCGGCGGCGGCAAGAAGCCCTTCAAGCAGAAGGGTACCGGCAATGCGCGTCAGGGTTCCAACCGTTCTCCCATTATGCGCGGCGGTGCCATCATCTTTGGCCCCCAGCCCCGCGAATATGGGTTTAAGATTAACAAAAAGGTGCGCTCTCTCGCCCTGCGCATGGCTCTTTCCTCCCGCCTGGCCGACAATGAGCTGATGGTGGTGAAGGGTATCGAGCTGCCCGAGGCCAAGACGAAGCACTTTGCGAAGGTGGCCGGCACGCTCGGCCTGTCCAAGGCTCTGGTGGTCGTCGCTCCCGAACAGGGCGAAGGCTCCGCTCTCGCGCTTTCCGCGCGCAACATCCCCGGCATCACGCTGGTCACTCCCGACGCCGTGAATGTGTACGAAGTACTCAATCACAAGCAGGTCGTAGTGCTGGAAGGCGCGTTGCCCCATCTGGAAGCGCGGCTGAAGTAGCCCTCCAGCCTTGAAAGAGGAATGGACATGGATTACACCAAAATTCTTCTCCGGCCCGTCATCACCGAAAAGGCCACCATGCTGCGCGAAAGCGCGGGACAGGTAGCCTTCTTCGTGGATCCGAAGGCCAACAAGATCGAGATCGGCAAGGCTGTGGAAGCAGCTTTCAAGGTCAAGGTCGTTGATGTCAATGTCGTTACGGTCAAGCCGCGCAAGCGTGTGCGGCAGGGCCGCGTCAAGGGTCGCATTCCCGGCTATCGCAAGGCTTATGTGACCCTCGCCCCTGGCGATAAAATCGAATTCTTCGAGGGAGTCTAGGCAATGGCTGTTCGCAAGCTGAAACCGACCTCGGCCGGCCGGCGTTTCCAGACCGTGTCCGACTTCGCGGAAATCACCAGGTCCACCCCGGAAAAGTCTCTGACCGAAGGTCTGACCAAAAAGAGTGGTCGTAACAATAACGGCCGTGTGACCAGCCGTCGTCGTGGTGGCGGTCACAAGCGTCTGTATCGCATCATCGATTTCAAGCGCGACAAGATGGGCATCAGCGCCACGGTTGCGCATATCGAATACGATCCCAACCGTACCGCCCGCATTGCTCTGCTGCACTATGCCGACGGTGAAAAGCGCTATATCCTCGCGCCCGTCGGGATCAAGCAGGGCGACCGTATCGAAGCCGGCGAAAAGGCCGACATCAAACCCGGCAACGCGCTGCAGATGGCTCGTATTCCCGTTGGTACCAACGTTCATAATATTGAAATGCATCCTGGCCGCGGAGGCCAGCTGTGCCGCGCCGCAGGCACCTATGCCCAGCTGGTGGGCAAGGACGGCAAGTATGCCCTGCTGCGTCTTCCCTCCGGTGAAGTTCGCAAGGTGCTTGCTTCCTGCATCGCCACCATCGGACAGGTCGGCAACGTGCAGCATGAAAACATCAGCCTCGGCAAGGCCGGACGCAACCGCTGGCTGAGCCGTCGTCCCAAGGTGCGCGGCGTGGCCATGAACCCCGTCGACCATCCCCTGGGTGGTGGTGAAGGCCGCAGTTCCGGCGGTCGTCATCCCGTCACCCCGTGGGGTATTCCCACCAAGGGTTACAAGACCCGTGCCAAGAAAAAGCCTTCCAGCCGCCTCATCATCAAGCGGCGCGGGCAGAAGTAAGAGGAGCCGGACATGCCCAGATCTCTTAAGAAAGGTCCTTTCGTGGACGGCCACCTCATGAAGAAGGTCGACGCGGCCGTTGCCAATAATGATCACAAGGTGGTCAAAACCTGGTCCCGCCGCTCCACCGTTCTTCCTGAAATGGTCGGTTTGACTTTCGCCGTGCATAACGGCAAGAAGTTCATTCCGGTGTTCGTGACGGAAAATATGGTCGGTCACAAGCTTGGCGAATTTGCGCCCACGCGCACGTTCCACGGCCATGCCGCTGACAAGAAGACCAAAGCCAAAAAATAGCGGGTAACGTTCATGGAATCGAAAGCAATCGCCAAGTTTCAGCGCGTTTCTCCCCGCAAGACCCGTCTGGTCGCCCAGAACGTCAAAGGTCTGCCGGTGGAGGAGGCTCTGAATCAGCTCAAGTTCACGCCCAACAAGCCTGCCGGCATTCTGTACGGTGTGGTGCGTTCGGCTCTGGCCAACGCTGCCCAGTTCCCGGGCATTGATGTGGACTCCATGTACGTCAAGGACGTGGTGGTCAACGAAGGCCCCACCTGGAAGCGCTTCATGCCCCGTTCTCAGGGCCGTGCCATGCACATCCGCAAGCGCACCAGCCACATCACCGTAATTCTCGCGGAAGGACAGGAATAGGCTATGGGTCAGAAAGTACATCCTTACGGCTTCCGGCTGGGCTACAACAAGAATTGGCAGTCCCGCTGGTTCAGCAAGAAGGAATACGCTTCCTTCGTGTTTGAAGATCACAAGATCCGCACCTTCGTGAAGAAGCTGCTTTACAGCGCGGGCATTTCCCGGATCGAAATCGAACGCTTCGGCGGCAAGATTCGTCTGATCCTTTCCACCGCCCGTCCCGGTATTGTCATCGGACGCAAGGGCGCGGAAATCGAAAAACTGCGCGGAGACCTGAAGAAAAAGTTCGGTCGTGAATTCGCGCTGGAAGTGAATGAAATTCGTCGTCCGGAAATCGAATCCCAGCTCGTGGCCGAGAATATCGCCATGCAGCTGGAACGCCGCGTCGCCTTCCGTCGCGCCATGAAGCGTACCGTGACCATGGCCCGCAAGTTTGGGGCCGAAGGGATCAAGGTGACCTGTTCCGGACGTCTTGCAGGTGCGGAAATCGCCCGTACCGAATGGTACCGCGACGGCCGCGTGCCGCTGCAGACCCTGCGTGCCGATATTGACTTCGGTTTCGCTGAAGCCCATACCACCTACGGCCTCATCGGCATCAAGGTGTGGGTGTACAAGGGTGAAATCCTGGATAAAGAGGTGGAACAATAATGCTCGCCCCCAAGAGAGTTAAATTTCGCAAGTGGCAGAAAGGCCGCCTGCGTGGGCCTGCGACTCGCGGCGCGACCGTCGCGTTCGGAGATATCGGTCTGAAAGCCGTGGAACACGGCAAGCTGTCGAGCCAGCAGATTGAAGCTGCCCGTATTGCCCTGATGCGTCACATCCGCCGCGGCGGCAAGGTGTGGATCCGCGTGTTCCCCGACAACCCCGTGACCGCCAAGCCTCTGGAAACTCGTCAGGGTTCCGGTAAGGGTGCTCCGGTGGGCTGGTGCGCTCCGGTAAAGCCCGGTCGCGTTCTGTATGAAATCAAGGGCGTCAGCCTTGAACTCGCCAAACGCGCTCTGACGCTGGCTGCTCACAAGCTGCCCGTCAAGACCGTGATCGTGGTGAGAGAGGGAGCCTTCGAATGAAAATGAAAGATCTGCGCGGTCTGAGCAAGGATGAGCTTCAGACCAAACTGACGGAAACCCGGCAGGAACTGTTCAATCTCCGTCTTCAGCACGCTACGGCGCAGCTGGAAAAGACGGCCTCCATTCCCGCCGCCAAGAAAGATATCGCCCGGATTCTCACGGCCCTGAATGCCGAATCCGGCAGGACGAAGTAGGAGCGGATATGAACAGCGCAATTGAACAGCGCAAAGGCAGAACGCTCGTCGGTACGGTGATCAGCGACAAGTGCGACAAGACCATTGTTGTGCGCGTTGAAACGCTGGTCCAGCATCCGCTTCTGAAAAAGTATGTGCGGCGCCGCAAGAAATGCACCGCCCATGACCCGAACAATGAATGCGGTATCGGCGACAAGGTGAAGATCGTGGAATTCCGGCCCATGAGCCGCAACAAGCGGTGGCATCTTGTGGCCATCCTCGAAAAGGCCGTGTAGGAGGCTGACCCATGATTCAGGTAGAATCCCGACTCCAGGTGGCGGATAATTCCGGCGCCAAGGAAGTCGCCTGCATCAAGGTGCTGGGCGGCTCCCACCGTCGCTATGCCACTGTTGGCGATATCATCATGGTTTCCGTGAAGGACGCCATGCCCCACGCCAAGGTGAAGAAGGGCGACGTCATGCAGGCCGTCATCGTACGCACCGCTAAGGAAGTGCGCCGCGCCGACGGTTCCTATATCAAGTTTGACACCAACGCAGCCGTGCTTCTCTCCAAGCAGGGCGAGCCGGTCGGAACCCGTATCTTCGGACCCGTTGCCCGCGAACTGCGCGCCCGCAACTTCATGAAGATCGTGTCCCTTGCGCCGGAAGTGCTGTAGGAGCATAGCAATGAAGCAGTTTCGCATTCACAAGGACGATAAGGTGATGGTGATCGCCGGCAAGGACGAGGGGAAGATCGGTAAGGTCCTCAAGGTCCTTCGCAAGTCCGATCGCGTGCTGGTGGAAAAGGTCAACGTGGCCAAGCGTCACGTTCGCCCCAACCCCTATAAGCGCGAACCCGGCGGCATCGTCGAAAAAGAAATGCCCATCCATGTGTCCAACCTCATGGTCGTGTGTTCTGCCTGTGGCAAACCCACCCGCGTAGGTTACCGGTACACCGAGGACGGGAAGAAAATCCGCTTCTGCAAGAAGTGCAACGAAATCCTCTAGAAGGTGAACGACGATGACCCGTCTGGAAACGATATACCGTGAGAAAGTGGTTCCGGTATTGCAGAAGGAATTTGCTTACAAATCTCCCATGCAGATTCCCGGAATCGAGAAGATCTCCCTTAATATCGGCCTTGGTTCTGGAAGCCAGAACAACAAGCTGATGGAAGAAGCCGTGGCGGAACTTTCCGCCATTGCCGGACAGAAGGCCGTGGTGACCCGCGCCAAGAAGTCCATTGCGGCCTTCAAAGTGCGTGAAGGTATGCCCATCGGGGCCCGGGTGACCCTGCGTAAGGCCGCCATGTGGGACTTCCTGGACAAACTGATGAATTTTGCCCTGCCGCGCGTTCGCGACTTCCGTGGTATTCCGGATCGCGGTTTTGACGGCCGCGGCAACTTTACCCTGGGTATCAAGGAGCATATGATCTTCCCCGAAATGGAGTCCGATCGTATCGAAAATCCCAAGGGCATGAACATCACCATCGTCACGTCCGCCACCACGGACAAGGAAGGCAAGCTGCTGCTCGAACAGCTCGGCATGCCCTTCCGCAAGTAAGGAGATAGGCTGTGTCCCGTACTTCCCTTGAAGTAAAGGCCCGCAGGAAACCCAAATTTTCCACCCGTGCCTACAACCGTTGCCCCATTTGCGGTCGTCCCCGCGCGTATCTGCGTCGTTTCGGCCTTTGCCGTATCTGCTTCCGCAAGATGGCTCTGGCGGGCGAATTGCCCGGCGTCCGTAAATCCAGCTGGTAATCCGGCTAACCTTTCAGGAGATTCCATACCATGTTGACCGATCCCATTGCCGATATGCTGACGCGTATCCGCAACGCGCACTTGGCCCTCCATAAGGAAGTGAGTGTGCCGCGCTCGAAGATGAAGGAAGCTATGGCTACCATCCTCAAGCAGGAAGGCTATGTGGAGGATGTCCGCGTTGAAGATCGCGACATCACCATTGAGCTGAAGTATGTGAAGGGACGCCCCGCCATCACCGGTCTCAAGCGCATCAGCAAGCCCGGCCGTCGCGTCTATGTCAATCATCACGGAATTCCCCGCGTGCAGAACGGCCTCGGCATCTGCATTCTGTCCACGTCGAAAGGCGTGCTGGACGGCATGACGGCCCACACGCAGAAGACCGGTGGCGAACTCCTCTGTGAAATTTGGTAAGCGCGGCGTCAAGCCGACTGTTCTTCAGCCAAGGTAGAAATAATCATGTCCAGAATAGGTAAATTGCCCCTCGAACTGCCCAAAGGGGTGGAAGTGAAGCTGGGCGCCGACGTGGTGGAAGTGAAGGGTCCCAAGGGTACTCTGACCACTCCCCGCTGCGCCCTCCTCGACTACAAGCTGGAAGACGGCCACCTCACGCTGACCCGTCTTGAAGAAACCCGCGAGGCCCGCGCTCAGCACGGCCTGCGTCGTACGCTCGTCGCCAACTGTGTGGAAGGCGTGAGCAAGGGCTTTTCCAAGACTCTCGAAGTCAACGGCGTTGGTTTCAAGGTTGCCGTTAAGGGTAATATCATTGAACTTTCTGTCGGGTTCTCCCACCCTGTGCTGGTGGACCTGCCCAAAGGGCTCGAAGCCAAGGTGGAAGGCCAGAAGCTGACCATCTCCGGTATCGACAAGGAGCAGGTGGGCGAAATGTGCGCCCGCATCCGTCGTATCCGCAAGCCCGAACCTTACAAGGGCAAGGGTATCAAGTACGAAACCGAAATCATCCGCCGCAAGGCCGGTAAGTCCGGCGGCAAGGGCAAGTAGCAGGGGCATAGTCATGATACTTTCCAAGAACGAAACCCGTAAGCGCCGCAAGGTCCGCATCCGGAAGAAGATTTCCGGCACGGCCGAACGTCCGCGTCTGGTTGTCTACCGTTCCAATCTGCATATTTACGCACAGATCGTGGACGACGCCACAGGTACGACTCTGGCGGCTGCCTCCACCCTGACGCTTTCCAAGAACGGCGAAAAGGCGGGCTGCAACAAGGCCGGCGCTGACCGCGTGGGCAAGGAAATCGCCCGTCTGGCTCAGGAAAAGAACATCCGTCAGGTGGTGTTTGACCGTAACGGCTATCTGTATCACGGTCGCATCAAGGCCGTTGCCGACGGCGCCCGCGAGGGCGGCCTGGAATTCTAGCCGATAAGACAACGAGTGCAGGAATATTATGGAACAGCAGCAAACGCAGGACTCCGGCTACATTGAAAAGATCGTGCATCTGAACCGGGTCGCGAAAGTAGTGAAGGGCGGTCGCCGTTTCAGTTTCAGTGCCCTGGTGGTGGTCGGCGACGGCAACGGCAATGTGGGCTATGGTCTGGGCAAGGCCCAGGAAGTTCCCGAAGCTTTGCGTAAGGCGACGGAACGTGCCCGCAAGACCATGATCAAGGTGCCCCTTCTGGAAGGCACTCTTCCCTATGAAGTGCTTGGCCGCTTCGGTGCCGGTCGCGTACTCCTGAAGCCCGCTTCCCGTGGTACCGGTATCATTGCCGGCGGCGCGGTGCGTGCGGTCATGGAAGCCGCAGGTGTCACGGACGTGCTTGCCAAGGCTATCGGCACCAACAACCCGCACAACGTGCTTCGCGCCGCAATTGATGGACTTGCTTCTCTGCGCAGCGCCGAAGCCGTGTCCGAAGTGCGCGGCAAGAAACTGGAAGCCCCCCGCAAGTAGGGCTAAAGGCAGGAAAGCATGTCCCAGATCAAGGTCAAGCTCGTCAGAAGCCGCATCGGTTGTACCCCCCATCAGAGAAAGGTTCTGGACTCTCTTGGGTTGCGCCGTCGCGAGATGGTCAAAAGCTTTGAAGACAACGCCGCCGTTCGCGGCATGGTTGCCAAGGTATCCCACTTGGTAGAGGTCAGCGAATAATGAGACTGAACGATCTTTATCCTTTTGCGGAAGAACGCAAAACCCGCCGCCGTGTGGGGCGTGGTTCCGGTTCCGGCCTTGGCGGAACCTCCGGCAAGGGTCATAAGGGCCAGAATGCCCGCGCCGGCGGCGGTGTACGCCCCGGTTTCGAAGGCGGCCAGATGCCCCTTCAGCGTCGTCTGCCCAAGCGTGGTTTCAAGAACTATCTGTTCAAGATTACCTTCGAGGTGATTAATCTTGATCGCCTTCAGGCCGCTTTTGAAGGTAAGAGCGAAATCAGCCTGGACGATATTTACGAACGTGGTCTGTGCCGTTTCGGCGCCCCGGTCAAAATTCTCGGTGGCGGCGAAGTGACTTCCGCCCTTAAGGTGGAAGCCCATCGGTTCAGCCGTTCCGCAGCGGAAAAAATTCGCGCTGCGGGCGGTGAAGTGAAGGAGCTTTGCGCCGACGTGCAGTGCGATTGCGCCGCGTGTGAAGCTGCCGGCGAGGAATAAACCGTGGCCGGTGTAAACCAGCTCGCACAGACTCCTGAACTTCGCACGAAACTCATGTGGACGGTGCTCATCCTGTGTGCCTACAGGGTGGGCGTCCACGTGCCGGTGCCGGGCATCAATGTTGATGCCCTTTCGCACTTTTTTGCGAGTATGCAGGGTTCGGTCTTTGCGCTGCTGGATATGTTCTCGGGCGGTGGTCTGCGTAATGTTTCCGTATTCGCCCTTGGGATCATGCCCTATATTTCCGCCTCCATCATTCTCCAGCTTTTGCAGGTGGTGAGTCCGGACATAAAGCGTATGGCCAAGGAAGAAGGTCAGGCAGGACGACGCAAGATCACGCAGTACACACGGTATCTCACCGTACTCATTACCATTATTCAGGGCTTCGGCATTGCGGCTTTGCTCGAGGGGACAACGAGTCCCGGAGAGGTTGCCATTCCCGTAGTGGCAAGCCCCGGCTGGGAATTCAGGCTGGTCACCATTATTACGCTGACGGCGGGTACCATCCTGATTATGTGGCTTGGCGAGCAGATTACTGCAAAAGGAATAGGCAACGGGATCTCGCTGATTATTTTCTCAGGGATTGTTGTCGGTATTCCTACGGCGCTTGCCCGTACTTATGAACAGATCCGTGCCGGAGATATGAACGTTGTGCTGGCGCTGATTCTTGGCGTCGGCATGCTTGCCGTTCTGGTGGGTATCGTGTTTGTGGAACGTTCGCAGCGTCGTATTCCCATTCATTATGCCAAGCGTCAGGTCGGGCGTAAGATGTACGGCGGCCAGACCACCCATCTGCCGCTTCGTCTGAATACGGCCGGAGTTATTCCTCCCATCTTTGCTCAGAGCCTCCTGCTCTTTCCTGCAACGGTGGCCGGATTTTCACACGCTGAATGGATTCAGCGTGTGGTAGGCTGGTTCCAGCCCGGTTCGATTGTGTATAATCTTATTTTTATCGGCCTTATTTTCTTCTTCTGCTTTTTCTATACGGCCATCATTTTTGATCCGAAGGATATAGCGGAAAATCTGAAAAAGGCCGGTGGGTTTATTCCGGGCATTCGTCCGGGTGACAAGACGCGGGAATATATCGACTCGGTGCTTTCCCGCCTGACCCTTTGGGGCGGCGTGTACATCGCGGTTATTTCCGTCATGCCCATGTTCCTGATGCAGAAGTTCAATGTGCAGTTCTATTTCGGCGGCACAAGTCTGCTCATCCTCGTGGGCGTAGCCATCGACTTTATGGGGCAGGTGGAATCCCATCTGATTTCCCGTCAGTATGAAGGTCTGATGGGGAAGACCCGTATCAGAGGCAGGGCTTAATCATGAAAAAATTCCGGGGCGTATTCATCAAAAACGAGAGGGAAATTGACCTCTTACGCAAGGCGAACGGCATC
>LBJMC04202__coassemble_142_pt1 | contig 82477 bp, 74 predicted proteins | sample LBJMC04202__metabat2_low_PE_018 | metagenome-assembled genome bin LBJMC04202 | reverse complement strand
CAGGTCGCTCCATGTCCTTACCACTTACGGTATCTTTATAGATCTTATCAAGCCGAACCCCGCCTAATTGGCGATCCATATGCTGTTCAAATGTACTTACACGTACATATCCTATATCCATACTCCATTCCTTTTTGAAATAATGATGTCATGATGACAATTACACAAATATCAAAGCAAAAAAAAAATAAACCAACTTGTAGAAGCTGTTTTCTGATGTATTAACTTTCCTGTTTTTCCGTTTTGCATTTCCTCCTGTTTACATTTTCCTCTGAAATTTTGTCTCAATGAAGTGTACCCTATTTTTACAGTTCCAACAATCTATGGGACTCCGAGAAGAGGTTATGAAAAATAATATGCTGAATTAATTTTAAAAAACAAAAATTTCTAAATACATAATTCTTTTGTGCGCGATACTCGGCACTGAACGTCCCTTCACGGGACGTTGAGGGGACATGTTCCCCGTTTTGGGTGGGCCTTTGCCCCGGTTTGCAACTGACGCGGCAAGGGTACCACCAGGACAAAGGTCCGCCCCTCCATGAGCCCGTTCATGGAAAGAGGGGAATCTGTCCGGAGCCATATCCGGCATGGGGCCGGAAGTGGCGGAAATGTTTCACCTTCAGTTATCCTCCGGAGGATACACATGGCTGCACCAGTTTGGTTCGACTACAAAGCCTATTTCAACAACAAACTTGCGTTGCTGAACGAGTCCGACAGCATGTTTGACTCGCTGGGCGGCGGGTACAATGACCTGACGCTCAAAGCTGCATTCGAGGCGGCCGGCTACAGCGTGGACGCCGACGGCCTGTACCAGCATTTCGTGGACTTCGGCAACGCTGAAGGCATCAGCCCCAACGCATGGTTCAACACGGAAGAATATCTGTACAACAAGGCCGCTGACTATTTCAACAGCAGCAGCGTGACCCCGCAGATGGTGGAAAGCATGCGCCTGGCCATGATGAACTCCGGCATGAGCGCCTGGGATCACTATGACCAGTACTGGGCGGAAAGCTACGAAAAAGACGGCAGTTTCAACAACCCCTCTACCAGCTTTGACGTGTCCGCGTACATGAATGCCAAGCTGGCCCAGATGCAGGCTGAAAATCCCGACTACACCATGGATGACCTGGTGGCCGATTTTGTGGCTTCCGGCCTCAGCCCTGTGGAACACTATCTGGAATTCGGCGCTGCCGAAGGTATCGTGCCCGCGCCCGTGACCGACAGCACCGGCAACACCTACCAGCTGACCGCAGACACCGACACCATCTACGCTACCAGCGGTGACGACTTCTTCAATGCTGAAGTTGGTGGCCTGTATGGCAACTCGACGGATACCCTGGGTTCCGCCGACTACATCGACGGCCGGGGCGGCAACGACACCCTGTATGCCTATTTGACTAAGGCTTCTGGCATTAACCCCAGCATCGTCAATGTGGAAAACGTCTTCTTCCAGTCACAGAACGCTGATGGCAATGCCATCGACGCCGAGCGCATCAGCCTGGCCGCTGGTGAAACCCTGACCATCGGCTCCGTGAACAGCCGTGCCGATCTGGACATTGACGATGTCCGCCACAACTCTACGGAAACCGTGATCCGCTTCCAGGACGCCGATCCTAATGAGGTTGATCTGACGGTGCGCTTCGATCCTCAGCACCTCACCCGCGAAGGCGCCCAGACCAGCGGTGTCATGAGCGTCCAGCTGATGGACGTACAGGGCGCGGATGAATTCGGTCAGCCCCTGAAGCAGAATCCCTTTGATACCTTCACCTTCCAGTATACCAACAACGACGGTGAAGCCACGAACGTGACGCTCAGCCTGGGCAAGGTTGACGGCGACGCCACCTATCTCGATCTGGTGGCTGCCTTTAACGCCGCTCTGGCCGAAAGCGGCTACGGCAACCTGATCAGCGCTTCTCTGGGTAATGCTTTTGAAAGCAGCACCGTCGTGTCCGGCGTGTCGTACAGCAGCGATCTTGGCTACTCCATCAAACTGACCTGCTCGTCCGGCAGCATCACCACCCGCGATGAAGACGGCAAGCAGATCGAGGGCACCGGCTGGGGCGTGAGTGCCGGCGGTGTGCCTGACCAGGGCGGCATCACCTGGGCTGTGGATTCCACCAGCTCTGACACCTGCCCGCTGATCTCCACCTCTGTGGAACTGGATAATGTGGGGCGCGTGCAGTGGGACAGCACCAGCGCCTGCCTGCCGGACGATTCCGTATACGGCTCTAGAGCCGGTGACCTGCTCATCGGCTCCATGGCCGGACGCGGTGGTGTGGAACGCCTTGACGTGACCGTAGACGAAGGCTCCTGGCTGTCCTCTCTGAGTTCCACCAACAATAGCCTGCGCATGGTCACCGTGGCCAATGGCGCGATTGATGGCGCCAATGACAAGGGCAATCTGTTCATCGGCGACAGCCTCTTGGCTGGTGGTCAGGCTGCAGTTAGCTGGGTGAATATCCCCCGTCTGCTCGGCACAAATGGCCTCAGCGATGTCAAGGTCTTTGACGCCAGCGCCATGGAAGGCAAGGTGAACATCGGTGCCCAGATCACTGACGCGGCCTATGACATCTACATGAAAGATGTGGACGGCGTGGACAGCATGGCCGAAGGCTATGCCCCCAACGGCGCCTTCAAGTACTACCTGGGCTCCAATGACGACACCCTGAACATGACTGTGAACGCAGACATCGCCGCGGATGCCGATTTTGTGCTGGATATTCAGACCAACAGCGGCAACGACCTGGTGCAGTTCAAGTTCGATGAGACTATGACCTATGTTCAGAGCGTGGATCAGAAGAACCTCCAGAACGTAAGTATCTCCACGGGCGAAGGCGACGACACCGTGTGGTTCGTCAATGACTCTGTCGCTCTATATGGTGGTGCAGTTGTAGTGGACGCCGGTTCCGGCAACGACACACTCTACCTGAATCAGGAAGTGTTCGATCCGGCCACAGGTTTCACTCACACTAACTACAACGCTGTGTTCGTGTTCAACAGCACGGCTACGGACATCGCTGTGGACGGCAATCGTGGCGCCACCCTGCTGAACAATACCGGTGTGGGTTCGGCCAGCTTTGCCGTAACCGATGCGACCGCCGGAGATGGGCTGTACGTCACGGTTTCCTTCCTCGGATACTCTCAGCAGGTCAAGATCATGGATGTGGCAGCGAACACCACCAGTGTCAGCGCTGAAACCATCAACCACGCCATCATGCAGGCTATTGAGAATAACAGCGTATTGTCCAAGCTGCTGGTGGCTAAGGACGGTGCGGCCCATACTCTGCTTATCGAGTCCATCATCAACGGCGAATACGCTCTGGATGACCTGAGCATTACCTTCAGCGTTCTTGCTGCTGATGGAACGAGTGCTGGTTCGACCGTATTCACCACTGGCAATAATTATGACACCCAGTTTGCTACCGAGCAGCGCACGCCCAACGTGTTCGATGGCAATAATTCTGTGGACAGTGCCGTGGTTGTAAACGACGGCGCGGGCAACGACGTCATCGTGCTCGGCCCCAACGGTACCCAGCGCGACGTGGTGGTGTTGAACGGCAGCTTCGGCAATGACGCCATCATTGGCTTTGACGCGACCAATGATAGGATCAATGTGGCCGGCCTTGGTGTCAAGACGCTTATAGACGGCAACGCTGCCCTCACCGGTCTGGCTGCCAACGCGGTGTCTTTCAACGCTACGCTGGATGCGGAAGCCTCCAACGGTGTCTTCTCTTCGGCCGAAGTGAGCAAGATGTTCAGCGACGGGACTATCAGCGTAGCTGCAGACAATACCGGTACCTCCCTGCTCTTCCTGAGTGATCGGGATCATCTGGACGTGTACACAGTGGTGCAGATGAACGCCTCCGGCGCCATCGTACTGGGTTCCTTCACCGTGGATGCCAACACCGATCCTATCACCTACAACAACCTTACCACGAGCAACGATATCGGTGTGGTTCAGCTCCAGACCTACGATACCTATATCGCAACAGACCTAAATACGTTCACTGGGCAAAACTGGAACGAACAGTATAATAATCTGAACACGGCGAGCTTGGGTACTATCACCACGGTGAACGCCCTTGCTGGCAATGACGAACTGAACATCAACGGTGATATCAATAGCAGAACCATCAATGGCGGTGCCGGAAACGACCTCTTCACCATCAGTGAGCTGGGGGCAGCAGCGGTTACCGGCGGTACCTTGAATGGTGGTACGGGCTCTGATACCTTGACCATTACTGCTGACCAGGCTGTGACTCTTACCGAGGTGAGCGGCATTGAAAAGATCAGCGCCACGGGTACCAGCGCTGTGGCCTTCAACACCCTGGCCGCCGATGCGGCCACAAAGATCGACTTCAGCACACTTACGGGTGCTGCCGAGGTAAATGCCATCGCCTCCACGGCCGCTGTCAGCATTACCGCCGGGACAGGTGCTCTGACCTTCACTTCCGGTACGGCTGCGGATAGCATAGATTTGTCGCTCAGCACCACCGCCGGAAGTACGATCACTGTGGCCGCAACCACGTCCGGTGTTGCGAATTATGATTCCATTACCGGATTCAAGACCGCTGCTAATAATGATACCCTGGCAGTTGGTGGAACTGCGGTTCAGACTGACGCAGTAAATGGTTGGACCATTTCCAATGGTTTTGCAACGAAGGCCGATGGAACCCTGGCGGACTTCATCGAATCCTTCACCACCAATACTGCTGCGGGAGCTGTTGCCTTCACGGATGGTACTGATACCTATCTGCTGTACTGCGATGATCAGATTACCACGGAGGGCGACATCATGGTCAAGCTGGTAGGTGTCGCTGATGCCACGAAGGTTGCTGGTACGGCTGCTGCCGATACCATCACCATTAATTAGCATCTAAAAAACTTCAACCCCTCCCGACACCTTCGTTCATAGATGTCGGGAGGGGTATCCTGCTTCCTGGCGGAGTGGGGATATGTTCCCATTCCTATCTTTGATAACGATGTAGTGTCTTCATCCTAACTTAAGGCGAAGACGCAATGGCACAGGCCGCCGAGTCGCCGTTTCTGGTGGTTCCGGCGGCCTTTGTTATTCCAGTTCTAACGCCATATCATATAAGGAGTTTACATGCCTCAGACCCCCGTTCTGCTGAACAAAAAAAAGCACGCCGCTCTGACCTACAAGGCTCTGGGCGAGTATTCCTTTGCCGCGGGCATGACCACCATGCCCCTGCTGCCCTTTGAAGTGCCGGAGGCGGCCCGCTGCTTCCCCATCATCTTTCCCGACACGCGCAACGCCACGCCCCACGCCCTGCTCGGTCTGGGGGACAAAAACATTTTTGTGGATGACAGGGGCCGCTGGACCGCGCCCTATCTGCCCCTTGTTGCGGCCAACCATCCCTTCTCACTGGCGGAGGCCCGTTTTTCCGAGGAACCCGACAAGAAGGAACTGGCGCTGGCCATTGTGGAAGACGCCCCGCACTTCCATCAGCCCGACGGCAAGCCCCTGTACGGCCCGGACGGCGAAGCCACGGAACTGCTGCAGCACATTACCAATGCCATGGCTAATCAGTTTAAACGCTATCGGGAAAGCGAAAAGGCTCTGGCTGAACTCCAGCTCAGCGGCGTTTTGAAGGAAAAGGTGGTCGCTGTGGGGGCCCGCGGGCAGGAACGCACGGTAGGCGGCCTGCGTTGTGCCGATCGGGCCAGAACTCTGGCTCTGCCTGAAAATACCCTCGGTAGATGGGCTAAGAGCGGTGTACTCGAAATGCTCTACGCCCACTGGGCCAGTATGGTAAACCTCCGCACTCTCCTTGACCACCCCTCCTGCCCCAGACAGGACAAGCCCCCCCTGCAATAGCACTGAAGCCAGTACGTAAGAAGAAATGGGGGAGGCTCTGCTTCCCTCGAAAAAAGCGGGGGATACAATCCCTCCGGTGCTTTCCGTCCCTTCTGAATATGAAAGTTGAAAAGAGCAGACTTCCCCTTGCAGGAAGCGTCTGCTCATGCGCAGGAACAGTCACGCATACAGGAAAGGGCAGGCATGGCAAAGTGTATACCATGTCTGCCCTCCGCAGCTGAAATGCGCTACTGGATATCAGAGCTTAGTTGACCTGGAAGAAGTCGGCAACATTTTCAACATTTTCCAGACCCTGTACACCCTGAAGGGTAATGGTGGTGGTGCCGGTGGTATCCAGACCGTCCCAATGTTCTTCCAGTGTCGACCAGTCAATAGTAATAGTCGCCTTCTGGGTATTATTGTAATTCAGCGTAATACCGTTTTCTTTGGTCAGCAGAGTAAGTATATCTGCATCAATGCTGCTTTCAGCCGCTGCGCTTGTGGGTGTTCCCTGATTGATAATCATGAGAGCGTCCTGACCAACCTTGAAGTTGTGAATAGTCAGGGTTTCCGGACCATGTTCATCATCCTTGCCATTACTGCCGGTAGTTTTGCCACCGCTCTGCAGCAGGAACACGTCCTTCACGGTTGAAGCAACAGCGGTTGTTCCTGTGGCCTCTCCGTGGATATCGAAAATGTTCGCACCCTTGAGCAGATTAATGGCTTCGTCGCTCAGCCATTTGATTTGGCCGTCTCCGGGGTTGCTGTTGACAAAGTCCTTGTCAAAGTCAGCATTCAGAGCCGTGCTGGTGACACGATCCTGGCTTTCCGCATACAGGCCGGTCTTTTCGTCCTTTTCCGTGATGCTGCCGCCGAAGAGGATTTTGTCTGCCGTATTTGTATACAGATAATCCGCGCCGTTGCCGCCGGCAAGTTCGTTAATGGTAAGGCTTCCGATTCCGCTGAAGCTGAGAGCGCCGTTGCTGTCGTCACCGGTCAGTCTGGCACTATCGAAATTACTCCAGTCAATGAAGTTGGCCGCTTTCACGGTTTCATAGGTATCAACGATGATTTTATCGGTGGCACCATTCGCAACGCTGGCAGACGCACCCATCAGATTGGCGAGCGTATCCGCGATGGTGTAAGAGGGGTTGAGAGAATCACCATTCTTGGCACCTTCAACAATGGAAGCCACATGGCCGGCTTCGTCCACGGTGTATTCGCCGCCCGTTGCAGGATCAGCCAGCGTATAGACATCCGGCAGAGTGCCTTCCACGGCAAGGGCCACGGCTTCATCAAGGGACAGTTCGGGCGTCGTGCCGGGAATAAGGGCGCCGCCGTTCTTAATGAGGGCTACATCGCTGCTCTGCTCCGACGCTTTAGGAGCAAGGCCTTCAGCTTCGCCGTATTCGACAGAGTGAGCCAGAGGGTTGAGTCCGGATTCGGCGAAGGCTGCTTTCACGGAGTCGAGCGTCCAGCCGCCGCCGTCTTCCTTGTTGAGCTGCACCAGCTTATCCTGAAAATACTGATCCGTGCTGAAGTCGGCGGAAGGATCAACGCCTTCGGCCGCGCCATACAGCGTGTAGTGTTCCCAGGCGGAAAGCCCGGCAGCTTCAAAGGCGTCGACGACATCCTTAACTGTCCAGTCCGTCTTGCCGTCTGCCGCAATGTTGTTGCACTGCACAGCTTTGGAAGCCAGATAGTAGTTCACGTCAAAAGCAGAGTTGGGGGATACCCATTCGGCGTTGCCATAGGCCACAAAGTGTTCATAGGCGGTCAGTCCGGCCGCGGCAAACGCGCTTTTGACATCATCCACATCTTTGTTGGCCCAGCTTTTGTCCGTGGCCTGAAGCTGTGCAAGCTTCTGTTCAAGGTAGTAGTCTTCCTCAAACCATTTGGGATCTGCCATGTTGTTATCCTCCGGAGGATAAAATAAAATTGAAAAAATTCCTGTTTCGGCCCCATGCCGAAGACAGACTGTGGGACAACATCCCCGCTGTTCCATGAACGGGCTCATGGTGGGGGCGGACCCTGGTTCTGGTGGTACCCTTGCCGCGTCAGTTGCAAACCAGAGCAAGAGCCCACCCTAAACGGGGAACACGTCCCCTCAACCTTCCCCATAAAGAGGGAGGTTCAGTTCTGAGTTGTTGTGCATAGAAATATTGAACGCAAAAAAATGTGCCATTTCAGCATGATGAGAGTGCCTGAATTGATACTTTCAACCCTTTGTTGAAGTTCAGGTGACTACAAAAACTGTAAAAATAGGGTACACATCAGAGGAACAGTTTTTTTCATTTTATATACGGCATTTTACTGATCATATATTTTTAACATATTTCTGCAGTCAAAAATAATTTCTGATTGAAAGTATCAGAATATATATTTTTCCTGATCCTTTAAAATATAAAAATGTAGTCTGATTACTCCGACTACTCACAAAATATTTCGATAAATTTCAGAAAAACGAGATGATACGTTAATTCTGCGACTCTAAATCACACTAAACATATCCTGAGCCTGTTCTGTCAGGGAACAGGCCTTCTGTGTTTTTTTCTGCCGGTTGGACATGGCTGCTGAAAGTGATAGGTTGCGGAAGGACTTGCTTCGCCGTATGCCATAAGGTCGAACCTTCAGTTCCGGAGAAGGTATGATGCGCTCCAAACATATTGATATGCTTCACGGCCCGGTCATGGGCAAACTGATCATGTTCGCCCTGCCCATCGCGCTGAGCAGTATTCTGCAACAGATGTTCATCTCCGCGAATGTTGCCGTTGTCGGACACTTCGTCGGGCATCAGGCCATGGCCGCGGTTGGAGGAAACGGCCCCATAGTCAATCTGATTATCAATCTGTTCCTCGGTCTTTCCGTGGGCGCCAATGTCGTTATTGCCCGTTATGTCAGCACAAACGACAGAGAACAGAGTCAGTCCGCCGTACATACCGTCATGAGCGTTGCTGCGTTGAGCGGAATTTTTTTGCTGTTCATCGGTATTTTTGCCGCCCGTCCTATGCTTCTCCTGGTCGATGTGCCGGAAGATGTCATGAATCTGGCTGTCCTGTATCTGCGTATCTATTTTCTGGGTATGCCCTTTGTCATGATATATAACTTCGGCGCGGCAGTGCTACGCAGCGTAGGCGACAGCCAACGCCCCATGTACAGCCTGATTGCAGCCGGGATTGTCAATGTCTCGTTAAGTTTCCTTCTTGTTCTCGGCTTTGATTTGGGCGTTGCCGGAGTGGGAATCGCAACCATGACGGGAAATTTCGTCAGTGCCGGCCTTGTTGTTTTCTTCCTGATGCGGGAAGACGATATGATCCGCTTGAACCTCCGCAAGCTGACCATCAACAAAAAGCATTTGCTTCGTGTGGTAAAAATCGGCGGGCCGGCAGGACTGCAGGGTGTTATTTTTTCCCTGTCCAACGTCTGCATTCTTTCCGGCATCAACAGCTTCGGCTCAAGCGCAGCAGCAGGGGCGGCAACATCTCTCAACTTTGAATTCGTCTCTTACTTTTTCGTCAATGCGTTCAGTCAGGCTACGGTAACGTTCACCAGCCAGAACTATGCCATGTGTCAGATAGAACGCTGCCGCAAGATATTCCGCGAGGCCATGGCCTGCGCCATTCTGATGTCCGGAACAACCTGTCTTGTTTTCACCTTGGGCGCAGGAGTCTTTTCCGGCCTGTACACAAGCAACCCGGAAGTTATCCGCTATTCCGTAGCCCGTATGCTCATCGTGGAAAGCACGCAATGGCTCCCCGCCACCTATGAAGTCAGCGGCGCCGCACTACGGGGCATGGGAATATCCATGCTCCCCGCGATTGTTACACTTGTCGGCTCCTGTCTGTTCCGTTTCGTGTGGGTATACACGGTGTTTGCCATGTCCCCCACCTTCCAGACGCTGCTGGCGGTATACCCCGTAACCTGGATAATTACGGGCTGTATCATGCTGACATCCTACTTCATTATCCGGAGACGCCTGTTTGCCGAACGCAGCGAATGCGGAACCTGTACGCCTCTTGATTTCTAGGCGTGGTATCGTTGAATATCAGGACGGCACTTCCGACAGATTCGCCCTCTCAAAGGAACAGAACGGAGCCTTAAGGCTCCGAGGAGCGACAAGGTTCATAGCGGCTGTTCCCTGAAACTTGCGCAATGCAGCCTCAGGACTCGCCCCGACGTCTCGCTACAGAAGTTCGGAATCTGTTTTATGCTCCCGCGTCCGTCGCCCGAGTCCGGCAAGGTATCTGGCGACGATGCGCCGGATGGAGGACGAGGCAGAAAGCAGACAGAATATGCCGCCCACCGCCGCGCCCAGCGCGGCATGGAGAAGAGGCTGATAATCATGGGCACGGAGATAGCCGTCCAGCCCGGTATGCAGACTGCCGTCCCATTCGGTGAGCTGAACGGGAAAAATTATGGAAAGCACCCACAGAGCAAGCAGGGAAGCCATGCCTGTAAAAAAGAGCAACCCGCCGCTTAGACGGAGAAAAAAGGTAAAGGAAGAAAAATCCCGGTTTCGCGCCCTGTGACCATGTTCCTCCATTCCAGAGCCGGGAGGAGTCTCTCCGCCATTGTCGCTCTGTTCTTCGGAACTGCCCTCTGAGGGGCCTTTCAACAGTTCGTCCAGACTGATCGCCAGCACTTCTCCCAACTGAACCAGTCGATCCAGATCCGGAGCGGACTGGCCTGTTTCCCACTTGGTCACGGACTGACGCGACACATCCATACGCTGGGCCAGCTCTTCCTGTGTGAGCCCCAGCTGTTTTCTGCGGCGCTGAATTTCCGCGCCCAGTCGAATCCTTCCTTCGGTCATGAGTCCCGTCATTCGTAAAGAGTAGTTGGTTCGGAACGGAATGGCAACAGGAAACGGATGGCCGGCGCGATGAGCGACGTTTCGGCTGCGTAAGAAAAACGCAGTTGAAATTTCCGGTTGAACGGGGCATCCCGTATGCCGGGATCGCGCCGGACATCTTTATTATGGAGCGCGATCCCGGAAGATACGTTACTTCAGCTTTTCAAGAGCTTCGTCATAGAACTTGCACAAGGCGTCCAGATCCTGTTTCTGCTGAAGCTCTAGCAGTTGAGGCTGGAGTTCCTGCATGACCGTCGCGTAATTTGCGGGATCCTTCTGCGCCTTTTCCTGTATGGCCTGGGCAAAGGCATTGGCTTTGCTCTGGGCTTCTTCTGGGGAACATGCGGCCACGGCAAGAGAGAAAGAACCGAGCAGAAGGGCTGCGCTCAGAACAAGAGACATGAATTTCATGGCTGTACCTCGGAAGAGGGGCGGTCAGTCCGGTATGCCGCCGATGGAGATGCCCCCGCCGGATCGGGGTGGGCGCGAAACACGCATGCCCTTCCCATATCGGGAGAGACGCTTGTCACGCTACCAACCGGAGGTTGCAATCAGGCAACCGACAGGTGCGATCCGCATGATATGCGGCACAGAGGGAGAAAAGGGCGGCCTGTGCGGGGAGATTCCGGGCTATATGCCCGTTCCGGCCGCAGCGACAAAGCGAGACGCCCAGTGAGGAACTGCCGGGGCAAAAAGATGAGTATATGAGGCAAAAACATTGCCGCACGGGCCGCTTGTCAGACCGTCTCTGCCGACTCCGCCCTCCCTGCCCATACCGACACCGGGAGAGAGCGACAGCGCGAACTCCGGCGGCTCACTGCTCCAGAAACAACGTGAATAATGAAACTCGTGTCCGCGCCACACGCTCCCCTGCGGGTGAAACAGCGTTTCGCACATGGTGGTTGCCTGCACATAACCAAGCCCCTGCGGCCGGGACAAGAACTCCGTGGAGACGGGAAGCAGTCCGCCCATGGGAACATCCCGCCCCTCAAGACGCAGAGCGCGACAAAGCAGCATGAAGCCCCCGCATTCCGCATAAAGAGGCCGTCCGGACGCAGCCAGATCTCGAATTTCTTTCATATGTGGCGAGGAAGAGAGAGCTTCGGGGAACAGTTCGGGAAAGCCTCCGCCCAGATAGAGGCCGTCCAGTTCCGGCCAGGCTCTGCCGTCCAGCAGGCTCAATTCCACGAGTTCCGCACCGGCTTCTCGCAGAGCGGCGAGATTTTCCTCATAATAGAACCACAGCACATCGTCCCGCACAAAGCCAATGAGGGGCCGCCTTCCCTTATCTGCGCCGGGAACGAGGGGCAGCGGCTCAGGAAGCGGAGCAGTTGCGGATGCGGCTTTCAGTATTCCGTCAAGATCAATATGCTCCGCAACGATGGCGGCAAGTCTGTCCAGAATTCTTTCCCGTTCCTCCTGCACGCGCGGATCCCGTGAAGCAGGAGAAAGCTCAAGCCCCATATGCCGTTCCGGCAGGGGATTTTCCCGCAGACGGGGTAAGGCGCCGAGAACAGGAATATCCGTATAATATTCCACAGCCTGACGTACCTGCGCGGCATGACGCGGATTGCCCACATTATTCAGCACAACCCCGGCAAAGCTGAGTTCCGGCACGAAGGAGGCAATCCCCGCCACAATGGCGGCGGTGGTTCTGGTCATTTTCGTACAGTTGACGGCAAGAACCACAGGCGCGCCCAGAGCCAGCGCAACCTGAGCGGTGGAGCAGCTTCCCATGAGATCCCGTCCGTCGTAGAGACCCCGGTTGCCCTCAATAACAGCAATATCCGGACTTACATCATTAAAAAAGGGAGAGCCTGCGCTGCGGACAAGCGCAGAGGGCAGCTCCTCCAGGGACAGAAAATAGGGATCAAGGTTCGCTGCCGGACGACCTGCGGCAATTCCCAGCCAGGCGGCATCAATATAGTCCGGCCCCTTTTTTGCCGGCATCACGCGACGCCCCCTCTGTCGGAAGGCGCGTGTCAGGCCGAGGGAAAGCAGCGTCTTGCCGCTGCCGCCGGAAAGCCCGGATATGACGATACGGGGAAGTTGCATGGAGAGGAACCATACGGCGAAGCCGCAAAAACCGCAACACCGGCTTCCTTCTAAGCTCTTGTCTGTATGGCGATCCCGCGCTAGAAGGAGCGTAGTTCTTGCCGGCAGACTTCGCGCAAAGAACTGTATTTCCCTACGCCGGTAGCTCCTGCGCCTACGCCCTGCAAGGCGATCAAGCTGCGGATCAGGGCAGGAGAACGTTTTCTGCTCCTCCTGGGGAATCCCTCACGGGATTCCCCCGCTGTTCCTCTCCATCATCGTCTACGGAAGAATAATATGCCGCAACATCCTGTTATTATGGGGCTTCTCGCCGGACTTATTACCTGGGGATTCACTTCTCTCGGGGCGGCTGCGGTTTTTTCGCCGCGTGAGTTTTCCCGCCGTTCGCTGGATATCATGCTCGGCTTTGCGGCAGGAGTGATGCTTGCGGCCTCCTTCTGGTCTCTGCTCGATCCCGCGCTGGAAATGGCCGGATCCGACTGGGGCACTTTGCGTTTCATCCCTGTGGCCCTCGGCTTTCTCGGTGGAGCCGTTGTCCTGCGCCTTCTCGATATGCTGCTGCCGCATCTGCATCCCCTTGAAGGTTTTGAGGACGGCCGCCCTTCCCGCTTGCCGCGCAGTATATTGCTGATCCTCGCCATAACATTGCACAATATCCCGGAAGGGCTGGCTGTCGGCGTGGCCTTTGGGGCGGCCTCGGCTCTTCCGGAAGCAGGCTTCACTGGCGCGCTCATTCTGATGGCCGGTATAGGACTGCAAAATCTGCCGGAAGGCATGGCCGTTTCCGTTCCGCTTCTGAGGGAAGGCTTTTCCCGACGCAAAGCATTCCTCTACGGTCAGCTTTCGGGGATCGTGGAACCCGTGGCGGCTATGATCGGGGCTGCGGCGGCGGCCGTTGCCGCTCCCCTGCTGCCCTGGACGCTGGCCTTTGCCGCAGGCGCGATGGTTTTTGTCGTGGTGGAAGAGGTAGTGCCGGAAGCGCAGGCATCGGGAAACGGCGACGCGGCAACAATGGGGCTTATGCTGGGCTTCGCCCTCATGATGTGCCTGGATGTCGCCTTCGGGTAAGGTAGCACACAACGATACAGACGGTATAAGGAAACGGACCGCGTTATGTCTGGCAGGGGATCAGCTGCCTTATATCGGCTCGGCCGTACACTATGGTGACAGTTCCTGTGTATTCCGGCACTCTTTACTCTTTAGTCACCACACCAGCACAGAAGCATACCCCACCACGCGGGACGTATCGCCGGAAGCAGAGGCCGACGTATCATGCGCGCAGAGATGGGCATGACGTGCCCCTGCTGCGCGGCAGGCCATAATGGCCAATGCTGCGGGGAGCGCACCGCACATGCTGATTCCGCGTTCGAACACAGCTTTTAAAAGAGAACTCGCGTCCAACTTCAGCAAAGGACGCAGCGCGGCCTCATCCTGCTCATAGGTACGAGTCTCGTCGGCAAAATGATTCATATCGGAACTGACTATCAGCGCGAGATCTCGCGGTGCGCCTTCTTCCGTTTCGTGCCGCTTCAAAAGTTCTGCAAGAGCCTGCGCCGCTCTGCCGAATTTTTCCGGCTCAAAGGGCATCCCGACCGTAACGGGCAGAATAGAACAGTCGGGACGCACATGACGCAAAAAAGGCAGCAGTACCTCAATGGCATGATCCCGGACATGACAGGCAACATCGGGTGAAAATCCGCCGCCCAAGGCTGCCAGCTCCTGCCCGAGTTCCTCATCTACAGGAATGTTTCCGCCGGGGATCTCCCATGCTCCGCCGGGCCAGAAGCCGAGATTCCTGCCCAGACCGGTATGCGTCGGCCCGAGAATGACCAGACGCCGGGGAAGTTCAACGCCTGCCAGAGCCGCGCATACCGTCGCGCCGCTGTATACATGCCCGGCATGAGGAAGGAGCAGCATCAACGGACGACGTGCTGCTTCCGGAAGTTCGGATTCCTGTCCGAACCGGGCGGCAAGTTCGGCAGCCTGCCGACTGCGCAGATGCCCTCCTTCCCGCATGAGGCTTTCGACCTCACGATCCAAGCTCCGCGCATCTCCGGGATAAAAATATCCCGCAACTGCGGCGGGACGGGATATACCATCGTGCTGCTCACCCATCTGCTTCATCCCTCATAAAAGGCATGCGCCGACAAAGCGGAAAAAAGCTTCCGGCGCACCGGACATCGGCTTTCTTTCCATCCGGAAACAGCTCTGCCGCCAGAACATGAAACGGCATGCGCCCAAACTGCCGGAATGCTGCCAAGCTCGGAAAAAACGCTCCGCAGGGCGGAAGTTCAGGCGTAGTATTGCTGCTTTTCTTCCTCTGATCCGCCGGAAGTCGGAGGTTCCCGTTTTGTCGGAAACGTGCGGCCGAAAAAGAATGCTGCGGATGTTTGCGCCGGAGCCATACTGTTCGAAAAGCCGTCGGAACCCGCTCCGCAGCGCGCTGCATCCGCCGAGGTTAACGGGCTTCCTTCCCTGTGGTTCCGAGCAGAGCCTCCAGATCGAGGAGGATAAGCAGCCGGTCGTCCAGCCTGCCCACGCCTTCGATATATTCGGAGCCTATTCCCGCCACCACGGCCGGAGCTGGTTCCACCGTGCTTTCAGGAATACGCAGCACTTCAGAGACGGCGTCCACCAGAAAGCCTACAACATTATGATTCAGCTCCATGACGATGATGCGCGAATTATCGTCCAGAGCCTTTTCCGGCATATGAAAACGCTTGCGCAGGCCCATTACGGGCAGAACCTTGCCGCGCAGGTTGATGACGCCTTCGATGAATTCCGGCGCATTGGGAACTTCGGTAATCTGCACAAGTCTGATGATTTCATTCACCACCAGAATCTTGACGCCGAATTCTTCATCTCCCAGCCGGAACGTGACCAGCTGGATCAGATTTTCATCCTTTTCCTGAAGTTTGGCATGGGGATCCGTGCTTCCGGCACTCCGGGGATCTTCCGTGGCAGGATGGGAAAGAGACTGTGTCATGGCAATGCCTCCACATTTTCAACAAAACCTGTTTCGGCGCGATGCGTCAAAACTTGAGACAGAACAACAGGGAGCAATATTCCGCGGGATCAGTCCGCGTTCGGAGAAGCTGTCTCCGCTTCCCATTCCACCGGATTGGTCAGAGTGCCCAGGCCTTCGATCTCAATGCGCACTTCGTCTCCCGCGCGCAGTGGCCCGACGCCGCGGGGTGTACCGGTAAGAATCACATCGCCCGGTTCGAGCGTCATAACTTCCGAAATATGGCTCACCAGTGCGGCCGGCGAAACAATCATGTCGCACAGCCGTCCTTCCTGTCTGATCTCGCCGTTGATCACGGTTCGCACAAAGGCATCGGGAGAAGGCATTTCCGTTTCTATCCATGGGCCGAGAGGACAGAACGTGTCATAGCCCTTGCAGCGTCCGAACATGAGTTCGCCTTTCTGCTCGTCGCGTGCGGTCACGTCATTGGCGCAGGCATACCCGAAAATATGCGCCCCGGCCCGATCGAGAGGAATACGGCGGCCGCCCTTGCTGATGATCACGGCAAGTTCCGCCTCATAATCTATGCGCCCTGCATGTCTGGGCAGGATGATGGCCTCGCCGTCGCCGACAAGCGCACTGGGAGGCTTGAGGAAAAAGGCCGGCCGCTCAGGCAGGGGCATGGACAGCTCTGCCGCATGATCCCGGAAATTAAGCCCGACACAGATAATCTTTGAAGGCGTGACGAGCGGCAGCCGTGTCGCCTCCTCCAGCGGCACCGGCCCGGAAATGCCGGGTATGCTCTGAAGGCAGGTCAGCTCGTTTTCCCGCTCCCCGACGCCGAGAGCGGCATAGAAATCATAGTCCCGATAACGAACGCGAAGAATACGCATGAACACATCCGGATTAAAGTATCAGACCACGGAAACCACAGGCAATACGACGGGATCGCGCCCCAGCACGTCGCGGAAGAAGCGGCGCATACTGGAACGGATCTTTTCCTGAAGACGATCATACTCGTGAGGGGCCATATCCTCAAGCTGATCCAGCACCAGACATTTGGAATCTTCAAGCACATGCTCGTACAGCTGTTCGAAGACAAAGCCGCGCGAAATCATTTCCGGCCCGTGCAACACCTCGCCCGTATCCGCGGCGATGACCAGCACCACGATGACCACACCCTCGCTGCCGAGTATGCGTCTTTCCTTGAGAACCAGACGCCCGACGTCGCCGACACCCTTTCCGTCCACAAGCACGGACTCCACGGGCACAGGTTTTTCCAGTATCAGATCGTCGGGCGTCAGAGTGAAGGGATGCCCGTCTTCCAGCACCAGCACGCGGGCAGGATCAACGCCGCACTCCCGGGCAAGCTGGGCATGCAGGGCAAGATTGCGATACTCCCCGTGAACGGGAATGAACCACTCCGGCCGTACCAGCTCAAGAATGGTACGCAATTCTTCCCGGCAGGCGTGTCCCGTGGCATGAATGGTGCGCCACGATCCGTGATACACCTTGGCCCCCTGCCGATACATCTGATTGACCACGCGGGAGACGGCCCTCGCGTTGCCGGGAATCACCCGGGAGGACATAATGACCGTATCCCCTTCATGCAGCGCCAGTTGACGATGTTCGCCGTTGGCAATGCGGGTCATGGCGGAAAGAGGTTCCCCCTGCGTGCCGGTGGCGAGAATCACCGTGCGGGAGGATTCGGCTTCGGAAAGACCGTCCTGTTCGGTGTACAGCCTTTCCGGCTTTTCCAGCAGACCGAGATTTACCGCCTTTTCAATATTGGACGCCAGACTGCGCCCGCTGACCAGAACGGAACGGCCCGTTTCCTTCGCCAGCTCGAGGACGATGCGCACCCTGTCCACATGACTGGAAAAGAGCGCGATGAAGATACGACCTTCCGCCTCCGTAAAAATTTCCCGCAGGGTATCGCGCACTTCTCTTTCAGGCTTGGAATGCCCCTCCACCTCAACATTGGTGGAATCAGCAAGCAGAAGACGTATGCCCTCGTCTCCTGCGAAGGCGGCAATATCCTCACACAGGGTGGACGCTTCGCCCAGAGGTTCGTCATCCAGCTTGAAATCTCCGGTATGCACGACCTTTCCCACCGGGGTATCCACCAGCAGCGCGTATCCCTGCGGAATGGAATGGCAGACGGGAGAGAAAAAGAATTCCAGATTTCCAAGACGAATGCGCTCGCGAGGCGCGACGGGACACAGCTCCACCCTGTCCAGCAGACCATGCTCGGCGAGTTTGTGTTCCACCAAGGCCAACGTAAACGGAGAACCGTAAATGGGAAGAGGCGTCGACAACATGCCCTTGTACTGGGAGATCATCCACGGCAGGGCTCCGATATGATCCTCGTGCCCATGCGTCAGCACCACGCCCAGAGGGCGTTCCCCTTCCTCAAACAACGAGTTGAACGAAGGTATGACAACATCAACTCCGAGCTGGGAATCATCAGGGAACATAAGCCCGCAGTCCACAAGCACGGCACCCTGCCCGCATTCCCATTTCTGACAGTTCAGTCCTATTTCACCCAATCCCCCGAGGGGAGTGACAGTCAGATGCCTTTCCGGCATGTAAGCTCCTTGCAATCTCCCCGGAGGGACAGATACCCTCTCCACAGCGCGGGTACAACGTACAAAAGGAAAAGACCCGCGTCCGGCACAGTCGGATACCGAAGCGGGCGGCCTCGAATGCGGAGCGACCGGAAAAGGTCGCCCTTCCCCGGAGAGTTGCAGCTTCCGGGAATATGTCCCTGCCGGAAAGAAGCTGTTCCGGGCAGAGACTCACGAACCAGACATCCTCCGCAGCCTGGAGGAGCAAGCAAAATTTCTGTCGGGCGTTGCCGTCAGAACGGAGAAGCTCGATTTTCTCCGTCTGTCGGACCCTTTCCCCGGGCATAAAAGGGAATCAGGCAGGCCAACGATACGGAAAGTTAACATATTCCGGGCACTGCGACAAGCTCTTGCCCGCCGTGCCTTCCTCCTGTACAGGAAAACGACCCGCACCTACAGCACGGAGACCCCCAAATGTCCTTTCCCGAACTCCTCGCTCTGGCCGTGGCTCTGGCCATGGACGCCCTGGCCGTATCCATCGCGGCGGGCATAACGTTAGGCAGGCCCCGTCCTGCCCAACTGGCGCGCATGCCGCTTACCTTCGGTCTGTTTCAGGCCGCCATGCCGATCGCCGGCTGGCTTCTCGGCCTCAGCGTTCGCCACCTCATTGAAAGCTGGGATCACTGGATCGCCTTCGCTCTGCTTGCTTTTGTCGGCATCAATATGCTGCGGGAGGCTTTTTCCTCCTGCGAGGAAGAGGTCGAAAACAGAGATCCCACCTCCGGCGTGACCCTGTTGCTGCTGGCCGTTGCGACCAGCATCGACGCGCTGGCCGTGGGCCTTTCTCTCGCGCTGCTGCGTCAGCCCATTGCTTTTCCTGCTCTGGTCATCGGCGTGGTCTGCGCTCTTCTCAGCCTGGGCGGCATGCTCCTCGGCGCGCGCCTCGGACGGCTGGACTGCGTGCGCCGCTGGGCCAGTGCGGCCGGAGGGCTTGTTCTTCTGGGGATCGGCGTCAAGATCCTCTACGAACACGGCATATTCAACGGTATAGGCGGATAATCGGAATTTCTGCCCTCCGGCATCAGAAAGGCCGCCGGGGAGGAGTTCCGGCCAGACGTTTCAAGCCCACGCACAAACCGCAGATATTCAGAATTCCGAAACAGATCAGTGTGGAGCGCATGGCGAGCAGGTACGTGTCCGCATGTTCCGGCGTAATGGGCCTGTCCCCCATGAACCAGCCCAGCATAAACGCGATAAGCACCTGACTGAGCAGGCCTCCCATGGTTCTCATACTGCCCATGATGCCCGAGGCCACGGAAAGATGCTTCGAAGGAACCTGCCCCAGCGTGGCTACGGTATTCGGCGCGCCGAAAGTCCCCATGCCCGTTCCCAGCAAAATCTGTGAAAGAACCATCCAGGCCAGAGGCGTCGTTTTGCCCAACATGGCTACGCCCAGAATACCCAGACCGCACAGCAGCATCCCCAGAGCGGACACACGCTCCGGCCCGAAACGATCCGCCAGTTTGCCGCCGCTGGGCGAGGCCACCACCTGCGCGAAGCTCTGCACCATCATGAACAATCCGGCATAAAACGGCGTAAAGCCTCTTACTTCCTGAAGGTACAGGGAAAGAAAGAAGACCATGCCCATTGTTGAACCGTAATTTATGAACATGGCCAACAGGCCCGTCAGCAAACCGGGAGACTCCCTGAACATATGCATATCCACCATGGGGCAGGGGGCATGCCACTGCCACCAGAAAAAAATGCCCATGAGGATGACTCCCGGCAGCATCAGCCAGAGCATGGCGGGAGCGACACCGTAACAGCCCCCGCCGAGCGCAATGCAGCCCAAACCGAAGGAAAACAGGAGCGCGCCGGGTATATCCAGCTTTTCGCCTGCGGCATCCGTCCATTCCTGGCGTATATTGTGGCGAAGGATGCACCATACCGCCACACCCGGAGGCAGAATGCCGAAGAAAAGCCAGCGCCAGCCCGCCATTGTGGCCACGCCTCCGCCGATGAGCGGCCCCAGCGTAAGCCCGAGATACACGGCAGACGTCAGAATACCGATAACCTGTCCACGACGTGCCGGAGGAGACATACGCATGCCGATGGTAGTGCAGCAGCTGGAAATGGTTGCCGCACATGCTCCCTGAAAAAAGCGCAGAACAAGCAGCGTCCCGACATTCGGAACAAAACCTGCGCCTACGGAAATCACGGTAAAGACGCAAACGGAAGACAGCAGTATCCGACGCAGCCCCCACAGGCTCCCGAAGCGTCCGCCTATGGTGCTGAAAATGACCTGACCCAGCGCATAAATCACCATGACCAGAGAAAGATGCACAGCTTTTGCCTGCAAATCCGCGCCCATGGCTGGAAGAATGGCCGTCACGCTGGATACGAGGAAGGGAGCGAACAGATTGCAAATCCACAAACCGAGCAGCAGGGTGCCGAATCCGGGCGGAAACTGAGCGAAAAAGACTTCTCTTTTATGGGGGATATTACCCATGTCGTCATCCTTTCATATATTGGAGAACAAGTTTTATGGAACTGTTTTGAGCATGTTTTCATCAAACCTATATCCCGGCAAGCTCGGGCGTCAACCGACCCTTCACCGGATATCGACAGGTTTTGTCACATTTCTGATCTGGCGGCTGTGCTTTCCCTGTGCTACTGTCCTCCTTGCGAGCGACATTTCCGGCCGGAACGGGGTGTTCATGCGGGCTGATTTCATAATCAGGACTTGTCCTCCGTGCAGAATACCCATCCCCGTATCCTGAACGAAAGCAACGGATACGATTTCGGAAAATGTCCTCCCCGGTCGTCTGCGAAGTGCCTTTTCGTTTCCATGCCTACCAACATACTCTCCCAAAGGAGACCTCATGCCGGATACGCCTTCTTCCGCCACTTCTCACATACAGGAACACGGCGACGGATTCCGTCTTCTGGTTGTGGATGATGACAGTGATATCCGCGATCTGCTTGCCGATTACCTTCGCAAACACGGCTTCGTGGTGGAAAGCGCGGCGGACGGTACGGAAATGCGCCAGAAACTGTCCCTGGGCTCCTTTGATCTGCTGGTGCTTGACATCATGATGCCCGGAGAAGACGGCCTTTCCCTGTGTCGCGAACTGCGCGCCAAAAGCAGAGAGGCAGAAGAACCGGATATCCCGGTCATCTTTCTTACCGCTCTGGGAGAAGCTACGGATCGCGTCGTCGGTCTGGAACTTGGCGCGGACGACTATGTGGTCAAACCTTTCGAGCCGCGCGAACTGCTGGCCCGCATCCGCGCCGTACTCCGCCGCTCCGGAAACAGCGGCACCGCAAAGGCCGAAGTCCAGTGCAGGGCTTACCGATTTAACGGCTGGACGCTGGATCTCACCGCACGTCATCTGAGGGATCCTGAAGGCATGGTCGTCAATCTGAGCGGGGCGGAATTCCGGCTTCTGCAACTGCTGCTGGAACACCCGCGTCAGGTTCTGAGCCGGGAAATCCTTCAGGAACAGGGGCAGGGCAGAGACGCGGAACGCAGTCCCTTTGACCGCAGTCTGGATGTGCAGATCTGCCGTCTGCGTGCCAGACTCCGGGATAAGGGACGGGAAGGAGGCCTGATCAAAACCGTACGCGGCGACGGATATGTTTTTGCCGCCGACGTGATCCCTGAAGGCGTCGCCCCCTCCGAAACGGATCGGATTGGAGTATGAACCGCCTTACTGCCGCGCTGCGCAGGTTTTTCTGGTTCTTTGTACCGAAAAGCCTGATCGGACAGCTGGTGTTCACCTTTTCTTTCGGCTTTCTGAGTATTCTGCTGATCAGCACTTTTTTTGCCGATCATACAAGGCAATACTTCTTTCTGCGCAATTTCGCGGCAGACTGCGCCCGGCGCATGACCGATTCGGTACTCCTGCTGGAAATGGTTCCCGAACCCAGCAGAGCAGAGCTGCTGCAACGTCTTCGCTACAGGGGACTGAGAGGAATTCTTCTCCCCGCAAAGCCCGAACTGCCCCCCCCTCCTTCGGAGTTCAAGGCCAATGCCAGCGAACTGCTGCGGACCTATATCAATCTGCAACTTGAGGAAAGCCGTAATCCGGCCCTTTCTCAGCTCCGTCGTTCGGGCGAGGTGGAAACCATGCCGGAAGGCCCTGCCCTGGCCACCATACATGCGCTGCGTATGCCCACGGCTCTGGAAAGCATGAAAACCTCCATCTATCGTACTCTGGATATTAAAATCCCGCGTACGGGAATAGCCTGCAGCCTGAGCGCGGCCATTCCTCTGGAGGACGGAACCTGGGTTCTTTTTGAGGACGATATTCCCCACCTGCCCTCCGTGCCGAGTTTTCCCATCAGCGGCATTTTTCTGGCCGAAGTCTTTTTTGTAGGCATCAGCGTGCTGGCCTTCCGGCTCATCGCCTATCCCCTGCGCCGTCTGGCCGACGCAGCGGACAAGCTGGGGCGGGATCTCCCCGGTACGCCGCCTCTGGTTGAAGGCGGCCCGAGAGAAGTACGGGAAACCATCAGAGCCTTCAACCGGATGCAGCGCCGGATCAGGGACTTCATCGCCGACAGGGAAAGTACGCTGGCCGCAGTCTCCCATGATCTGCGAACCCCGCTCACCCGTATGCGTCTGAGAGTGGAAAGTCTGGACGAGGAAGCGCGCCGCCCGTTCCAGAAAGACATGGACGAACTCCAGCGTCTTATGGATACCACCATAGAACTGGCCCGGGGCAGTTCCTCCGAAGAACTCGCTCCTCTGGATATGGCCGCGCTGCTGGAAAGTCTGGAAGAAGACAGGCAGGATATGGGCCAGAACGTGCGTATCGTCGATCCGGCAAAACTGGAAAAAATCGCCCCGCTGAGGGCAAGACCCATGAGCGTCAAACGATGCCTCGACAATCTGCTGGACAATGCCGTCCGCTACGGAGGGCAGGACGGATCGCCTGCCGTTGTGGAAATGGACGTGGACGATCAGCCGGACAGGCTGACGGTCATCATCCGCGATCACGGTTCCGGCATTCCGGAGGATCAGCGGGAAAAGGTCTTCCGCCCCTTCTATCGTCTGGAACCTTCCCGCAATCGCAATACCGGCGGAAACGGACTGGGGCTTGCCATTGTGCGAACCATGGCCCGACAGCATGGCGGCGATGTCGTGTTGGAAAATGCGCCTGACGGGGGGCTGGTCGCAAAGGTCAGCTTCCGACGCAATGCCTGAACTCGCCAGCGGCCAGAAAAGCCCGTATATTCCGTATCGCGGCAGGAAAGACTCTGCGCTCCCCCCTTTTCCCGGAAGCCGGGCCTCGAAACCATGTTTCCCCCGCGTCCGGGCAATCATCATCCTCCATGGAAACTGCTCGTTGTTGCGCGGAAGAAATGACCGCCTCCGGCCCATACCCATACGGGCGAGCCTGTCCCTTCATGCCTCCTGCCGCCCTTCCGCCGCAAGATACGACTCTTCAAACAATTCCAGAATACGCCTCAGAAGCTCTGCCCTCGATACAGGCCGACCCGTCGCAAGGAACAGAGAACCTGCCCGCTCACGAATATCAGGAGAAAAATCCTCCTCACGCACATTCACATTAACGCCTATGCCGACGACAACCCAGTCAAGTTCTTCCGCGCGCAGCCCGCTTTCCGTCAACACGCCGCAAATTTTTGTCCCCCGCAGCAGCACGTCGTTGGGTTCCTTGATTTCACACTCCAGCCCGCAGACTTCGCGTATGGCTCCGCTCACAGCCCGCAAGGCCATATGCGTCAGCTCCTGCGCCGTAGTCCGCGAAGGGCGCAGCACCACCGTAAAGGCCAGACTGCGGGGAGCTGAAAACCAGGCCCTCCCCCTGCGTCCCCTGCCGGAGGACTGACGACCGGCGAGCACAACGCATCCTTCTTCCGCTCCGTCCAGCGCGGCGCGCACGGCAACATTATTGGTTGTATCCGTCTCTTCCAGCCATACCCATGGTTTTCTGCCCAGCAGATGCGTGCGCAGACCGGACATAACCGAAGAAACGGAAAACTCGCCCTCTTCCATAAGAAGACGATAGCCCCGCCGGGGAACGGCCTCTATAAGAAAGCCCTGTGCGCGCAAGGCCTTTACATGCTTGCCCACCGCAGCCCTGCTCAAGCCCAGCTTCCGGGACATATCTTCACCGGAACACCAGCCTTCTCCCTTTCCCGCAGATGCCTCCCGCAACAGCTCCAGCACACGATCCCGCGTAACCCTAGGTGCGCCTTCGTCTGAATTCTGAACAAGATGTCCGGGCATATTGTAAACCTTATATCAAAAAATCAGGTTGACATTATAAAACAAGGACTGATACCAGTCGCCTTGACGTTTCACCTTTTAAACCGGGAGTCCACGCTGCTTCAAGCGCATTTCCGCGCCGACGGGACGTTCCTCCCCTGAAAAGAATATTGCCATGCACACGCTTCTGCACACCCTTCTCGACCGCATTGCGGCAGGCGCTCTTCCCCTGCTGACTGAACAGGAAGCCCTGACTCTGGTTCGCCTGCCGGAAACGGATACTCTGGACATGCTGACTGTTGCGGGGGCAGCGCGCGCTGTCTTCGGGCCGAAGGCCGGTTCAAGCTGCGGCATCGTCAACGCAAAATCCGGCCTCTGTCCGGAGAACTGCGCCTTCTGTGCCCAGTCCGCTCACCACCGTACCGGCGCGCCCGTCTATCCGCTCATGGATGAAGACAAATTGCTGCGCCGGGCGGAAACGCTGGCGCAGGCCGGAGTTTCCCGCTTCGGCATCGTTACCAGCGGCACCGCACTTGACGACGCGGAACTCGACGCTCTGTGCGCCGCGGCGGAACGCATACGGCGCGAAGTGAACATACGCCTGTGCGCTTCCCTCGGCATGCTGACGGAAGAGCGGGGTCGTCGCCTGAAAGACGCGGGCTTCAGCCGCTATCATCATAATCTGGAAACTTCCGCCAGCCATTTTTCCGCAATATGCAGCACTCACGAATATGCGGAAGACCTTGAAACCCTGCGCGCCGCACGCCGGGCCGGCCTGGAACTGTGCAGCTGCGGAATTTTCGGCCTGGGCGAAAGCCCGGAACAGCGTGTGGAACTGGGGTTGACACTGGCCGGGGAAAACGTGGACTCTCTGGCAATCAACTTTCTGAAAGCCATTCCCGGCACGCCGCTGGAAGGAAAAGCTCCTCTTTCGCCCGGAGAGGCTCTGCGCTGCATTGCGCTGATGCGGCTGCTCAATCCCGGCAAAGACGTGGTCATCTGCGGCGGCAGGGAACACGCCCTGGGGCAATGGCAGTCATGGGTCTTTGCCGCCGGAGCCAGCAGGATCATGACCGGAGATTATCTGACTACGGCCGGACGCGCCTTTGAAGAAGACAACGCCATGCTGTCCGCTCTCGGCCTTCGCGCTTCAAACCCTGCAGGCTCGAACGCATGAACGCTCTGCGCGGCTGCTTCATCACCGGTTCGGACACGGACGCGGGCAAAACCGTAACCACAGGCGCGCTGCTGCGCGCGCTGCTGGAACAGGGTTCGGATGCGCGGGCAGTCAAACCCGTACAGACCGGCTGTCTTCCCGGCAAGAAGGGACAACTTCTGGCCCCGGACACTCTGCGCTGGCAGGAGGCGTTGCGGGGCCTGCATCTTCGGGACGCGGAACGCCGAACCTCCGCCCTGCGCCGTTTTCTTCCCGCATGTTCTCCTCATCTGGCCGCCCGTGATGCAGGAGCCTCGCTGACGGTGACGGAACTGACCCGTTCCTGCCGACAGGAAGCTTCTCAAGCCTCCTTCACGCTGATTGAAGGCGCAGGGGGCGTATATGTTCCCCTCAATGAGCAGGAAGACATGCTCGACCTCATGACTGCGCTGGAACTTCCCGTGCTGCTGGCGGTGGGGAACAAACTGGGCTGCATCAATCATGCGCTGCTCGCGATCGAAGCTCTGAAGGCTCGGGGACTGCATGGTCTGGGCATGGTTCTGTGCCGCATTTCCCGCGGAACGTCCGATGAAGCCGAACTGCTGGCGGACAATGTCGCCGTACTGGCCCGCCGGGGCGAAGCTCTCGGCTTTCCCCTGCTGGCGGAACTGCCCTTTCTGCCGAATCTGAACAGTCCGCATACGGAAATGCAGGATGCGGCATGGGCAGAACTCTCGTCCCGGATGAGCAAGGTCGTGCGCGCTCTGAACAGCAGTCCTACCCGAGAAGCGCATCACCCGGCCCCGGAGGATATATTAAGCTTCGACAGGGAACACGTCTGGCATCCCTACGCCTCCGCCGTTCCTGGGCCGGAGGTATGGGAAGCCGTCGCCACGGAAGGCTCCCGCATTCATCTGCGGGACGGGAGCGTGCTGGTGGACGGCATGTCCTCCTGGTGGTGTGCGGCGCAGGGCTACCGTCGTCCGGCCATGATTCGGGCGTTGAAAGAGCAGGCCGAACGTATGCCGCACGTCATGTTCGGCGGACTGACCCACGCACCTGCCGTAACACTGGCGCAAAAGCTGATCCGGCTGGCTCCGGAAGGTCTGACGCAAGTCTTTTTCGCCGACTCCGGCTCCGTGGCCGTGGAAGTTGCAATCAAGTTGTGCCTGCAATACCGGCAGGCCGAGGGTAAACGGAAGAAAACCCGTCTGGCCGCCCTGCGCGGAGCCTATCATGGAGATACCTGCGGGGCCATGTCGCTGTGCGATCCCGTTACCGGAATGCATCATCTGTTCACCGCTGTTCTGCCGCGCCAGCTCTTTCTGGATCGGCCCTCATGCCGCTTCGACCGTCCCTTTGATCCGGCCGGCTTCACGGAAACGGAACGTATCCTGCGGCAGGAAGCACCAACGCTGAGCGCCGTCGTCGTGGAGCCCATCGTTCAGGGCGCGGGCGGCATGTGGTTCTATCACCCCGAATATCTGCGCCGCCTGCGCCGTCTGTGCGACGAACTGGATATTCTGCTCGTGGCGGATGAGATCGCCACGGGATTCGGACGCACGGGCAGACTCTTTGCCTCGGAATGGGCGGGCATTTCTCCAGATATCATGTGTCTGGGTAAGGCTCTGACCGGCGGCACCATGACGCTTTCCGCCGTACTTGTCGGCCGACATATCGCGGAACGCATCTCACATCCTGCCGTCGACGCCGTTCCGGGGCTGTTCATGCACGGGCCGACCTTCATGGCCAACCCTCTGGCCTGCGCTGTGGCGGGAGCAGCCGTGGACGATCTGCTGAATTCCCCCTGGCAGGAAAACGTACGCAGAATTGAAGCGCGTCTTGCCCGGGGGCTGGAAGCCTGCCGGAACATGCCCGGCGTATCCGACGTGCGCGTTCTCGGCGCCATCGGCGTGGTGGAAACGCAGACGCCCGTCAACGTGGAAAACTTACAGAAATTCTTCGTCCAACACGGGGTATGGATACGTCCCTTTCATCGAACCGTATATCTCATGCCGCCGTTCATCACTGCCGACGCGGATCTGGACGCGCTGACCAGCGCCGTCCGTCTGGCCTTTGAACAGAGGATGCACCTGTGACGCTCTTTCTCCTCTACGCCCTGCTGCTGACGGGTATGGGCCTGCTGGAAGCCCGGCGGGAACTCCGTGCCGGAAACGGAAAGGACGCCTTCTTCGTCAACAACCGGCGTTCCGGCCCCTGGCAGGTGGGTATCTCCATCATTGCGTCCTGTGTGGGCGGCTCCGCCACGCTGGGCATGGCCGGGCTTGCCTGGCAGGCGGGAACTCCAGCCTTCTGGTGGCTGGGCAGCGGCGCGTGCGGCCTGATGGCGCTGACGCTCTTTCTGGCAAAAAAAGTCCGGGAAAGCGGCGCGAGTACCATGCCGGAAATGGCGGACACATTTCTGAACGGAAGCGGACAACAGCACGCCTTCCCTCTTTCCCCGCGTCGTCTGGTGGCCGTCATCATCGTTCCCGCCTGGCTGGCCATTCTGGCCGCCCAGTTCACGGCCATGGGCAGACTCACCGCCTCCCTGACAGGCCTTGAGGCCGGCGCGGCCCTGATTCTGGGGGCGGGGATCATCGTCCTGTATGCTCTGCTGGGTGGTCAGGCTTCCGTCATCCGCAGCGACGTGCCGCAATTCGTCATACTGCTCGCCGGAGTGAGTCTGGCCTGCCTCTTTCTGCTGCTCCGCGATCCCGCCCAGCTCACAAGCGCGCCTCTCGAGCTGGTCAACGAACAGTTTCCTCCTTCGCGCCTCGGCTATTTCATGGCCGTACTCGGCGGCAGTTATGTGGTCTGCCCCATGCTCTTCGGCCGCGTTCTCAGCGCGCGGGACAGCAGCAGTGCCGTCAGCGGCTGCCGTATCGCCGTCCTGGGGCTGCTGCTCTGCGCCGTGATCGTCACCATGCTCGGCATATCCTGCCGGGGCTTCGTGCCTCCGGACTGTCCGCCGGATGCCGTACTGCCCGCAGCTCTGGAACATATGCCCGCCTGGGCGTCCCTCGCGCTGCTCCTTGCCCTGCTCAGCGCGGTGCTTTCCTCGGCGGACTCCTGCCTGATCACAGCCTCTACCGTACTGTGCAATGATCTTCTGCCCGCCCGCACGGGAAAGGAGGTATCCCGCTGCCGCATCGCCACGCTGCTGCTCGGTCTGGCCGCCCTTGCCCTTGCCACACGCGGACACGGCATTCTTTCCCTGCTGCTCATGGCCAACGATATCTATGTCAGCGGCGTAGTCGCGCCCGTATTCTGCGCCATGATCCTGCCCGCAAAGCGCAGACCTTCTTCCGCTGTCTCCACACTTGCTCTGTCCTGCGGAGGCATGCTGGGGCTGTGCGCGGCACTGACGGGCGTCCCCACATTCGGATATTGGGGAATGGGACTCTCCGCCCTGATCGTGCTGGCAGGAGCAACACGTCATTCCGGCACCGTGGCCGCGCTGCAGCAAATTGAACCGGAGAACGGCAAGATACGCTGAACGGAAAACTCCTCTATCGGATGCCCCTGACGAAAGGGGTACCCGACCCGGCGCAGAACATGGAGACGCTCCTCTGCCCCGTCTGCGGACAAAGCCCGGCGTTGCAAGGGTATGCATCCTCTGGCACAATGGCTCCGGACGCGCTCTTCCGAGCGCGGAAAAACCTGCTGAAAAAGGGGAAAGAGAATGGATCGTCTGCCCATCCGGCGCGCTCTTCTGAGCGTGACACACAAAGACGGCCTGGCGGAATTCGCACGCTTCCTGCACGACAGGAACGTTGAGCTGGTTTCTACCGGCGGAACCATGAAGTTTCTGAAGGATCAGGGGCTGCCCGTCACTGCGGTGAGCGATGTCACCGGTTTCCCGGAAATTCTGGGAGGCCGCGTCAAGACGCTGCACCCGAAGATCCACGGCGGCATTCTGGCCGACAAGGACAAGCCCGAGCATCTTGCCACGCTGCGGGAACACAACATCGAACCCTTCGATCTGGTCTGTGTGAACCTGTACGACTTTGCCTCCGCACTGGAAAAAAAGCTCCCGCTCCGCGATATGGTGGAGGAAATCGACATCGGCGGCCCCTGCCTGCTGCGGGCTTCTGCCAAGAATTTCCACAGCATACTCGTCGTACCCGATCCGAAATATTATGACGAAGCCCGGACTCAGATTGAAACGGGCGCCGTCGATCTTGACTTCCGTAAACGCATGGCGGCTCTGACCTTCTCGATCACGTCCCGCTATGACGAAATGATTTCCAAATACCTCGGCGCATAACACGGACATTCCGCGCCTGCGCGCAGGCGCGGAAACGGCAGAACGCCGGACAACACCACATATTCAGGAGGGGCCCAGACATGGCCGCCAGAGTGGAAGGCCACACTGCGGGGCTCAAGCCGAGCGAAATGAAGGCGCTGACCCGTCTGGGCCAGCGCCGCTATTCTCCCGTCGGGGGCTACAGCACGGAGCAGGCCCGCGAGCTTGCCGCGCTCTCCCGTCTTCTTTCCCGCCAGATAGCTCTCGTCATCGACCGGCAGGGCAGGGTGGAAATGGTCATCGTCGGCGACGCCGCGTCCATTCTCATTCCGGAGTTGCCCCGCGCCCGCACCGGAGCGGGCAGACTGCGCGGACTGCGCCTGCTGCATACGCACCTCACACCGGAAGGGCTGTCCCATGAAGATCTCATGGACCTTCTCTTTCTGCGGCTGGACGGAATCGCCGTGCTGACGGTTGACGAGTTCGGCGCACCCCAACGTTTTCAAAACGCGCATCTTCTGCCCGCAGGGCTTGCGGAAGGCGCGGAGGGAAGCACCGAAGACGCCTGCCGGGTGGAAGAAGCCGTCCCCTGGGATCGGGTGGAAACAGATTTTGCCGCCGAAGCGGAGGCTCTCGAAGAAGAATGGAGCCGTCTGCGTGACGGCGCAACGTCGGCTGTCGGCAATACACGGGCAATTCTGGTTTCCGTCTCTCCGGCCCCCCGTCCGACGCAGGAAGCCTTTCTTGACGAACTGGAAGAGCTGGCCCGTACCGCAGACGTTGAAGTCACAGGCCGCCTGATCCAGCGTGTGGCCGGCGTCAATCCGCGTCAGATACTCGGGCAGAGCAAGCTGGCCGAACTGGAGGTGCTGGCTCTGCGCGGGCAGGCCTCCCTGATCGTCTTTGACGGGGAACTTGCCCCGGCCCAGCTGCATAATCTTGCGGAAATCACCGAACGCAAGGTGCTGGATCGCACCCAGCTTATTCTTGACATTTTCGCGCAGCACGCCACAACCCGGGCGGGCAAGCTTCAGGTGGAGCTGGCCCAGCTCAAATACACTCTGCCCCGTCTGGCCGGACGCAACGCGGGAAAAAGCAGAGCCATGGACCGCCTCATGGGAGGCATAGGCGGACGCGGCCCGGGGGAAACAAAGCTGGAAACGGATCGCCGCCGCATCCGCGAACGCATGACCCGCATCCGCAAGGAACTGGACGATCTGCGCCGCCAGCGCGCTCATACGCGCGCCCGCAGGAACCGTCAGGGACTGCCCGTGGCTGCTCTGGTAGGGTATACAAACGCGGGTAAATCCACGCTGCTCAATGCGCTGACACGCTCCGACGTACTTTCTGAAAACAAGCTCTTTGCCACGCTGGATCCCACCACACGACGCCTGCGCTTCCCGGAGGAACGGGAACTGGTGCTGGCCGATACCGTCGGCTTCATCCGGAATCTCCCCAAAGAGCTGGTGGAGGCCTTCCGGGCCACGCTGGAAGAGCTGGAATCAGCCGATCTTCTGCTGCATGTGGCTGATGCGGCGCATCCCGACTTTGATCGTCAGATGGAATCCGTGGAAAATATTCTGGCGGATCTCGATCTTTCCGGTATTCCCCGCCTGCTGATACTCAACAAGTGGGATGCGGCGGATGCCGACACCCGCTCTGCCCTGCTGGCTGCCTACCCGCAGGCTCTGCCCGTTTCCGCTCTGACCGGCGCGGGCCTGCCCCGCTTCTCGCGGGAACTGGAAACCCGTCTTTTCGGCGCAAAAAACTGAAGCGGCGGGAATTTCTCCCGCCGCTTTCCAGAAACTTATTCCACCAGATGTCCTATCCGGTTCCAGCGCGGGCCTTCGCCCTTTTCCCAGGACCAGTAGATGCGCCAGGCCTTGCCGTGTATCTTTTCCCGCTTCACGGTGCCCCAAGCGCGGGAGTCCTCGGAATTATCACGGTTGTCGCCCATGACGAAATATTCGTCCTCCGGCACGGTAACCGGCCCCACATTATCCAGCCGCCCGATGAGATTGGGATGCGTATGCCGGATATAGCTTTCCTGCACGGGTTCGCCGTTGCGGTAAAGCTGCTTGTTTCTGACCTCAATCACATCGCCCGGTATGCCGACAATGCGCTTGATGTAATCCACGCTCTCATCGCCGGGGAACTTGAAGACGATGATATCCCCGCGCTGAGGATCTTCACCCCGGAAAAGGTATTTATCGGTGAAGGGAATCTTCACCCCGTAAATAAACTTGTTCACCAGCAGGTAATCGCCAATCTGAATGGTATTCAGCATGGAACCTGAAGGGATGGTGAAGGCCTGGAACAGAAAGGCCCGGATAGCCAGCGCGAGCAGCAGCGCAACGACGAGAGCCTCGATGAAATCGACTATGGATGACCTGGATTCTTCGGATTTGCTTTTCATGGCATGTTGTGCGGGCCGAAGCGGCCGTCGGTTAAAAAAATGAAGAGGGACAGAGAATATAGCAGCTTGTCCCTCCGCACGCAATGCGGCTTCTATAAGCCCCCCCGGGAGAACGGCATGATATCCTCTTCCTGTCCCGGCGGCTTTTCTTGCGCGGGGCGGGCAAGTGTGGCAGGAAAAGAGGGGACGGGATGCGCGCGGCTGCGTCGTATTCCGACACGCATCTTTCTTCGAGGTGAATTATGTCGCTTCCCCAGGGTTTCCGACTGGCCGCCGCCGCGGCGGATTTTCGCGGCAAGGGCAAAACCCGTGACGATCTGGCGCTCGTCGTCAGCGATCGGCCCGCTGCGGCCGCCGGGGTATTCACCACCAATCTTTTCCGGGCTGCGCCCGTACTGGTGGCACAGGAACATCTCGCCCGCGCACCGGAACAGATACGCGGTATTCTGATCAACTCCGGGCAGGCCAACGCTTGCACCGGGGAAGAGGGCATGGCTCAGTGCCGCGAATCCCTGACCATGGTCGCGGAAGCAACCGGTCTGAATGCGGAAACGCTTCTCCCCGCATCCACAGGCGTCATCGGCGCGCTGATGGATATGGAAAAATGGCGCGCCGCCGTGCCGGATCTCGCAGCCTCTCTGGGGCACACGGATCTGGAACGCTTTGCCCGGGCCATCATGACGACGGACGCCTTCCCCAAACTGGCGGAGGCGGAAGTTGCCCTGGACGGCGGCACGGTACGCCTTGCCGGTGTGGCCAAGGGTGCGGGCATGATCTGCCCCAACATGGCGACGATGATTTCGCTTGTCCTGTGTGATGCCGAAGTGGACGCAGCCGTCTGGCGCGACATGTTCCGCCGCGCCGCCGACGCGACCTTCAACCGCGTCTCCGTGGACGGCGATACCTCCACCAACGACTCTCTGTTCGGGCTGGCCAACGGCGCCTCGGGCATACGGGTAAAAGAAGAGGAGCTTCCCGTACTGGAAGAAGCCCTGACCGATATTCTCGGCGATCTTGCCTATATGCTCGTAAAGGACGGAGAGGGCGCAACCAAGGTACTGCACATCAACGTAACGGGCGCGGCCAGCGACGCCGATGCCGAAAAGGTGGCGCGAACCGTGGGCCATTCCCAGCTGGTGAAAACGGCCATGTTCGGCAAGGATCCCAACTGGGGCCGGATTGTGGCGGCCGCCGGACGTTCCGGCGCCGTATTCAATCCAAACAGTCTGAGCGTGCAGTTGTGCGGCGTCACTCTGTTCCATGACGGCCGTCCTACGACGGAAGACTTCGATACGCTGCTGAGGGAACCTCTGGACGGTACGGACGTGACCCTGGACATCTGCCTCGGAGACGGCCCCGGCACGGCCCGTCTGCTTGCCTCCGATCTTTCTCATGCCTATGTATCGCTGAACGCGGACTATCGTTCCTGAGAAAGGAGGCTTTTCCGTGCCCATGATCATCGGCGTGCTGACGGTGGAATACACCCTGCACGGCAACGATTCCCTCAAGGGAAAAAGGCGCGTCGCCAACAGCCTCAAACAGAAGGTGCGCAACACCTTCAACGTGGCCATAGCCGAGGCGGGCACGGAGGACTCCCTTGTGCGGCTGCGCCTCAAGGTCGTCTCCATCAGCAACAGCGAGCGTCATCTCCAGTCGCGCATGGACAAGTGTCTGGCCATGATGGAAGCGGTCTGCGACGAGGAAATGACCTGGAGCGATCTGGAAATGATGGACGCGGACTGAGTTATGAAACAATGCGGGTTATTCCCGCAAGGAGCCACCCCTATGCCTGATTCAAGCGTCAGCGTTCCGGCGGAAGTACTGAAAGCTCTGCAAACGCATGATCGCATTCTGATTGCGGCCCACGCCAACCCCGACGGAGACGCCGTCGGAGCCAGCGCGGCTCTGGGTTGGGCCCTGCGCATGCTGGGCAGGGAAACGCTGCTGTACAATGAAACCGGCTTTCCCGACTATCTCGGCTGGATGCGCCTGCCCTGCCCTCTCCTGCGGGATCTCTCCGCCCTGCCCGGCAAGCCCGGACTGATCGTCGCGCTGGACAGCGGCGACGCGGGGCGTCTGGGCGAAGAGCTGCAAACGTTGCTGAAGGAAGTCCCCGTAGTGAACATCGATCATCATCAGGGCAACCCCGGCTACGGCAGTGCGGCGAACTGGGTTGATCCCGCCATGTCCGCCACGGGAGAAATGGTCGGCCATCTGGCGGAAGCTCTGGGCCTCTCCCTGGAAGGAGCCCTTGCGGAAGCCGTCTATGTGGCTCTGGCCTCTGATACGGGCTCCTTTTCCTACGGCAATACCAGAGCATCCACGCTGCGCATGGCAGCCCGCCTTCTGGAAGGAGGACTGGATATTGCCTCCGTCCGCGCCAGACTGGACAACAACTGGTCGGAAAGCAAGCTGCGCCTCTGGGGCCGTCTCATGAGCGAGGCCCGCATTCTCGACAACGGCAAACTCGGCGTATCCATAGTCAGCCGCGCCCTGCTCCGCGAATGCGGAGCCAGCAGAGAAGATGCTGAGGGCTTTGTCGAACAGTTGCGGAAAATACGGGGAGTGCGCGTGGCCCTGCTGCTCCGCGAGGAAGAGCGGGAAGGCAGCATCATGACAAAGGTCAGCCTGCGTTCCAGCGGCGCGGACGACGTGCGCAAGGTTGCCGCCCAGTTCGGCGGAGGCGGACATAAAAACGCCGCCGGAGCCACAGTGGATCTGCCGCCGGAAAAAACCCTTACGGTTATTCAGCCCTATATTCGCCATGTCTGGAACTGAACACGTCGATCATATGCGGCATGGCGCGGGACTGTCTCTCATCCCCCACGATCATGGTCAGCCTACGGAAAACGTGCTGGAACACATGCCCGATCCAGAGCAATTCGTGGAGGCTGCCGCAATCTTTCAGCAGATCGGGGACGGCTCGCGGCTGCGCATTCTGTGGCTGCTCTGTCACTGTGAAGAATGTGTCTGCGATATCGCGGCCGCGGTGGGCATGAGCGCGGCTGCGGTCTCCCACCATCTGAAGACACTTAAACTGCACAATCTTCTGCGATCGCGCAGGGTCGGGAAGGAAATCCACTATACGCTTGCGGATAATGAAAAGGCCCGGCTGCTGCACCGCCTGATCGACGATTACTTTCAGCTGGAATGTCCCTCTAAATAAAGGCCTGGAGGAAGAATATCCCGCCTCCTTCGGACTGTCGGATGAAGCTCTCTAAGCATACGGATTGCTTTGATGATCAACCGGTATACGGAGCATAACTGTTCCGCATTGCGTTTGTCTCGTTGAAAGGAAGAGCCGCATTCTGCCCTGAAAAGGAAACTGCCCAGGCCGCGCGCAAAAGACTTTTCCGGAATATCCGGGGATGCAGGCCGATACACGGCGCAGAGAGTGCGTTCCCCGATATTCCCCGCCCGATTCCGCTAGAGCATGTTCGTTTTGAACATGCTCCCGGAGCCAGTCGAAGCGAGACTGAGCCGCGAGACCGGAGTAGGCGTACCATACTTGCAGAGTCGCCATCCGACAGATGGCATGCAGAGCCATACCCGTAACCTGTATGGCGTACAGACATGGCCGGCAGCATAAACTCCGGCGGGGACGTGAACCCTGCAATCCGGAACATAAAATTCCGGCTTGCAATATATTCAGGAGCAAAACGCTCTAAAGACATTCGGTCGCGCATCCGTTGAGTCTGATGCGACAGATTATAACCCATGAGAGTACGGCGGACAGGTTCCTCCCATACGCCTCTTTCCTGAACAGATATCCCGACGCGCATGACAAAGGTTTTTCTGCTTCCTCTGCTGCTGATCAGCCTGCTTCTTCCTGCCTGCGGCCTCATCACGCCTCAGCAGCTGCTGCCGACCGTCCTTTCCATGTACAGCCCCAAAAAAGTTAACAAAGTCGGTATATTTTACAGTGAAGCAGCTCTGATAGAAGGCCGCACGCAAAAAAGCTACGTTGTGGAAAAGCTGGGAATGCCGGACAACTCGCTGACCCGGCGCGAGTATTCGCTCATCCGATACGATTACGACACAAAACCATCCCATATTAAAGCACGACTTCATATTGTGCGCAGAGACGGCACGGACGCCGAACTTGTTGTCGGCAACGGAGAAAGATATTCCTCGGTCACCGTGTACTTTGACACAAGAAACATCATAAAGACCATAAGCATCGAATGACGGTTTACGCCTGTTTTCCGCTCCGACACGCGCAGAATCTGTCTTCCGGGCTTGCATTCCTCCCGGTATGGAAGAAAAAAGGCGCATAGCCTCCGATACAATCTCTGCCGGTTTTCTCCGCTTCTGGAAACGGTGCGTGCCCTCATTTCTGAACTGCCTGAGGACGCTTTCTTTCCGACGGATTGTTTTTCGGAGTGTCCGTATCCGAACCGCCGTTCAGATGAACATCGTATCTGTCGTTTCTGGATATGGAAACAGCCGACGGAAGCAGTCCATGAACCGGAGAACAGCTCCGGCTTCAGCTCTGCTGAAAAATTCCTTCCGGGAAAACCGGCTTCTTGCGAAGTCTGAATATTCCCCGCATCTGCTCCGTCTCTTTTTCCTCCGGCTTGACTTTTCAAAAGAGTGCCCCGACGATATGTCCGCATCCCGGGAGGAAGCGCATGGATATGGAAGAACGCCTGGCACGTCTTGAAGAACAGATATATTTTCAGGAGCATACCATCCAGGAACTGAACGACGTGTTGTTCGCCCAGCAGCGACAGCTGGACGCCATGCAGAAAACTCTGACGGAAATGGCGGAACGGGAACGCAAACTTCTGGAACTTGTGGCGGAAAAACCGGAAAACTCGCTGCCGCCGCATTATATGCCGGAACGCTATTAATAATCCCGCTTCACTCTTCCGACAAAGCAACTGATACGGAAAAAGAACCGTACCTCCGTCCCGGAATCGAGAGGATATGAAGAGTCCCGTTCTTGTAATGCCTCCCATTTCCGCACCCTAACGGCAGTATTGCATTCCAGCCGCATCTTTTATGAGAAGCGGACAGGATAAAACTCCGACAAATACCGGCTCCGGGCGTTCCCAATACGACGCCTCCTCCCTCCGCTCTTTCCCCTCAGAGACCTACGGAGAAAGAGGGGAATATCAGCGTGCTTCCTCTCCCGTTCCGTTTTCTTTCTTCCCTGCGGGCAGGCTGCTGACCAGCACGCCGCCCACGACCAGCGCGCCGCCGAACAGAGCCATCCAGGGCAGACGCTCCCCGGCGAGACGGCCGAAAAAGCCGCCCCAGACGGGTTCGCAGGCATAAATCAGGGTGGCCCGGGTGGGACTGACCTTCCGCTGCGCCCAGTTGATCACCCCCTGAATCAGCGCGCTGGCCACGCCAAGCCCGCAGGCCGCTCCCACGGCCGGCAGAGAAAAGGCAGGTATTCCTTCTCCGGCGATCGGCATGGAGGCAAAGCCCAGTGCAGAAGCCACCGTCACCTGCACCAGCGTGATGCGCCGCGCGTTCACCTGCGGCGCAGCCAGCCCCACAAGGATAATCTCCGCAGCAATGGCCAGCGCACCCAGCGCCGTCAGCAGCTCACCCCGGCCGAAACCGGCGGAAACACCGTCCGGCCCGGCCAGCAGCGCCAGCCCCGGAAAGGCGAGAGCCATGCCGATCCAGGCCATGCGCCCCGGAGGGCGACGCATCACGACCCATTGCAGCAGAGGAACCAGCGGCACATAAAAAGCCGTGATGAAGGCCGACTTGCTGGCGCTGATGGTCTGAAGGCCGCAAGTCTGAAGGGTATAGCCCGCAAAGATGGCTACCCCTATGGCCGATCCAGCCAGCATTTCCTTAAGAGTAAGACCGCGCAGCACGGGCAGAGAAATCAGCAGCGCGACAAGGCTCGCGCTGGCAAAACGCAGACCGACAAAGAATAAAGGCCCCATATCCGCAAGGGCATGACGGATGATCAGAAAGGTCGCTCCCCAGATCATGGTAATGACCAGAAGGGAAAGCTCCTCTGCGCTGAAACGGGGGGAGCCCGGAGTCATACTGACGTTTCGCATTGCGTTCATCCCTTCGTTGCGCCCCTTACAGGAAAAAGCGATAGATCAGGGTAAGCGTCAGCAGGGAAAGCGTTACATAGAGCAGACCGCGCACTGCACGCGCCCCCACGCGAATGGCAAGCCGCACGCCGATCTGATTGCCCACGATATTGGCCAGCGCACAGGGAATAGCCAGCGCATACAGAACGACTCCGCCCGAGGCGAAGGTCAGCAACGCGCCCATATTCGAGGCCAGATTGAACACTTTTGCCGTGGCGGAAGCATGCACCAGTCCCATGCGCAGCAGCACATGCTGTGCGATGATGAAGAAGCTTCCCGTACCCGGGCCGAAAAATCCGTCGTACGCGCCGATAAGGCAGCCCATAAGAGCGACCCGGAGCCGGAGTCCGCGCTCGGGCAACGCTCCTTCCCGGACATGGGATCGCCCGGAAAGCAGCGAAAGCAGCAGCCCGGCAGGGAGCAGAAAGACAAGAATTCTGCCCAGCAGCTCACTTTCTATCTGCATGGCCAGCCAGGAACCGCCCACTGCGCCGAGAAAGGAACAGACAAAGCCCAGCGGGGCAATGCGCGTGACCACCAGATGATGACGGGCAAAAGTCCACAGCGCGCTCAGGGAACCGAGTGTGGAAGCGAATTTACCCGACCCGAGGGCCATGTGCGGAGGTACTCCGGCCAGCAGCAGCGCCGGCACACTGATCAGACCGCCTCCCCCGGCTACGGAATCCACAAAACCGGCAAGCATGAAAGCAAGAGGGCAGAAAAGCAGAATGGAAAGAGAAAGCTCCATGACGGATCCAGAAAAAGGAAATTTTGACGGAAAGTTCCTGCAATGCTCCCTTTCAGCCTCCGCGTCAAGCAACATCTCTTGCCTCCCTGCGGACTTCGTGCCATGCTGAAATCATCTGACAAACATCAAATGCCGCCCCCCTATCCCGGAGCGCGGCGGAATGTCTTCTGCCGAGAGGGGAAAAGGAAACACCCCATGATCGATGACGCCCGCAAACAGTTCCTGCTGCACCGGGCCTCTGCCCTGTGCGAAGAACACGGAGCAAGGCTGCTGTATCTGACGCTCTCCGGTTCTCTGCTGCACGGTACGGCGCGCCCCGGCCTTTCGGATATCGATGCACGCGGACTCTTCCTGCCTTCGCTGAAATCCCTCGCCCTGGGGGAAGCTCCTTCCCATCTGAATTTTTCCACCGCCCTCCCCGGAGAACGCAATACGGCACAGGATATGGACATATGCCTGTGGCCCGTCGCCCGCTGGCTGCTGGAGCTGCTTCCCGCCGGGGACAGCGACGCGCTGGAGCTGCTTTTTTCTCCCTCACATGCAGCCTGCACGCTGTACCGGGATGCCGCGCTGGATCCGGTCTTCTCCGAGCCGCTGCGTCTGGCGGATGTGGCCCGCGTCCGCTCGCGCATGGAACGCGCTCTCATGAAGATGGAAAAATCCCTGTCCAGAGAAAGCTCTCTGGATACCCTGAAGAACGTGCGCCTCCGGCTGGATACTCACGCCTCCGATACCCGCCTCCGCCTGCGGGAGGTGCTGGACAGCCTGATCGAAGACTGTGCCGACGACAGCCTCTGTCTGCCCGTCGAGCATGAGGGAGAAAGAGGCCTGCGCCTCTGCGGCAGGCTGTACGCCGGAAATGTATCTCTGGCGGAATTCGGGCAGAGACTGAATGCGGAGCTGCGCCGTTTCGGAACGGGAAAAGCGAAGCCCAAGGCCTTTGCCCATGTTCTGCGCGGAATCATGCAGCTGGAAGAGCTGCAACACGAGGGAAGGATACGTTATCCTCTGGCAGGAAGAGAGGAACTTTCCGCAATCAGACAGGAAAGCACAGACAGAGCTGCCCTCTTCCGCCTGCTTTCCCGTCTGCGAACCCGTCTGACAGCGCTGGACAACAGGGTCGGGGAACAGGTCGATCGCGGCTACGATCCCGCCTTTGCGAAAGACTGTGCACTGGCCTGCTACGCCGCGCCTCCCCCGCTTCCCTCCCGGCAGAGCAGGCTGGACGAGATCTCCCCGGCCATTGTGCAGCTTGTTGCGGAAAAGGTGGACATGCTGGAGCGGACGCAGAACATCCGTGTCCTGTATGCCTGCGAATCCGGCAGTCGGGGATGGGGCTTTGCCTCGGCGGATTCCGATTTCGACGTGCGCTTCATTTATGTTCACGCTCCGGACTGGTATCTCGGTCTGGCCCCGGAAGAGCGGCGGGACGTGCTGGAAACAGGGACGGAACACAGAGCGGAAGGCGTTCTGGATCTCAGCGGCTGGGAACTGCGCAAGGCTCTCAAGCTGTTCAGGATATCCAATCCGCCTCTTCTGGAGTGGCTTTCCTCCCCTCAGGTGTACTGCGAACGGGGAAGTCTTGCGGAACGACTGCGCAAGGCGGCCCCGCACTCCGTATCTCTTCTGCGGATCTGGCATCATTACCGGAGCATGGCAAAAAAGAATATGGCGCATTATCAGAAGCACGGGCCGACCATCAAGGGCTGGTTCTATGTGCTGCGCCCCCTGCTGGCCGCACGCTGGGTCGAAGAAAGGCGCGCCATCCCTCCCATGCGTTTCGATCTGCTGTTGGAAGGAAGCCGCTGCGATCCTGAGTTCCGGGCGGAAGTGACGGAACTGGTAGCACGGAAGAAGGAAGGGAACGAGAAGGAAGCGTTTACGCCCCCTCCCCGAATCGCAGCCTTTGCGGAAGCGGAAACGGCGCGACAGGATCGTCCGGATCTGCCTGCCGCAGCTTCAGAACCGGAAAATCTGAACGCACTGTTCCGGGACATACTGCGCGAGACATGGGGGGATGCTGTATGAAAGCCGTAATTTTCTGCGGCATACAGGCTGCGGGGAAAAGCAGCTTTTACCGGGAGCGCTTTTTCCGGACGCATGTACGCATCTCCCTCGATCTGCTGCGTACCAGACACCGGGAACGGCTCTTTCTGAATACCTGTCTGGAATCCGGGCAGCGTTTCGTGGTGGACAACACCAATCCCACGCGGGCCGAGCGGGCCGTGTATATCGCTGGGGCAAAGGCAAAGGGCTTTTCCGTCATCGGATACCATTTCATCAGCCCTCTGGAAGAAGCCCTGCGGCGCAACGCGGCACGGGAGGGAGTGGAACGCGTACCGGACGTGGCCCTGAGGGCAACTCTGGCAAAGTTTGAGCAGCCTCTTTTCGGGGAAGGTTTTGACAGTCTGTATGAAGTGAGGCTGGGCGCAGAAGGCTTTCATGTACGCGAACGCCATCATATGGAGGAAGAGCATGAATTTTGATGACTTTGATGAGACGATGCGTATTTTTGAAACTGTCCACGATGTATGTGTCCTGCCGGGGATCCACATGGTCGCACGTATCGACGGGCGGAATTTTTCCCGCCTTACCAAGGAAACCTGCGCCTTCAAGGCTCCCTTTGACGAACGCTTCCGCGACTGCATGGCGGAAACGGTGCGTCACCTTATGTCCTGCGGTTTCAGCGTCATTTACGGCTACACGGAAAGCGACGAGATATCGTTGCTTTTTGATCTGGACGAACAGGCTTTCGGCCGCAAGCACCGCAAGTATAATTCCATTCTTGCGGCCGAGGCGGCAGCAAAATGCAGCCTGCTGCTGGGCGTACACGCCGCCTTTGACTGCCGCATCTGCGAACTGCCCACCCGGCGGCAGGTGCTGGACTATTTCCGCTGGCGTGCCGGGGACGCCCTGCGCAACGCTCTGAACGCCCATTGCTACTGGAAACTCCGCGAAGACGGCCTTTCCCCGCGCGCGGCGGCGGACAGACTGGCCCATATGGATACGGCAGGCAAGAACGAACTGCTGTTTCAGCACGGCGTCAACTTCAACGATCTGCCCGCCTGGCAGAAGCGCGGCATGGGCTTCTACCGAATCAAGGAAGAAAAGGAAGGCTACAATCCCCTTAGCGGAGAATCCGTCATAACGCTGCGCAGCCGCATCCATACGGAAATGGAGCTGCCGATAAATGACGCATATGAAGAGCTGCTGATCCGCCTGATGGATAATGCGGAAGCAAAGTAGTCAGGAACGCTTCTCCCGCAGGCTTTCCCAGTCCAGCCCGAATTTCGCCAGATATTTACGCAGGCGGTCGGCATCGTTGGCGTGCTGCTTCCTCTCCCGCGATCTGGCAAAAAGCAGACGGCCCGCCTCGGAAAGGCTGCGGGTGCGGCGGCACACCCGCACGACACAGGCCAGTTGTGCGGCGTCGAACAAATCCAGCTCCGCCGCAGCTTCTCCCAGCACGGACTTCAACAGCATTCCGTCCTGATCGCTGCCGTTCTCCAGCCGCCGCCAGCTTTCCGTCATGCGCTCCCATTCTTCGCGCACAATATCCGTGCCGATGCGGCCGCCTCCGGCCAGTACGCTCATACGCGTCACCATGGCGGAAAGATCCCGGAAGTTGCCGCGCCAGGAAGCCTCTGAACTCATGGACAGAGACAGAAACAATTCCCGCGCTTCCCTGTTGAAGCGTACCTGCCGCCCCGTCTTTTCCGCCACGCGTTCCAGCTCGTACTCCAGATTCGGCTCAATGTCTTCCGGCCTTTCGGCCAGACCGGGCAGGCGGAAGGTCCAGAGATTGATGCGCGCCAGCAGATCCTCACGAAAGGCCCCCCGCGCCGCAAGTTCCTCCAGAGGCCGATTGGTGCCGCATATCAGCTGAAAATCGCTGTGCATCTCCGTATCCGATCCCAGCGGGTAGAAGCGTTTTTCTTCCACGGCCCGGAGCAGCATGGCCTGTTCGTCCGGTCCCAGTTCCCCCACCTCGTCCAGAAACAGCACGCCACCGTCGGCCTGACGCAAAAGCCCCGTACGATCCGTCACTGCGCCTGTAAAGGCTCCTCGACGGTGTCCGAACAGGGCGGATATGGCGGCATCTCCGCGCAGCGTGGCGCAGTTCACTTCCACAAAATCCCCGCTCACCAGCCTCCGGCGACGGCGCAGTTCATATACCAGACGGGCCAGACGGGACTTGCCCGCGCCTGTCGGCCCCATGAGCAGAATGGGTTCCGCAGATTCCGTTCCCACTTTTTCCATACGTTCGATCATGGCGTTGAAGGCCGCGTTGCGCGTGGCAATGCCGCATTTGAGGAAGTTTGCATCCCCCTCCGCCTGACGGCGGAAACGCTCGGCAAGGCGATCATAGCGGGAAAGATCCAGATCGATGATGCCGTAGGTTCCCGCCGGATTCCACGCCCTGCGCCCCGAGGGATTCGTCTGGAGTATGCGCGCCGGGATATGCCGCGATTCGATGAGCAGAAAAAGACAGATCTGCATGACGTGAGTACCGGTGGTGATATGCACCAGATAGTCCTCATGCTCCGGATCAAAGGGATAGGCGCGGGCAAAGTCGTAAAAAGCAGCATACACCTCTTCAAAATCCCAGGGGTTGCTTACTTCAAACACATGCCGCACGACCTTTGTTTCCGGCGACACGACGCCCAGATCCCCGATCACGGTGTCGGCAATCCGGCCATGTTCCCTGCTGTACAAAAGCTCAAGACGATCGACGCGCAGATCTTCCTGCTGGCACAAGGCCACGGTAGGACGCCAATACGTCCAGCGCTGAGCCGAGAATCCGCGATCCAGCGTTGAGCCCAGCATACCGATGACTACGGTATCATGTCCCATTTCTTATCCTTTTATATAAAATACTGGAAAATATTCTAACAATATTGCCGGACGCAGAGCAAGCCTCACTCAAAATATATGTTATTACCATAAGTTATATATTCATATTGAAGTGGCATACTTCATGCTATACCGGTAATGGCGTCTGCGGAGCATACCTGTCAATCTCCCCGCCGGCGTCGGCGTGCCCCGTGGGCAACTTGTTCGCAGGCTCACGGGGCGGGGGCGGGAATGTTCCCCAAATGAAACCGGAAGGTTCGATATCATGGATGAAATTCTGATAGACGGCAGCATGGGGGAAGGCGGCGGGCAGATTCTTCGCGCCTCGCTGGCCCTGTCCATGGCGCTGGGCCGCCCCTTCCGCATCGAAAATATCCGGGCGCATCGTCCCTCTCCGGGCCTGAAGCGTCAGCATCTGACCTGTGTCCGGGCGGCGCGGGAGCTGTGCGGAGCCGAGGTTTCGGGCGATGAAATGGGTTCGCGGGAACTTTCCTTTGTTCCGGGGCCGCTGCGTCCCGGCGAATATCATTTTGCCATCGGCAGCGGCGGCAGTATCACGCTGGTGCTTCAAGCCCTGCTTCCTCCCCTGCTGACGGCGGCAGCACCTTCCCGCATTACGGTGACGGGCGGCACGCATGTGCCCCATTCCCCTCCCTTTGAATTCATGGCTCTGACGCTTCTGCCGCGGCTGGAAGCTCTCGGCCCGCATATCAAAGCGAAGATGGAGCGCTCCGGTTACATGCAGATCGGCGGCGGCAGTGTGACCGTAGACATTGACCCCGTGCCGAAGCTCGACGTTCCTGAAGGATTTGCCGAATCCGACGCTTCCCCCCCATTTCTCGGAACAGAAGCGCTGATTTACGCCCACAACCTGCCGGATGATGTTGCCGCCCGGGAACAGGAAACACTGATGCAGCCCGGATTTGCCGCCCTCGGCCTCACGAAGGGCAATATCCGTATTCTGAACCAGAGAAACAATCCTGCGCCGGAAGGCCAGGGCAACGCCGTACTGCTGATTCTGCGACACGGGCAGTTTTATACCGTATTCGGTGAAACGGGCTGGCGCGGACGCACTGCGGAAACCGTGGCAGGACATGCCGCAAACCGCGCTCTTCTCTTTCTGAAGCGAAATGTCTGCATGGAACGTCACCTCGCGGATCAGCTCATTGTCCCTCTGGCTCTGGCAGGCGGCGGGAGCCTGATCACGGAAACCCCGACGCCGCACTGCCGTACCTGTCTGGAAGTCGCTGCCCGATTCACCGGTCTGCGCGCCGGGATTACTCCCATTGAAGGAAAGCGGTCAAGAATCGGCCTGAACTGACGATATTCTCCAGATTCATCATTAATATACGATTCGCGTACCATCTCCATACGCACAACAAGGAACATTCCTCATGATGACCTCAAAGGAACTGAACAATCTCGGTCTGCCCCATGATCCGCAGCTCATGCGCCTCGGCATGAAAGTGACCAACAGTGTGCTGGCCCATGTCCCGGACTGGACATACGCAGGAAAATCCGGTCATGAGGCCATGCGTGAAGCCATACGGGATCTGTGCGTCAGTCCGGAACACATGGCGGATCATGAAACACTCGGGCCTCTGGCAAAACTGTTCATGGAACTGTATCCGAAAGGACCGGATATGACCCCGCGCGAAAGCCCCGCCCCCTGGAAGCAATGGGGCTGCATGGAGGTGGAAGAGGAGGCCGTGCGCCAGATGGAAAAGGCCTGTCTTCTGCCCGTAACGGTACGCGGCGCGCTCATGCCCGACGCGCATACCGGATACGGTCTGCCCATAGGCGGCGTTCTTGCGGTGCGCAATGCGGTCATTCCTTATGCTGTCGGCGTGGACATTGCCTGTCGTATGCGTCTGACCGTACTGGACATGCCTGTTGAACGCCTGTCCACACACAGAGAAGATTTCATCGCCGCCATTAAACAGGAAACTCGCTTCGGCGTGGGCGCAGCCTTTGAAAAAGAGTATCGTCGCGATCATCCCGTCATGGAAGAAGACTGGGCCGTCAGCCCAGTAACCCGCGTCAACCGGGATAAAGCCTGGAAACAGCTGGGCAGCAGCGGGGGCGGCAATCATTTTGTGGAATTCGGGGAACTGCATCTGGACGAGGCGGCCCGTATCGGCGAACGGGAACTGACTCCCGGCACATATCTTGCTCTGCTCAGTCATTCGGGAAGCCGGGGAACGGGGGAAGCGGTAGCCATGCATTACAGTCAGAGAGCCATGTCCCTGCACCCCGATCTGCCGGAGGAGCTGCGGCGTCTTGCCTGGCTCAGTCTGGATCGGGAAGAGGGACAGGAATACTGGGCGGCCATGCAGCTTATGGGACGCTATGCCTCAGCCAACCATGAACTGATCCACAGGCATATCTTGAAGGCTCTGGGATGCTGCGCCCTGACCCATGTGGAGAATCACCACAATTTCGCCTGGCTGGAAGAACACGACGGCGAACAGGTCGTGGTTCACCGCAAGGGAGCAACTCCGGCGGATAAGGGACGGCTCGGCGTCGTGCCGGGCTCCATGTGTTCCCCTGCATTCGTAGTACGCGGCAAGGGTCGGGAAGATGCGCTCTGTTCCTGCTCGCACGGAGCGGGCAGGCTCATGAGCCGTGCCGCAGCCTTCCGGCAGTTCACGCAGGAGGATCTGGCCGCCGTGCTGCGGGAAAACGGCGTGGAGCTGCTTTCCGCAGGTCTGGACGAATCGCCCATGGCCTACAAGGATATCCGTGCGGTCATGAAGGCCCAGCAGGATCTTGTGGATATTCTGGCCGTCTTTCATCCCCGTCTGGTCAAAATGGCAAAAAGCGAAGCCCGTCGCAAAGGTCGCTGATCTCGCAAGACGAAAGAACCGGGGCGATATGGAAAATTCCTTCCTGTCGCCCTGCAAAAAGTAATCATTAAAAACGCGCTCAGAGGCCGTCCCGGCTGCTTCTCCAGCGGGCAAAACGCAGGACTGTGCTTTCCGGGGCCGACTGCAGAAACGCGGCAGACACGGAAAAGGGAGACGCCCGACGCCGTTGCGCCGTCCGGGAGCGTCTCCCTTTTTCTTTTCTGCTGACCCCGTTATATACGTGCCACGCCGCTCCTGCGGGCAGCCTCGGCAACGGCCGCAGCAACGGCATCCTTCACCCGGAGATCAAAGGCGGCAGGAAGGATATATTCGGCATTCAGCTCATTGTCTCCCACCAGATCAGCCAGAGCGCGCGCCGCAGCAATCTTCATCTCGTCGTTGATATCACAGGCTCGCACATCCAATGCCCCGCGGAAAATTCCGGGGAAGGCCAGCACGTTGTTGACCTGATTGGGGAAGTCGCTCCGCCCCGTGGATACCACTGCCGCGCCGCCGGCCTTGGCTTCATCCGGATATATTTCAGGAACGGGGTTGGCGCAGGCAAAAATAATGGCATCCTTGTTCATGCCGGCAACCATTTCCTTTGTCACGGTACCGGGCCCGGACACGCCGATGAACACGTCCGCACCCCGGATTACCTGTTCCAGGCTTCCCTTTTCCCTGCTCAGGTTGGTGACTTCGGCAATCTCGCGCTTGATGGGATTGAGATCATCCCTTCCGGCATAAATCGCACCCTTGCGGTCGGTCATGATGACATTTTTGAGACCCATGCTCATGAGCAGGCGGATAATGGCAATCCCTGCCGCACCTGCGCCGGAAGTAACAATCCGGACATCCTCGATGCGCTTGCCCACCAGCTTGAGCGCGTTCAGCACACCGGCCAGCGTTATGACGGCCGTGCCGTGCTGGTCGTCATGGAAAATCGGAATATCGCAACGCTCCTTCAGGCGACGTTCAATTTCAAAGCAGCGCGGCGCGGAAATATCTTCCAGATTCACCCCGCCGAAGGAACCTGCAAGCAGGGCCACAGTATTGACGATATCGTCCACTTCCTTGCTGCGCACGCAAAGGGGAATGGCATCCACCCCCCCCCGAAGGCCTTGAACAGCACACACTTGCCTTCCATGACGGGCATTCCCGCTTCCGGCCCGATATCGCCCAGACCCAGCACTGCACTGCCGTCGGTCACAACCGCCACGGTATTCCAGCGGCGCGTCAGCTCATAGCTCTTATTCACATCCTTCTGAATTTCCAGACAGGGCTGAGCCACCCCGGGGGTATAGGCCAGAGACAGGGCCTCCGCACTGTCCACCTGTGCCCGGGGAGTGATTTCGATTTTTCCCTTGAGCGCATAATGCAGTTTTAATGATTCTGCCGCGTAGTCCATGGAATTCCTCCGTATGTTCACATGATGGAGCAACGTGCGGAGGAAATGCCCTCCGCCATGCGCCATCCTCTTCATTCAGAATGGAATCTCTCCGCATATCCTTCAGCCGTGCCACGGCTGTCGGGCGGAGGAGTGAGAGGAGTGAAACGCGGCGGAATCCGGGATTGCCGTATTCCGCCGCATACTTTCAAAAGATTTCTGTCTTATTCCGCCTTTCCTGCCCACCGGGCCCGGATGCATTCCCACAGAGCGGAACGCTTCGCTTCCGGCGCTCCGGAGTCCGGCGCGTTGGCGACCTCATCCTCATAAAGGTAATTTCTGTTGATATCACGAGGACGCTTGGCCATGTACATGATGAAGCCGAATACCATGGCCAGCCCGACGAACACGATGGGGAAGCCGGCAAAGGTCTTGACCATCTTGATACCGTCTATGCCGCCGGAAAGAGTGAAGAGCAGCGAAGCGGCAAGAATGAGTATGCCCCAGCACAGCTTGAGGCCGAAATGCGCTTCTTCCGATTCGGAGCTGTTGCGCATGGTCATGCTGGAAATGGTGGAAATCATGGAGTTGGCAAGCGTAATGAAGGAAATGGCGATGATCAGCAGCATGAAGGGCTTGACCAGAGAGGCCAGCGGCACGCCGTTGAAGGCTTCCAGCGGCATGGCTTCGGCGCCGAGGGTCTTGTAGATATCGTAGTAGTTGACGCCTTCATAGAACTGGGCGTGCAGCACCGTCCCGCCGAATATGGAGAACCACACCAGGCCGAATATGGAGGGCATGAGCCAGTTGACCACCACGAACTGACGCAGGGTGCGGCCGTAGCCGAGGCGCACAAAGAACAAGCCCATGACCGGCCCGTAGGACAGCCAGTTCACCCACCAGTACATATCCCACCACTGCGGCCACAGTTCCCCGTTCGGGAACGGCGCGGTATAGGTCATGGATTCAATAAAGTTACCGAGGTAGGAACCGGTGGACTGGGTGAACAGGTTGAAGATATAGGCCGCCGGCCCGCACAGCAGCAGATAGGCCAGAAGGAACAGGAAGAACCATGCGTTTTTGTCCCCAAGCCAGAGTATGCCGCGCTGGAGTCCGCTGATGCTGGTTGCGGTATAGGCTATGCAGATGGCCACGCCGATGGCGATATAGAGCATGGTGTTCGGGGTTATGCCGAAAACCAGTTCCACACCCTTGCCGAGCTGGAGTATGCCGTACCCGAGAGAACCGGCCACACCGCCCACCAGCGCAAACACCGTCAGAACGTCGATGACCGTGGCCAGCCTGGTATTGACGGCTCTGTCGCCCAGCAAGGGAACAAGCCCGGAACTCACATTGAAGGGCTTGCGCATGTTATGGCACACATAGGCCAGAATCAGACCGAAGGTCACATAAATGGCATAGGGAGTCAGCGTCCAGTGCAGAAAGGTGGTGCGCATTCCCCAGAGTACGGCCGCATTGCTTCCCGATTCCAGACCGAGGCTCGGCGCAGGTTCCATGGCGAAGAGCAGAGGCTCCACCGCTCCCCAGAAGACTACGCCCGTCCCGATTCCCGCACACAGGGATACCACGAACCACTGCCAGTATGACATTTTCGGCTTTGCGTTCGGCCCGCCCAGACGGATATTTCCTATGGGATGGAAAATAACCGTGAGAACAAAGAATACAAAGATCAGCATGGTGATGCTCACCAGCCAGCCGAGATCCCACATGAGCGTTTCAAATACGGCAGTAAGCGTCGGAACGAAACTGTCCTTGAACACCAGACCCAGAACGATCACAACCAGAAAGATAAGAGCCGGCACAAGCAGCACGGAATGACGCAATTTCATTTCAGCTTTCATCTAGCTTGCTCCCAATATATTTTCCTGTAAAAACCCAAAAACGTTTATCCCCTGGGCCCGGAGGAATACCTGTTCCTTGCCTCGGCAATGGCCTGAGCCATCTGTTCTCCGTCCGTCATCCGGGCAGGATCGAGCAGTTCGGCGGCCGCCTCTTCGCCCAGCAGTCCCAGATCAACTGCAACTTCCCGGATGCTCCTGCCGGAAGAAAGAGCCTCTCTTGCCACACGGGAACCGGCTTCGTAGCCGAAAACCGCCGCGATCATCGCGGCAAGCGCGGTGGATTTTTCCGCCTCCTCCCGGCAATGCCCGACATCAGCCTTCACTCCGGCCACGCAACGCCGGGCGAAAAGAACAATCGAGCGGGACAGAAGACGGCAGGAATCCAGCGTGCATCTGGTCACCACGGCTTCCCACACATTGAGTTCAAGTTCCCCGCGTTCCACGGCCATGGTCACGGCCGCATCGTTTCCGCAGACAAGAAAATGAACCTGCATGACAAGCTCGGGCAGAATGGGGTTGATCTTGCCGGGCATGATGGAAGATCCCGGAAGAACCGCGGGCAGTATCAGCTCGCCCATGCCTCCCTTCGGCCCGGAAGAAAGCAGACGGAGATCGGAACCCATTTTCGAGAGTCCGGCACTCAACGCCTTGAGTGCCGAAGAAATGTGAATGTGAATATCCCCGAACTGCATGGCATCGAAACAGTTCTCCGCAGCTCGTACTTCCAGGCCGGAAAGTTCCTTCAATCTGGCAAAAACAGCTTTTTTGAAGCCCGGCAAACTGCCCGCGCCTGTTCCGACGGCCGTGCCCCCCAGCGGCAGTTCAAGGCAATCCGCAGCCAGACGCTTCAGATTGTCCTTCTGACGCCGCAGAAAGCTGACCCATGCGGAAAAGTTCTGTCCCAGGGTCACGGGAAGAGCATCCTGGAGACAGGTTCTGCCCAGCTTGACCGTATCTCTGAACTCCTCTTCCTTGCCCGCCGACACCTCCGCCAGCTCTTCCACCGCGTCGCAGACCTCTTCAAGAAGTTCATGCGCGGCAAGCAGCATCGCCGAAGGAAGCACGTCGTTGGTGGACTGCCCCATGTTCACATGCGTGTTGGGATGGACATCGAGCCCTGACAGTATGGCCGAGGCCCTGTGGGCCAGAACCTCGTTGACGTTCATGTGAACGCTTACGCCGCCTCCGCCGGTGATCAGATCCACAGGGAACTGATCGTTCCAGCGTCCGGCAATGACTTCGTCCGCCGCCTTGCAAATAGCCCCGGCAACGGTCCGATCCAGTCCTCCCACTTCCAGATTGGCGAGCGCGGCGGCCTTCTTGATCATCGCTATCGCCCGGATCAGCACCATGCCGTCCTGCCCGAAACTGTGCCCCGTCACTCCGGAAGCCCCAACTCCGCGCAGCGTCTGAATCCCGAACAGGGAAGCGTCATCAAGTTCCATCTCACCCAGAAAATCATGTTCGATTCGCATGGGGCCCCTCCGGACTGGGAATTTTATGCTTTCAATTTTTGCAGAATCAGCGTATTCTATGGGTTTGTTCAGCTAATTCTGAGGTCACAGAAAGGAGGATTGCCGTGACCGATGCCACAGAGGCGCATAGCCCGGCACCTGAAGGAAAACGGGAATCGGGCGGAGCGCAGGCAGTAGATCGCGCATTACTCCTGTTGCGGCTGGTCGGAGAAGAAAAGGGGCCGGTGTCGCTTCAGACGCTGTGCGCCCGATCCGGGCTGAACCGAACAACAGTCTGGCGTCTGCTCACCTGTCTGGAAAAGAATCACTTTCTGGCCCGGAATCCTTTCACCAAGGAATACGATCTCGGCTATGCCGTGTCGCATCTCTGCGCGCTCCCTCAAAGAAGAAACGCCCCTCTGATCAGGCTCGTACTGCCGGAAATGGAACAGCTCATGGAGCAGTTTCAGGAATCGGTGCTGCTCAGTGTGCCCTGTCCCGGAGGAACCATCACCATCTGCCAGATCGATCCGCAGCGCAGTGTCCGCCTGAAGGATTACGTCAACCAGGTAACGCCGCTGTGGGGAACTTCCACCGGAAAGGTGCTGCTGGCGCACTTCCCCCCGAAACAGCTTGAATCCTTCCTCTGTCAGCCGCTTTCTGCCTTCACTCCGGATACGATTACAGACCCTGAACTTCTGCGCCGGGAAATTATCCAGGCCAGCAGCGCAGGTTATGCCACTGTAGACGGGGAGTGGAGCGGAGAAGAAAGCGGGATTTCCGCACCCATTCTTTCCTGCGGCGAACCTGTTGCCGTGCTGGGAATCGGCGGCCCCCGCACCCGGCTGACGCCTCAGGTCATGAAACAGATTGCTCCTGCCCTGTGCGCCGCCTGCCGCAAGGTGGAAAAGCTGATCGCCTGAATCCCAGGGAGGATCGCATCCTTTTCGGGAGGAATGCGATCCTCCGGGCATTTTCCGCAGGTCGGAACATGCCCTTATTCTTTATTAGAATTCCACGACGTAGCGTCCCATGTTCTTGCCCTTGGGATCGCGGAAGATATCAAAGACGCGGTTGATGTCTTCAAGTTTGATGCGTTCGATGATCAGGCTGTCCAGATCATACTTTCCTTCAAGATAAAGCTTGGCAATACGCGGAAAATCATTGAAGGGATTGACGTCGCCGTAGAAGCTGCCCTTAAGAACCTTCGCCACGCGGTGGAAGCTGCCGGAGGGAAGAACAAGCTGACCGTCGGCAGGATAGGCGCCGATGACGACGGTGGTGGAACCCTTGCGGCCGCACTGCCAGGCAATGGAACCGACCTTGGTGTTTCCGGTGCAGTCGATCACATATTCGGCGCCGAGGCCGTCCGTCAGTTCCTTTACGGCAGCGGGAACATCGGCAACCTTGCCGGTGTTGATGGTATGCGTCGCACCGAAACGGGAAGCCTGTGCCAGGTTGTCATCCTTGATATCGCAGGCAATGATGGTGCTGGCGCCGGCGATGCGGGCACCCTGAATAGCATTGGCGCCCACGCCGCCGATACCGAAAATGGCAACGGAGGAACCGGGGGTGACCTGAGCCGCACGAACAGCCGCGCCGTATCCGGTGGCCACGCCGCATCCGATCATGCAGGCCTGCGCCATGGGCATTTCATCGGGAATCTTGATGCAGCTCATTTCCGGAACAACCGTATATTCGGCAAAGGTGGACAGCAGGGAGGAATGATAGCAGGGGCCTCCGTCCAGCGTCATACGGGTGGTGCCGTCCATCAGGGTGCCGCCGAACATGGGGCCGAAAGCCGATTCGCACAGGCTGAACTTGCCCGCGCGGCAATAGGCGCAGGTTCCGCAATAGGGCACCCAGCTCAGGGTCACATAGTCGCCGGGCTTGCAGGTGGTGACATAGGGGCCGACGGAAACGACCTGTCCTGCTCCTTCATGTCCCAGAACCTGAGGAATGGGAGTGGTGGGATCTTCCAGCGTGTTCAAGTCGCTGTGACAGACGGCCGTGGCAAGGATTTTGACCAGCACTTCATGGGCTTTCGGTTCAGCCAGTTCCACTTCACGAATTTCAACCGGTTTTCCGACCTGAGTCATGACGGCAGCTTTCATCTTCATGGGAAACCTCCATATAATAAGGATGCAGGTTGATAGTTGCAGGGCCGAACGGGGAGACCCGCTCCGGCCCGCTATGACCGGAACGCGACATGCTGCTGTGTGTCGCGCGCCCCTCTGCGGTGCGCGCGGCGCCTCAGGCTATCAATATGCGTACCAGATAGACTTACGCTTGGTGTACAAATCCAGAGACAGGTTGCCGCATTCCATACCCCAGCCGCTCTGCTTGTAGCCGCCGAAGGGGCTGGTATGTTCGTAACAACCGTATTTATTGATGAATATCTGTCCGGCCTGGAGAGCCTTGGACATACGCTGAGTGCGGGCCACGTCGTTGGTCCAGAAACCGGCGGCCAGTCCGTAGGGGCTGTCGTTAGCGATACGGATGGCTTCTTCTTCCGTTTCGAAGGGGATTACCGTAAGCACGGGTCCGAAAATTTCTTCACGGGCAATGCGCATCTGATTGTTGCAGTCCGCAAAAATGGTGGGGTTGATGAAATACCCGTCGGCATTGGAGCCTTCCACGTTGCGGTCGCCGCCGCAGACAAGGCGTCCGCCTTCAGCCTTGCCGATTTCGATATAACGCATGATGGATTCAAAATGCTCTTTGGATACCTGCGCGCCCTGATTGGACGTAGGATCAAAGGGATCGCCCACCTTCCAGGTCTTGTAGCGTTCCGCCATACCGGCCAGAACTTTTTCATACACCGGCTTCTGTATCAGCAGGCGGGTGGGCTCGGAGCATTTTTCCCCCTTGCCGTAGAACATGGCCACAAAGGAACGCTCAATGGCCCAATCCATATCGGGAGCGTCGGCAAAAATGATGTTCGGGGACTTTCCGCCCAGTTCCAGACTGATGGTCTTCAGGTTGGAGTCGGCGGAGTCATGCACCAGCTTGCGGCCTACCGCAGTACTGCCGGTGAAGGCCACCTTGTCCACGCGCGGATGCCGCGTGATGAAGGTACCGATGGAGCCGCGCCCCACAATCAGGTTGATCACACCTTCCGGCAGGAGGCCGGATTCATGGAAAATTTCAAAGAGACGTACAAGAGAAAACGAAGTGAAGCTGGAAGGCTTGATCACCACGACGTTGCGCATGGCCAGAGCAGGAGCCAGCTTGTATCCGGCCATGTCCATGGGGTAGTTCCAGGGAATGATCTGTCCGCATACCCCCACAGGTTCGCGCACGGTGTAGGAGAAGAAATTCCCCATGACCGGGTTCACTTCGCCATAATACTTGTCGCACCATCCTGAATAGTAATCAAAGAAGTCCGCTACGTTGACAACGTCTTCGCAGGATTCGGGGAAGGTCTTGCCGTTGTCCATGGTTTCCAGCGTGGCAAGCTCTTCCACATGTTCCCGGATGAGCGCGGAAAGCTTGCGCATGATGACGCCGCATTCCTTATGACTGATGGTAGAAGTCCAGGGGCCTTCGTCAAAGGCCTTGCGTGCGGCATCAACGGCACGATCCACGTCGCTTTCATTCGCACAGCGCAGATGCCCGATGACCTTGCCCGTGGCAGGATTGACGGAATCCAGCACGTCTCCGGAACCGTCCACCCACTTACCGCCGATGTAGAGCGATTTGGTGTCCTTCAGCCATTTTTCGGCCCATTCGATTTTCGGACTATACGTACCCATGGCAGACTCCTTATTGGTTATCCGTTTATTGTCAGGAGTTTTCGGTCCCGGCCCCACGATTGCGCAGATCGGCAACCACGGCCTCAAGCCCTTCCTTCTTTATGCGGGAGGAAAGATACTGATATCCGTACCTTTCCTTGCAGGCTACAATGATCGGTATTCTGCTGGCGGCATATTCCCGGCACACTGTTTCATTAATCGTAATTCCCGCGACGCAGCGTTCCCGTAATGACACCATGGCCCGGAGCAGCATCCCCATGCTGTCCAGCAGCAAAAATCCCATCATTTCTTCCCAGAGATTGATGTGGATTTCGCCAAGCCCCACGGCACGCTGGATCACGCCGTCATGCCCCTCGATCAGCATGGCGCACTGAATCATCATTTCCGGTATCACCGGGTTGACCTTGCCGGGGAAAAACGAAGATCCCGCCTGCACCGCCGGCAGACGCAGTTCTCGCAAACCGGTTTCCGGCCCGGAGGAAAGCAGCCGCAGATCTCTGGAAAACTTGGCGAGAATCTGTGCCAGCCGACCTGTGAGCCCGGAAACCGCAGCCAGGTCATCGGGATATTCGGCCGCATCCAGCGGACTTTCCCGCCATGTTACCTCGTAGCCCAGAACATCCTTCAGAGCGGGCAGTATTTCCCGGCGATAGCTTTCCGGAGCCCCCGTTCCCGTGCCGACCACCGTCCAGCCCAGATTCACGCGGGTCATTCTTTTCCGCCAGAGAGCGATATCCTCGCGCTGACGACGAATCGCCGCAGCCGTACCGGAAAACAGCGCGCCGGCCGAAATTTCCATCCCGTCCTGCAGGCAGGTGCGGGCTATGGTAGGAACGGAAGCAAAGGCAGAGGCCAGTTCCTCAAGCTTTTCCACCCAGGCGGCTGTCTCTTTGTCCAGTTCCCCGAGCCGTCCGAAAAGCGTCAGGCGCAGCGCGGTATGGCAGACATCCGACGTGGACTGCGACATGTTCACATCGTCCACAGGCCGTATGTCGACCCCGGCGAGAGAGGCAATGACCTCATTGAGATTCATGTTGAGGCCTATACCGCCGCCGTGATACACATCCACCGGGAACTGATCCTGATGCCTGCCCGCCGCAAGCTCATCACAGGCGGACATAATCTGTTCCGCCTTGTCCGCCGGAAGCAGACCGGCCCGCAGATTGGCAAGCGCACAGGCTTTCTTCACCCTGGCAGCACTTTGGATGTAAGCAGGGAAACGGGAAAGCGGGACACCGGAAAAAGACATATTCTGAAGAGTGAGCCTGGTCTGCTCACCATACAGCGGCTATTCAGCAACATGCGTCGAAGGGTTCATAGCTCGCCTCCGCATTGTTCATAATACGAACTTTATATGTACATTATGAACATTTCCATGTTTGTATCCTTTACGACATGGCTTGTTTTCATGTCAACACTTTTGCCTAATGATTCTTTTTTTCACATAATTTTTTTTGTAACGGCATTCAGTTTATTCATATAACAAACTGTTTTCTTTGTTTTTTTGAACATTAAAGACAGCTTTTCATCTTGCGTCGGCGAGTTGGGGCGGATATAGTGCGTTCACTTCTTTATCCATTTCTACACAAGCAGGAGAATGCGACGCCAATATTTGACGTAAAGAATTCTGTCGCATTCCCGGCATGTGCATGGCATGTCCTCGCGGATTGCGTATAATGCGCGGCGAATATTCATCGCCTGCGGAACGCCGCATGGAATTCCCGATTTTTCTTACTCCGGCCTCAGGCCAGCCTTTCAGGAGCTTACCATATGCCGAAGCTTATCTATGGAGTATGGGACGGTATCGTATACGACAACAGGGGTGTCGATGTCCCCGTCAGCCCGGAGGGGCTGGATCTGTCTCTCTTTGATCATTTCGACGAGGGAAATCCCGCAAGAATATTTCTCAGTGAGCGGGGCTTTCTTGTATTTTCCGCCGACGCTCCCCTGCTCTGGGCCTTGTGGAAGCATTTCGACAAGGTTGCCTCGGAATCCTGCGGCAAGTGTTCGCCCTGTCGGGCAGGCGCGCCTCTGCTGCGCGACGCGCTGGCTCACGCCTGCGGCGACGGAAATGTCGACTGGGCGCAAGTCCGCGATATTGCCGAGCAAATGGCGGTAACGTCTCTGTGCGGAGTAGGAAAAACCGGGCCGCGTCCCTTAATCGATGCCCTGCGCCATTTTCCCTACGATCTTCGCGCTCATGGCGGAGGAACGGATCTCAATGGGCCGCACGGCTTCTACAGCGCCATTACCAGCCCCTGTATCGAGGCATGTCCGGGGATTGTGAACATTCCCCGCTATATCGACTACATCAAGGATGGTCATAATGACCTTGCGGCCAATACCGTACTGCGCCATTACCCTCTGGTCGGCAGTTGCGGGCGGGTCTGCGTGCGCAGTTGTGAAAGTGCCTGCCGCCGCGCCAAGGTGGACGAACCTGTTTCCATCCGAAACCTCAAACGCTTTGCCGCCGATCAGGCTATCGCTTCAGGCATGCTGCGGCCACAGGCCTGCGCCCCCACAAAGGACGCCCGCGTGGCGGTAATAGGAGCCGGTCCCGTAGGTATTTCCTGTGCATATCACCTGCTGGAACGCGGTTACAGCGTGGATATTTACGAAGCAAAATCACAGGCGGGCGGCATGATCCGCTACGGAATTCCCATCTATCGCCTGCCCAAATACACACTCCAGGAAGAAACGGATATCGTTGCGGCCATGGGAGGCAAGTTCATCTTCAACCGCAAACTCGGTCGCGATTTCAAGGTGGACGATCTCTTCGCCCAGGGCTACGAAGCGGTCTTCATCAGCGGCGGCTGCCCGCTGGGAGCCTATCTCGGCATGAAAGGAGAGGACACGTCTCTTCCGGACTATGAAAACGGCATTGAATTTCTGGAACGCGTGTATGAAGGCGTGGAGTCCGGCACTCCCCCGACGCTCAAAGGCGACGTAGTCGTCGTGGGCGGCGGCAACGTGGCCATGGACTGCTGTCGGGCGGCTACCCGTATTGCAGACGGCAAGGTTCATCTGGTCTATCGGCGTACGGAAGCCGATGCCCCAGCCGATCATGAAGAAATAGCGGAAGCGAAGCTCGAAGGCGTGGAATTTCACTTCCTCTGCGGGCAGGACACGCTGCTCACGGAAAACGGACGCATCACCGGTCTTCGCGTGGTAGATATGGAGCGCACGGAACCCGATGCCAGCGGTCGGCGCGGCGTACGCCCCATTGCCGGTTCCGAGCATATTCTGCCCTGCGCTCATGTCATTGCGGCCATCGGTCAGACGGCAGATCCGTCCATGATTTCCGATGACGAAGGTATTGCCCGCGATCGCAAGCATTGCATCATCATCAATTCCGCACAGGAAACCAGCCGCAAGGGCGTATTCGCAGGCGGAGACTGCACATCGGGCCCGCGCGCTGCCGGCCCCACCACCATGATCATGGGTATGGGACAGGCCTATTTCGCCGCGCGCTCCATCGACAAGTACCTCGCCACGGGCAAAGTTCCCTTTGATTCCCGCTGGAGAATGAGCGAATGGATCGCGCAGGGCAGACTGCTGGAAGACGACCTGCCCGTCCCCGGCAAGGAAAAACAGACTCGCGTGCTGCTGCGCGAACTTTCCCCGGAAGAACGCGACCACAATTTCCGGGAAGTAGAGCAGACTATGACGCAGGAAGAAGCCTGGGCCGAAGCCTCGCGCTGTATGCGCTGCTATCGCGTGCTTTCCGTGCTTACGGCTTCGCCCATTCCCGGTGCGGAAGCATAAAGCCTCGGCCAGATACACGGCCCTTGCTCCGCCCATGTCCGGAGAACGCCAGACCATATGAGGAATTTTCGATGAAAGCATTCATCAACGGACAGGAATATGACTTTGAAGCGGGCGAAACCATTTTGCACGTCGCCCGCCGCAATGGAATTTTCATTCCCTCTCTGTGTCGTTTCGAGCCGCTCAGGCACAAGCCCGCGACCTGTCGGGTCTGCCTTGCGGAAGTGAGCGACGCGCAGGGCACGCGCATGGTTACCACCTGCGATACGCCCATGGAAGAAGGCATGAGGGTTGATACCTTCTCCAAACATGTGCGCGACATGCAGCGCGTACAGGTGGAAATGATTTTTGCCGATCATGATCAGGAATGCGTATCCTGCGCCCGCCACGGCAACTGTGAATTGCAGGATCTGGGCGAAGCCGTGGGCCTGAACCGCAACCGCTTCACGCACCGCCTGCATCCCTCCGCATCGGAGCGTCCTGTGGACGACAGTGCGGCGGGCATGATCCGGGATATGACCAAATGTATTCGCTGTCTGCGCTGTGTAAATGTCTGCCGCCAGATACAGGGGGTGGCGGCCCTCACTGTGGACGGCAAGGGCCTCGGCACCTGTATCGGCGTCGGTATGGCTCCCAGCCACAGAGCTTCCGCCTGCATTCAGTGCGGTCAATGCACGCTGGTCTGCCCGACCGGGGCCCTGGCCGAACGCGACCAGAATGACGAAGTGCTGGATTATCTGGCTTCGCCCCATGTTACTACGGTATTCGGCTTTGCCCCCTCCGTGCGCGTGTTGCTGGGCGAAGAATTCGGCTTTGCCCCCGGCGTCAATGTGGAAGGCAAAATTGTGGCCGCATTGCGCCGTATCGGTGCGGATCTGGTGCTGGATACCGATTTTGCAGCCGACGTCGTGATCATGGAGGAAGGCACGGAACTGCTGGGACGGATAAAAAACGGCGGCACACTGCCCATGTTCACCTCCTGCTGTCCGGGCTGGATCAACTATGCCGAAAAACACTGCCCCGACATTCTGCCGCACATTTCCTCAACCCGTTCGCCGCAGGGAGTGTTCGGCGCGCTTGCCAAAACGTATCTTCCGGAAAAAATGGGCATTAATCCCAAGCGAATCCGGGTCATTTCGATCATGCCCTGCATTGCCAAAAAAGATGAAGCCGCCCGCATGGAGCTGACCTCCGGAGGCATTCCGGATGTGGATGTGGTGATCACCGTGCGGGAGTTCGCCCGTCTGCTGCGACGCATGGGCGTGGATCTCCATTCCATTGAACCGGAACCCTTCGACAACCCCTTCATGAGCGCGTCCACCGGGGCGGCAGTCATCTTCGGCTCTTCCGGCGGCGTGATGGAAGCCGCAGTACGCACCGTCTATGCCGTACTCAACGGCAGAGAAATGGATCACATTGAAGTCGCTCCGCTGCGGGGTATGGACGGCGTACGGGAAGCAAGCATCGACCTCGGCCCGGAGCATGGAAGCATCAGGGTAGCCATCTGTCACGGTCTGCGCAACGCGCATATGCTGGCGGAAGAAGCTCTGGCCGGCAGGTCTCCCTATACCTTCATTGAAGTCATGGCCTGTCCTGGCGGCTGCATCGACGGCGGCGGCACGACCAGAGTCAAGGGAGACTATCACCCCTGTGCCGCGCGCAGACAGCAGGCTCTCTATGCCATCGATCGCTCCATGCCGCACCGGCAGTCACACAACAACCCGCAGGTAAAAAAACTGTATGCGGACTACCTCGGTGCCCCCAACTCACACAAGGCGCACGATCTGCTGCATACCGCCTACGCCGATCGCAGGGAAAAGCCCTCGGAAAGCATCGTCAGCAACAAAAAACGACTGACTCTGACGGGTTAATGCCTTCCGACGCAAAGTCCGGAACGTGACAGAAGAACAGGAAAAGACACAGACGCATTGAAACGATGCGGAAAGCTTTCTTTTCCGTACGGCTTCCGTTCCAAACGCCACCATCACCATTCAAGATATCAAATTTTCTTTTTCACTTGATATCGTTCGACTGCATACGGCGAGGCCCGCGCATTGATCGGAAAACAGCGTTCAATGTGCGGGCCTCGTCGTCGGCAAGAGGAGGACGAACTATAGTACAGGAACATAGTGCTGCGGCATACAGGACGCCCTGATGCATGCCGCAACAGTCAGGCATTACGCCTTCTTTTTCTCCTCCCGTCATACATCTATCCGTTTTTCCACGTTCCTCCCATTAAAAAGACGACTCTGCGACGAGGAAGCATTTCCCGAGCCTCCCGGCTCTCCGAACGAACCCCGGACACCATACCTCAGAAGAGCATTTTGCTTTTGAACATATCTGCCGCTCATGTCCCCATGTTCCAGCCTGCAGCCTTCACGCCTCCGCCGGAGCTTGCTCACCGTCCATGCCGATACACCCTGCGGGCCGTCCGTTGAACGGCTATACCGGAAGCACATTGGCGGCTCCGGCATCGCGAAGAACCATCGCTCCGCCTGAGTCCGGAAACAGATTCAAAACGAGCAGGCTCTAAGAAAAAAACACGTTCAAAGCTGTCTGCGCCTGCCGGAATTACGTTCCCAGCAAAAAAAGGCCGCATCCTGTTTCCATGACGCGGCCCCCATTCCGTCCCGCACGGACGGAGATTGTCAGGAAAACTTTATTTTCCACCCTTGGCAAATTCTGCAATGGCACGGGAATTCTTTCCGGGATCTCCCATGGTTCCCGCGCCGCCCACGCAGCCGCCCTCACAGGTCATGACTTCCACAAGATTCCCCGGACAGGGACCCGTGGCATAAGTCTTGAGTTTGCGCAGGCCGGAAAGGGAAAGCCCCGAAACGAACACGGGCTTCACTTCCGCCCGATCCCCGACGACATTTTTGACGGCTGAGGCAACGCCGCCGGAAATGGCATATCCTCGACCGTCTCCGGAAGGAACCCTTTCCAGCGGAGCTTCCGCACACTCGCCCACGCTGATGCCCGCGGCCTCAAAAATGGCGCTCAACTCCTCAAAGGTCAGTACATAATTGACATATTCATCTTCCAGAGCCTCAAAACGCTTTGCCACGCAGGGGCCGATGAATACGGTCACCGTATCGGGATTGGCCTCTTTAGCCAGCTGGGCCGTATAGTGCATGGGCGTACCCGTATTGGAGACAAAGGGCAGCACTTCCGGCACATGGCGTTTGACGGCCGTCACAAAGGCGGGGCAGCAGGAAGTGGTCATAAACTTTTCCCCTTTTTCCATGCGCTCCACAAATTCGTCAGCCTCGTTGCGCGAGGTGATATCCGCCCCGTTTGCGACCTCCAGCACGGAAGAGAACCCCAGTTCATGCAGCCCTTCAATCACCTTTCCAAGGCTGGCAGGGAATTGTCCCACAATGGCGGGAGCGATCAACGCGGTCATATGCACGCCGCTTTTCAGCGTGGACAGCACATCAATAATCTCACTGCGTTCAATAACCGTACCGAAGGGGCAGGCCCGCATACAGCGGCCACAGCTGGTACATTTGCTGGAATCAATAGCAGCGTGTCCGTTCGCTCCCTTTTGAATGGCACGCACGGGGCAGGCTTCTTCGCAGGGTACCTTGAGGCGCACAATGGCCTGATAGGGGCAGGCGTCATGACACTTGCCGCAGTTTCTGCATTTTTCCGGATCAATATAGGATTTTCCGCGTACTCTGGTGATTGCGCCGAACTTGCATGCACCCTCACAGGGCCGTGCAATGCAGCCCTGACACACGTCCGTCACAAAAAAACGGGCAGGCACACAGCCCTGACAGGCTATGTCGCATACGGTGAGAATGGGAGCGGAAGGCGATTTACGTTGCAGAGCCTTGCGGGCATAGACTTCCAAAGGAGTGGAATCATCCTCCTCATCTTCAATGCGAAAGCCCAGCGCAGCCACACAGCGGAAACGGATGATCGCCCTGTCCTTATAGATACAGCAGCGGTTATATTGTGAGCCTTTGGGGCGCATCTGATAGGGGATTTTATCCAGTTCGGAGCCGAACTCCACTCCTTTTTCCAGATAGGCGCGGGCCACACGTTCAAGAATACTATGACGGATGACATTGACTCGATTGGCTTCTGTCATGATTTTTTCCTTTTATTCTGGATGATTGGAATTCGCTGCTTTTCCAAAAAGAATCAAAACCGTCCACGGACGCAAGGTAGAAAGGCGGGGCTAATATGTCAATTGAAAAGCTTGCTGCCGCTCCGTTCCGCCCGCCAATAGGCCATGACGCGACGTACAAAAGCCCTGGTTTCCGGAAAGGGAGGTATGCCCCCGTATTTCTCCACGCTGGCCGGGCCGGCATTATAGGCGGCAAGCGCAAGCTCCACGGACTGAAAACGCCGGATGAGTTCCATCAGATATTGTGAACCGGCATAAACATTGGCACGGGGATCAAAAGGATCGATCAGCCCCAGTTCCTCCTGCGTGGCAGGCATGACCTGCATGGCTCCCTGGGCTCCGGCAGAGGATTGCGCGGTATGATCGAAGGCGGATTCCGCACGAATGACGGCAAGTACCAGCGCGGCATCCAGACCGAAAATATCCCCGGCTTCGCGGGCTATTGTCTCCCATTCGGCGGGAGCGGGGGGAACGGAGGAAGCTGAGGCGGAAGAAATTCCTTTTTTCGGTCGCGGAGGAGGGATCATGTGCGGCCCTGCAGGCCGGGCCAACAGACGTGCATACGGGGAAAGCGCATACACATCTTCCGTCTCTTCCAGTCCGGGAACAAACAGCTCCCGCGCCGAAGGAGTTTTTTCCGTCGCTGCGGAGGGAAGCCGGATGTTTCGCGCTTCGGAAAGAAGCGCAGACGGAGCGTTCCCCCTGCGTCGGGGGATCGAGGCGACATGCTCGACACGCGGAGGAACTTCACGTTCCTCATATTCATGGGACAATATGCCCGTACCGGGAACGGACGGAGCGGGGGAAGGCCGTACAAGCTCGTAAGGGATCTGCGTTCTTTCTTCTGAAGAAGGTTCCGCCTGCGGGGCGCAGGAAGAACAAAGAACCGTCGCCCCGAAAAGCAGCACAGAAGAGCGGGCCGCTCGACGCGCCCACGGATGAAAAGAGTTCACGCCGCGTCGGATTCTATTTTGAAATAAAGTTCTATGGTATTCTCGCCATCGGTTCCGCTGTAGCAGTGATGAGCGGAAACGTTTCTGACCAGATGCACGCCGAGTCCGCCGATATCCCTGTCTTCCGCACTCAGGGAAATATCCGGCTTCGGAGCTTCAAGGAAGGGATCAAAGGGCGCGCCCCAGTCGCGGATCCAGACACAGAGAAAGGGAACATCGTCCATGCTGGCATGTCGGAATCCAAGCTCCAGCATACCCCACTTGTCGGGGGGGACTTCCGGAGCCGGCGCACTGCCTTCCGCATAGGCGTATCTGACCACATTGACCAGCAGTTCTTCCACGGCCAGTTCCACAAATCCGATCATGTCCCCATATTCCTCCGCGAGATGTTCGCGCAGAAAATCCATGGCAGGAGCGCAGCTCTCGATTTTGGCTGGAAGAAGAATCCGGGGCAAAGGGCACCTCCTTGAAATACGGCCGTCAGGCCCGCAGCGCGCGGATCGCGTCCTCGCGGCTGTCGCGCACGGTAAGCATGGCATTGAAACCGGAAATGCGGAACACTTCGGCCGCCATGGGTTGCAGAGAGCAGAACGCCAGTTTTCCCGAAGCCGTCTTAATCGCCTTGACCAGACCGAGTATGCCCCGCAGGCCTGCGGAACTGATATATTCCAGATCCGCCATATCGACGACAAGCTGCGTCTTGCCCTCGGCCAGCAGCGCCCGCCCGGCGCTTTCGAATTCCGGCGTCGTGGTGGCGTCCATGCGGCCGGAAAGCGACAGGATGTTGATGCCGTCCTGTTCCGTCACCCTGATTTCCATGTATGACCTCCAACAGGGCTACTGATAGCTGAGCAGCAGCCCCTGGCTGATTTTCAACCAGCCGTCCAGCGTAACGAAGAGCAGCAGCTTGAACGGCAGGGAAATGGTCATGGGCGACACCATCATCATGCCCATGGCCAGAAGAATGTTGGAAATGATAAGGTCAATGGCCACGAAAGGCAAATACAGCAGAAAACCGATCTGAAACGCTCTTGTGAGTTCGGTGATGGTGAAGGCGGGCACCAGAATGAGCATATTGTCCGCAGTAATGGTCTGCTGGCGTTCCGCAGGCCATATACGCCGGGCCGTGCCCATGAAAGCTTTGAGTACCGTGGGATCGGTATTTTTTTCCAGAAAATGTCGCAGAGGAGGGGAAACTTCCCGGGCAATATCCATCAGTTCCTGGGGCGTGGGGCTGGGGCTTATGCGCTGCTTTTCCAGCAGTTCCATAGTTTCCATGCACATGGGGGCCATAATGAACACCGTAAGAATGATGGCCAGCCCGTTCATGACCATGGCAGGCGGTACCTGCTGTACGCCCAGCGCATTGCGTACCAGACTGGTGACAACCACGATTTTCACATAGGACGTGACCAGCATGAGCAGAAAGGGAGCCAGACCCAGCAGAGCCAGACCAAAAACAAGATACAGCGGGTTGATCCCGGCGATACCCATGTCAGTTTCCTTCTTCCGTATTCGCGGCTTCTCCGGCGGAAAGGTCGCTTTCCGCCGTTGCGGTGATCTGGACGCCGGGTATGCCGCCTACGTCCACAAGCCGCCCTCTGGCTGCAATTTTTCCGCCCACCCGCACATATACGGGAACGGAAGCGGCCTCTCCGCCCAGAGCAAAAGTATGACCGGGCGTTATGGCCGCAAGTTCTTCCACGCGCAGATGAAGACTTGCAAGTTCAAACGTGACGGGCAGTTCCAGCGCGTTAACCTCCTCGCGGCCGAGAAGGGGAGAGCCGCCCTCTTCCGGAGTTTCGCTCTGTTCGGACAGGGATTCGCTCATGTTTACCTCGCTATCAGAAGATTCCCCGTTCAGAGGGGCTGCTGTTGCATCCGGCCCCAGAACGGAGAGTATTCCATTTTCCAGACGACAGGCCAGAACTGCGCCGCCCGGCAGTATCAGACGCGGGTGTTCGGGGGCCCAGCGTTCGGGCAGCAGCACATCCCCGGAGGCAAGCAACGCGGCCTCCCGGGCTGACAGACACATTTCGCCAATCTCGAGAGCGCAGGCCAGCACGGCATCCGGCAAAGGTCCGGCAGGGCCGGAGACGGGCAACAGCGGCAGGTTTTCCAGCCGCTCAAGAACAAACCTTGCCGAACTTTCGTCACTCCAGAACAGACGCGCATACAGCGTCCTGCCCGGAGGAAGGGTCAGAACCAGCGGCAGAGCTTCCGCCCATTCCGGTTCCGGCCCGGAAGGAGAACAATATCCTGTTTCACAGCCCAGCCAGCGACCCAGCTTGTCCAGCGCGGGAACGGACAGCCGTTCCAGCACGGCAAGACACAGAGCTTCCGGCAGTTCGGAAAAATCATGACGGGGAAGAGAAGCCCCCGGCTCTCCTTCGCCGGAATCAGCATCCTCCGCGCCGGATCGCCAGTTCTCAAGCTCCGGGCGCAGCGCAAGAGCCTCAAGGGAGGAAAGTTCAAGTTTCCACAGCGAATCCCCGATGCGGGCAAATAATGTCGCGGCAGAAGAAAAGGGCGCGGGAAGCTCCGACGAGGCCGCTCCGCCGTCAAGTTCCAGACGGCAGGACGGTTCGGAGGGCGTTCCTGCATCCAGCGGAACATCCAGCGGCAGCGCGCGCGAAAGCAGCGCGTTGATCAGCCGCGCCCGCAGGGGGGAGAGAGAGGGGAGAGCAAGAGGAGAATGCCTCATCAAAGTTCCTTTTCAAAAAAATAGCATTGGAGCAGGACGCGCCGCAAGCCCGGACAGCGGCTCAGAACCGATCGGGAATGTCGTCAAGCCCGCGGGAACGCCGTTGTGCGTCCCCTTCGTTTCCACCTTCTGTTCCGCCCCGCGTCACTTCCACGCGCACATTTACGTCGCTGCGTTCCAGAGCCGCCTTCAGACTGTCCTGCGCGCCGACGGCTGTCTGAAAGGACGCCGCATCCGCACAGGACAGGCGCACGAAGAGCTGACCGTCCGCCGCGCGTGTAAGGCTGAGTTCCGTTCCTGCCAGCCGGCCTTCGCCCAGAGTGATTCTTACCTCCGGATTCCCTTTGCCCGGCTCGGATACCAGAATCCGTTCCACCAGTTTGTCCACCAGTTCGCCCAGCTCTCCCTGAATCCCGGACGCCGCATCCGCAGAGCGGACGGCCTCCGGCTGCACACCGTTCATGCGTCCGCTGAACAGACTCTCCATAAGCGCGGAGGGCGAGGGCATGTTCCCGCTTTCTCCCTCCTGCATATTATTTTTTCCGGAACCGCGCCCGGAATCGCGTTCCATGACCTTTTCAAATTTTTCCTTTGCGGCGGCGTCCGCTTCACCCGGACGGGCTCTATTTTCCGCCCGGGCGGAAGCAGCGGCATCTGCCTGTTGCAGACGCTGAGAACTGATTTCCATGCCCATGAGGAACCTCCGTGGTTGATCTCATAATATGCGGTCGAGACGCATCAGAAGACAAATTCTGCCTGCGGCTCCCTTTCCGCCATCCTTCCGGTGAGGGCGAAACTTCCCGACAGCCCCGCCCTGTTTTTCCGTCTCATTCACCCGGGAACCCGCCGAAATATCGCGCCTCACCGGGGAAGTAAAACAGCATACTCTCCTGCCGGATCGGTTGGCATATACGCCGATGATACCCGGGCTTTGCAAGGCCTGTGCCATCAACTTTCGTCGCTGTGCCCCGCAGGAGATTTAAATTCTTCCAGTTCCAGATCTTCCTGACGTTCCGCCTCTTTTTTAGCCTCGGCCATCCAGATATCGCGGTGAGCCTCAATCTTGGCTGCTTCCCTGCGGGCTTCGGCCACGGCCGCCCGTGCGGAGGCGAGTTCCGCTTCCTTTCCCGCGACGGCCTTTTCCGCCTCGGCCACAGCCTGAACTCTGGCCTGTTCTCCTTCTGCCAGCGCGCTCAGAGAAGCCCTGAACTCGGCAATATCGTCCATGCTCATGGCCTCGCCCATGATCGCTTCATAACGACGGTTTTCCTCTTCCGGTCGCCAGGCGCGGTAACGCTCCAGTTCTTCTTCCTTTTTCCGCACTTCCTCCTGTGCCTCCGCAAGACGACGTTCCGCTGCACGCACTTCGTTTTTCGCGCCTTCCTCGCGAAAATGCCGCACGGTAAGCAGAGATTGCAGAGGATAAACCGGCATAGCTCTCCGTCAGCGTTCGGAAGACACGCTACATAACCACTTTTTTCAGGGCTTCCAACGTTTCCTCGAACGTGCTTTTTTCATCCAGCCCCTGCTTGAGGAAGGCGTTGACCGCCTGAATATGTGCCAGCGCAAAGTCCGCCTCGGCGTCCGCGCCCTTCTTGTATTCGCCTATCTGCACCAGCAGTTCCACCTCCGCATATTTGGCCAGTATCTTGCGCAGGGCCTGCGCCGCCTTTTTGTGTTCCTTGTCCACTATGGCGTTCATCACTCGGCTCACGCTGGCCTGTACGTCAATGGCCGGATAGTGGTTGGCCGCGGCCAGCTTGCGCGAAAGCACGATATGGCCGTCCAGAATGGAGCGCGTTTCGTCGGCAATGGGTTCGGTCATGTCGTCGCCTTCCACCAGCACCGTGTACAGGGCGGTGATGGAACCCTTGTCGGAATTGCCCGCCCGTTCCATGAGCTTGGGCAGTTCGGAAAACACGGAAGGAGGAAAGCCCCGTCGCGTGGGGGGTTCGCCCGCAGCAAGGCCGATTTCACGCTGCGCGCGGCCGAAACGGGTGACGGAATCCATCATCAGCAGTACGCTCCTGCCCTGATCCCGGAAATATTCGGAAATAGCCGTTGCCGTGTAGGCAGCCTTAAGCCGCTCCATGGAAGAGCGATCCGAGGTGGAAACCACAAGTACGGCTTTTTTGCGGCCTTCAGGTCCTATGTCGTGTTCAATGAATTCACGCACTTCTCGACCGCGTTCGCCGATCAGGGCCAACACGCACACATCAGCCGTGCATCCCTTGAGTATGCTGGACAACAGGGTGGATTTACCACCTCCGGCCGCCGCGAATATCCCCATGCGCTGCCCTTCCCCGCAGGTAAGCACCCCATCGATGACCCGCAGCCCAAGAGATATGGGGCGACTGATTATCTTGCGGGTCATGGGGTTGGGAGCTTCCGCAAATATGGGATAATGCGTTCTGGTCTTGATCGCCGGGCCGCCGTCCATGGGCTGCCCGAGTCCGTCCAGCACCCGGCCCAGCAGCTCGTTGCCCACGGGTATGGAGAGAATCTCTCCGGTGGGGATGACTTCCGTCGCCGGAGAAATGCCCTGCATGGAACCAAGCGGGGACAGCAGCGCCACATTCCGCACGAAACCGACGACCTCCGCCTTGAGCGTCCAGTTTTCCCATGGATTGCGCAGAATGCACAGTTCGCCGACCTTCACCCCGGGCACCACTGCCCGGATGATTGTGCCGACCACCTGCTCCACGCGCCCCCGCGTCTCCACAGGATTGACGTCTCGCACGGCCTCTTCGAGAAGTTCCCCGATATACTCGAAGGCCACGTCAGCTCTCCTTGATTTTTGAGGACAGCGCGTTTTCCAAAGCCTTGAGCTGGGTTTCCAGACCGGCGTCCACCACGCCCAGCTCGCTTTCCAGAATGCAGTCTCCCGGCTTCATGCGCGGATCGGCGGACACGTCCAGAAAGCTCACTCCGCCCGGTGCGGAAGCAATCATGGCGGAGAGCGCATCGCGCACGGCGGCCTCATCGGCAGGGCAGACGCGGATCAGCACCTTCTGCTGACTGCGCACGGCAACCAGTGCGGTTCGCACCACGCGCACGATGCGTTCCTTCTCATCCAGCTCGCCTATGATCTTGCGCACGGCGGACGTTACCACACCGACCAGAGTTTCTTCAATATTTTCAATATATTCAACGGCCTGCATGGCCGTTTCCATCATCTTTTCCGCCTGCTCCATGCGCCCTTCCATAACGCCGTCGTCATAGCCTTCGCGACGACGCGCCTCATAGGCTTCCTCCGCTTCGGCGCGTATGGCCTCCGCCCTGTCGCGCGCGGCGGCAAGCAGCTCCCCGGCTTCGAGCAGACGGGAATATTCTTCGGCGCGCAGCAGGCGCGTCCCCGGATGGGGAGCAATCGTATCGCCCATCAATCGAAACACGGTGCCCATGACGGCGCAACCTCCCTGAGCAGCAGTTTTTTCAGCGCGATCCAGAGTTCGCGCAGTTCCGCCCCGCCCAAAGCAGGCAGCTCTTCGCCCGAAAGCGGAGACAGGGAAGGAAGAAAGCGTGAACTCAGCTCTTCCGGCCAGAGAGAGGCCACAAGACGCAACGTCATATTGCCATGCAGCGCACAGCGTTCCGCAAGCGGCATCATGGGATGCAGACCGGCAAAAAGACGCCGTACTCCGCCCAGCTGATACTGCCCCCGATACAGCGCATAACGATACATATCTTCCCCTATGCCGGCCCTCAGCGCCAGAAGCTCATCCCGGCGCAGGACATGCGCAATCTCGCGGGCATGCAGGGCTACTCCGGAAAGCCGGCAGAGCGCGCCCAACGATTCCCTATCCAGCAGGGCCAGACGGCGCGACTCTTCCGCATAATCCCAGAATCCCGGATCGGATTCGCTTCCGTTTGCAGGAACGCGATCAGGCCGCTCCGTCAACCAGGTCAGCAGAGTAGAGGCGCGGGAACCGAACAGGGCGGAACATTCGTCCGCCTTTCGTGCGGACAGAGACGCTGATCCCTTCCGGGAATTGGCCCGGATCATGGCCTCCCATAAAAGAGGACGGGTGGCCAGCGTATCAGCGAAAAAGGCCCTGTTCATCAGTCAGTACCGTCCTTGCCGCCCTGCTTGCGTCTGGCGGCCGCACGGCGGACCAGCAGATATACGCCGGTGCCGATACCGACCAGAATCAACGCCATGGCCAGTACCTGCAAGGCCAGAGCAGGCGTCAGCGCGCCAGGCGAAAACAACGAAGACGGAGCAGGTCTGTTTTCCGGCACGGTGACGCTTTCGCGTACCGGCACCAGCATCACGCTTACGTTGTCATATTTAAGAGAAGCCACGGAAGAGGCTGTTAATTCGCGGATTTCCGGCACAAGATTGACGACGGGCGAATCCGGCGTATGCCGCAGGAATACGGCGGCCGAGGGTTCTATTCTGATATTGTTGACGGGATCGTTGACCCCCAGCACCACATGAACACGGGCCGTCAGCACCCCGTCTATGCGTGAAAAGGTATCGGCCAGCTCCTGAGACAGCGCATAGGACATACGCGCCTGTTCCTCGGAGGAAGAAGAAATCATGCCTTCGCCGCCGAACACGTCTCCAAGGCTTTTGAACGATTCGCGGGGAAGACTGTTCTCCTTGAGTATCTGGAGAGCCAGCACGAGCTGATCATCCTCCACCGACAAGGTGAAGCCGTCCTTGCCCGCAGCAATCTTTTCCGCAGCAATACCCCGCCGCAGAAGGGTGGAAAGCATCTGGTTGGCCTGTTCTTCGGACAGCCCCGTGTACATCTCCACCTTGCACCCGGCAAGCAATGCGACCAGGGACAGCAACAGCAGTACACGAACGGCGAGGCAGCGCAGCATGTCATTACCTCTGAAAAGTCTGGTTAGAGAGTTGTGGCCGTCGGCCCCTTCCTCTGTATGATGCCCCTTCCCGGAGGAATTTTCCACTGGAGAAATTCTCCCGCCGGAGCCACGGCTTCCCGCATCTGCTGCGACAAACGCCAGGGCCTTTTCAGCCCTGCTGGCGGAGCAGGCTTTCCATACCCTGCGACGCGCTCTGCGAAGTCTGCTGTCCCGCCTGAGCCTGCACCTTGAGCATACCCACCAGATACTGCACGCGGAACAGCTCCTCCGGCCCGACGACGGCGCCGGGCCGGGAAAAGTCTTCCAGCAGACGCCCCAGTTCCTGCACGGGGTTTTCTCCCTCGCGGAACTCCATGCGGAATCCCGCTTCCGCCGGGCCCTGCGATCGGGTATCCGCCCCGACCGATTCAGCGGAAGAGACGGCTTCCGGCCTCTGTTCCGGATGAAGCTCCACGCTCTCCGCCACAGGGGCATCCGGTACAGATGTTTTGCGCTCAACGGCCTGCGTTCCCTTATCGTCAAATGAGGGAACGGATTCCGCAGGGCCCGGCGGAAGCTCCGCCCCTGCCGCATCTGCGGCCCCGGGGGTTTCGGAAAGCTCCGTCTCCCCGGAAGTGCCGGAAAGGGCGTCTTCAAAGGCACGAACCAGATCCCGAGAAGGCGGCCCGGAAGGGCCGTTCCCTGCCCCGCTTCCCGCCCATTCGCCCAGCTTTTCCAGGGCTTCCATAAGGCGGGAACTGCTCTGTGCCACCTCAATCATGACGCAAGGCTCCGGAATCCATCATATGACGGGAAAATCAGGCACCTTCCATAATCACACGGGCCAGATCGGCTGCGGCAGCGTCCTGAGGAATACGGGCAAAAGCCTGCTCCGCTTCATCGCGTCGCCCGGCAAGCATATGCGCCAGACCGAGCATGGCCAGAGCGTCGCTGTCGTTCGGCGAGGCCGCAAGCACTTTATCCAGAATGGCCAGAGCCCCCTCGAAATCGTCTACAACCACATGAGTGAAGGCCATTCCGATGAGCGCGGGAGCAAAGTCCGGCCGCAATGCGAGAACTCCCCCGATGATGGTTCTGGCCTCTTTTACCATGCCCTTCTGGCAGGCAAGATTGCCGAGATCCAGGAGCCGGGCGATCTGTTGTTCGGAAAACATGGATTCTCCTAGGTTCGTAGTATAATTGGACATATTTTCAAGCCATGGCTCTATGTTCCGCCCAGTGCTTCATGTTTCTTCCTTCATCTCTCCTGCGGGTAAATTGCGATGAGGCAGGAAACGTATCACCCGAAGTAAAAAAGATGTACGAAAGAAGAAGGCCGGGCATAAGTGCCCGGCCTGTAACGGGCTAGTCCCTTCCCATAAAGGGGGGGCGGGAGGAAAGACTAACCTGTTCTCTGAGCCAGAGATTTCAGCATGTCCTGAATACTCTTGGTCATGGTCGAAATGGCTTCCAGCTTGGCATTATACTGCCCCATGGCAAACTGCATCTCCAGAAGCTGAGTCTGATCTATTGTGCCCGAAGAACTGATTTGTTCCATCTTCTGCTGAAGGGCAGTCCCATCCGCGGCGATACCGTCGGTAGCGTTCTTGAAAAACTGACCGACATCAATGCCTCCGGTACTTCCGATATTCATAGCGTACTCCTTGCGCAGCCGGGAAAAGCTCAAGGCCTCCCCTGTTCCGCAATCTAACGATTCAGCGCGTCGTGCGCCCGACCGGCCACATCGTCGGCACATTCCACCGCCGCCAGGACCTGCCTTGCCACAGCCATTTCATCCGCCGTCATACCGGCGTCCATGGCGCGCTTCACCTCCGCCTTCATGGCGAAAAGCTCCTCACGAATCTCTTTAAGTCGGTAGCCGGAAGGATCCTCCGCAAGCGCATCGAAGGCCGATTCCATATCAATCATCGGGAACCTCGCAGTCTGTAGGTGAAAATTCTCTCGCCCCGCCGCAGCGTGAGCATCTTTGTGTCAATGTCTTCCAGAGTCCAGCCGCTGGGAAGCAGTGCCCCCTCGAACAGCCTTCTTCCATCCGCCGTCGTCACAAATCGCATGGGAGACATGGTCACGCCGGTCACCCGCAACCCTTCCATGGGGTCGCCGTCCACAACTTCCGCATCTGCCCGTCCCAGAGTCCGGGGAAGGGGTGACGCGGGGGCAAGCTCCCCTCCTGCGGCCCCTGCGGCCTCGACACTCAGCTCCGGCGCAGCCGCCGAACTCCCGTTCTCAATACCTCCATACAGAGGTATGCCGAGCTGTGCCTCCGTTTCACGGCGTATGGCGTTCAGTGCGGCTTCGTTCTCTGGAGGAATATTCCCCGCAAAGTCCACACGTCCCGGAAGAAACAGCAGCCTTACGGAAGACAGCCCGCTCTTTTTCAACCCTTCTTCCAGCAGAGGGGCAAGCTCCTTCTCGTGCACGATACGGCGATCCACGGGCGGCAACCCCGGCACTTCGCTTTCCAGTGCGGAAAAAGCAGCTTCTTCCAGCGGAACGTCCTTCATATAGGCAGCCACCTTGAGCCGTGCGGCTCCGCCGTCTTCCCCCACGTCAATGGACACTTCGGGATGAAAACCGCGTATGCCGAGCGAACTGCGTACGGCGCGCAAAATATCCTCACGCACACCGACTTCAAGATATACAGGAAATTGCAAGGAGCGTGCCATATCACGCAAGCGGATCATGGCCGCATCGTCATCCACAGCCCCTCGAACTTCCACCCCTGGTGTGCGTGCGCTGACCGTCAGCCCCGTCACCCCGGCGTCCTTCAAATATTTTTCAACAATTTCAGGATATTGCCACGGTTCAGGCGTACTCGGCGTCAAGGCTGCGGACATGGCGGCAAGCAGGACGGCAAGAATAATCAGCAGCAGAAAACGTGTGCGGGGTCTTCTTTTTTCGACGGCAGGAGAAGGTTCCGGCATTTCAACAGGCAGAACGGACCCCGCCTCGCTAAGATTGTTGTCGCCCTGAAGAGCCTTTTCCGAGGAAGCTGTGGCAACTTCGTTGCCTGCGGGCGATCTTTCCTCTTCGTTTTTCTGACTTGCGGCCGCTCGTTCGCCAGTCGCTTCAGGCTCTATGTCCGGAGTATCCGCGTCAGGGAGCGTCCATGCAAAACAGATTTTTCCAAGGTACCAGGCTCGTCCCGCATCCAGCGCAAGACGTTGCGCCTGCCCTCCCGCCTCGGGAGGAAATATATCCTCTTCTCCCTGACGGCGAACCACACCGTCAAGAGGAGAAAGCGATACCGTCACAGCCCCGGAAGGGGCGGAAGCGATTTCCAGACAGGCATGACGGGGAGCCAGTCCGTCAAGAATGAGATCACAGGAATCATCCGCGCCCAGCACCCAGGTTCCCGCCTCAAGCTCCAGACGCGCGCCGAGGTGAGAGCCGGAACAGACATGCAGTGCCGCCACAGGTGCGGGCTTTCCGCTCAGCGGGCTCACCGCACTCCTCCCGGCGCTGCTTCAGGAGAAGAGACGGGCGTCGTCGCAACAGGTCCGACACTCAAGGTCGGAGCGGAACTTTCCGGCTGCACAGGGGCAAGCTCGGCACGACGCGCACAACCTCCCACCGGGCGGGCAAGGGGCATACGCTCTTCGTAATCCGCCTGTGTCGGAGTACGGCTGAAACGCGGATCATCCACGCGGGCAGGGACTTCCGGGGTCTGATCCATACGCACTATGCGAGGGGTGATCAGAATGAGCCGTTCCATGCGCTGATGCTTCTTGCCCGTGGAGCTGAACAGCCCTCCAAGGAGAGGAATATTCTTCAGACCGGGCACGCCGTTCTCACTGTCACTCTGCGTTTCGTAATAATAGCCGCCGATGAGCAGACTCTGCCCTTCGGCCACAATGGCCTGCGTATTGATTTTCGTCTGCTTGATGGGGGACAGACTGCCGCTTTCCACGGAAAAGGAATTTGCGCCGTCATCCCGATCGTCCTGAACGCTGACCATGAGTTTGATACCGTCCGGGCCGCCGTTTTCGGCAGGAATGATATGCGGCGTCACCTTGAGAACGGTTCCGGAATCCACCCGGAACAGGTCGGAAGATTCATAGCCCTGAACAGGAATATAATAGGTGCTGGTATTCTCCAGCGTAGCCTGCACATTGTCCATGGTCAGTACGGAAGGCTTGCCCAGCACGCGGGCCTGACCATCTTCTTCCAGAGCGTTCACCCTTGCCAGAAAGTAATCCGTGCCGTGAGCATACAAGGTGGAAAAGGAAAGCCCCCCGTCGGAAGAGGCCCCGGCAGAAGGAAAGGTTCCTTCGCCCGCAGCTCCGCCGCCGCTGCCCCCGATGGACGTATTCCCCCCGACGCTCCCCGCTCCGGACCAGTTCACTCCCAGTTCGCGGGAAAACTCGCTGTCGATATCCACAATCGCGGCATGGATTTCCACCAGTTCCACAGGCTTGTCCAGATCCGCAATGACCTTGGCATAATAGCTCATGCGATATTCGGCGTCCGTCACCAGCACGGAGTTGACGCGCGGATCCGCAATGATGCTCGGGCCGCCTGCCCCCCCCTGCTGACCGCCTCCCTGCGCGGCAGGCGCAGGCTGGCTCGGCGCAGCCGGATCCGGCGCAACGGCGCCCACGGAGGCCAGTCCCTGGCCGCGCAGACTTTCCTGCGCCGACGGCAGAACGGAGACACTCGACCCGGTCAGGGGCGTTCCGGATACCATGGCCCGTAAAATACTGGCCACTCCGGGAATGGTAATCACGCTGTCCATGCTGTTGACGCTCATATCCTCCGCCCAGGCATAGCGCAGAGGAAAGACGCGCATCACCGTCCGTCCGCCCTGAGCAGCCTCAAATGCGGCCATTGCCTCACGCAGCTGTTCCACATACAGCGGAGGTCCGTTGACGGAAACCAGATTCTGTTCCGAGAGGACTTCAACCGGAAGCTGAGGAGAAATCATATCCGCCGCGCGGAACATGTCGCGCAGAGCGGAAGCGGAGACCGTGGACGGTGCAAGAAAGGCGCGCGTCTGTTCACCCTCGTGCCAGAAGGTCACAGTATGTCCCTGAACATACCAGCGCACGCCGAATGCCGAACGCATACCTGCCAGAAATTCCCCGGGAGGAACCTGCTCAAAGCGTCCGCTCAACTCCCCGGTCAGCCCCGGACTGCATACCGATCCGAAGCCCTCCGCACGGGCAAAATCCGCCAGAACAGCGCAGATACCCTCATTTTCCGCATAGTGGGAAAAGGGCTGCCGAAAGGGAAGCTTATCGGACGCACAAAAGCCTTCCGCCGCAAACAGCCAGCAGAAGGCAAAACATAGCATCAGAAAAAAACGAAATGAGCAACTCTTCAATACATGCCCCCGAACATGCCCGTCATGCCGAAAAAGGGCTGATCCGTGCGCCGCTCCGACCTGCCGCCGCCGAAAGAGGCTTTCCACCAGGCAAGGTCGTTGAGAAAGTCCCTTGCCGCAAGCTCAAAAGTTTCCTGTCCGGCGGCAAGCTCCGCCATGCGGTACAGAACGAGTCTGTCCCCGGAAGCAGCGTCCGACTTCAGCAGGCTTTGCCCCGCATACTCCACGGCTGCAACGGAAGCGCGTGTACGACAGACCCCTGCCTGACGTTTTGCCGCGTCGCGCAGCATCTCCTCCCGCTCCATAGCGGCAGCAGGAAGAGCGGTAATATCCGCTCGCAGTACGACAACGCGGTCATCCGGAGAAAAAACAGCAAAATCAAGGCCGTTTTCCAGCCGGAAACGGTATGCGCCGTCCTCATCCTGACGGGGATCCTTCCAGCCGGCATGAGATGCCAGCGCGGCAACAAGGTTGCTGAGAGGGGCCATACTCGCTCCTGTTTAAGATGATTCAGCGTATGCAAAGAGGAATGAAAAAGTCAACAAGCCTGACGCGATTCTCTGGGAGAAATTTTCGTTCCATGCAATCGCAGGAACGCGGCGCTTTCGAAACACTCCGGAGCTGGTGCCGTCCCGGCTTCCGAACCCTGCTCCTTTTCAACAGAGGGCAGATCCGGTTCAGAAGCCGGAAGGACTCCCGGCCTGTCTGCCGGAAACTCTGAAAACAGCGCTGAAGCGAGGCCGGTCAGAATATGAAGCCTTTATCCTTGATGCGAAGCGCCCGTTCATCCCAGAATCTTGGTTCTGGTCTGGTTCATGTTCTGCTGCATGGCGTTCATGAAGTCCAGAGATTTGGACACCAGATCCCGCATAGCTTCGTTAGTCTGCTTCGTCTGCTCCATCATGGTGCGGATGCGTTCCTCATCGGCCGCAATCCGCTTGGCATCGGCATTCTGCAGGCTTTCGGCATATTCGCCGCCCGCGGTGATGATGCTCCCCATCGAGGAAATCGTGGAGCTGAGGGACTGGGAAAAGGCCGCAGTAAGCTGACCGTCCGCTCCGCCCTGCGCCACCGTACCGGACTTGCCGAAGGTCAGTTTACCCGTTTCGGAATTTCTGCCCACTCCGGCTACGGAAAGGCCCAGACTTGTGGCCCCGGCGGTCATATTCACCACGGCTCCGGCTACGGCGCAGGCGAATTTCTGCATTGCGCCCTTCTCCATTTTGTCCGCCTGCTCCTCCATAAGATTCGCAATCTGCGTCCCCTGAGACTGGATAATGCTGCGGTTGACGCGCCGCTGCTCCGCCGCGTCCTGAACTATCACCCCTGCCAGAAGGGCCGCCGGGCTGGGCAGCGCCACCCAGTCCTTGGAGCTGGGCGGAGTGAACGAGCTGGGAGAAGGCAGCTCGGGCAACTCGGATCTCACCTGCGACACGGCAGAGGAAAAATCCTTGCCCGCCAGAATGGCCTCTACCAGACTATCCTTCACCTTGTCTGAAGACACCCCTCGCATCTGAGCCTCTTCCAGCAGCGAGTTATACTGAGCGAGAGCGAGATTAAGTGCTTTCGTATCCTGAATATTCATATCACATTCCTTTCTGTTTGCATCTCCACCTGCAATCAGGCCATGGCGGGACTGCCGGAAAGAATGGTCGCATTGGCCTGCGCCCCTTCCTGCACAATGTCGGACACCGTCTGGAGCGTCTGCTCGGAGCGCTGCATCATTTCCTTGAGATGTTCGACATCCAGATCGTTGGCCATGGCAATCTTTTCAAGAATGGCTTCAAGACGTTTCTGCTGAGCCTGAAGGAAACTGATATCCTTCTGATTTTCCGCAGATACGATACTTGTCGCACTCTGGGCCACAGTATTCAGGCCTCCGGCTGCGGCTGCCGCGCGGGCGGTTGCACTGGCCACCTTTTGCACGGTCTGAACCGTGTCCGAAGCCGTCTTCGTCGCGCTCTGCGCGATCTTTCCGGCGGAACCGGCGGCTCCGGCCCCGAAACTGCACGCAACGAGCGCAAGGGAAGTAGTCAGATCCACCGCGAACTTGGTCCAGGTTATGGCCGATTCGCTCGCTCCGCAGGCTTCCATGATTTTGCCGGTAATAAAGGCCGGACTGAAGCCAACCTTGCCGCCCGTGGCTTCTTCCGTGATGCTGCTGGCAAGCAGAACCAGAGAGGTAACGCCCACCGCAATGAGCGCGGCTCCGGAACCTCCTGCGGCCAACCCCACCGCCCCGGCTGCAATCATGGCTACGGAACCTATGGCCGCCAGAGCCATGCCTATATATTTGAAGGCCTTGAGCAGACCGTCAAGAAAGCCCTGACTCTTGGATTTTTCCAGCTGTTCCTGAATGGATTTGATTTTTTCCTCATTGGCGGAAGCCCGTTCCTGCGCATGGGCCTCCAGCGAGGAAATACCCGCCTTGGTTTCGGTACGGCGCTGTTCAAAGCCTACCGCATCCAGCAGGGCTTCCAGCGAAAGCCCGCCCATGCTCAGACCGCCCAGCACCGTACCCGTCTTGGAACCCCCTCCCATCGTGGGTTCTTCAAGATCCGGCAACATGGAAGAAAGGGCCGCGGACATGGTTTCCAACAGCTTCCTGATGCTCTCTTCCGATCCGGGGACGGTTGTTCCACCCTGCCCCTGCAACTGTGCGGCCGCAAGCTGGGTCAGTGCGGTAAAATCGCTGATCTGACCGACCTGCGTCCCCTGAATGGTGTTGCTCATGCCCCCTCCTTCTGTTGAGCCAGAGAGGCAAGAAGCGCGCGGATGCGATCATGGCAGGCCTTGTGTGCGGGAATGGACTCGTCTCCCAGACCGAGCGCAGCCCGGAAAGAGGCCGCGGCATTTTCGCCGTCGCCCAGTTTCAGGTAACACAATCCTCCGTAGAAGAAGGGCGAGGGGTCCTTGAGCGCACCGGCAACACCGGCCATGCCGTAGGTGTCGATAGCCAGCTGGTAGGCTTCACGGGCCTGGAGACAACCGGCCAGCCCCATCCAGAAACGCGGATCGTCGCCGTCGTAAAGGCAAAGTCCGCGGAACATGCTTTCCGCATCCTTGTAGTTGCCCGCCTTATACAGGTTGTAGGCATAGGCGTAGGCGGATTCCATAGCCTCCTTGCTGATGTTGAACACATCTGCAAGCGTCGCGCCCTTTTCCAGCGCGGACTGAATGCTTTTAAATTCTTCTTCCGTAAAGCCCGCTGCTTTCGCCATGTCCAGCAGGGCAGCCTGAATATCTTTTTCCTGATCGGTGTTCTGAGTCATGACAGCTCCTTGTGCTGATGCGGCTTGTGTCCGGCCTAGTCCTGACGCGCAGGCCCTACTGACCTCTGGCCAGACTGGTCAGCGTCTGGTTGGCATTGGATATCTGCGTATTTGCGCCCTGAAGATAAGAATTATACTGGCCCATATAATCCTGAATATACACCATCTGCTGCTGCGTATCCGTACCCAGCTCTTCAAGACGCGATTCCAGAGAGGTAATGGCCAGATCCCATTCTTCCTCTCCCAGAATATAGTCCCCATCGGCGTTGGCATAGGCAAGACCGTGTTCATCCAGATAATCCACCAGATCCTGAGACATGGGGTAACAGTCTTTTCCCTCTACCGTGGTGCCGTTGATACTGGTCATACCCACACCCTTGCCGGCCTTGCCGTCGGCCTGAGCCTGCCGGGCCTCATTGAGCAGCGAGGAAACCAGCTTCTGTTCCTCCTGCTGATCGGATATGGATTCCATCCTTTCCAGAGCCTGACTCTTTGCCGTCTCCGACAGTTCAAGCTGGAGTTTGGCAAACATCAGCTGAAGGCTGGAAGAAGGCCCGAGATCCGTAGCCGTGATGGAGGAGGTGCTGTTAAAATTGATCTGAGACATACTGCTTCCTTTTCCCTATTGTTAGCAGCGGAACTTGCCCATGCTCCTGCCCGAATAAGTCTGTCCTTTCCAAAAGGAACACGGCATCCTGCCCTGGGCGACAAGCTCGTCGCCACGGGCAGAAGAACAACCTTCCTCCGTCCGCAGCGAAGGAACGCTGCGCTTACTGACCTCTGGCCAGACTAGTCAGGGTCTGATTGGCGTTGGATATCTGGGTATTGGCACCCTGCAGATAGGAATTGTACTGGCCCATGTAGTCCTGAATATACACCATCTGCTGCTGCGTATCCGTGCCCAGCTCTTCAAGACGGGCCTCAAGCGAAGTGATGGCGACATCCCATTCTTCCGCGCTGTGCGAGTAGTTGTTGCCGGTTTTGTCCATGGCAAGGCCATGCAGCTCCATATAGTCCACCATTTCCTGGCTCATGAAGGTGGCGTTGTTCCCTTTGGGCACGCTTTCCTTGCGCGTCTTCTCATAGATGATATTGCCGTTATCATCCGTCATGACATTGCCGTTACTGTCTTTCTTGGGAACATTGAAGGTCGCCGTCTTTTCCGCGTCGTTGCCGAGTCCGGCCTTGGCGTCTGCCTGAGCCTGCCGGGCCTCGTTGAGCAGCGAGGACACCAGTTTCTGCTCCTCCTGCTGATCGGAGATATACTCCATTCTTTCCAGAGCCTGACTTTTCGCCGTTTCCGACAGTTCAAGCTGGAGCTTGGCAAACATCAGCTGAAGGCTGGAAGAGGGCCCGAGATCCGTAGCCGTGATAGAGGACGTACTGTTGAAATTGACCTGTGACATGCTGTACCTCGTAGCATTACAAACAATATGAAGACTGCACACAATCTCCTGATATTATCGCGCAATTTTTCTTCTTCGGAGAAGAACCCGCCTTCTCCGCAATCTGCCTTTGCGTACAGCCCGAATCATCTCTCTTTATCCGTATACCCAAGCTCCCCGCATTACTGACCCTTTGCTAAAGAGGTCAGTGTCTGGTTGGAGTTGGATATCTGGGTATTGGCACCCTGAAGATAGGAATTATACTGCCCCATGTAATCCTGAATATAGACCATCTGCTGCTGAGTATCCGTGCCCAGCTCTTCAAGACGGGCTTCCAAAGAGGTAATAGCCAGATCCCATTCTTCTTTATTCTGCCGCCTGGAAACTCCGGAGTCGTCATAGGCAAGCCCGTGCTCCTTGAAGTAGTTTTCCATCTCGACAGGCATCATGGTGGAGTCCTTCTCTCCGCTGGCAGCCTTGTTCGCATCCGACTCATTGGCCGCGTCTGCCTGGAGCTGCCTGGCCTCATTGAGCATGGAAGACACCAGCTTCTGCTCTTCCTGCTGCTTAGAGATGTAGTCCATTCTTTCCAGAGCCTGACTCTTTGCCGTTTCCGACAGTTCAAGCTGGAGTTTGGCAAACATCAGTTGAAGGCTGGAAGAAGGCCCGAGATCCGCCGAGGTGACGGATGATGTTGTGTTTAGCGAGATCTGACTCATTGTAGTATCCAATAATTACTGTCCTCTGGCCAGAGAGGTCAGCGTCTGGTTGGAGTTGGATATCTGGGTATTGGCACCCTGAAGATAGGAATTATACT
>LBJMC04202__coassemble_139_pt1 | contig 83168 bp, 70 predicted proteins | sample LBJMC04202__metabat2_low_PE_018 | metagenome-assembled genome bin LBJMC04202 | reverse complement strand
GCAAAAATTGAATTTGAAGTTGAGTTGATTGGTAAGTTGATTGAAGCGCGTGAGGCGAAAGGCTTAACCCAGGGACAACTAGCGGAAGCGGCAGGTCTAAAACAATCTGCTGTCGCACGACTGGAGCGAATGAAAGTTACACCACAAATAGACACACTTTTTAAGGTACTCACCCCAATGGGGTACAAACTCACGATTGTTCCACGGGATGAAATGGCTTAACCATCAAATTCAGTATATTTTTAGATAAAATATACTGAATTTGATGGTTCACTTTTAAAACACCTATGGAGGTGTTGTATGGCTTGGCAGTATTCTGAATGTGGTCAACCTGTTGATGATGGCGATATGGTAGGATATTTTACAGATAGTGAAGGTCGTTATATTCCTGGTACGTTAGGATTCTGGCATTGTAATCCTAGATGTGGACATAGAGATGAGCATTTTGCTGGTATCCGTTTGCCCCATGACTCCCATATTGGAGAATTTAGGCAGAGAATGGCTCAATTTCTTGCCATGTATGTGTGGGAGGCAAAAACTGAAGAATTTCGTCGGGATTGTGCTACTTTTATATTACGGTGCCTTGTAAATGGATATGATGAAGCTTATCCGTATATCAATGAAGCTAAATATGAAGGTGTTATTGAAAGTAATCTCCCAGATAATTTGTTATGGGACAATGAAGTTCAGGCTGTATTGAACTGGAAAAATAGTTATAGAAATTAATTGCCTTAGAATGTAGGGTAATAATTTCCAAATAAGGGCCTCACAAGAGGCCCTTTGCTGCTATCTTTATTGACAATTATTCAAATGTCAGTGCCTCTATCATATCCGCCACCCGAGAGCAGATGTCGGCGTTCAGAAGGAACGTTGCATCTTCTTCTGTATCTTTTTCGGTTTTGGGAAACCGCAGACCGGAAACGGCCAGAGAGGCATCCAGCGTGAACTCCAGTTGCCGGTCGAGATCGGCATCGGAAGTCGCTACCAGATGCAGCTTCTGGATAACCATGCCTTCCTCAAGTGCCTAGGCAACGGCATTCAGGCTGTTCTGCACAGCCACGGCGGCCTTTTCCTCCGCCTGTTCGGAAGCGGCCAGACTGGCGGAACCCATCGGATGCAGTGTGTAGCCTTCACAGGGGTAGCCTTCCCCGCGCAGGATAGTGGCAAAGAGCTTCGGCATGTCGTCCGCAGGCGTGATGGGCGCGGCATCAATGCCGAACGTGGTCTTGAACAGGTCAAGCACCGGCTGTACCGCCTTGGCTGACGCCGAGCCGACAAGCAGGCGTCCCTTCTCCGCATCCCAGATGCAGTCAATGACGGACGGCACAAATTCCGCCCTGCGGTCAGTTTGGCAGTGATGGCCTCCTTCAGCTCCTTTTTGCGCTTGCTTCCGACCTTTTTGCCGGAAAACCGTTCTTCCCGCACGGCTTCGGCAAGCTGGAGCCGGATAACGGCCCCGGAAGCCTTGCGGGTATCCAGCCGGAAGGAAAAGCCGGAATAGCGACTATCCACGGCGGCCAGTTCAAAACCGTCCGTATCCAGCGGATCGCCAAGCGCCACCCAGCCGAGGCGTCTGCCGTCAGCATCAATATCGGGCGTAAAGGCGTGTTGCCGCAGGGCATCCAGTGCAAGCCCGGCTGCGGAATCGGCCTTGCAGATGGTCAAGGCTGTACTTGAAGACATGAAACCTGACATGAATAACTCCTTGTCTTGTCGCGAGGTTAGAGAGAAAAATGATTCATGCCGCTTACCTCATGCGCGGACGTGAAATCACAAATCCATGTACGCCGCCGGTGGGTGAAGCTGTCTGAACGGCTGCTTTGGCCTGCGGAGTCGTGAGCTGTCTGTATGCCTCCACATGCTCCAGGGCTTCCGCAAGGCTGTCAAAGGTGGCGTTAACGGTGCGCGCTCCGTTGATGATATGGTTTTTTTCGTACTGGACACGCAGACCGATTTTGTCGTTTCCCGTCTGAAATACGAGCAGTTCATACATTCCGCCGTCTACCGCATTCAGAGTCAACGCATGTTCGTTTTTGCCGTAGAAATCGCTGCCGGTAGGATGAAAACCGGCCATGGCAAGCCGTTCACGGAAGGTTTCGCTATCCAGCGCCGACGCTGGCGCGGCGGTTTCGGCGGGCGGCATTTCTTTAAGCCCGCGTTGTGCAGCGTCACTGCGGGCAACCTGTATGGCTGCTTCCCGCGTCTCGAACTGTTTGAGTTTCATACCGCTCGGCGCGGTCGCCGTGCTGTGCCACTGACCGTCCTCGTACAGACTTTGCCCCAGGGAACCGATGCTGCTGTTGAAATAGGCGCGGCGCAGGACATACCCGTTTTGCAGTGTATAGCCGTTGTGCTGATTGGATACGGTGTATTCCGTTCTCCCTTCACCTTCGCCGTATTTAAGCGTGTGAGCCTGTTTTTCCGGCGGCGCGGCGGGAACTGCGGCAGCGCTGTCCGCCTTCGGCTGGGGCGCTTCCGTTGTTGTCGGCTGTTCATCGGTCAGAGATGTTTTCGGCGTCCAGGTGGAGACGTAGCTCGAATCATCCTGCATCCGCTGCAATTCCCGGATGACCGCGCTGTGATTTTCCCGTGCCAGAGCCAGTTCTTCCTGCTGCGGAAACTCCTTGCCCAGAGCGGCCTTGACCGTTTCCAGTTCGGCCTTTTCCTGCCGGGCTTTCTCCCGCTGCGTTTCCACAGCCTCATCCAGCCCCCTGGACAGAAAATTGTCCATGCGCTGAAACAGACCGGCCAGACTGAACTTTTCCTCAAAATCGTAGAACAGATTCCCCGGCCGGAACTCCCGTTCACCCGCCCCCCGAAGCGAAAGCTGAAAACCGTCCTTGCCGCTCATGCGTGTTGTCGTGCGTTCGACAGAGACTTCAAAACCGCGATAGAAGCCGAACGGAAATTCTGCGCTGGAATCGCGGGTGACTTCCTTCACGCCTTCAAGCAAACGGTCTTTTATCTTTTCGCTGTCCTTTGCTGTCAATGTCTTGCCGTCAGCCGTCAGCTCCACCAGGATTTTTTCTTTCCCCTTTTCCATGACCGTGCGGGTATGGGAATCCCTGCGGCGGATGTTTTCCGCATACAGAGTTTCCTCTTTGGCAAGTCGTGTTTCCGTGGAAGCAAGATACTTGAGGCGGTCGCGCATCCGATGCTGGCTGCGCTGATGCTGCGAATACAGGGCTTCCAGATTGCGCAGATCGGCGGCAAGCTGTACCTGCATGAGAATAAGCGGATTACCGGATGCTGCGGCTTTCATTTCGGCGGCGTTGGCGGCTTCCGAGGCTACATCGTCAATGACGCGCTGGAGAAGATCGCCCTTGCGAAACTGTTCAATGGCTGCCGATTTGTACTCTATACATTGCCACATCCGCGAGTCGTAAGTCATCTTTGTGGCATAGTTGAATATTTTTACAGTAAAAGTATCAGGGTTTCGTTCATAAAACATGTTTCCCTGACGGATAATTCTTCCATTGCGTTGCTCCAAATCTGACGGCCGCCACGGCGCATCAAGATGATGCGCGGCCACAAGCCTTTTCTGCACATTCATGCCAGCGCCCATCTTGGCGGTTGAGCCAAGAAGAACACGAACACGGCCTGTGTTCATGTCGCTGAACAACTTTGCTTTCCGTATATCCGTGTTGGCATCATGGATGAAGGCAATTTCATCAGCGGGAATCCCCTTTGCCATGAGTTTTTGCTTCATGTCGTCATACACGGAGAACTTGCCGGACGACATGGCGATGACTTCATCCATATTGACGACACCGGCAAGAGCGTCGTCCCCGTCATCTTCGGCCATGTCTTCCTGTTCCGGCGTTTCGCGGACAAGAGTACCGTCCACGTCGATAAGCGCCCCGGATTCCAAATTCTGCCGTTCGCTCTGAGCGGATGCCGGAGCCTTCCCTCCCTTGGGCGTGGACAAATCACAAAAGACAAGCTGCGTTCCCTTGTCATTGGTTGTATCGCGCCAGATGTCGTATATCCGCTCGACAGCCGCATTGAGCTTGGAGCCTTCAAAATCATCGGCGGTCGGCTCTATCAGCCGGTAATCAAGCCCCGCTTTTCTGGCGTCATTGGTGACTTTGAGAGGATTGTCGATGCGCGGGTCTGGAGGAAGATTCTCCATGCGCTGGATGATCTTGTCCATATACGCAGCCTGAGCCGGGGAGCGTTCCACCACATCATTATAAGGCTTGCCTCCCTCAATCGGAGGCGTCAGAGGTCGTTCCCCGGCCTGTTTTGCCTGTACATCAAGATCGGCTTTTGTCACCACATCGGCAAAAGTCCGATACATGGACAGCAGTTCCGGCACGTTTTGGAACTTGGCGAAGCGGCTTTTTAACTTGTAGTTCACGCCAGTTGCATCCAACTCCCAACCGCTTGTGACCTGCCCGAAAGTTGATGCCCACGCATCAAAATGTTCAATATCCTTGTTTTTCAGTTCATCATACTGCATGTAGCGTTGCAGGGTATAAACTTCGGCAATGGTATTGCTGATGGGAGTCCCTGTCATGAAGTACACACCGCGCCCGTTGTTCTGACGTTGCAGATAACGACACTTGATGAACAGATCGAGTGCCTTGGCGGATCCGGTAACATTGCCGAGGCCGGAGACATTCATGGTAGTCTGGAAGGCGAGATTCTTGAACTCGTGGCTTTCGTCGATAAACAGGGCATCCACGCCCAAATCCGAGAAATCCACGGCCCGGTCTTTTTGCCCAGTTCCGGCAAGCAGGGCATTGTAGCGTTCCTCCATTTTCTCGCGCTGTTTCTCAAGCTGCTTGATGGTGGCCCGTCCGCCTTCAGCGGCTTTGGAAGCCTCAATGGCCTCGATGACCGCGTCAATCTGTTCCCTGAGAATCTCCTCCTGCACGTCGCGGGGCATGTCGATTTTTTTGAAGGAACTGTGTGCCACAATAACGGCATCCCAATCGCCGGTGGCGATACGTCCAAACAGCCGTTCCCGGTTCTGTTTGGTGAAGTCCGTCTTGTCGGCTACCAGAATGTTCGCATCGGGATAGAGTTTATAGAATTCATCTTTCCACTGATATAACAAGTGGTTGGGGACGACAATCATGGGCTTGGAAAGAAAGCCCATGCGTTTTGATTCCATGACAGTAGCGACGCAGGCCAGCGTCTTTCCCGCTCCCACCACATGGTCAAACAGACAAGTGCCTTCCTGAATGGCCCTCCAGACCGCGTTTTTCTGATGCGGACGCAGTTTGACGGCTTCGGAAGCGCCCACCAGCTCAAGATGGGAACCATCATAGGTCGGCGGGACGTTTGTGTTGAATTTTTCATTGTAGAGCCTGGTCAGCATGTCGCGCCGTTCATCGTCCGTCCATACCCAATCGAGGAAAGCCTGTTTGATTTCATCGGCCTTCTGCATGGCGGCGGCTGTCAGTTCCTGGTCGATGACCATGATGGGTCTGCCTTGGTCGTCATGCTGGCCGCTTTCCTTCTGCACCTTGATGGGCTTGTTCATGAGCAGGGCTTCGATAATCTTTCCGGCGGAATATTCGGGAATGCCCCAGACGCTGGAGGCAAGCGAAGCATCCCATATACTGACGGACGCTTCCCAGCGGCCCAGCGTCGGCAGATAATTGATGGTCTGCATCCCCTTGCCGCTGTGCAGGTGTTCCACGAAGTCGGCAAAGACCTGCGCCGGAACCCAGGAGGAGCCGAACCTGATGCCGATGTCCACGGCCTCGATGTCCGGCGGCATGGCTGCGGACAGGGCCTCCACATTGGGAGCGAAGCGGGCGTCCGTTTGCGCTGCTTCTTTCGCCCGTGCCAGTTTGGCCCTGACATTGCCGGTCAGGTATCTGTCGCGGATTTCCCATTCCTCGGTGGAAGGATTCAGGAAAATCTGTCCCTGCTCGCGCAATTCCGTCTGAATATCCTCAGCCGGACGATGCAGGAGCCGCGACATACGGCTGAAGTCCACCCTGCCGTTTTCCCGCAGGGCAATAAGCAGGGCATCCTTGATGGTTTCCGCCTGTTCCACCACCTGGGCGGGTCTGAGTACCCGTTGCCGGAAAATGGCGGCTTTTTTCGCTGACGCCGGACGAGCTTCGCCGCCATGCTTGCGGGCCGTCTCCGGCGACAGGCCCTTGTCGTAATCCAGCTCCAGCGACTCCAGCAGGGAATGTTCCGGGTCGCTCCGCATGAGGCCGCGATTGGTCTGGGAATTGAGATGGCCATATTTTCTGACAAAGGTATCATACTGCGAATTGAGCCTCTGGCGCAGCGTCGCCATCCGACCTTCATCGGCGTTGGCGGACTTTTCCGTATTGAGCAGTTCGCGCAGGGTATCCCGGATTTGAATCATGGAAACCAGACGCAGACGGGCCGTCTCATTCTTGACCGGGAAAATGTCGTAGTCGCTTTCACCGAATGCGGCGGCGGTCTTGAAGACAATCTTCCGGCTTTGCGGCTCGACGCACAGGGCGTCCGCTTTCAGGGACTGGAAATACGGGCTGCGGATGAAGTCGGCGTTGCGTACCCTGACTTCCGTATTGAGCGGATTTTCCTCCTGCGGCACGAAACAGTCCGCCGGAAGCACATCCAGCCGGGAGGCGATTTCCTGTCCCAAATCCACATGTGCCGGATCAGGCAAACAGGCCAGCGCACCCTCGAACATCCCCCCGGAAAAGGCCAGTGTGCCGATAATCTGCCGGGGATTTTCCACAAAGTAGCTGTTGACCGTGGCCGGACGCCTGCCGCCGTTTTTGAGGTCATCAACTTCTATGGAGGCGGTGTTCACCCAATCCCGGCTGTGCAGTTTTTCCCCGGAATTTTTCTGGAAGAACACGATGTCCGTGGTCACATCGGTCAGCGCGTTCTGGCGGAATGCCGTTTCCGGAAGACGGACAGCCCCCAGGAAGTCGGCGTATTGCGAGATATGCTCACGCGCCGAGGAATCGACGGCATCCATGAAATAACGGCTGACCACAAAGGCCGCGACGCCGCCTTCCCGCAACAGATTGATGGACTTGGCGAGGAAGTAGTTGTGGACAGAGAACTTTCGCAGTTCGGGAAAGTCCGGGTCGTATAATGTTTGGTTGCCGAAGGGGGGATTGCCGACTACGGCGTCTATACCGCCGGAGCGAATTTGACTGTTCTGAAAACCAATATTGAGATGTTGCGCTTTGGGATAGAGGTATTGCGCGATGGATGACGTTGTGGGATCGAGCTCAACCGCAAGGAAGTTTGCGTTAAAATCTTCGGGACAGAGGCCGATGAAATTGCCGATGCCCGCCGAAGGTTCAAGAATACGGAGCGGTTCTCCAGTACCAAGGCCAAGGCGGGAAAGCCCCTCATAGATACCTCTGATAACGGTTTCCGAGGTATAATGGGCGTCCTGAGTGGAACGGCGGGCGGCAGCGTAGTCTTCCGGGGAAAGCAGGCCCTGCATTTCCCGGTATTCGGTGCCCCATTGCTCGTTTCTGGCGTCAAAGACCTGCGGCAGGCCGCCCCATCCCACATAGCGAACGAGGACTTTCTGCTCCTCCGGTGTGGCCAGTTCCGCGCCGCTGGTCTGGAGCTGCTTGAGCAGGCGTATGGCGGCGACGTTATCCGCATATTTGGTTTTCGCGCCGCCAACGCCCAGCCTGTCCTCGGAAGTTATTTGGTAATTTTCAGGCTCATGTCGATGCCCATACTCTGCAATATCTCCGAATCCGACATCCCCCGCAGGCTCGCCTGCCGAGCTGTCTCGCTGCTCAAGGCTCTCGCTTCCGTCTGCTGCTGTCCGTACACCTTCAGATCGAAGGCTATGCTCCCCATTGCCTCCAGCTTCTTCAGTTCTTCGGGACTGTTCAGCGCCCAGCGATCCAGAATCGAGTAGCCCAAACTGGTGTACCCGCCGCTTCTCACGTCGTTGATGGTTTCGGGCTTGAGAACTTTTCGTGCGATTTCGAGCGGATAGGTTTGTCTGTCGAGCATGTTGCACCTCCAGAGAAAGGGTATGAGTGAACTCGGAAATTTCCTGTATGGTCAGATAGTCGTCGGCTCCGGCTTCAAACAGTTTTTCGGGCGTTCTTTTTTCACCGTCAAGGAACTGCATGATGGCCGTGTTGGGGCTGTACATGCGGGAGCCGTCTTGCAGCTCATATACGGAATCACCCCTTCCATTGATGCCAAGGCGTCTTTTGTCCCCGTCATTTGTGGGGAAGGGAAAAGGCTTTTCTGTCCGTGCCGGTTCCGGCTGCCGTTCCTCTTCTTTTACCGGTTCCATCTGCAACGACATGGCAGGAACAGCCTGTTCCTGTTCAACCTGTGCCGCGGGAGCGGGGATACTTTCCTCCCGCATGTCGTCCTGAATGTTTTCTTCCCGTATTTCCTCGATCTGGTTCGCCATGAGGTCGAAGAACGACAACTGGCGGGGATCGTGTGTCTGCTTGCGCCGTCTGGCCATGCGTTCCCATCCTTGTCTGAAGGGCGGGAAGGCGGCGCAATGCTTGCGGCGCTAATCCTTCCCGCCGGAATGTTCATCCGGGGCGAATTTCAGCTTTTCAGCGTTTTCAATGAAAATCCGCCCGTTTTCTTCAAGAAAGACAACCTTGTCTCCCGCCTGCACATTGAGTCTTTTGCGGGTTTCAGCGGGAATCGTGATTTGTCCCTTGGTCGTGAGCTTGGCGAGTTCCATATTTTGCCTCCTTGTACAGTCTTACTAGTAATGTATTCCTTGAAAGTAAGACTATGGCAAAGAGAGGAAGCTGTCAAGAGTCTCCATCAGGGGCACGTTTCTGTTTCGACTGGCAGGCCAAAAGCCCCGGTGCTGTCGTGGCGTTTTTCGAAGATGGCCACGCGCTCGGAAAGGGGGCGGAAGAACCGGCACCTTCAAAGCGGATACGCCCGCGCAAGTAATGGATTTCCGCCGCAAAGGGCAGGACATACCTGTGCCACCATGCTGTATCCGTCCGGGCGGGAAGCAGGCAGATCACTCTTTCAGCGCGTTCCATCTCAATTTCGTTCACAGCCTTGGCCAGCCAATGTGGCAGTGCCCGTCCGTAGGGAGGATTCATCCAGCAGACGCCATGCCAGACCTGGCGCAGTCCGTCTTCTTCCGGCGAGAAAAAGTTTTCGCACTTGGCGTTCCGCGCCGTGGCGCATACGTCCAGTTCGCACGGCCCGAATCTGGCATTCAGTTCTCTGAACAGCGGCCAGGGAGTCGCCCAATCATGCTTTTTACTCAGAAAATGCACGTTCATGCGTTCCCCCTCAAAGAAGCGACTCGTTCAGCAGGCCGCGTGTTATGATTTGCGAGATTTCGTCTTTTGCCCGCATATCTCCAGAGCGGGCCTTGCGGGCCAGCTCCAGAGCCGCAGGCAGTTCTCCTGCCTTGAAGTCACAGGCGGGGAAGCGGATGCCGTCCAGAATCCATGTCGGCGTGGACGTGATGCGCGATTGTGCGGCGACAATATCCGCGCTCACCAGAGGAGCGGCGGCTTGCAGGGCGTCCGCGAAGGCTTCCGGCGCAATGGCGGCTTCCTGAATCGCGGTCTGGAGAGCAGCTTCATAGGGAACCGGAATGCCGAGAGAGGTTTTCGGCAGAACGGCATCCCAGAAGCGATGCGCCGCATTGGTGGAAAAGCCTCGCAATGCCTCATAGGCCAGGGCTTTTTTCAACGATTCGCCGTATTCATCCGAGGGGATATGCCGCACGACGATACACAGACCGGGGTTTTCCCGCTGCGCCTGAAGCGGTTCCTGAATGCCGCAGTACGGGCATTCGAGGTTTGACCAGTATTCAAGAATGTCGCCCTGAAAGCCGTCCACCGGCCTGCCGTCGAGACAGGTTCTGCCGGAAAGACTTTCGTGCGGGGAGTAAGGGGATGCCAGGTCTTTGGCTATCTCGGTTTTTACGTCTGCTTCCACGGCCATCCGGTCTGACATGGGCGTTCCGGCGGAAGCGGTATGGCAAAGTCCAATAAGGCACCAAAAGAAAAGAACCTGGGCCAATATAATGTTATGCCGCATGGTCATACTGTTTCTCCTGAGAAAACTGTAGAAGTTGAGGAACGCGCAGTTGCGCCTTTTTGAGAGAAGGATTGGCGAAGAACATATCGCCCCGGACAATCTGCCCGGAGAAGACAAAGTGGGCTTCGCCTTCTATCTGTTCCTGCAAGTCGCGCAGGACGACGCGATCTTCCTGCTCCACCGTGGTGGAGTTGGCGTCGCGGTAGCCGGAACTGATCTGTTCGTTGACGTTGAAACCTGTGGTACGCAGGACAGTGCTTTGTCCCGCCTGTCCGCGTATCAATTCCCATGTCTTTTCCGCGTCCTGCATCTTCATGAAAATTTTGATGGACGTATTTGCCACCATCTGCTGTGCGCCTTTCTTGTCAGCCTCCATGATGCCTGCATAGTCCTGGGAGGCTACAATGGCGGCGATGCCAAGACCGCGCCCTTGTGTCAGCACGACTTCAAAACCCGGCGTCACGATAGCCGCGTACTCGTCCACGATGCACAAGTACGGCCCGATGCCTATGGCATCAGTGGGCAGAGCTTCCAGTACATCAGCGGCGTCGCCCTCGATATTCGCGCCGAGGCCAACGGCGCAGGCATTGCGGATGGCGGAAAGGCTGATTTTACCGAGGCTGGCGAGTTCGGCGGGCGCTTTTTCCAGAGAAGGCAATAAAACCACGAGGATGCGTCGCTGCATGATGCTGTCGGCAAAGTCCACTTCCCCATCTTCCGCGCCGTAGATGTGGCTGTAGGTATCCGTCAGGCTGGACAGAGCCTTGCCGAAGTAGGATTGCGCGTAGCCGAACTGTTCCGCGAAGGATTCCGGCTGCTCTTTCAGGTCACGACCGGCAATCCAGCCGGAGGTGGCAAGAGCCGCCTGAATGGACGCGCGGGACTCTTCATCCAGTTCAGGATGCAGGGCCAGAGCCACACATTTTTCCAGAGCCAGAGAATCGCGGATAATGGAGGTGGAGAGCTTGAGCAGCCCTTTGTCCCGCAAGTCCACCAGCGCGTACATGACGCCGGAAATCAGGGCCTGCGCCTTGTCCGCGAAAATGGAATTGGCTCCATCCGACGCGGGCATGAGGGAAACAAGAAGCTGCGTCAGAGCCTCGGCGCTCCCAAAGGTAAAGGGATTGTTGGTATTGGAAAGGCGGCGCGGGCTTTTCCCTTTTACTTTTCCGCTTGTGCCATAGTTCAGCACGCGGAAGTCGTCATCCCGGCCAAGGAACCGGGCCATCTGCCATATCTGGACAGCCAGCTTGGGACTGGCCTTGGGGTCGATGTAGAACAGCCCGCTTCCTGTGGCCAGCGCGTTGTAGGAAAGAGAAACCAGCGTTTCCGTCTTGCCGGAACCTGTCGTGCCGAAGAGCAGACAGTGCGTGAGGATGTCCTTGGCTTTCAGCCAAAGCTCCTGTTTGTCCTGAAGCCGGTTGCCGAGAAAGAAGATGCCTTCCGGTCTGGCAAAACCGCCCCGTCCGGGCAGGGGATCGCCTCTGTCCGTACCGGACAGACCCATCGGCATACGGAACGGCAGGCGTTCCTTGTTGATACAGGCGCAACGTGCAAGGAACAGTGCGATACCGGCCAAAAACAACGGCGTCGCCAGAACGGGGAAAAGGAACAGACACACCCCCGCGCCGAACATTCCACCGATTTGCACCTGGCCGAGCTTGAGAGCGTCCGCGAGACGTTGCGAGGGGGAGCGTACATCACGGTGCAGACGTTTACGTTCCTGTGTTTCGTGGTCTTCCAGACCTCTGATGGTTCTGTTCATAAGTGGAACCTCTAGTAGTATTCGTCAGCTAAATGTTCATCTTCATTGGCATCGTATTCGGGGTTTTCTTCCGGGGGGCAGAGAACCACATCCGCGTCCGGCGGCGATTCAATGGAAGAAGTTTCAGTCTCGGAGTTTGAGGGTTCGGCGGCGTCAGCGGGCGGAACCGGGATTGTTTCCGGCATGGGCGGCACAAAGATTTCCGTCAGCCAGCCCTGGGCGGAAAGGGCTTCCTTGAGACTTGCCACGGCGGGAGCCACATGCGGTTCAGTCAGAGCCTTCCCTTCCTGTTCTTCCGCCATATAGTGCGCCCATGCCGCAAAGCCTTCGGCCCATGCCGCCCGTCCACCACATTGATTGAGTGCATACCAGAGCGGCCTGTCCATCGGGCGAAGCCACAGGAACTGCGAACCGGCCAGCACGCCTTTTTGCCGCGCCCGGTACAGCAGCGCCATGAACCACGGCAGCTCATAGGCGGCATGAGTGGCCATGCTCTTCTCGGACAGAACATCCTTGTGCCGCGCCCATGTTTTTTTCAAACGCTTCTCAAATGCGGAGTCCGTCAGCACGGGACAATCCGCGTTCCCGTCAATTTCGTTGTAGGAACTGGAAACCATGTCCAGCATACTGACGCAGCCCTTCTTGTCTCCATTGGCGTAGGCCAGAAAAGCGACGGCCAGAGCGCGGCGGCACGGCGAGAAGCCCTCATAGCCCTCAAAGGATTTGCCGAGCTGTTCCGTCAGCACGGCAAGGGCCTTTTTTTCATCCAGCCGGGCGTTGCCCCATGCGGGCAGTTCCGTGGACGGCAGGCCGTTTTTCAGGGCCTGTTCCGGCGTGAACGGCTCCCCGGCGTCATTGACCAGCAGGCCGTGTTCCAGCGCGAACTGCGCGGGCGTCCGGGCGATTTTCCACGGCCCGGAATCATGGGATTCCGGCGAGAGCAGATACTTGCCGCGCCCCACCACAGGCCGCAGGCAAGGGAAGGACTCCGCGTTGTTCCGGAGCAGACTTTCCATATTGAAGCGGCGGACAAGACCACCCACGCGCCCCATGAAGATGGCAGCCACGCCGAACAGAACGAGCAGCAGCGCAAAAGGCCAGCGAATCCATGAGCCGGTGTAGTGCAGGACTTTTTGCATGGTTTCCCATGACAGAGAAGCCGGATCAGCTTCCTCAATGCGTGTCCAGGCTGTTTGTGCTTCATCAAAGAAGGGCGTGAAGACCTGAATCTGGGCTTTGGCCAGGGCAAGCAGCGGCCTGTTCACGCTATCGGCATGAGCGATATACAGGGCGGGCAGCACCACAAAGACAAGAATCAGGAAGGCGCACCATAAGAAAAGGTGGTCATCCCTGTTATCCCGACCGTTCATTGTCCCGCCTCCCGCTCAAGAACGGAGAGCGTGAAAATCCCTTCCCGGCTCAGACGTTCCAGATTGGCTTGTACTCGCCGGATATAGGCATCCCGGCGATGCGGCGTCCGGGAGTGATACGCGCCGATGGCCCGCCAGAGACTGCCCGTGCGCTGATATTCCTTCCGCAACAGCCAGGCCGCCGCATACGCATTGACGCGGCCATCACGGAGTACGGCGTCAGGTGAAATGCCCATCGCGGCCAACTCGTTAAGATGAATGGTGTTGACCTGAAACGGCCCCAGGTCCCATGTGCCGTTTCCATTGCTCAGGGCTTCCCCGGTTTTGCCGCCTTCCGTGGCGAGGATGGCGAAGAGCGCGGCGACGGGCATTCCGCTGATGCGGGCGGCGTCCAGAACGCAGTCAGCCGTCAGCGGTCGCATGGACGGCAAAACAACTCTTGTCCGGTCAGCGGCAAAGGCCGCATCCGGCAACAACCACAGAGCGGCGAAAAGAAAGATTACCGTTCTCATTGAAGTTTTCCCGTAATTTTGACGACATAATCCCCACCGGTGCCGTAGACCTTGAAGGGGTTGTTGCCGCCCATGCCGTTGACGGCGTTGTTGACCTGATTGTGAGCCTCGTTGATTTTCCGGTTGATGTAGGAATTGACCTGACTGCACATGCCCGCGACAATCTGATCCATGCTCGGCAGAGTCACGCCGAGAGAGAAAGCATCACCGATGGCATTGACGGAGCCGAGGCAGCCGGAAAGCGCGTCCCGTTCGGTTTCCGGGTCGGGCATGAGAATGTCGTGCGAGTCCGATACCCTGTTGTTGCGTTCCTGAATCGCGCCGCTCACGGCCTCCTGCATGTCCTGGCAGGAACCGGCAAAGCACGGCGCGACCAGAACCATGCACAAGAGAAACATGGCAATATATTTCATGTCGCTGTCTCCAAATAATGGGGGTCAAGGGGCATCATGCCCCTTGTGGGGGGAGTGGGGGCAGCGCCCCCACATCTTCCGTTCTATTTTCCTCTTTTCTTTGCGTTGAAATCAGGAGCGCCGTTCGGAGCGACGGGCCAGCTCTTTTTGCATCCGGGGTAGCCGGAGCAGCCGTAGAACTCGCCTTTCGCGCCGGAGCGTTTGACGAGGGGCTTGCCGCAGTCCGGGCAGGCGTATTCCGAAAGCGCGGGTTTGGGCCTGGCCTTGCCGGGCCTGCCGTTTTCGTCGGGCAGGATGACCTTGCAGTCGGGATACGCCGTGCAGCCCCAGAACCACGAACCGTCCTTCTTGCGCCTGCGGCGGTTCAGGGCCGCGCCGCAGGAAGGACAGGGAAACGCGGGCCTGCCGTCGCCCAGAATGGGGGCAAGGAGTTCCGGCAGAATCTTCTTTTGTTCCGCAAGAAAGGCGTCGAGCGTTTCCCTGCCCTGGGCGATGGCCTCAAGGCGGGACTCCCATTCCGCTGTGGTGATGGGGTCTTTGAGTACGGGCGGGGTGAGGTCGATGATTTCCCGGCCCAGCGGCGTGGAAACGATGGACTTTTTGTCAAGCGCCAGATAGCCGCGCTCTTTCAGGGTTTCGAGAACCTTGGCGCGGGTGGCCTCGGTTCCGATGCCTTTGGTTTCCCTGAGCGTGGCTTTGGCCTCGGCGTCGCCCACAAAACGGTGGACGTTGGCCATCGCCTCGATGAGCGTGCCCTCGGAGAAACGGGAAGGCGGGGAAGTTTTTTTCTTCACGCTTTCCACTGTGCGGCAGGTCACGGCATCGCCCTGTTCGACCGGCGGCAGGGATTCCTCTTCCTGCCTGTCGTCTTCCTCGTCTTTGGAGAAGGCCGTCCATCCGGCGTCCACCATGCGCCGCCCCGTGACCTCCCAACGGGTATCAGCAAGGTTGACCGCGATTTTTCGCGCTTCATAACGCATGGGCGGATGGAATTGCAGACAGAACGCCGTGGCAATCATGAAATAGAGAGAGCGTTCCTCCGGTTTGAGGTTGTCCGGGGGCAGTTCGCCCGTGGGTGCGATGGCGTGGTGTGCGGTGACTTTCTGCGTATTCCACGCGGCGCTTTTGAGCGAGGCGTCAGCCGTTCCCGCGATCTGCTCCAGACCGGGAAGCGAGGAAAGCGCGGCCAGCACGGCGGCGGCATCCTGATATTGCTCAACCGGCAGATAGCGGCAGTCCGTCCGGGGATAGGTGGTCAGTTTGCGCTCATAGAGGGATTGCGCGGTATCCAGCACTTCCTGAGCCGACATGCCGAATCGGGATGACGCCGCTTTTTGCAGGGAAGAAAGACTGTGCGGCAGAGGCGCGGCCTTGCTTTTGTTCTCCCGCAGGGATTCCGTGACAAGGCCCTCCACGCCGTTGACCTGTTCAAGCACAGCGGCAACCTGGGTGAAATCCACGAGCCGCCCGGAAGCGTCCAGACCGGCCTGCGTCTCGGAAGGAACAAAGGTGGCCGTAAATTCTCCGGCGGCATGGGTGAGTGAGGCCCGCAGCACGAAATAATCCACGGGCTTGAAGTTGGTAATCTCTCTGTCGCGGGCAACGACCAGAGCGAGGGTGGGAGTCTGGACGCGGCCCAAAGACAGCACTTCAGAGCGTCCGTTATCCCTTCCCTTGATGGTCAGGGCGCGCGTGGCGTTGATGCCTACCAGCCAGTCGGCCAGACTTCTGGCGCGGGCGGCGTCGCGCAGCGGCGCATAGGGCGCGTTGTCCCTGATGCCGTTCAGGGCGATGTGGACGGATTTGTCATCCAAGGAAGGAAGCCAGATGCGGGCTACCGGGCCGCAATAGCCAAAATGTTCCAGCACCTCATCGACGAGTAACTGGCCTTCGCGGTCGGGATCGCCCGCGTTGACCACGGAATCGGCCTCACGCAGCAGGGAACCGATGACGGCAAGCTGTTTGGCGGAATCCTTTTTGACCTTGTATTTCCATTCAGAAGGAATGATGGGCAGGTGTTCGCGCCGCCATTGGGCATATTCGGGCTTGTATTTCTGCGGCCAGGCAAGTTCGAGCATGTGCCCGAAGCACCATGTCACCGTATCGTCGCCGCAGCGGATGCAGCCGTTCTCCGTGCGGCCGTTGCCCAGACCATTGGCGATGGCTTTTGCGAGATTGGGTTTTTCGGCAATGAAAAGTCGCATATCACATCCTCATACGCCGCGCGGAAGCGGCTTTCTGTTCGTTCAGGGGAAGGGGATTTTCCACAGCGCCCGGCGCGGACTGGAGTCGTGCGTCCAGTTCCATGTGCAGCGTTTGAGACACCTGATCGCAGAGCGCGGCCAGTTCCCTGGTGGCGGAAGGGTCGAGCATGAGCGCCATGTTCAGGAAGTCGGGATTCTGGAGAATCAGGCGGGCCTTGACGGTCAGGTCGTCCGTTTCTTCAAATGCCCTGACGGATTCGGACAGAGAACGCGAAGCGGTATTGCCGGGCGCGGGACGAGGCACGTCGGAACCGGCCTTTTCCCGGAAGGACACGCCGGTCACGGCATCCCGCTGTTTCTGCATCTCCATGAGTTCCAGCCAGGCTTCGCGTTTGGGGAACCATCGGGCGGCGGGCTGTTCGCCCGCTTCAAACTGGCGCAGGGTTGTCAGCGCCCGCGCGGCTTCCGAGGCGGCCCGGAAAAGCGCCCTGGATTCCCCGCCGGAAAAGGTCTGGTTCCAGAGCCTGAGCCGTTCCGCAGAACCGTGTTCCGGCATGGGCAGGCCGAATTTCGCCCCGGCCAGCATGGAGAACATTTCCGCCCGCATTTCCTCGAAGGCGCAGCTTTTGAGTGTTTGGGCCTTTACAGGCCGTCGGGCTTCCCGTGATGTATGGCCAGTGGCCTTGAAGAACTCCCGCAGCTTCGCGGCGTAGTAAGCGCCGGAACTGTGAAAATTCTCTGGGTACGGCAGCCTGACGGTATCCGTCCTGTGGTCGAAGCGCGGAACGCCCTTGCCGTGTTCGACAGCCACACCGGAACTGGCGACAAAGCGTTCCAGCAGTTCGTTGCGCTGGGCTTCGCTCATGACGGGCGCGGGCTGTTCCCTAGCAGGAAAGTTTTCAATCTGGGCCGCATTGAAGACCGTGAAGGGATACAGCAGTGTATGACGCTGCACATCAGGAAGGCCCTTTGCCTGCTCTTCGGAAACAAAGTTCCACTTTCCGTCCTTTTCCACCGTGAAGAACACGTCCTCCGGGCGCAGCACGGTGACGCCGTGTTCTCCTTTTCGGATGCGGATGTTCAGGTCGGGATGTTCCTCCCTGACCGCCTGGAGCTGCTTGAACGTAAGCCAGCGGTTGTCGTCGTAGCCCTTTTCCATAGCGGTCAGCGTCAGACGCACCATGTTCGCGCCGCTGTATTCCTTGCCGGTCACGGGGCAAAAAGGCGTTTCAGCTACAGACGGCTGACTTTGTTCAGCGTTTTCGGCCAGCGCCAACATGGTCTGGGCAATGCCGTTGACAAATTCCTCCTGAACTTCCCGGCTGAGCTGAAAACGGCTCTTCTTTTCATTCTGTGGCGTCTGGCTCATTTCCGTTCCTCCCTGATGTCCACAATCACGGCATCCTGTTCGTCATACGGATTGAGAAATCCGGCGGCGACGGCTTCCTCGCGGTTCATAAAAAACGCGCCCTTGTCGAGCTGACGTTCGATGTCAGCCTGGGTGAGTGTGACGCGCTTTTTTTCGTGGCTTCGTATAGGAGTGTCGAACAGTCCGAAAGCATTTCGTTTTTGTTCTGTCATGGTTTCATTGCTCCTTATTCTTCCCTGTCATATAACTGCCTCGATCAGCAGAAATAGTTCTTCTTCTGCTTCTTCAGAAAGATTGTGCTTGCGGCAAAAATTCATCGCTTCGGAATGGCCGGACAAAGAGAAACACTTAGTCTCCGTTCTCTTATCGTCGCCATATAACCAAAGGTGGCGCAGAGCCTTTTTGCCAGAACTGGATTTCAGAATATCACCGACGGCTTCCTCGCATTTATAGGTTTTCAGCATTCCATTCTCCTGAAGCGTGCTGAGCGCGACTGTTAGCGCCGCATATTCAGTCTGCCCATAACCAAGTAGAATAGAATGCAATACTGTGGGTTGCAGATCATAATTAAAGAGTTCATCCAGTTGCAGACAGTGGGAATCAGCATCTTCAAGGTTCAAAAGCGTAACGTAATGTTCCATGACAACTCCTTTTCGAGATTACCAGCGGCAGCGTTTGCGCCACTGACTTTCAGTGTTTCGTGTTTCGCGTCTCCGTCCCATGCAGGCCACGCGGATGGCGCGGAAGTAGGCGGCGGGAGTCATACCGGTGCGTTGCACCAGATAGAGCGCAACAATGGCGGCAAGCGCCAGTCCAGCCGTCCACCAGGCCCAATGAAAGAGCCACAGGGCCAGGGGAAAAACGGCGCGGGCGTCCAGAATGAAGATTTTGGGCGTGAGCGCGGTATCGCGCCAGAGAACGTCAGCCATTGTCCACCTCCTCCGCAAAGCGGGCATCCAGAGCAGAGACGCTGGAATCCTTGAAACGCCGTCTGTTTTCCGGCAGCCAGGATTCCATCATCAGCATCCGTTGCCACAGGTCAGGGAAGTAGCTGCGAAGTGTCCGCAGTTCATCAAGAGGCTGTAAAGGACAGCAGAAGCAACTGACGCGACTGAAGAAATGGTACAGTCCGCCCCAGGTGAAGCCACGTTTGTAGCAGTAAGCCAGAGCGTCGGCCTCCGTAACGCCCCATTCCACCAACGGATACCGCTGTACATAATAGGTACTGCCCTTTTTGGTGGGGCCATCCAGCCGATGCCGTTCATCGGCGGCAAAGCCGATACACTTGCACAGGGGCAGCTCAAGGCCGCTCTGGTGTGTGAGTGCCAGCAGGTGAGCTTTCAGAGCATCCTGCTTACGTCCCGTACACCAGCGAACGGGAGCATTGGGCCATCCGCGCCCGACTATATGCACCTGACGTGTTCCCCGCCTGGCCACCGGATATTCGGAGAGCATCCAGTCAAAGGGCGATTTGTCCGTTTCCACATCTACCGGCAGTCTGGGGCGCAGGCGCGTAATTTTCAGGCCGGTAAAGGCTTCAAGTTTTTCCAGATGTTCATACATTTCCGGGAATTTCCATCCGGTATCAAAAAACATGACATCGGCCACGGATTCTCCGTGTTCAAGGAGCATGAGCAGCATGGCTGTGCTGTCTTTTCCGCCCGACAGGGAAACGATGTTAGAGAATTGTTTCATGGTCATTCCTTCCCTTGTCTTTGCGTTCCGCCAGAATCGCCAGACAGCTTTCTCTGGTGATGTTTCCGTTTTGATAGGCGGTTTGGGCGGCATCCTGAATCCGCTGACCGGAAGCGGCCAGCAGGTCTTCGGTTTTCAGAATCAGACGTTCCAGCGGAGTTTCCAGCAGCATTTCCCGAATCTCCGGCGTAAAGGCCAGATACTCGCGCAGGGCGATACGTCCGTTGTTGTCCGGCAGGGGAAGCAGACGTTGCGAGATGACCAGCCGCAGACTGGAAAGCAGCGTGGCTGCAACTTGCAGTCGTTCAGCGAAGGGAAAGACGTTGATGATACGGCTCAAGGTTTCCGGCACGGAGCGGGTATGCACGGTGGAATAGGCGGCGACGCCGATTTCCGCGCTCTCCATCATGCCCCGCAGGGTATCGGGATCGCGGCTTTCCCCGATAAGCACCACGTCCGGGGCTGTGCGCGTACTGTTGCGCGTGGCCGTCAGAAACGATTTCAGGTGTTCGGGAATCGTGCTTTGCGAAACAGGCCCGCCGGGATTGGGCACGGCATCAAAGTCGAACTCAATGGGCGCTTCGTAGGTGCTGACGTTACGCCCGCCGGTTTCGATGATGCGCCGCAGAATGGCGGCCAGCAGCGTGGATTTGCCCGAACCCATGACGCCCGTGACCAGCACCAGTCCGTTGGACGGCATGGCGTGGTCAAGGATGCCCTGTTCGACGTTCAGGTCTTCCAGAGCGGGCGGCATGGAAGGAATGGTGCGGAAGACAATCTTGACGCCGGTTGAATACCCGTCCGCCACCGGCGTGGCGTTGCCGCGAAAACGGCGGCGCACGCCGCGCGATTCCTCAATTTCGTGAGCAAAGTCGTAGTCTGACTGGCCGGACTTGATGAGAGCGGACACGGAATTGTTTTTGGTCAGCCGCTCCAGCGCGGCCAGCAGCTCATCGGTCGTGATGGCCCGCTGCGTGACCTTCCGCCATAAGCCGTTCAACCGCATCCATGCGGGCAGACCGGAGCGCAGATTGAGGTCGGACATGCCGCAGTGGGTTCCCCAGAGCAGCAGGTCGTTGAGTTCCGTATGCGTCCAGCGAATACGGGGTTCATGAGGGTAGAAATCGCTGGCCCCATGCTATTTCCCTCCTTTCTTCCGGGACGCGGGCGTCGCGACCGTGAACGCGGAAGGGGCGGTAATTCTGTACACCTTCTGGCCGATGTTCAGCTTGTTGCCGTTGTCGGATCGGCGCGTCCCCAGGTCGGAGGACGCGGTATTGACCCGGCTCAGAAGGTGCTGCGCGGTGAGCAGGTGATAGAGCATGACGCCGCGATAGCTCCGCGCCATGCGGGACACGTTGTCGGCATAGAGCTGGTCGGCCTCGGCCAGCCCCTGTGCCCATGCCTCGCGCACGGCGGCTCGCCAGATGGCGCGTTCTTCCGCGTTCTTCGGCAGCACGGCGGGATGAGGCTCTTCCGGCGAGGGAAATTCATCCGCCATGAGGAATTCCCGCCAGTTGGGGACAACAGCGATGTACCGGGCCGGTTCCAGCAGTTCATAGGTTGTTTTGGCGGCTGTGGCCGTGGCCCCGTCCTCGATGCGCATGGACGCGCCCGCCCGCGCGATTTGCGGCGGCATGATCAGGGCTTCACCCTGAGTGAGCATGAGGGGCGCAAAGTTGAAAGCCGTATCCATAATGGCGCTGTAGCGTTCCGTTTCCTCCAGGAGTTGGCCGTAACGCCAGGACATGGCTGTCTGGAAGGTGACAAGCCGCGCCGCTTCCCGGATGGCTTTGGGGCGCATAAGCTGAACGGCGGTTTTCTCTTTGCCGGTCGCCGTACCTGTCATTTCCAGCAGTCCCGCAAGTTCGGCGGGATCGCCGTGACGCGGCCCGGAGGCCGGGTCTGCGGGAATATGGACGGCAAGGTACTGCCCGGAACCGTCTTCCCGGTACGCGGCGTCATAGGGAGTGAAGGCTCCTTCTTTGGTTACACCATCGGCAGGCTTCGGCGCATTGGCTATTTCCGGCGGCACGGGCGCGGGATTGACGGCTTCACCTTGTCTGACGGCGCAGCCGGTCAAACCGGCGCAGAGCAGAAACGGCAAAACAAGTACAGCCAGCTTTTGTGATGCGTTTTTTGAGGACAGTTCAACCTGCTGAAAACGCTGACAAAGGATGTTCACCACGCGCGAGGCGTGACGCATGACCACGATGCAGGCAATCAGCAATGCCAGGATACCGCTTCCACAAAGAACGACGCCGGGCGTGGACAAGTCGGCGGCGGCAAAGCCGTCCTGAAAACCTTCCCGAAATCCTTTTTGATAACTTCCCATGTGGATGGGAGCCTCACGCAAATCAGGTAACGGCTCGTTGGGGAGAAGGATGGCGGGAGCTTTCATGACCGTGCCTCCGCGCCGGAAGTTCTGGCCAGTGTCAGTACCCGGTTGACGGAATCGACGCGCACTACGGCCTGCGGCTGAATCTGCCATGCGATGTCTTCCAGCAGTTCATGCGCCGGACGGTTCAAACCGCGCACCACGACCGTTAAAGCCTGCGCGGAAGGAGTCCCCGCCTCTTTATAACGGTAGCCGAGTTGCAGGCAGATTTCCTTGAGCGCCCCAGACGCTTCGCCAGTCCAGGCAAGGGAAACGGGCATGGTCAGCGAGAGATCGGCTGGCGGCAGCAGCGGCTGTAAGCCCTGTCCGCGCAGTCTGGCGAGCATGGCGAGTTCGCCGTGGGCCTGTTCCGCAGCCTGTCCAAGCGTAGCTGATACGAAATCGACTTCATGAGGAACCGGAGGCGCTGTTTTCTCCGCGCAGGCCGCAAGAGCCAGACAGGACAGTATCAATAGGGTTCTGGGAAACACGAAGCTACTCCTTCATAATTAAGGTTAAGAGAGACACACCCCGCCCGCTACGGGCGTTTGCGGAAACGCAACAACCAGCGGCACAGCGGCGTAAAGCGACGGTGACGCAAAATGGAAATACGCCAGAGCGTCGTGACCATGCCGAGCAGACAGGGCGGTGCAACGCAGGCCAATGACAGGAGGAAAACCGGACTGTGCGACCATGCCGCCGTAATGAGGCAGGCCAGCATCGGAACGGCGAACACCGGCAGACGCAGGCGCAAGGCCGAGATGACGCCGGGAATATCCGCGTCGGCAATACCCCAAGCCGCAAGAACGAGGGAGAAATCTTCTTCCAGCGCGGCCTGTTCCGAGGCCGCGCGGTTCCGCCGGAAAGCGGCCAGCCGGGAACTGAAACCGGAACGGAGTTCCGTCAGGTGCTGACGGGATTCACCGGCGAGAGCCAGAACGCTTGAAAGGGAAACGGGCGTTTTCATGCCGACCTCCAACCGGGACAGTTCGCCTCAAACACCGCACGGGCAAAGCCCATCGGCGTGGCGCTGCGGAGGTTCGCTCTTTCCGGTGAAGGAGGAAGCCGGTGCATCCTGCTGCCCTGTACCGGCTCAAGGCGTTTGGGCGGCGGCATGATGAATCCGCCGCCTGTCCAGAGGCAGGTTTTCTTGGTGTACAGGTCGTTTTCACCACCCGGATAGCCCGCGTAATCACAGGGATCGAAGGTGAAGTCCGGCTTGCGCCAGTAGGTGGAGATGGTGGAAACGGGGTTTTCGATAAGGTACGGCGCTCGTGTCCATTCCGCGATACGGATGGAGGAATAGAACAGGCGTATGGACTGGAACAACGCGAACAGCCCCTTGTCCCTGAACCATCTTGCCCCGGAAACGGCCACATCCGTGCAGGGCGGGAAGAAGGCGGCAAAGGTGATGGGTCTGAACGGCGGCAGCCAGTCGCGCATGTCCGCGCCGACACGGATAATGTTTCCCTGTCTCTTTTCTCCCTGCGGATGCTGTATATCGACGCAGTAGCAGAGGTATCCCGCTTCCGCCCAGGGACGTACCATGTTGCCGGTCAAATCAAAGCAACTGATGACGGTTTTTTCCTTGTCGAAAATATCCATATCAGCTCCTGAAATTCTGTTGCGTCAGTCCCGGCCTGGGGCTGGACGCAGGGGGCTGCGGCGTTGAAGTCCGGGCGTTGCCCGCGCCGGGGTTGTTCCATTGCCGTGAAATGTCGCCGCGCAGTTCCCGCGCTCCATGAGCGCCGGAAGAAACCGCATTGGTGGAACCGACAAAGACGTTTTTCACGCCCGCCTGGTCTTCCTTCTCGCCGAGGGCGTGGAACTGCTGGCCTATCCAGTTGGTGACGTGTTCGGGCAGGTAGTGGATGAGGCTGAAAAATTTGTTGGCCGTCATGATGACCACGATGCCGAGGATGACCAGCATGGCGAATGTACCGGTGATGCCGATGATTTTTGTCTGCATGGTTCCGCCGACAAATATCTCGAAACCCGCGCCGAGCAGTCTTCCCACTACGTTCATGAGGATGACGGCGGCGAAGAATCCGCAGACCATAAGCGGCGGGCGGATGAGGATGCCGAGCAGCAGGAAGTAGCCCCGTTTGCCGTGCTGTCCCGCAGCGCCGTCCCCTTCGGGCAGGGCATGGGCGCAGAGCCAGAGGGGAGCGGCCACAAGAGCTTCTACCACCAGAATAATCCAGCCCGCCAAGGCCGAAATCCAGCGGATGAACGGAATGGCAGGCAGATAATAAGCCAGCGCCAGGCCATAGAGCAGGAGCGGCAGAAAGACCGTGAACAGAGCGAAACTGATGTACTTGTCCAGATTGGGAACGGCCTTGCCCACAAACGGCAGCGCCTTGCCCATCGAGTGCGCCACGTCCACGATGCCGAGCGCCGAGGCCAGCCCCCAGGCCGAGCCGATGAGGTAATCCCCCACATTGGACACGGCCATAATCGGGTCTTGGCTGGAGAGCTTTTCCACCGCAATGGGCAGAATGTTTCCGGCTACAAGCTGATTCAACGTAGCCCGCAGCCAGTTGCAGATTTCGTCGAAAGCCCGGCCTTCGTCCGTGACGGACGGTGTGGCCGTGGTGTCGGAAATGCCGCGCCGACTGGCGTAGGCGGTCTTGACGTAGTTGGCTACCCTTTCTTTGGCGGCTTCATAGTCCCGAAGACCGTGCATCAGCGCCTGAAGCTCCGACACGGTATATTCATGCGGACTGTAGGTGACGCCGGAGTACATGGCTTCCCGGACTTCCTGATTGATCCAGGCGATTGACCAGTAGGATGAGCCTGCTGCGAACCAGCCGTATTGCGCGGCGTTTTCCCTGAACTCGTTGAGCTTGCCCTGAAGCTGTCCCTGTTGCGCGTAGCTTTGCAGGCCGGAAAGGATGGTCGTGTTGACCTGATTGGCCGCATCGTACAGGGCGCGAGGCTCGATGGAAGACGCGGGCGTATCGGGATCGGCAAGCTGTTGCGCCAGCGGCGAGAGCGCGGAAATGGCCGCGCCCACGGCATTGACCTTACCCCGGCATAAGGCGTCGCCTTCGTCCACGCAGGAAACCGTGATGCTTCCCGCATTGCCGTTGAAGATGAATTTGTATTCGCCCCCGGACTGGAACCAGTTGCCGCTGTATTTCCATTCTCCGCCCGGCGTGATGTTCAGACCGCGCCGTTCGTTCAGGTAATACTGGAGCGTCAGCGATTCCAGAGCGCCGTTGGTGATGGACGCATACTGCGTGACGTTCTGATCCGGAGCCTGGGGAGAAAGCTGCCCGCCATGCTCCACAAAATAATCCGTACCCAGCTCCCAGACGTAGTTGCCAAGATTGATGGAAAAGCCGATGCAGGCCAGAATCGCCACCTGAAACAGACTCACTCCCTTGAAGATGGGAGCCAATGCCCCCATTGCGCCCACAAAACGCAAGGGCATCCACAAGGAACTGTATCGCTTGCCGAAAGGCGTTCCCTCGTGCGCTGTTCCGGCCACGGCAACGGCCAGCACCCAGATGAACAGGGCCGACACCACAGCCAGCGCGATCAGGTTGAAGGCGCTGAACATTTCAAGCATCAATTCCGATGCCTGCGAACCTCCGAGACTCGTGCCCCAGGTATCCCATCCCTGACCGAGAAAGGTATCAAGGATATGTTTACTGGCATCGGTCGGGAGCAGGACTTCCGAAGTCGCGGGAAGGTCAGACGAGGCCATGACTGCCCTCCATGTCGATGTCGGGGGTAAAGTTGACTTTATGCTCATGTGAGCTACAATGTTGAAAACAAGGAGAAGACCTATGCCTGCCAATGACTATGTTCGTGCCAGAATTGACCCGGTCATCAAGAATGAAGCGGCAACCGTGCTTGCGAAAATGGGCCTGACGGTATCCGACCTCTGTCGTATCGCTCTGACCAGAGTAGCCCATGAAAAACGCCTGCCGTTCAACCTGGAAATCCCCAATGAGGAAACCAGAAAGGCATTTGAGGCTATTGATAAGCGTGAAGGGCTGCATTACGCCAAAGATGCGGATGACATGTTCAAACAGTTGGGCATATAAATGCTTCAGCCTGTATTCACGACCCCTTTTCAAAAAGACGTTAAACGTGTTGAAAAACGCGGTTACGACATGGAAAAATTGAAGGCGGTGATAAGGCTTGTCCTGCTTAATCAAAGGCCATTGCCGCAAACGTATAGAGACCATCCTCTTAAGGGAAAGTGGAAACCAAAATGGGAACTGCATATTGAGCCTGATTGGTTGTTGATTTATCAAATCTCCGGGGAGCAATGCTTTTTTGCCAGAACCGGCACCCACGCCGACCTTTTTTCGTTGTAGTTGTCGCATGATCTCCCCCTACTGTTGAGCGCCGACCATGCGCGTGTAGAGGTCATCCATTTCCTTGCCGGTCGTGCCCTCCATGCGTGTGAGGTAGTCCAGCGAGGCAATGACGGTCAGCCTGTCGAGCAAATCCGTATTCTTGCGCGTCAGCTCCATCTGAAACGCCTGCATGATGACCAGTTCCCGCAGCAGGCCGGTATCCGTGGCCGTGGCGATTTGTGCGAACCAATTCGGATTGCCTACGCGCATTTGTGAGAGGAGCTTGTGCAGCCCGGCTTCCGAGAGCCTGCCGTCCACAATGCCGGGCGGCGTGCCGCTCCCGCCCGCTTCCGACCACTGGTTTTCTGCCCAGGCCGTGACATCCTCCGGCAGCGTGGGAGCGTGATAGACCACATGATTGTTCAGGGATTCCATGACGGCGGCCACACGTTCCTCATGGATTTTCCGCGCCGCCGCATAGGTCTGCCCGGCGGGCGTTTCCTTCTGCTCCTCCGTCACCACCGGCAACGGGCGGGGATTGGCCAGTGTTTTGACGGTTTCATGGGCCTGCGCCACCTGATCCTCGGTCAATGTACTTTGCAGCGGAAAGAGCGCGTCCAGACTTTCCTGTTCGGAAGGCTGGTCATCGGCCAGTACGCGCTGGAGAAATTCCACCGGTTTTTTACCCGGCGTATTGGCATGGGCAAGCTGTTTTTCACGCATGGCCGCGTGGATTTCCCGTCCGGCCTGAGCGCCGAGCTGGATGCCTGCGCCCAGAGAACTGCTTCCGCACAGTCCGGCGGGCTGCGCGGCCTTGCCGTACATATCTTCGGTTTTCATGGCTTCGCCCGCCACGGCCTGTCCTTTGAGCGTGGCGGCGTTGCTTTCCTTGAGCGCGACCAGCGCCCGCACGATGGTGGCCGATTCCGTCTTGATGGTGCCGATGATGTTCTGCGCGGCCAGCAGGATTTCCGAACGGATGGCTTCCGCTTCCGCAGCGGTATAGGCATTGACCGCCTGAATGGTTTCCGACTTTGCCGCGCTGATCATGGCGTTGATGGAACCGCAGCCGCAGCCCCCGGCCCATGCCGAAGCCGGAAGCAGGACAAGCGCCAGGGCAAAAAAGAGCTTTTTCATTGTTCCCCCGCTACTTCGTTGGCAATTTCCTGGATGACGTTGACGACTTTCCCATCGACGTCGCTCTGGTCTTCGACCTTGCGCCTGCGGCGTTCTACTTCGGCCTTGGCTGAACCGCCGGGAAAACGAGCGGCCAGCCGCCGCAGGGTTTCGGACGGCCCCAGGCGCTGATAGAGATTGTTGCGGATAGCCACGTCTTCCGTGGTGGTGGAAAAGGCCCAGAGGGATTGCGGGCCTATGGTCAGGCTGAGGACAAGCTGGGACATGCCCGAACCAGTCCTGAACAGGGCAATGAGATTGGAACCGGCCTTGCCGGGCTTGCCCAGCCGCGAGAGCGCATGGCGGCAGGCTCCGTTCAGACCAAAGCGTTCCGAGAGATTGTCGATGCTTTTCTCGGTTCCGGAACCGAGGATGACCACCGTGGTGGCAAGCTCGTCCGTGATGATTTTGGGAATGTCGTCAATGGACTGCGTGTACAGCCCAATGGACAGGTTCCACTTGCGTGATTCCCGCGCCATTGTGGTCATATCGGCCTGAAGCTGGCCTGCCACCGAGACGTTGTTGGTCACACGGTGAGCCTCGTCGTAGCACAATCTTTTGGGGTCTTCCCGGATGGCCTCAATGCGTCCGGCATGGTAGTCCTGATAGTATTCGGGCATGAGCTGCACATCAGCGGGCATCAAAAAGAAGCGCGAACCAAGAACGTGTCGGGCCAGCATGTACATGACCGCCGACTGTCTGTCCGCCGTGGCACCGCCGCGCGGAGCCACTTCGTCCAGGTCGAGACTGACGATCTGCGCGTCGCCCAAATCGAACCGCGTGGGTTCCTTCAGGATGACATACGCTTCAATGGCATCCAGCAGAGAGCGCCAGACATTGTTGATGGTATGTTCCTCATAGGTGTTCTGGATGCCCTTGTTCTGCCGGATTTGCGCGCCCACATCGGCCAGCAGCGGCACGGCATAGCGTTGCGCCTGCAATGCCTCATGCACATGACCCCGTTCAAAAAGTCCATCCACCACTTCCCACCATGAGGTTGAAGCGTCGCGGCTGATACCTTCATGGACAATAAGTTCGTGCAGTTCCGGCAGGACGTTGGGCTGATAGAGCCGGGGATGATTGCCGTCCGAGAGTTCCTCATAGGCAAGGTCAATGGCCCGGCCTATCAGACCCGGCACGCCGTCCGCCGGAGCCGTTACATCCAGCGGCGTGGCCAGCAGCGACAGCAGGTTGACCAGAAACGCCTTGTGCGAGGGCAGGGGCTTGCGGCACCCCAACGGCGTGTCAAAGGGATTGACGGCATAGTCCGGCGTCATCCTGAGCCGGTGATAGGCGGCAAGGTGCTTTTTCCCTTCGGGCAGGTTTTCTTTCAGGAGCGTGATAAGGCCGGAGGAAGACGGCCCCACGTCCACGATGGACAGCCACGGCAGGCGGGACAGCCCGGCCTGCGTGACAAAGGCGAAGTTCATGGCGTTGAGGAAAACTGACTTCCCGCCGCCCATCGGAGCTACCCCCAGATCAATCCATGCGGCCTGCTCCGAGGAATTGGGCGCAAAGGGCATGATTTTGCCGTCCTGCGTGCGGAACAGAAGGCTTCCTTCTTTCCACGGCGAAGCCGAACGCAAGGGCCACATGCCGATGGCGTCCTGAAGCGGCGCGGCTGTGACCGGGGCCGGACTGGACGGCATCAGGCCGGGCAGGGTCGCGGTAACGCCGAGCAGCGGGTCGCCAAGAGCTTCCGTTACATCACACGTTCCCCATCCCTGAACAGCTTTGGAGAGTTCCGCCATCCGTCGCCTGAGCAGAAGATGAGCCTCCCGTTCACTTTCCCGCACACAGGCCCAGGTGCAGAGGCAGATGCGGAACTTCACGCAGCACACGCCTTCCAAATCCAGTGTGCGCAAGGTTTCCACAGCATTATTGAGACGTTTGTTGTCCGCGTTTGTGAACGCCAGAATCGCTGCCAGCAACGGCTTGAGACCCATGTTCAGGCCGCCGTCTTCCAGCAGAAAAGACATTCGATACGGCAACCGCTCGTCCCGCCGAGCCAGCACCCGGAAGAAGTCCTGGAAGGGTTTGGGCGTCTGCGGCATGAGCGTCATAATCAGCGGCCCATAGATGCGCTCGCCTATTCGGATTGCGCTCCGCGACACCATGTTCCCCTCGCGCGGCCAGAGCTGCGTTCTGAAGTCCGGGTACAGGACGTTATGCAATTCCTCTCTTTTGCCCGTGTCCGGGTCAGGCAGACGGAGCGGCAGGGGATCGCCGGGCACAAGCGCCCGCCATGCCCGGTTGGTGAACTCCGGCGCGATGCACAGGCGAATGTCACGCAGGGCGTCATGCGCCGTGAGCGGCCAAGCCAGCAAATCCGCCTGCCGGAAGGCATCAAGAACACCAGTGAGAAAGCCGTTGTGCGCGTCATGCAGGGCGGCGACGGCACGGGCAATCTGCTGACAACCTGCAAGTGTGGGCATTTTGGACATGGCCGTGTCGCGTTCCTTCAGCGCCGTCTTCCGCAGAGTGTCGGGCAACACGGCGGGCCGCGTCCACAGTACAATCCAGCATTTTTCAAGGGCGCAGTAGCGTTGCAGCGCATGGCCCCAATCCTCCAGCAGCGGGCCGATATGCAGGCCGAGGTTGTGCGCCGTCAGACGGGACGGCTGGAGCAGTTCGGCAATTCGTTCCCCGCTGCTTTCCGGGTCATATTCAAAGACCACCTGAAGCGCATGGCCCGGTTTGGAAAGCGTGGCCTGGAGCTTTTCCGTCAGACCGGAGACGATGGCCGCGTATTCTTCCACCCCCACATGCTTCAGCGAACCTTCCAGATGCAGGAGACTGACAAGGCTCCCGTCATCGGCCACCAGTACGCCGTTATCCACGGTTTCCAGCCTGCAATAGCTGTGAACCGGCCCGGCGAATGCTTCCGAGAGAGCGCGGATGCCGCGATCCACGCCGTTGACAAGTATATCAAGCATTACGCATCCCTCTTGAGTACGACTTGCTGAATGACCACGCCGCGCGGCGTCTTTGCCGTGGACGCGCGGCAAACAAGGACTGTGGCAAGGAGTTTTTGCGTGCTTTCCACGCCCTGGCTGGATTCGTAGGAAACAATCAGGGGAAACTCGACTTTCCATGTGGCCTTGCCGCCCACCAGACCGGAAGCGATGATTACCGGGGCGCGTGTGGCGACGGCGGAAGCGGAAAGTCGCTTGTCCCGGATCATGTCCAGAACGCCGGAACTTTGCAGGGAAGCCAGAAAAGACTTGTAGGCCGCGTCATCAAAATGGGGCCGAATGGTTTCCAGCTTCTCGCGCCACTCAAGGAAGTTGAGCGACATGGCCCCGGTGATGGCGTTCGACGCCCAGGTCAGCAGGCCCTCCTGCGTGAGCAGCGGCTGGTCGAGCGGTACCATAGGCGCAAGCCGCAAGTCCGGCGTGGCCGCGAAGTATTGCGGCTTCGGCTGGTTCAGGAGCAGGATGGCGGCAACGCCCAGACTGGCGCACAAGGCCACGGTCAGAGCGAGAGCCAGTTTCATGGCCCGGCGGAACTGTGCCCTGTACCAGTTCAGCCCCCCAATGACGGCGGCGGCATCCGGGGTGGGCGACGAGGCATGAGCTTCCTTCATGCCTTGAGCCTGTTCCTGAGACTCCGGGGCGTCTTTTTGTTTTTTGAAAAGGTTCATGCCTCATCGCCTCACGCTTACAGGCCCAATTCGCCCATGCCGGAAGTCTGGTCGCTTCCGAACAGCGTCGCGGAACCGGAACCGAGGAGTTCTCCCAGACCGAGCGCCAACGCTCCGATAACCACCTTGGTCAGACCGCCCGCGTAAGTGCTTTGTCCCTGATTTTTCGTGGCCTTATACATATCCACGGTGCCCCATACGCCCATACCCGCTCCGGCAGCGTATCCGGCAAGTGTGATGCCTTTGGCCACGCCCTTGGCGTTGTCAGCCACGTTTTCACCCATTTCGCCAAACGTGACGGCGGCATGGACTATTTCGGGAGCGAACAGCCAGACAGCGGCCATGCCCATGAAAACGGCGGTGAAACGAAGGGGAGAGATGGAAAAGGTATTCTTGACGATATTCATGGTTTTTCTCCATTAGCCAAGGATGTTGGCGATATATGTTTGCACGTCGCCTCCTATGGTGGCTCCGATGCCGCGCAGGAAGGTGACGAGGTTGACGGCGAGTATTCCGCCGAACAGATGAACGAGGCCCCGGCTGAGGTTCATGGGCTGATTGGGGGTGTCGCGCATGAGACACAGCCCCCGCGCAATACCGATGAGGCCCACCGTGGCGATGGCGTACACCGCGAACTGGATGTAGACGGAACCGGGTGAGGACGGCGGGCTGTAGCTCAATGACTGTTCCGAGCTTTGGTTGAATACCGTCATGGAAAGGGAATCCATGAGTGCCGGTAAGTTGAGCAGCAACACAGCGCAGACGAATGTCCATACTGCTGTGGAGCGGTTGAAGCGGTGCTTGTGACTGATGGCCTGCCCAAGCGAAACCACGGCGAAGGCGACGCCCACCAGGTAGGCCAGCCGGACAAGCACCGGCCACCATTGCTGCAAGTGCGGGATGACGTTGGCGACGTAGTTGTCCATGATCTCACCTGTCCTTGACGTTCAGGACGAGAACGCCCACGGGAGTGCCGCTTTCCAGTCGGACGGTCGGCGGACGGTCAAAGCCCTTTTCAAAGATTTTTCCGGCCTTTTCCCCTACCTTCCCGGCGGCTATCCATGCCTGGTCTTCCACGCTGTAGGTGTTCCAGACCATCTGGTCAGTAGTGTCATTGCCGTAGCCGTAGATGGTGCTTTGTGCGCCGCTGTAGCGTTTGGCGCTTCCCAGGCCCTCAAGGAAGGCGGACGCGACAAGCCCGCCCCAGCGTGAGAAAAAGTGGGTATCCACGGAACTGGCGACCGAGGCTTCCGAGGTGGACGGGTCAACGGCATAGGCTTCAAGCTGAACCGTTTCGCCGGAAGGCAGAACGGCCCGGTTGAAGGCCAGCACAAGGCGTTCGTCATGCCGTTGGAAACTGCCCATCAGGCGGGCATTTTTGTATTCCCCAGAGGTGACTGTCGCCAGCACGGCGGACGGCACATCCGAGTTTACGCCCACATCCACAATGGCATAGAGCAGATCGCCCGGCTTGAGCGTCACGGCGGGAGGCGTGTTCCCTGACTGCGTTGTCTCTGACGTTGCCGCAACAGGCGTGGCGACAGGAGCTGTTTCCTCCGAGAAGTCGCGCAGGTAGATAATCCTGCCTTCACCCACGGCAACGGCGGACAGTTTCGTATCCAACGCCGTCAAATCATCCATCATGCGCTTGAGCATGGTATTGTCCGTGCGGGGCGTCTGGACGGGCGCGGTTCGCACCGGCGCGACCGGGGGCACGGGCGGGGGCGTGTCTTCCTTTTTCATCACCACCGACTTTCGTTGCCCTACAGGCGTGGGGATAAAACTCTCGCCTGTTTTGAGGGCTTCATTAGCCTGCCGAGCATCGTGTTCTTTCAGCTTCTGATTATATTCTTCCGATCCTTCGCCTCCCGCCTTGCCGCTGATGGCGTCCGTCCTTGCCGAAGTCAGGCTGGCCGTGGCGAACGGTTTTTCCGGGGAGAACAGGAAAAAGGACGCGAGAAGTATGGAGACGGCGAGCGCAACCCCCAGAAGGCTGAACAGGATGAGCCGCCGCTTTTTTTCCGTGCTTGTCATATCGCTCATGGCGTATCCTCATTTGGAAACTTGCAGGCGGATTGTCTGGATTTGTCCGTTTCTGGAAATCATCAACCGTGACGTGACCGGAATCTCGTAGCATCTGGTATTGCCCGCACCGTTGACCACGGCTGTCCAGGCGGGCCACATCAGGCTGTGGCTGGTTCTGACGTAGTGCTTGCCGTTGTGACTCCAGACAAGCACGTCATCAGTCTCCGGTTCCACGCGGACGCGCACGGCTTTTTTCGGCGGAACGCGATCAAGAAAGGCCAGCATGGAGGAATCCGCCGTTTCCTTGATGTCTCTGATAATCGGGAGGGCGGCTTTCGGGCCGTGATGGGCAAGTTGGAACAGCACCAGCGCGTCCGCCTTGCGTTCCGGCGCACGCACGGAATCCGATTCCAGCCGAACGACCAGCGGCATGTCCCGGCCTTCCAGCGTCACCACAATGGTGGACGTGGCATACCCCTGCGTGGGCATAACGTTGAGCAGGTTTCCGTCCGGCAGTTCCGGGCGCAGCACCTGAAAGAAGGACGGCCCACCGTTGGTCACGGAGGTGATCGGCCAGGGCTGACCAGTGGAATCATGGAACACCAGCGAGGTAGCGACATTGGCCGTAGTGTGGACAGCCACGGGAGAGCGGCCCGGCTCCAGCGTCACGCGCACCGTGCGTGTGTTCAATGTCGGAGACACGGGCAGCAGGGCGCGGTCGCGCTCATCCGAACGCGAGCGATATTCCTGTATCTGCTCTTGATCCAGCGGCATCATCTGCCGCAGACTCTCTTCAAACAGGGCTTGGGCGTCCCGCGCTTTTTTGTCCGCCGTGTCCTGGGCGGCGTTCTTTTCCGTCTGTCCGAGAACCGTGTTTTGTTTTTCGGGCGGCGTGGCGGGCGTCTCATCCGCAAACGCCGGTCGCCCGGCGAGGACGGTCAAGGCCAGAAGACAGCATATTTTCTTCACGATGAATCCCTTATGTGTAAGCGGTTATGGGAAAATCAGGCGCACCGAAGACGCTTTCCCTACGGAACGTCGCGCCCATGCCCTTCAGAATTTCTCCCACTGAACGACACGGATTTCCGCCGTTCTTTCGGACAACCAGCGGCGCTTCCCGTTGCATCCGGTATTCGACAGTCTGGCGGCGTTTGTAATCCTGGAGAAACTCGCTGATGCTCAGGGTATTTCCTGGTGGCACATCGTCCGCCGATGGCGCGCGGTCTTGGGAATGCAGGTGCAGCCAGATGCCGAACGGCATGGCATCATTGGCGACAGGCGGAAATTTCGCCGCAAATGCATCGAACAGAGGCCGCAGTCGCGCCTTGTTCGCGATCCATGCCTCATGCTGGCGTTGTTCACGCTCCTCCCGTGCCTGCATTGCCCTCCGCAGGTCTTGCGTGCGTTCCTGTCCTGTCTGACCGGAGGGCCGCACCGGATCGAGCCAGCGTTGTCCGCGCAGCCAGTTGCCCATTTGCGGTACGAAGCGTCCCTGTTCGCGTTGCCAGCTTTCCGAGGAAGCAAAGCGTCGAATGGCGGCATGAAGTTCAGCCAAAGGCGGCAGCTCTCCACTTCGCAGGAGCTGGAGCCAGGCCAGACGTGCGAAGCCCTTGGCCTCCTTTTTGGGGTACATGGCCCAGGTGGATTCAAAATCCTGAAGAGAAGAAGCCGCACACCCCGCCGCAGGCGTTCCGACCATGCGGCGAACAGGATTGACCGTCTCTCCGGGCATATGGGGGGAAAGGGGGGAGTATTTTTCTTTTCTTTGTTTGCTAAGATTGTTTAAGTAGCCAGATTTTGTCTCATGGCAGCCAGCTTCTGACTGCTTGTCGGCAAAATGTGTCTCTTGCTTTTTGGTCAGTTCTTCAGGGCGCAGAAGATAGTAAACAGAAGAACGGTATTGCTCCCGTTTGATGGAAATGAGTTTTTCTCTGACAAGTTCAGCAATGTAGTTTTTGACGCTGCTGATGCTGCATGAAAGTCGTTTGGCAAGCGTTGCCTGTGAAGGCCAGCAATGGTCTTTATCGGCGGCATAATCACACAAAATCGCGTACATGGTTTTTGCTCCAAACGTAATGGACATTTGCAGAACAAACTGTGGCAGAATTGGGCCGTAAATATTTCCCTTTGGGGCAAACGTCTCCATTTTTTCTTTCTCCCGGCCCGAAAAAAGACAAAAACAGCAGATTCGTTATTGACAACGATGAACCTTACGGTTACTGTTGTTCTCACATTGCATTAGTAAGAACACAGTTCTGCAAGAAGCCGTTGAGTTGCCGCTCGACGGCTTTTTTGTTTTCCTGGGCTTGTGCTATTTCCTTAATGGAAAGTCCTCGTGAGGCGAGTTGGCGAATCATTCAAACGTGGGCATCACGCATAGCCGTGGAAGCAGCGCCGGGGAGGCTTCCGGCGTCTGCCCGGAGTACGGTGCGGCCAGTGGAGGCGCACGTATGCGTGGGTGGGCGTCTGGAACCGAAGAAAGAAGGACGTGGCCGTATATGAAAAAAACTCCCGCCGACCATGTGGGACACATGGTCACAAGGAGTTCTGTACGGAGAACAAAAAGGAACACATCCGAAAAAAGTGAAATTTTTTCGGAAAAATTTTTGTTCTCGATAACTACGGTATATTCTTGGGGAAATAAAAGCTGACTGGCAAAAAACGGATAAGAAAACGGATAAGCAACCAAGGAAGAAAGCCGGTAAAACCTGTCAGGCTCCGGCTCCGGTATCTTCCTATAAATATAAGAAATTAAAGAAAAACTGTCCGCATTGGACGTATTAGTCCGATATGTGAGGGACTCTCTCTCTCTCTCTCTCTCTCATTCTTTTTTTCCTGGATATTTGTTATATTGTTATTCTATTGTAAACTGTTCTTATGTGTATGTCTAGGGTGTGTCTGCAAACCCTCTTCACAAAAAAAGGAAGTCTGGTTAGGTAAGTTTTTTATCGTGCTACGACAGGGAAATGTGCTACTATGACATCCCTGAAGACCTCTGGCTCAGACTTGAGCCTATACTGCCGACAGAAGCTTCTCCTCGTGGAGGGCGACCGACTGGTGACGTCAGAAACTTTCGCAATGCTGTATGTACATTGGATGCTGCGAACCGGATCTCCATGGCGAGCTTTGCCAGAGAAATACGGTTCGTGGAAAACTGTATATTCCCGTTTCAGGCGTTGGCAGAAAAGAGGATATCTAACTGCTATTCTTTAGTTCTTATCTTACTATCACGGCAGGACAATCCTCCGAGTATCCACAAGCCAGTAACCTTCTAATACGGTATCATAACACAACAATTCCAGCCGATAAGGGGTATGACAGCAGGAGTCTCATCGATGCGCTTTACCATCAGGGATGTGAAGCAGTTATTCCCTCCGAAAGGACGAATCGTCATCCCCGTACCATCGACAGACATCTCTGCAAGGAACGCCATCTTATAGAGACGTTTTTCAACAAGATCAAGATTAAAGAATATCGTAAAATTGCAACTTGTATGACAAACTGGTAGAAGTTTTTGCGGGCTTTGCATACCTGGCTGCTTCACTTATCTGGCTTCGATAAGAGGTTTGCAGACACACCCTAGTCAAGAATCCAGAATTTACCATGCAGCCCTGACGTGCTTCAGGAGGAATTTCCCCCATGTCGGAACAGTCCGGTCCATTCTCCGGGGGAGGGAGCGTGCGTCGCGCCCTCAGCCTCGGTATATGCTATGTCCTCGGAACTTTTAACGATAATTTTTTCAAGCAGGGGGCCTTGCTTCTGGCCTTGGCTGCAGGCAACACTTCTTTTCCCGCATGGGCGACCGTTCTTTTTTCACTGCCTTTCGCCCTGTTTTCCGTATGGGCCGGCTGGCTGGCGGATCGCTTTCCCAAAAAGAATCTTGTCATGGGGGCCAAAACGCTGGAGCTTGCCGCCATGCTTGCCGGAGCCTGGGGACTGCTTGCCATGAACTGGGCGGGGCTTGCCGCCATGCTGTTCTGTATGGGGCTTTCTTCCACGCTTTTCAGTCCGGCTCTGAACGGCTCCATTCCCGAACTTTTTCCGATTCAGTTGGTGCCGAGGATCAACGCGCTGTTCAAGCTGGCAACAACCGCTTCTATTCTTCTTGGTATATCTCTGGCCGGAATCGTACTTGATATGAATGTTCCCCGGGCGGAGGAGCTTTCTTCTTCTCTGCCGCCGGGAATACCTCTGCTGGCTTTCGGCGTGGTGGGAGTCGCGCTGCTGGGCTTGTGCTGTTCCCCGCTTATCCCACGCCGTCCGGCGGCGGCAGCGAATACCCCCTTTCCGCGTCTTGCGCTGCTGGAAGCTCCCTCTCAGCTGCGGGAATTAGGCCAGGATCGCCCCCTCTTTCTTGCGGTATGGGGCGAGGTTTTCTTCTATTTTCTTTCGTCCCTGCTGCTATTGGAGATCAATGCGCTGGGAGAACTCGAGCTGGGCTTTTCTCACAGTGCGACAAGCCTTATGCCTGCCGCTCTGCTGGCAGGCATATGTCTGGGGTCGTTGTTTGCCTCGCGCGGTACGCCTGAAAGCTGGATGAACTGGCTGGTCCCCTCCTGCATCGGGATAGGTCTTCTGTTGTGTCTGGCCGCCTGCGTGCCCTTTCTGCCGCAGAGCATGCAGCACGCCTTCCTGTTCGCCGTGTATCTCTGCGCCGGAGCCTGCGGCGGCTTTTATCTGATTCCGTTGACAAGCTTCATTCAGGTGCGTCCCGCCCCGGATCGCAAGGGGAGAGTGCTTGGTCTGGATAACTGTCTTGTTTTCAGCGGTATTATGCTGGCCGGGCCGGCGTACTATGCGCTTTCCTTTTTGTCGCCTTCAAAAGGGCATATTGTCCTCGGCGCGCTGGCTCTGCTTGCCGCGCTGTGCTTTGGGCTGGCTGTCGGAAGCTTGGAGGAACGGAAACGAAAGAGCTGCGCTGTGCGCCGGGCAGGGCCGTTGTATGCCGTGTTGGCCGGGTTTGTCCGGGCATGCCTGGGGCTGCGCTACAGGGTGACTGTGCGGGGTCTGAAAGAGCTGGATGCCGCGGATGACGGCCGCCCCATATTTTTTCTGGCGTCTCATCCGGCATTAACCGATCCGGTCATACTTTCCGCCCTGCTGTGGCGTTATCGTCCCCGTCCTCTGTCTGATGAAGGTCAGGGCGGGCGTCCTGTCATCCGGCAGATAATCTCTATTGTTCATCCGATATATATCCCCGATGTGGGGAATACGGGGCGGGACGATCGCAGAAAGGCCGCTCAGGCTGTCCGCGAAGGACTGCGGCGCGCTGCTGCGGCTCTGCGCGACGGCGACTGCGTACTGCTGTATCCTTCAGGGCGTCTGACATCCGACGGGCTGGAGCATCTCGGCAGTAACGGCGGCGCCTGGCATGTGCTGGAAGAAGCTCCGGAGTGTCGGCTGGTTCTCATACGCACGCGGGGCCTGTGGGGCTCCTCCTTCAGCAGGTGGGGCAGCAGGTGGGGCAGCAGGAAGAATGTCGGGGAAGGAGAGCCTCTGCCCACGCCGGACTTTTTCGTCGCATTTTTCAGGGCAATGCGGGATCTGCTGCTTAATTGCGTCGTTTTCATGCCGCGCCGCAATGTGCGTATTTATATGAAGGAAATCCCGCGCTCTCGCTCCGCGGGTGGAGACGCTTCCTCGCTCCTGCGCGATAGAAAGAGCCTGAACCGTATGCTGGAGCATTTTTTCAATGCGCGAGATGAAAGCGGGGATATGAGTATGGATACGGAGAATCTCTCCCCGGTTCCGCCCGAGGAAACGCCCCGTTATTTCTGGCTTGCCTCAGGGCGGAAACGGAGATGAGCGACGGAATCACATGCGTTTGTTCCAGCGGCTTTCCCAGTGAAAATCGGGACGGATCACCCTGTCTTCCATGCGCTGTATGCGCTTGTCCAGACGCAGGATACGTTCTTTCAGATCCCGCATCAGGCGGGCGCGATCGACATGCGGCTCAGAGCCGTATCCTCCGGCAGAGGGCGCATCCTGCGGGGCTGCGGCTTCCATGAGGGCTGCGGCAAGAATGTACAGTGCGATCCCCGGCCAGAAGCCCGTGATCATGATCAGCACTATGGCAGCGAGCCTTACAACGACGACGGGAAGATTCCGGGAACGTGCAATTCCCTTGCATACTCCGAGGAGCATGCCGTCCGGGGCGCGTTGGAGATTGAATATCATGACACCCCTCCTGGAGTGACGTATGTCGGGAAAAGAAAGGAACGGATTCTGTCCGTCAGATCCGGATGCCGCCGTCTGCGTCCGTATGAGCGATGGACGTCACCTTTCCGTCTGAATCTGCGGTCGTCCGCCCGTCTGGACGGCGTGAGCGGCACGGCTTTACCCGCTGTGTTTCCGTTCAGGAGCAGGTCGGGGCATATACATCGTCCGGGCAGGTTCACGACACTCTGGCTTCAAAAAGAAACAGAGTGCCGCATCAGAGGCGCGAGTCATGGTGCGAAAAGTCGGAATCTCTGCCGGAAGGGCTTTTTCCATCATGTCGATCCAGCAGTGTTTCCAATACGTCTATACGCTTTTCAAGCTTCTCTACGATATTGACGAGCGTTTGCAGATCTGCTTCCGTATCGTCCGCCGTACCCCTGCGTTCCCTTGCATGCGATGAGTTCGGAGACGCATTGCTGCGGGTCAGCGTTCTGAGTGCGCAGAGAAGGACGATCAGCCCTGCGGCCAGCAGGCACACAATGAGAACGAGAAGAACGTTCATCAGAAGTTCCCTTGCGGTTTCAACCGGCTTCCTTCGGGGAGAGTGGAGCTGAATGCTCCCAGCCGGGTTCAGTCATATTAATGTTCCCGTCCGGGACGGGCAAGCCTTTTCCGGGGAAAGGGAACTTCAACGGAAAGGCTTATTTTTCCATTCTGCGCCGGAGAGCCGCCAGCTCTTCGTCAATGGCGGCGTCCCGCTCCATGTCCCGAAACGCGCTGTGAGAGGTCGGGCGGGGCGTACTGAGTTCGGCTTCATTTTCCATGCGGTTGATCCGTTGTTCAAGATCGGCAAAGCGGCGCATGACGTCGGAATTGTCTGCGGAACTGATGGTCTGATGCGCCTGATGACGCATCCTGGCCTGATTATGCCGCTCTATCAGCAGACGCTGGCGTTCCCGGGTGTTGACAATGCGTTCTTCCAGAATCTGAATATCTTCACGGCATTTGTCCACCATATGATCGTATTCTTCTCTGTTGCGCGTGAGCTGGGCCGCCTTTTCCTGCGCCTGGATCTTTTCCGCAAGAGCTTCTCTGGCCATATCTTCCCTGTCGGCACGCAGCGCGAGTTCCGCCCGCCGCTCCCATTGCCGTACTTCTTCTTCTGCCTCGCGTTCCACCTTTGCAGCCTTGTCGGCCTCGGCCATGGTGGCCGCGCAGCCCGACTTGAGTTCGACAAGTGTTTCTTCCATTTCCCGCAGCATGAGCCGAATCAGCTTTTCCGGATCTTCCGCGTCGTCAAGCATGCTGTTGATATTTGACGTGATGATGTCCTTGAAGCGGGAGAAAATACCCATAACATGCCTCCATGTGCATTCTTTTACGTCATGAAACAGAAACGGTCGTTTCGTTTCAGTATATGCCCGAATCATGCCATATTTATAAAAAATGTGGAAATACAGTATATTATGATATTGTTTTTTGAAAATGGACAAAAATAAATAAGCGGGTATAGGTATAGATACACAGAAAAAGGTTTTTAAAACCTGAAAATGGTTAAATTATGCAAAGTACGATTGTTGATGCTCTGGGAACTTCGGAAGCCTTTCTGGCTTTTCAGGAAAATGTGGCGCGGGCAGCGCGGGCGGATCGTCCTGTACTGATCCTTGGAGAGAGGGGGACCGGTAAGGAACTGGCCGTACAGAGGCTGCATTATCTTTCTCCCCGCTGGGAAGGCCCGTTTGTGACGGTACTTTGTCCCGCGCTCAGTCAGACGCTGCTGGAATCTGAGCTTTTCGGACATGAGGCGGGGTCCTTTACCGGAGCGCGGGGCAGGCACGCCGGATATTTTGAGCGGGCCGACAGAGGGACGCTGTTTCTGGACGAAGTGGCGGATATGCCTCTGCCCGTGCAGGACAGGCTGTTGCGTGTGCTGGAATACGGGGAATTTGAGCGTGTTGGGGGGAGTGCGCCTGTCCGGGTCGATGTGCGCGTGGTTGCCGCGGCCAATCGCGATCTTCCCCGGCTTGTGGAAGAAGGCCGTTTCCGGGCGGATCTGCTGGATCGTCTGGCCTTTGAAGTTCTGCATGTGCCGCCTTTGCGGGAAAGGGGAGAAGACAGGCTGCTTCTTGCCCGACATTTTGCCGCGCGCATGGCGGCGGAACTGGAAGAACGGGATATGGCCCGCGTGCCCGGAGCGGAGGTTCTGTTCGGAGAAGAAGCTCTGCGGCAACTGGACGCCTATTGCTGGCCCGGCAATGTGCGGGAACTGCGGAACACCGTGGAGCGCAGCGTCCTCCATGCCGAGTGTGTGGGAGGGAAGATCAGGGTGGAGCGGCTGGAACTGAATCCCTTCGCGTCTTCTGCGCTATCGTCTGCGCCACGGCAAGGAACCGTCTCTTCCGGCCCGGAGACGCAAACGGAGCTGTTTCCGGCGGATTTTTCTCTGCATGAAGAGCTGGCCCGCCGGGAACGGGAGTTCCTGCAACGCGCTTTGAAGCAGGCCCGTTACCGGCAGACGGAAGCGGCGCGTCTGCTTGGCTTGACCTACCATCAGTTTCGCGCCCTGTACCGGAAATATGAGGCTCTGGAGAAAGGAAAGAAGTGAAGCGGAACCGGGCGGGAACTTCAGCGTTCCTGCCCGGCCGGAGTCTTATGCCTTTGTAATGACTTTCAGGCCGCCCATGTAGGGCTGGAGAACGTCGGGAACGCGGATGGAACCGTCTTCCTGCTGGTAGTTTTCCATGACGGCCACGAGGGAGCGGCCCGTGGGCAGGCCGGAGCCGTTGAGGGTATGAACGAATTCAGGTTTGCCGCCGCCCTTGGGGCGGAAGCGGATGTTGGCGCGGCGGGCCTGGAAGTCGGTGCAGTTGGAACAGGAGGAAATTTCCCTGTAGGTATTCTGACCGGGCAGCCACACTTCGAGGTCATAGGTTTTTGCGGAGCCGAAGCCCATGTCGCCGGTACACAGGGTAATGGCACGATACGGCAGTTCTAGGCGTTCCAGCAGCATTTCCGCATAACGGCACATGGTTTCCAGCTGTTCCCAGGAGCGGGAGGGGTGGGCGAAATGCACCATTTCCACCTTGATGAACTGATGCTGACGGATCAGACCTTTCGTATCCTTGCCGTAGGAACCTGCTTCGGAACGGAAGCAGGGCGTTCCCGCCGTGTATTTGATGGGCAGATCCGCCTCGTCCAGCACTTCTCCGGCGTGGAGGTTGGTCAGGGGCACTTCGGCAGTGGGGATGAGGTAATGATCCCAGCCCTGAATTTTGAAAAGATCTTCCTCGAATTTGGGAAGCTGTCCGGTGCCCTGCATGGTGGTGCGGTTGACCATGTAGGGAGGCATGATTTCGGTATGGCCGAATTCCTGCGTCTGCGTGTCGAGATAGAAGTTGAACAGGGCGCGTTCCAGGCGGGCAATGGCTCCGCGCGATACGGAAAAGCGCGAACCGGCCAGTTTGCCCGCGCGTTCAAAATCCAGTCCGCCGAGAGCCGCGCCCAGTTCCCAGTGTTCCTTCACGGGGAAGGAGAATTTCGGCTGATCTCCCCAGCGGTGTACTTCCACGTTTTCCGTTTCGTCCTTTCCGACGGGCACGCTGGCGTCCGGAATATTGGGGACGGAGAGCATCCACTGATACACTTCTTCCTTGATGGCCTCGGCTTCAGCGTCAAGAGCCTTGATTTTATCGGAAAGTTCGCCCAGTTCGGCGACGAGTTCCGCCGTGTCCTCGCCGGCTTTTTTGCGGCGCGCAACTTCCGCGGATTCGGTGTTGCGGCGGCTTTTCAGGCTTTCCACCTCGGCCAGAGCGGCGCGACGGCGTTTGTCCATATCCAGAAATTCATCCATCGAGATGCTGGAATTGCGCGCTTTCAGCGCGGCGGCCACGGTTTCCGGGTCTTTTTGCAAAAGCTTGAGATCGAGCATGGTTCCTTCCTTGAAGAAAAGGGCTGGCCGGAGCGGAAAAGAGCCGCGCCGTAACGTTGCCGGCAATATATCTTCCCGTCTGTGTAGCTCCGGGCGGAGCGCACGTCAACAAAAGGGGGCTGCGGCGTCAGCGGAAAGGCGAGACTTGCTTCTTCCCCCTGTACGGGCAATATGGTAGGAGAAAACATTCCCGGGGCTTTCCGTGAATTCTCTGTTTTTTCGCCGAGGAGGGGCGTATCCGTGCGAAACAGCGTTCCCGCAGTGCTGTGCTGTGCCGTCTGGCTCGGTCTGGCATCATTATGTTCCGGCGCGCCCGCTCTTTCCCTGCCTGATCCCCGTATAGTGGAAATTGCACGGGATCAGGCCGTGCGTGAGGTCAATGCCCAGACGGCCATGCCGGAGTCCGAGGAAATGACCGTGACGGCGAAGAAAAAGAAGATGCCATCCGGCGAGGGCAAAATCGATATAGATATTGTGACGCTGTCCCGATGGCTGCTGTGGGGAGCAATCATCGTCATCGTCGCTGTGGTGCTTTTTCACTTGCGCGATAATCTGTGGAGTTTCAGCCGGGTGCGCGACGTGAGAGGAAAACGCAGCCCGGAGCAGGCGCCGGAGGCCGCAGCCGCAGCGGCCGCGCGCATGGAAAAGGCGGGCGGAGAGGCGGATGCTCTTGCCGGAGAAGGCAGGTATGCCGAGGCCATTCATATTCTTCTGTTACAGACGCTGGAAGAGCTGAGGCGGCGCTCGGAGGTCGGCTTCGCCGCATCCCTGACCAGCAGAGAACTGCTCCATTCTCTGGAAATGCCGCCGGAGCAGCGGCATCTGTTCGGAGCGATCATCAGCAGGGTGGAAGTGTCCTGGTTCGGGCCGCATGACCCGGACGGAGAGGAATATGCCGTCTGCCGTCGCGATTTTGAACGCTTGAAGGGCCTGATCCGGGCAGGGGGTGCGGCATGAAAAGCTCGCCGTTTTCCCGATCTTCGCTGATATTGTTGTTTTCCTGCGCGTTGCTGCTGTTTGCCCTTTCCGTGCTGCTGCCTGCCTATGACGACAGCCCGCGCGGCGATTTCCGAACCCGGGTCAGCAGTTACGACGCTTCCGCCATAGGCCATGCCGCGTTTTACGACATGCTCCGGCGGCTTGACTTTCCTGTGAGCAGGCGACTCGGCGGACAGTCTCCCGCTATGGGAAAAGGCTCCCTGCTGGTGATGATTGAACCGGACGGAATATTTGCGGATGACGATTCCTCCGAGCTGCTTGCCGTACCCTCCCGGCTGGTCGTACTGCCGAAGTGGAAGGGCGTGCGGGATGAAAGGCGTCCAGACTGGATTTCCCGGGCCTATCCTTCCGACGTAAGGGAGGCCAGCCTGTGCTGTCAGCAGTTTGCCGACGGCACGGCGGAAGTGGTTCGCACCCTGTGGCCCGCAACCTGGAAAACCAACGAACTCGGCATTGTTCCGAAGGGCGGGGAGGTCGTCCAGCTGGTTCGCTCGCCGCGTATGCGGGCCGTGGTGGGGACGGATGAAGGCATTCTGGTGGGGGAAACCTGGGACGGAATGGGGAGCGTATGGGTCTTGTCCGATCCTGATCTGCTGTCCAATTCCGGGCTGGTTCAGGGGGACAACGCGTTCTTCATGGTCAGGCTGATTTCCACCATACGCGGGGAAGGGCCGGGCCGTCTGGGGCCCCCGGTGATGTTCGACGAGGGACTGCACGGCTTCACCCTGCCGGAGAATACCTCGATTCGTCAGCTCTTCCGCTTTCCCTATTCTCTGGTTGTGCTGCTTGTCTGTCTTTCCGGAGCCTTGCTGGCTCTGGCCGGTTCTCTCCGCTTCGGGAAGCCGCAGCGTATCGGATCTGCCTGTCTCTACGGCACGGAGGAGCTGATCGTCAACGGAGCGAGAATGCTGGATTATGCCGGTTATCAGGACATGATCCTGCGCAGGCACGCGCGCATGACGCTGCGTGCCGCGGGAGATGCCCTGCATGCGCCTTCCGGGCTGGGAGACGGCGAACTGGCCGTCTGGCTCGATCGCATAGGACAGGCGCGCGGAGTGGAGCTTTCCTGCGCGGAACTTCTGCGCGACATAGAGAGAACGCCTTCCGGCGGACGCCGCGATCTGGAGCGGCTGTTTGCCCTTGTCGGAAACATGTATCAATGGAAAAGGGAGATACTGCATGACTCTGGAACATGTGGACAGACTCGTTGACGCGCTCCGGGCGGAGATAGGCAAAGTCATCATCGGCCAGGATGAGGCCGTGGAGCTGCTGCTCACCAGTCTGCTGTGCGGGGGCCATGTGCTGCTGGAAGGGGTGCCGGGAACCGGCAAGACCTTTCTTGTTCAGAGCTTTGCGGCCGGTCTGGCTCTGGAATTCGGGCGCATCCAGTTTACGCCGGACATGATGCCCGGAGACGTTCTGGGGACGAACCTGTTCAATTTCCAGACCAATACCTTCACGTTGACGCGGGGGCCGATTTTTACGCAGATACTGCTGGCCGACGAAATCAACCGCACTCCGCCCAAGACGCAGGCCGCGCTGTTGCAGGCCATGGGCGAACGGGCCGTGACCATTGATCGCCAGACCTTTGATCTGGGACAGGACTTCATGGTCGTGGCAACCCAGAACCCTGTTGAACAGCAGGGAACCTATCCTCTTCCTGAAGCGCAGCTGGACAGATTCCTGTTCAAGATAGTCGTGGATTATCCCGGACTCGAAGAAGAAAGGAAAATCGTTGCCCTGCACGGAACATCCTCCGCCATGCCGCATATGGCCGACTTCGGCGTGAGGCCTGCGGTGACGCGGGAAGAGCTTGCGGAGGCACGCAGAATCTGCGCCGGGATTCTGCTTTCCGAACCTCTGGTGGAATATATTGTGGATATTGTGCGGGGCACGCGCAGCCATCCCGCCATTGAGGTTGGGGCGTCCACCCGTGCGGCAACCATGCTGGCCGCAGCCGCCCGCGCTCATGCCGCCGTCTGCGGACGCGAGTTCGTCATTCCCGACGATGTGAAGCGTCTGGCCCTGCCTCTGCTGCGGCATCGCATCATCATGACTCCTGCGGCGGATATCGAGGGGCTGAGCGAGATGGACGTGCTGCGCGAAATCGTCGATCAGACGGCGGCGCCGCGATGAAAGACAGGGCGAAGATGCAAAGCGATTCCGCCGGAGCGGGCAGGGTGCGTCGAAGCCTTCTGCCTACCCTGCGCTTTGTGCTGATTTTTGCCGTTTCCGCTCCGCTGGCTCTGCTGATACTCTCCCTGCGCCCCGAGGGATGGCGTTTCACGCTGCTGTATCCTGTGGCCGTACTGGTGCTGTTTGCCGCAGATCTGACCATGACTCTGCCCTGGAAACGGCTGGGCGTCACGGTTCACGTCCCGCCGCGTCTGACGCCGGCCTCGCGGGGAAAGCGCAGAGAGGAATGCGTGAAGATTTCGCTCGACGCGGGAGATTGGGATCGGCCCGTGAACGTGGAAATCCTGCCCGAACTGAGCGGGGACGCGCTGGAGCCTCTTCCTGTCCGGGGAGAGCTGGCGGGCAGGACGGACTTTTTCTGCCCTCTTGCACCGACGCGCAGGGGGCGGCTGCTTCTCGATGCGCTGTGGCTGCGCTGGCGCGGCCCCTGGGGGCTGGCGGAAATGCGGCTGCGTCAACCAGTCGGAGAAGCCGTCGACGTTGTTCCCGATGTGCGGGGACTTCATGAAGATGCCCTGCGCTTTTTTACCGGAGATACGATTTTCGGTTCAAAAGTCCAGCGTGCGCGCGGCGAGGGAACGGAATTCGAAGCTCTGCGCGAATTTGCGCCGGGCATGGATACGCGCCTCATCGACTGGAAGCGATCCGCCCGACATCGCAAACTGCTGGGCAGGGAATTCAGGCAGGAGCGCAATCACCTGATTGTCGTGGGCTTTGATACGGGCAGGCTGATGCTGGAGAGTGTGGACGGACAGCCCAAGCTGGATCATGCCGTTCGCGCGGGGCTTCTGCTGGCGCGTGTTTCGCTGCATGCCGGAGATCTGATCGGCGCCTGCGGCTTCGACGCCAGGTTTCGTCATTTTCTGCCTCCGGAACGGGGGAACGCACAGTTTTCGCGCTTTCAACGTTTTTCCGCCTCGCTGGAATATCGCGAGGACGAAACGAATTTCACGCTTGCGCTGGCGGAACTCAACAGCCGCCTGAGGCGGCGTTCTCTCATCGTGCTGTTCACCGACTTTGTCGACGCGGTTTCGGCCGAACTCATGCTGGAAAGCCTGCAATGGCTGACCCGGCGGCATGTGGTGCTGTTTGTCGCCCTGCGCGATCCTCTGCCGGAACGGATCAGAAACTCCCCTCCGGAAGACTTCGGCTCCGTGGCCCGTGCCGTGGTGGCCGGAGATCTGCTGCGGGAACGAGCCGTTGTGCTGGAGCGTATCGCGCGTCTGGGCGTTCACTGTCTGGATGTGTCGTCCCGCGAACTTTCGCCGGCGCTGCTCAACCGTTATCTGATGATTAAACAGCGGGGGCTGCTGTGAAGGATATGGTTCCGGATCAGAACGTGCGTTCCGTCGCGCAGGATGGAGGCGAAGAGGATCTGACGTTTCTTTCCTCCGATGCGACGGAAAAAAAGAAGGAAAAGCGTGCGGGGCTGGTGCTGCGAAGCGCAGAGTTCCGTAAAAGCCGGGAGCATATCTGGCGCGCGCTGGACGACATGATCGGCAGAGTGGAAAAGCACGGCGTGCGGGAGCTTTCGCCGGAAGAGGTTCGACGTCTGCCCCTGCTGTATCGTGCGACCATGTCTTCCCTTTCCGTGGCCCGGCATATCGCGCTGGATCGTAATCTTCTGCGCTATCTGGAGAATCTGGCCCTGCGCGCCTACCTTGTGGTGTACGGCCCACGCCGGGGAATGCTGTCCTGTCTGGCGGACTTTCTCTGCCGGGGCTTCCCTCGGGCGGTGCGCTCCATGGGCCCGCATCTGCTGCTGGCCGCCGTCACGCTTCTGTGCGGTGTGCTTGGGGGATATCTGCTGGTCAGGGGAAATCCTGATATGTTCAGTCTGCTGGTTCCCGGCGATCTGGCGGGCGGCCGCGGGCCGGGCAGCACGCGGGAAGAGCTGATCGAACAGGAACTGTTCGCGCCGTGGCCCGGCTTTGTTCATACATTTGTGGTCTTTGCCAATTCTTTATTCCGCCACAACACGATGGTGGGCATACTCTGTTTCGGGCTGGGCTTTGCTCTTGGTATCCCTACGCTGATCCTGCTGCTGTATAACGGACTGACTCTCGGCGCCTTCCTTGCTCTGCACACGAAGTTTGAGCTGGGTGTTGCGTTCTTGGGCTGGTTGTCCATACATGGCGTGACGGAGATTCTGGCAATACTGCTGTGTGCCGCCGCCGGTCTGGTTGTCGCCGAAAAAATCGTCTTTCCCGGCCGTCTTTCCCGTCTGGACAATCTGGCTCTTCATGGAAGAAAGGCTGCTTCGGCGGCAGCCGGAGCTGTGCTGCTGTTTTTTGTCGCAGGCATACTGGAAGGAGGCTTCCGTCAGCTTATCGCCAGTACGCCCGGACGTTTCGGCGTGGCTCTGCTCACGGGCTGCTGGTGGCTGTTCTATTTCTGCCGTTGCGGCAGAGGAGGGAGCGATGGCGAATTACGCTGAACGGGTGGATCGGACGCTCGGCGATTTCCGCCATGTGCGCACCATGCTCTCCACGCCCGAAGGCGTGCCGCTGGAGATTTTGATCCCGACGCATGGCGAGCGGCTGGGGGCCTTTCTGCTGGACATGCTGTTCCTGACGCTTGCGGTGATTCTTCTTTATCTCATGCTGATCTTCCTGTTTTTTTCAGGAAGCTCGGGGCTGGTCGGCGGAACGGTGCTTCTTTTTCTCATTTTTGTGGTTCGCAATCTTTACTTTCTGCATTTTGAGCTGGCCTGGCAGGGCAGAACGCCGGGCAAGAAGATTTGCGGCCTGCGGGTTGTGAACCGCGAAGGAGGAGAACTGACCCCCGGAGCCGTTGTTGCCCGTAATCTGACGCGTGAAGTCGAGATCTTCATGCCGCTGTCGCTGTTTTTCGGCGTGAGCGAAACATCCCTGTGGGCGGATCTGGCCCTTCTGGGATGGGCATTGTGTATTTCTCTCGTGCCTCTGTTCAACCGCGATCATCTGCGCGTGGGCGATCTTCTTGGCGGTACAAGAGTCATTGCCATGCCGCGGCGCGCACTGTCCGGTGATCTTGCCGGGCAGGAGAGCGGAAACTCTTCGAGGGAATTCGTGTTCACGCACGAACAACTGGGCATATACGGAGCCTATGAACTTCAGGTGCTGGAGGAAGTGCTGCGCGGTCAGCAGGGGCCTGCCACGGATGCCCTTCTTGTCAGGATAAGCGAAAAAATACGGCATAAAATCGGGTGGAAAGAATCGCTTCCTCCGGGGAGCGACAGACGCTTTCTTACGGCCTTCTATGCCGCCGAACGGGCGGAGCTGGAACGCGCCCAGCTTATGGGGCATCTGCGGGAAGACAAGTTCGCCCGGGAAAGCGGCGGAGAACGCGGATTTGTCTTCACCGGTGAGCAGCTTGCCGTATATGGAGAACGTGAACTCAAGGCCCTGACAGAAGCCCTGAAGCGTCCGCAGGGGCCTGCCGCGGACGAGCTTCTTGCCGCGATAGGTGCTAAGATACGCCGTAAAATCGGCTGGAAGGGGGAGCTTTCCCCCGGAAGCGAACGGCGTTTTCTCATGGCCTTTCAGGCTGCGATGCAGAGGGAACTGGAACACAAGCGGAATCGGAAGGGCCGGATATAAGGACATACTTTCTGCATCGGGGAAGCTCGGGGCGGACGTGAAGTTTTTCCGCCCTGTTGGCGCAAGCGATAAGGGCGCGTTCAACGGAACGCGCCCTCATCATATTACCGTGCCGTTCAAGCAGCGGTCAGAAAAAGCCGACAACTGGCTCTAGTCGAACACTTCGGCCAGGCTTTCCTTGGAGATGCCTTCCTTTGCGCTGCGCAGATCCGCATACAGAATGGCGGTGATCAGCGTCAGCATGGCGCTCGGTATCAGCGTGAGGACGAGGGAAAGCAGGGCAGCGGTGAGAGCCATCACTGCGATCGAAGTGGTCATGGTCAGCACCGCGCCGCCAAGGAAGGTAGCGATTGCTCCGAATATGATAAAGGCCACGACGATGACGACGAGGGCACCGAAGATGGTCAGACGATAGCCCTTGGTCAGTTCCATGCTGCGGCGAAGGCAATCCACCGGGCCGAGTTTTTCCACTACGCAGGCAGGAACGGCAACAATCCAGATGCAGGCGAGGAAAATACCGGGAACGACCAGCAGGAGCATGCCGATGCCGATGCCGAGACCGGAGAGCAGAGCCACCAGAAACAACGGAACGAGACGGCCCGACACATAGATCAGAGCTTCCTTCAGACCCATCCGGACATCGCGCAGATCCTGAAAGGCGACATACACGATGGCAGCTCCGCCCAGGAGATTGATGATCATGCTTATTATGTTGCCGAGCAGGGAGCCGAGCATCGGGTTTGCAAGAGTGAGTCCGACATTGATGAGCGTAGCCACAAGACCGAAAACGAAGCAGATTCCCAGATAGACGCCGGGTTTCTTCATCAGCGTGCCCCAGGTGCGGCTGATGATGGAACCGACGGAAAGTGTTGCGGCGGGGGCGCCGGTATTGCTGTCCATACCCTTTCTCCTCTCTGTGTTTTTTGGGGTAAATAGCAACTGATGAAAAAAGCATTATGGAGGAGAAAAGAGCATGTCAACAGCTTTGAGTGCGTCTGTTTGAAAAATGGAGGAAATATACAGCCGACGTGCTGTAGAAGGGATGCGTCGACATTCTGGAGGCATCAACCCTTCAGGTGTTGCCTGCGGGAACTGAGGAGGATAATTTTTTAATGTATGCCTGGTGTCCCCTCAAAGAAACTTCCGCGGCCATTGCGTCTGCCCCGCCGGAAAGGATCGGGAAAATACATTGACAAAACGGCGGCCCCGATGAAATTCTTGTATTGTTTTTATTACGGGGAGGGCTGTTTCGTCCGGCCGTCCGTCGATTTGGCAGGTGCGCCGGATCGTCGGGACAGACGGATATCTGAGGGACTCGCCCTGCTTTCTGGAGGCTCCATGTTGAAGCAAGCTCATGAATTTTGCCGTCGCACGGCGCTGTTTTCCGTACTGTTCGCGCTTTGTGTGCTGACCGTCAGTCTGTCAGGCTGTGCGGACAACACCGTCCGCCTGTTGTTCCGTCCCGCTCCTGCGGGAACGATCGTCGATCCCTATGCGCCTACCCTTGCCGTGCTTCAGTTTGAAGACAAGCGGCCTGAAGTCTGGATTGGGCGGCGTATGGGAGAAAACGGAGGATATTTTCAGGCGGGTTCCTCTGTCCCGGAATGGGTGAGTCGCTCCCTTGCAGATGAACTTGTTCTGCACGGCGTTAAAGCCTCGTATGCCGAAGATGAAAAAAGCGCGGAGGCTCTCAAGGCGGAGCATACGCTTACCGGCGAACTCCTTCAGGTCTGGGTGACGGAGATCAATCCCACCAAGTATCAGGTTGAGGTGCGTTTCCGTGTGACCATGAAGCTGGCGGATCGCACCTGGAGCGAAACCTTTTTCTCCACACAGGAACGTAGCGGCATGCCAGGATCGGCCATAGTGGAAGAACTTCTTAACGATGCCCTGCGCAGTGCCGTGAATTCCGCGGCGGCAAAAATCAGAGGAGTCCTCGCGCAATGAGGTTTCCGGGGGGAGGAATGACGGTTCTGTCCGTCTTTCTCTTGGTTCCTCTGGGGATTTTTCTCGTATCGGGTGCGGCACGGGCGGAAGAGGAAAGTTCTCCTCTTTCCCGTGCCGGCGCATGGCTTGCCGGACTGGAGGAACAGGCGGACGTTCTGCGAACCAGACCGGAATTGCGTATGCTTAGCGCAGAGCAGGAACGCCTGATGGCGTTTGCCGCGCTGCTTGAACCTCCCTCTGTCCGGGAGGAAACAAAAATATCCGGCACTACCGTGACGGCCCCTCTTTTTTCTGCTTCCGCACTGGAATCCGGCTTATATCGCCTGATGCGGGGTGAGGAGGCCGTCGATCGTATGGAGAGTCTCATTCATGGACTCAAGCTGCTGGTGAGCGAAGAGGCGGCACAGGGAGTAGAGCCTTCTTCCGCCGTGACGGAAGAGCAGTCGGCCGCCGTGGAGGCGTATCTGGGCTGCGCTCTGCTGCTGACCCGCCCGGAATTTTCCGGCAACATATGGGAATCTCCTCTTTCCGGTGGAGAAGAGTCCGTTCAGAAGGAAGGAACGGACGTTCGCCGGGACGAGCTTACGGCAATGCTGGATACTGCGCTGTCCCATGATCTGCCGCAGGAGGCCGCCTGGCCTTTGCGGGTGATGAGGGCCGGTCTGCTTCTGGCACAGGCCCGTCCTCAGGCCGCCTTGCAGGATCTGGACGGAATCGGGGCCGGCCCTGTTGCTGCGGGCGGGGAAAAGCGTCTGCGTGCGCATGGCCTGTATTTGCGTTCTCTGGCTCTGATGCGCAGCGGAAATACCGAGCTGGCCGGCAGGGATCTGGACAGGGCGCTCTCTCTGACGCCGGGCAGGCCCGAGCTGCTCCTTGCACGGGGAACGCTGCTGCGTATGCGGGGCAGGCTTGACGCCATGTGTGACGATTTTTATGCCGCCTGCGCCGAAGGTCTGTGCGAAGGTCTGGAAATTGCCCGGGAACAGGGCTACTGCGGGGGAAAGAATATGACGCTTCCTGCTCGAGGAGAAGCTGCGCCGGGAGCGTCGACGGAGCCTGAATCATGAGTCGTGATCCTCTGATCAAAGTCTATGCCTCGCTGTATCCTGTCGATGCTGCCGCGCTGGATGCGGTAAATGCCGTACTTGCCGCGTGGTATGTGGAGGGTGCGGCCGAGTTGAACGGGGATTTGCTGCTGATCAGTCATGAAGGCGAATATTTCCCTACCGAGGACGTGGTGGCCGCGCTGAAACCCTTTCTGCGGGATGAAAGCCGGGGCAAGCTGGATGAACTCGATCTTGAGGCCTGGACGCTGCGTCGCTGGTTTTTTGATTACGGGCGTCTCATGATGCGAAAAGCTTCGCTTGATCAGGCTCTGGAGTCCTGTGGAACCAAATAGGACGCCCCTCCCGAAATCCTTCAGGAGAAAAAACATGCTGAACATATGGATACGGGCCGCGCGCCTGAGAACGCTGCCCCTGTCGGTGTCCGGAGTCATTCTGGGCGGAGCGGCGGCAGCTTCTGAAGGAGCTTTCCGCCCTGCGGTGTTCGCTCTTTCGGTACTGACAGCCCTGCTGTTGCAGATTCTTTCCAACTTTGCCAATGATTACGGGGATTATACGCACGGTACGGACGGTGCGGGCCGTGTCGGGCCGAGCCGGGCCGTTTCCTCCGGAGATATTTCTCCGCGTGCGATGTTCCGGGCTGTTCTGTTGTTTTCCTGCCTGAGCGCACTGTCCGCCATTGCCCTGTTCTGGGTGAGTTTCGGCCTGAATCCGGTACGCTGGGGAGCGTTTGCCGTTCTGGGCGGGGCCAGTATTGCCGCAGCCCTGTTTTATACCATGGGCAGGCATCCGTATGGTTATAACGGGCTGGGTGATTTTTTCGTATTCGTTTTTTTCGGCCTGGTTGCGGTGTGCGGAGCCTACGCCCTGTATCCTGAAGCTCCGCTGTCCAGACTTCCCGGTCTGCCCGCCTGCGCAACGGGACTGTTTGCCACGGCCGTGCTGAATGTGAACAATATACGCGATATGGAAAACGATCGCGCCAGCGGGAAGGAAACGCTCGCTCTGCGCCTCGGCGCGCTGGGCGCGCGCCGCTATCATCTGGCCCTGATCGGGCTGGGGCTGCTGTGCTGGGTCGTGTACCTCGTGGGCACGGAGCGTTTCCGGATTCTGCCGGGGCTGCTGGCGGCTCTGCCTCTGGTTCTGAGCGCGAAAACCGTATTCTGTACCACGCTGCCGGAGGTGCTGGATGCGCAGCTCCGCAGAACCTCCATAAGCGCGGGCCTGTTCAATCTGCTCATGGCTGTTCTGCTGATCTGGCAGTCCGGCGTTTTTCTGGCATGGTGAGACGGCGGGAGGAGAAGGAAGTCGCCCTGCTCCGAACCATACCTCTTCAAACTGTAAGGATGCGGGCATCGCAGGTAAAAGCCGACGAGCTTTTTCGTCTGTAGGGGACGTATTCCCGCTTTTTTTCGATGAAAAGTTTTTTAATGCTTTGGGGAGGATTCCGCCTTTCCCTCTCCAGATGACGGAGGAAGCTCCGCACTTGTTCCGCCGGGCAGGGAGTTGACCACAATGGAGGCGCGCAGCGCTGCATAAATGGGGGGAATATGCAGGCGTGCCGCCACGAAGTTGGCCGAAAGAACGACCAGCACGGCGGAGGGGAGGCAGGCCGAGGCTCCGGTGATTTCCATGACCAGCACGAGACTGACCAGAGGCGTACCCAGTACGGCGGCAAAGAATCCCGCCATACCCCAGACGAGCCAGCAGATTGTCGCAGGAGAGGGATAAACGCCTTCCAGTATGAAAGCTCCGGCGAGTCCGGAGAGCGCGCCCACACAGAGTATGGGCATGAGAATTCCTCCCGGGGCGTCGCCGGTGAAACTCAGCAGCGAAAAAGCGGACTTGACGGTCAGCAGCAGGAACAGTGTGCCGAGGGCTATTTCTTCGCTGCCCATTTGCAGGATCAGGGAACTTCCGCCCCCAAGCACTTCGGGCAGGAAGAAAAGCAGCAGCCCTGCCAGCAGCATGGGAGGAAGAATGCGCCACTGCCGGGGCAGGGGCAGGCGGGCTTCCGCCGTTTTTAGGCCCACAAGCGCGCGGTTGTAGAGAGAACCTCCCAGACCGAGGGCAAGGCCGAGCAGAATCAGCTTCCACCATGCCATATCCGGGACAGCGAGGTCGGAGAAGGGAAAAAGCCGACCAAAACCGAAAAATTTTTCGACGATCATCCACGAGCTGAAGGCCGCACAGAACGTCAGCAGGCAGGACGCGCGATTGACGGGACGGCCAAGTTCTTCAAAGGCGAATATGGTCGCGGCCCACGGTGCGGAAAAGGCTGCGGCCATGCCCGCCGCGCCTCCCGCGGCCAGCAGGTTGCGGCGTTCGCTCTCCGTATGCCCCCACAGCGCGTCCGCAAGAGCCCCGATGCCTGCCCCGAGCTGGACGGAGGGCCCTTCTCTTCCCTGAGAGAGTCCTCCCGTCGTGTCCAGAAGACAGGATAGAAATTTTGCCGGAATGACGCGCAGCCAGATATGCGGCGGCACATGCAGTTTGCCTTCGCATTCCAGTTCAACCTGCGGAATGCCGCCGCCGGAAATCAGGGGAAGGGCGCGCACCATGCGACCCGCAGTATACGCCAGAGCTATAAGCGCGGCGACCCAGAGCAGCACTCCGGGAAGGCCATACTGCTCCATCAGTGTTCGCGCGGCAGGCCAGACATGGCGGGGAATGGCCTCCAGACACCAGCGGAAACTGCCTACCACACAGGCGGCCGTCAGACCGACGAGTATTCCCTGCGTCAGAAGAAAAAACCAGCGCAGGAGACGGAGAAAGGGATGAGGGTGGGCGCGCATCATCCCCGGCTTATAGTATTCCGTTCTGCAAAGGACAAGGAGATTATTCTGATTCCGGGAAGTGAGTACTCGGGGACTCGGGAATGTATGGAAAATTTCATCTTATGAAGCGTCGCTTCGGGAGCGGGCAGGGATCGTCGTCTTGCCTTTGCCGGCGTCTGCCTTATGATGGGAACACGGAACGGGTTCCGCGCCGATGTGACGGAACCTCCGATGTCCCCTCTGAAAAGGTAGAATCATGAAAGCTCTTTCTTTATTGTTTGCCTGCTGCGCTTTGTTGTTTGTTGCCGGTACGGCCCATGCCGAGCAGATTCCCGACGCGGAACTGGAAGTTCAGATACGGCGTATTCTTCAGGAACATCCGGATATTGTTCTCGATATACTGCGTGAACATAGTGAAACCGCGCTGGACATCGTGCAGCTCGGAGCAGACCGGCGGCGTTCCGAAGCTCTGCGCTCGCAGTGGACGGAAGATGCCAAAACGCCCAAAAAGGCTACGCTGGAGGAACGTCCTTCCCGTGGGCCTGAAAATGCTCCCGTGACGCTTGTTGCCTTTTCCGATTTCACCTGCGCGTACTGTCAGCAGGCCGCCTTTGCTGTGGAAAGTCTGCTCAAGCGGTATCCGGAGGATGTACGCTTTGTCTTCAAGCAGTCGCCCAATTCCGAAACCGGTATTCTGGCCGGACGCTGGTTTGTGGCTGCGGCACGACAGGACATGAAAAAGGCCTGGAATTTTTACGGAATGCTTTTCGACGCGCAGAGAAAGCTTCTTGAGTCGCCCCTTCCCACACTGAAGGAAACTGCGGAAAAGGCGGGGCTGGATGTGAAAAAGCTGGAGGCTGACTTGCGGAAGAACGCACAGGCCATAGATCTTATTGTGGCTACGGATATCAGGGAAGCCAAGGATCTCGGTTTTGCAGGAACGCCGTATTTTCTGGTCAATGATCTGGTGATCCGCGGAGCAGTTCCTCTGGAAACATTTATTGACGCCGTGGAATTTGCCAAGACTGCGAAGAAGTAGGAGCCTCCATGCGAGTCGCGTTTTCCGCCGCCCGTGCCGCAGAGTGTACGGGCGGAAGAGAGACCGTGTGTACCATCGGTAATTTTGATGGCGTTCATCTCGGTCATGAATCCCTGATCCTCCGCACCGTCACCCGGGCCAGAGAGCTGGGACTGCCTTCTCTGCTGATAACCTTTGAACCTCATCCGGCACAGGTGCTGTCTACCAGAGAGGTTCCCGGCCTGAGTTCCAGAATTCAGCGTCTGGAACGATTTGCCCTGCTGGGAGTGGACCTGGCCTTACTGCTTCCCTTTACCCGGGAGTTCGCCGCACGCAGCGCACAGGAATTCTGTCGTCAGGTTCTCGCAGAGACGTTGCATGTGCGCCAGCTCGTGCTGGGCTATGATTTCTGCATGGGAAGCGATCAGGCGGGAGCGGAAGAGCTGGTCGGCTTCGGCAGGGAATTCGGCTTCGACGTTTCCTGTGTGAGTCCAGTCATGTATGAAGGCGCGCCGGTCAGTTCCTCGCGTATCCGGCGGGCGGTAGAGAGCGGCTATCTGGAACATGCCCGGGCCATGCTGGGACGGCCCTATGCCGTTCGCGGCGAAATAGTACACGGAGCCGGAAGAGGCGGGCCTCTGCTGGGCTTTGCTACGGCGAACATGGATGTCCGCGGACTGGTCATGCCGCCTCCTGCGGTCTATGCCACAAGTACCGCAATGGCGTCCTTCCCTGCGCTGGATGAAAACGGATGTACGGAAGTGGAGCCGCCGTTCACGGAGCCGCTCATGCCGTCCATGACGAGTTTCGGGCACAATCCTACCTTCGGGGAAGGTTCCCTGACTCTTGAAACACATATTCTGGATTTCAGGGATGATATCTACGGACGGCATATGGAGCTGCTGTTCCTCGGCAAGCTGCGTGACGAGATGAAGTTTTCAGGACCGGAAGCTCTCATTGCCCAGCTCGACGCGGATCGGGAAGCCCGAAGGATGTTTCAACCGGAAGGGGAAGCCGTGTGAGTACGGGCAGGATGGACTGGACGGATTTTCAGAATGGTGCCTGCCTCGGCGGACGGGGAACGGACAACGGAACGGTGTTGCTGGATAAGGTTCATCCTCTGGGCGGGCGCGTGACTCTGGAGGAGGGCGGAGGACACCCCTGGGCCGTGACCTGCGGAGTAAGCGGCGCCGTGTTTGTTCACAGTATGTGGGCGCAGTCGCTTGATGAAGCCGAATCCATGGCCGCATCCGTTATGGAGGATATCGGCGATTTCCTGGAGCGGATGGAATCGGATGAGGTATCGCAGTCGGAGGCCATCCGGTTTGCCGGAGTATGGATGGAGTCCTTTGTCGGAAAATATGACGGAACCCCCGAATGGCAGAAAAAGCCGCCTTTGCGAACGCTCTTTCCTGAATTTTTCGGGGCAGGCTGAATTGCAGTCTGCGGAACCGTAAAAATGCCCATGGGAGCATAGCATGCTCCCATGGGCATTTTTGTTGTTTTCCCGGGGGCATCCGGCGTTCTCTAAGCCCTCACCCGAAGGGATATTCTTTCAGAGATAGACCTGCTCAGAGACGGAATTCCAGAAGACGCTTTACGGAAGAATCTCCAGATTGCTCCGGCAGAGTTATTTCCGGCGCGCAATGGCTTCCTTGAGCAGAATTTCCAGCAGTTCTCCGAATTCCATGCCCAGCACGGAGGCTTCACGCGGGACAAGGCTTGCGGGGGTCATACCCGGCAGTGTGTTGACTTCCAGCACCTGAATCCGACCGTCGTCCGTCAGGATAAGATCCGTGCGGCTGTAGCCTGCAAGGCCGAGGCAGGCATGCGCCTGCAGAGCGGTTTCGCGTATGCTGTTCAGCATTTCTTCCGGCAGAGGCGCGGGACAGATTTCGCATTCTCCGGCGTCGGTATATTTGTCGTGATAATCAAAAAACTCATGCTGAGGCACAATCAGAACAGGAGGCAGGGCTTCCGTTTTTCCTCCGCGTTCCAGCACGCCGCAAGTGGCTTCCCTGCCCCGGATCAGCGGCTCGATCAGCACTTCCTGCCCCAGAGCAAACAGCGAGTCGAGAGCCTGCCGGAGTTCGGCCTGGTTCTGAACTCTGTACAGGTGCAGGCTTGAACCTCCGGTATCGGATTTGACGAACAGAGGGTAGGGCAGATGAGGCTGCCAGTCTTCCGGGGGCGGCGTGGGCAGATATATCCAGTCCGGAGTACCGATGCCTGCTTTTCGGAACAGAGCCTTGGCCGCAGACTTGTGCAGTGCGAGAAAGGAACCCGCCGGCCCGGACCCCTGATACGGGCATCCGGCGCGATCCAGCAGAGCCTGGACAAGTCCGTCCTCGCCGGGCGCGCCGTGCAGGTTGAGAAAAGCCGCGTCATGGTTTGCAGCCAGATCCAGCAGGGAAGAGAGTCCGTCCGAGAGATCGTACCGGGTGACGCTGTGCCCCCGCTCCGTCAGGGCTTTTTGAATGGCCCTCGCGCCGATGAGCGAGATTTCCCGTTCCGGCGACCAGCCGCCTGCAACAAGCAGAATCTTCATTGCGATATCCTCAGGATTCGGGCGCGGCGCAATGCCGCGTACAGGAAGGTCATTTTTTCAGCCGCAGACGATCCAGCAGCGCGGCTTCATGGAGCAGGCTCCGTTTCCGGTTCAGGCGGATACTGGCGCGGTGTTCCTCATTGTCCCCATAACGATTCAGCAGATCGTCAAAGCGTTCTTCCAGACTGACCAGTCTGTCATGACGGACCCGCTTATCCGCATAGGCCACCAGCAGGGGCAGGCGCAGCGGTTCGTTTTCCGGCGCAAGGGGGCCTTCTTCCCAGGGCCATTGCACATGATAGAGAACCGCCTGCGCCAGCAGCGGATTGCCGGTTTCCTCCCGCACGATGGCGGCGCCGAGCTGATCATGCGCGCCGCCGTGCAGAATGGTCCAGGTTTTTGCGATGTCGTGCAGCATGGCCGCGGCTCTGGCCGCAGCTTCGCTTGTGCCGGGCGGGGCAATACCCATGTCCTCCGCCCGACGCGCCAGACTCATGGCCACATCGGCCACAGCGCTGCAATGAGCGCGGATATTGGGAAGCATGGCATATTTTTCCCACAGGGCTTCACATTCCTCCCTGCCCGGTATGGGCAGAGAAAGATCAGGAAGAATTTCAAGCGGAGGATAGGTAAGGGCAGGCATGGAATTCCCCTTCTTGGCAGTCTGTCCGGGCGCGATGTGCGCTCACGGGGCCGAAGCGCGTCGGACAAGCCGGGCATAGGCCTCGGGCGTATCCGCGTCGGCAAGACAGGAATCGCCGGCACAGGACACGTCCAGCAGCGGATTGGCCTTTACGATGCTGCGCGCGCCCACGTCGCCGGAAAGGCGGAACAGCTCGGCAAAAAAAGCGGCGTGGATCACCACCGGATTGCCGCGGCTTCCGTTTTCCGCACGGGGGGCCACACAGAACGCGCGTTCCCGTTCATGATAGGCCGTGAGAAAGGTGGATGCAAGCCGGCGTACCAGAGCGGCGTCCACCAGAGGCTGATCGCCGAGCAGCACCATGACGCCGGGCGCATCCGGCGCCAGTTCCTGCACAAGAGCCAAACCTGCCTTCAGGCTTTCCGCCTGTCCCAGCACAGCCCGGACTGCCGTGGTCGCATGAAAGACCCTGTGTCGTCCCTGTTCTTCTGCCAGGCAGCTTGAGCGTACCTCCGGGGGGGTATGGGGACCTGTTACCAGAACAACCGGAGCCAGTCCTCCGTTCAACGCCGCCCGTGCGGCGTGCGCGACAAGGGGACGGCCCTCAAGAGGCAGGAGCAGCTTGCAGCGTCCGCCCATTCTGCGCGAAAAGCCCGCCGCGAGGAGAATGCCGGGCAGAGTCTTCACTTCGTCCCCGTATGACCGAAACCGCCTGATCCCCGTTCCGTGGCGGAAAGTTCCTGCGCTTCCACGGGAAGCAGCCGCGCGACGGGCTGAAAGATCAGTTGGGCCACACGCTCCCCACGCGATACGGACATCGTTTCGGAAGAGGTGTTGAGCAGCCAGACGACAAGCTCGCCCCGGTAGTCGGGATCGATGACGCCTACGCCCTGAGCCACGGTCAGCCCCTTTACTGCGCCTAGCCCGCTGCGGGAATAAACAAAGCCCGCAACATCCGGAGTCATCGGCTCAATGGCAATTCCGACGGGTATACCCGCACGTTCTCCGGCCTTGATGTGTATGCTTTCCTCTTCCGGGCAGGCGCGCAGATCCAGGCCGACGGAGCCTGATGTCGCATAGTTCAGACCTTCGCCGTACAGCGCACGGGCGTCCCGAAGATATTGCACTTTGACAGACTTCACCCAGTCCCCCTGAAATGTTTCATGTTTTTGCAGAGTCCCGCAAGATGGACTTTTCATGGAATATACAGGGAAACGACGCGGAGGCAAAGCGGGGTCCGCCGCCGGACCGCTTTGCGTGAAAGGCTTGACAGACGGGGATGCGGCAGGTATAAAACTACCGCGGTGAAAAGAGATGTTCGCAAGACGCCGTGCGTTGAACCTTTCTTTTCTTTCCATTCTGTTGAACCGGGATTCCTGCGGAATGTTCGAGTTGGATGGGGTGGCCTGTCAGGGCCTCCCTTTTTTTTATCCGTACTCCGTCGGCGTCCCTGAAAGCTCCCCCGCGTTTTTCCGGAACGTCTGCCGGTACGCGCGGGGCGAAGCGGAGGCCGGAACACAAGGCATGAACAGGGATCTTTTCGAGGGGGCCTCGGCCCGTAAATTTTCCAGAGAGGAAGCTCTGCGGCTTATCCATGATGCCGTACAGCCTGTGGCCGCCTCGTTCGGACTTGAGGTGTGGGGGATTGAACTCGCGGGCGCGGGCAGGCCTGTAGTGCGGATCTTTGTGGATGCGCCGGCCTCTGCGCTCCCTTCCGAAGCGTGTTCCCCGGAGGAGAATGATGCTCCCGGCGTTCAGGGCGGCGTAGGAGTGGAACAGTGTGCGGAAATTTCCCGCATGGTGGGTCTGGCTCTGGACGTGGAAGATGTTTTTCCCGACGCCTGGACGCTGGAAGTTTCCTCTCCCGGTATGGACAGACCTTTTTTCAAGGCTTCCCAGCTTCTTCCCTATGTAGGGCGGGAGCTTGACGTCACACTCTGGAATCCGCATCCCGCGTATGCTCCGCGCAAGAAGTTTCGGGGCACGCTCGTCCGTGCGGGCGGGGACGATTTCACGCTGCATGTGGACGACATGCCCCCGCCGCTGTGTGAAGCCGATATCGACATGACCTGGGACAGCGTCCGCAGGGCGCGCCTTGTTCCCGTTTTTCCCGACACGAGCAAACCCGGAAAGAAAGCCGCTCCCGGCGTCCCCAGGGGGACGGCCGCGAAGAAGTCTGCCGGGGGAGGTAAAAAGCATGAATCTTGAGCTGAAGAAAGCCATAGATCAGATCAGCAAGGATAAGGGTCTTGAGCGCGACATGTTGATCGATACGCTCGAAGACGCCGTGCGCACGTCGGTGATCCGTAAATACGGCGAAGATCTTGACGTGGAAGTCCGGTATAACGACGATACGGGCGATATCGAGGTGTATCAGTTCAAGTTCGTCGTGGACGATGTCGCCAACGAACTGACCCAGATCGATCTGGAAGAAGCCCGCAAGCATGACCCTTCCGTTCAGCTTGATGATGAAATGGGGTTCCGTCTGAAAGTGGAAGATCTGGGACGTATTGCCGCGCAGTCCGCCAAGCAGGTGATCATTCAGCGTATGCGCGATGCCGAGCAGGAAATCATTTACGAGCAGTATAAGGATCGCGTGGGCGAAATTGTATCCGGCATCATCCAGCGTCGGGATAAGGGCGGATGGGTTGTCGGTCTCGGCGGTACGGAAGCCCTGCTTCCCCGTGAAGAGCAGATTCCCCGCGAACATTACAAGCGCGGCGATCGCACGCAGGCTCTGATCATAGAGGTCAGAAAGGAAGGCCGCGGCCCGCAGGTGATCATTTCCCGTGCGCACCGGGATTATATGGCGGCTCTGTTCCGGCGCGAAGTTCCTGAAGTGGACGACGGCACCGTGCAGATCATGGGGGTGGCCCGTGATCCCGGCTCTCGGGCCAAGGTGGCCGTCGTTTCCCGCGCCCACGAGGTTGATCCCGTCGGCGCCTGCGTGGGGGTGCGCGGATCGCGTATTCAGAATATTGTGCAGGAACTGCGCGGCGAGCGTATCGATATCGTGGTCTGGAGTCCTGAAATCGCCGCATATGCCCGCAACGCGCTGGCTCCTGCCATTATTTCCCGCATTGTCGTGGATGAAAGCGAAAACCTGCTGGAAGTCACCGTTCCCGACGATCAGCTCACCAACGCCATCGGACGCAAGGGACAGAACGTCAAGCTGGCCGCCAAACTGCTGGGCTGGAAGATCGATATCTTCTCCGAATCCCGCTACAACGAAGCCAATGCCGTCGGACGTGGCCTCGAACAGGTGGCAAGCGTTGCTGAAATTTCCGTGGATCAGCTCGTCAGCGCAGGATACACCACGCTGGACAGCCTTCGCGACGCAAGCGATGCGGATCTGGCCGACAAGCTCGCTCTGAGCGCGCCCCGTATCGCGGAGCTGCGCGCCGCCGTCAACTTCCTGAGCCCCGTTGTCGAAGGTTCGGATCGGAAGGAAACGGAAGAAGCTGCTCAAGAGGCGGGAGAATAAGCGCATGGCGGGGCACATGCCCACCAGAATGTGCGTAATTTGCAGACGGCGCTTTGCCAAGTCGCAATTGTTGCGCCACGTTCTTTCCCACTCCGGCGGAGAAAGAACGCTTGAGGCCGACGAAACTCAGAAAAAGCCGGGGCGGGGATGGTATGTCTGTTCCGCCCCCGCCTGCCGGGAAAAGTTCGCCAAGATGGGCCGGCCGAAGAGCGGGCGCAAGGGGGGTTGACCATATGGATGAAAAAATAAAAGTCAAGGATCTGGCCGTGGAAACGGGCAAGAGCACCACGGAGATCATGCGGGTGCTGCGCGAGGAAGGTATCGACTTCAAGTCCGGTTCGAGTTCCATCTCGCGGGAGGATGCGGAAAAGGTCAAGGCCCATTTCCAGCCGGAAGCGTCAGGCTCGGTTTCCCGCAAGGAAGTGCAGCCCGGCGTCATAGTCCGTCGTCGTCGTCGCGATGCGGAGGATGCTGCTCCTTCTTCCGCCGAGGCGGAAAAGGTCGTTCCGTCTGCTGCCGCCGCGCCTGCCGAACAGGAGTCTCCCTCCGTGCCGGAAGCTCCCGCGGAGGAAAAGCACACTGAAGCTCCTGCGGAAAAGGAAGTCGTGAAGGAACCCGTGAAGGAATCCCCTCGGGAATCCTCTGCTCCGAAGGCAGGAAAGGCCCGCGTGGTGGAAGCTCCCGCCGCGCGTATCGTGCGCCCGGCCCGTATCGTGAAGCCTGTCGCTCCCGAAGCTCCCGCCGCCCCGGAACCTTCTGTGGAAAAGGTCGGGGAGAAAAGCGCGCCCGAGTCCGTCGTTTCCGCACCGGAAACGGCAGCAGCGGCCGCGCCGGAAACCGCTCCGACTCCGGAAAAGAAAGCTCCGACTCCTGTACAGAAGGAAGAGGTCAGGAGCGAAAAGGTTCGTCCTGCCCCGGCTGCTTCGGCCATGCCGGAAGGTTCTTCTCAGCCAAGCCTCTTGCCTCCCGTCAGTGAACGCCGTCAGCCGCGTGAGGAGGAAAGTTCCTCTGAAGAGGAAACCTCATCGCGTCGGCCCCAGCAGGCAGCTCCGCAGGTGCGGGTCATTTCCCGTCCTGATCCCGCGCAGCAGGCCCGCGTCGTTTCCAGACCTTCTCAGAATGAAGGACGTGGAGGCCGCGATGGCCGCGACGGCAGAGACGGCAGAGACGGTCGCGACGGCAGGGATGGCCGTGATGATCGTCGTCCCGGGTCGCGTCCCGGCGCCCGTTCCGGCGGAGGTGCCCGCCCCGGAGGCGGACGCCCCGGATCGTCCCGGCCTGCTCCTTCCGGAGCCTTTCCTCCTCCCATGCCGCAACCGGGCGAGGGGGATCAAAGCCGCAAGAAACGCAATAAAAGCCGGCGTACTGTAGATTTTCAGCAGGATGGAGGCGAGGATTTCTCGCGTCGTAAGAATCTTGCCATTCCCGGCATGGATGACGACGAGGGAATGTTCCGTTCCCGTTCCCGCTCCCGCAAGCCCAAAAAGCAGCAGACTTCATCCGGCCCCACCCAGCCCATGAAGGCGGCCAAACGCAAGATCCGCATTGAAGAAGCCATTCGCGTGGCGGATATGGCGCATCAGATGGGGGTCAAGTCCGGGGAAATCATAAAAGTTCTCTTCGGACTCGGGGTCATGGCCACCATCAACAACGCGCTGGATATCGATACGGCTACCGTCGTTGCCTCCGAATTCGGTTACGAAGTGGAAAAGGTGGGCTTTGCTGAAGAAAACTACCTCACCCCTGCCGAACCCGACAGACCGGAACAGCTCAAGCCGCGTCCTCCTGTCGTGACCATTATGGGACACGTTGACCACGGCAAGACGTCTCTGCTGGACGCCATACGCAAGACAAGCGTGACCAGCGGCGAAGCCGGAGGCATCACTCAGCATATCGGCGCCTACCATGTGAAGACAAAGCGCGGCGATATCGTGTTTCTTGATACTCCGGGGCATGAGGCCTTCACCGCCATGCGCGCACGCGGCGCACAGGTGACCGACCTCGTGGTTCTCGTTGTGGCTGCCGACGACGGCGTCATGGAGCAGACCCGCGAAGCCATCAACCATTCCAGAGCCGCGGGTGTGCCCATTCTTGTGGCAGTGAATAAAATTGATAAAGAGGCGGCCAATCCGGATCGCGTACTGCGCGAACTGGCGGAACTCGGTCTTCAGGCGGAAGCCTGGGGCGGGGATACCGTGGTTGGCTATGTCTCTGCCAAGACGGGGCAGGGACTCGACGAACTGCTGGAACTCATCGCTTTGCAGGCGGAAATCCTTGAACTCAAGGCCAACCCCGACAAGCCCGCCCGCGGGCATGTGGTGGAAGCCAAACTGGATAAGGGCCGCGGGCCAGTGGCTACCGTGCTTATTCAGGAAGGCACCATACATCAGGGCGACGCCTTTGTGTGCGGCGTATTCGCCGGACGCGTGCGCGCTCTGTTCAACGACCAGGGCCGCAAGATCAAGGAAGCCGGTCCTTCCATGCCTGTGGAAGTGCAGGGCTTTGAAGGCGTGCCTGAAGCGGGCGAGGAATTCATCTGCCTTGCCGATGAAAAAACCGCACGCCGCATTGCGGAAAGCCGTGCGATCAAGCAGCGTGAGCGCGAGCTTGCCAAGGAATCCCGCGTCACTCTGGAAACCTTCCTTGCGCGCAGTGCGGATACTACCGAAGCCAAGGTGCTGAATCTGGTACTCAAGGCGGACGTGCAGGGGTCTCTGGAAGCCATTACCGAAGCCCTGCGCAAGCTCAGCACGGACAAGGTGCGTATTGAAATCATCCATGGCGGAGCCGGAGCCATTTCCGAAACCGATATCATGCTGGCGGCGGCTTCCAACGCCATCATCATCGGCTTCAACGTGCGCCCCACCGCCAAGGTGAAGGATGTGGCCGAGCAGGAAGGCGTGGATATCCGCTTCTACGATATCATTTACAAGCTCGTGGAAGAGATAAAGAGCGCCATGACGGGTATGCTCGCTCCGGTGACGAAGGAAGTGTACCTTGGTCAGGCAGAAGTGCGGAATACCTTCTCCCTGCCAAAGATCGGGGTCATTGCCGGCTGTTTCGTGGCCGACGGCAAGATTGTCCGATCCGCCGGGGTGCGACTGCTGCGTGACGGCGTTGTTGTCTATACGGGCAAAATCGCCTCTCTGAAACGCTTCAAGGACGACGCCAGGGAAGTGCCCAAGGGCATGGAATGCGGCGTGGGGCTTGAAAACTTCCACGATATCAAGGTGGGCGACGTCATCGAAGCCTTTGAAACCGTGGAAGAAGCGGCCACGCTGGATTAATGCCTTTTCCCGCGCTCTTTCTCCGGGCGGAAGCCGGAGAGCAGGATGCGCGGAGCTTTTCCTGCCCTTGTGTTCTCCGGCAGGAGAAAGTCTGTTGTAACTCCGAAAAAAACACAGCCGATCCATCTCGTATGGATCGGCTGTGTCCGTTTCGGGAGGGGGGCCGGAGTATTCCAGTTGGAGCGTTTTGCTCTTGAATGGAATTCAGGACGCCATGTTCCTGCCTGCAGGGTCACGTCTGTGCCGGAGCTTGTGCGCTGTTCAGGCCTGCCCTGCGAGTTGCAGACATGGCCCCGCAGGCCGCCCCACAGGCGCGACTATGCCGTAAGGATATTGCGGCTGCTCCGGCGGGGAGGGGAGTCGCGCTTTGCCAGACTTCGGGAGCATGTTCAAAACGAACATGCCCGGAGCAGATCAGCGCAGCGTTCTGTATTCGTCGTCCCCGACGGGTTCCAGCCATTCGTTGCTGGTATTTTCTCCGGGAACCTCAACGGCCAGATGGGAGAACCAGCTGTCCTTCGCCGCGCCGTGCCAGTGCTTGACGCCTGCCGGGATGTGTACCACGTCGCCGGGATGAAGTTCGCGGGCTTCCTTTCCCCATTCCCGGTACCAGCCTCTTCCGGAAGTACAGAGCAGGATCTGCCCTCCGCCGCTGGATGCATGATGTATATGCCAGTTGTTGCGGCAACCCGGTTCAAAGGTCACATTGCCAATGACGACGCCTTCCGTGGAGAGCATGTTCAGGTAACTGTTCCCCGTAAAATAGCGGGCATAGGCCGTGTTGGCTCCTCCTCGTGGAAAGAGTTCTGCGGGTGCGGTCATGGTTTTCTCCTTTTCTTTTGAGCGGAAACTGCAATATGGGACTTCTCTTTTTATGGAGAAGATTCGGTTTATACGGGGCTGAATATAGCTCCTGAAGGTCGGGCCATGAAGGGGCGATTCGGGCAAAATCTTGCCTGATCCTGTCATATGCCGCTTTCCTGTATTTTTTTGAGCTTTACAGGATCATCCGGCTTGGCTAATGTCTCCTCTCGGGCGCGCTGTTGCGCCGACAGCCTTTCGCGCCCGCGAAGGGCTTTTTTTTCAGTCAACGACAAGGAAAGGTCATGTCAGAGGTATATCCCTGGCCGCATAAGGATCTGCTGGATGTCAGTCAGCTGAGTGTGGATGAGATCATGCACCTGCTGGATACGGCCCGCAGCTTCCATGAGGTCAACCGTCGCCCGGTCAAGAAGGTTCCCACCCTCAAGGGGAAAACAATCATGCTGTTTTTTGCGGAAAACAGCACCCGTACAAAGACATCGTTCGATGTCGCGGGCAAGCGTCTTTCCGCCGACACACATGCGCTGGGCAAATCCGGTTCCAGTATTCAGAAGGGGGAAAGTCTCAAGGATACCGCTCTTACGCTTCAGGCCATGCGCCCCGATGTCGTGGTGCTGCGGGATGCCAGCAGCGGCGCGGCGCAGTTTCTGGCCGATCGGCTTCACTGTTCCGTCGTCAACGCGGGGGACGGCTGGCATGCCCATCCGACGCAGGCCCTGCTGGATGCCTTCTCGCTGAGGGAGGCGTGGAATGGAGCTTTTGAAGGTAAGACGCTGCTCATTCTCGGCGATATGGCACACAGCCGCGTGGCCCGATCCGGTGCGAATCTCTTTTCCCGGCTTGGGGTCAGATTGCGCTTTTGCGCTCCCCGTACCCTGTTGCCCGCAGGAAAGCATCTCTGGCCCGGGGAATTTTTCAGCGACTTGAACGAGGCCGTGCGCGGCGTTGACGCCGTCATGTGTCTGCGCCTTCAGCTCGAACGCCAGCAGGCTGGACTTCTGCCGGATCTGCGCGACTATTCCGCCCGTTACTGTCTGACCATGCGTCATCTTGAGCTGGCGAATCCCGGCGTACGGGTGCTGCATCCCGGCCCCATGAACCGGGGGCTTGAAATTGCGTCAGACATTGCGGATTCTCCCGCGAGTCTGGTGCTTGATCAGGTGGAGGCGGGCGTTGCCGTGCGCATGGCGGTACTTTATCTGTGCGCCACAAGAGCCGAACAGACAGCCAACCTCTAGTCCTTCGGGAGACTCTATATGCTTTTTCTTCGCAATGCCCGCCATCTGGGCCGGATGTGCGATCTTTTGGTCCGGGACGGACGTGTGCAGGCCTTTGGCCCGTCCGGCTCTCTGGAGATACCCGCCGGGGCGGAAGTGATTGATGCCGGCGGCAAGGTTCTTTTTCCTTCCTTCATCGACGCTCACGTCCATCTGCGGGATCCCGGATTCACCTGGAAGGAGGATATTGTCAGCGGCCTTGAGGCTGCGGCACACGGGGGCGTGGCTCATGTGCTGTGCATGGCCAATACCGATCCGGTCAATGACCGCGCGGCAGTGACGCTCGATATTCTGTCCCGGGCGACGTCCACACATCCCCATGGTCCTTTCGTTCATCCTGTAGCTGCGGCAACGGTGGGGCTGGAGGGCAAGGAGCTTGCTCCTCTGGGCGAACTGAAGGAAGCCGGCTGCATCGCCGTTTCCAATGACGGACGGCCCCTTGCGAACAGCGAAATATTGCGCCGGGTCATGGAATACGGGGCAGATCTCGGTCTCATGCTCATCGATCATTGCGAGGACCCCTGGCTTGCCCGCGGTTCCCATATGAACGAAGGAGACATGAGCGGGATGCTCGGTATGCGCGGTCAGCCCGACGTGGCGGAAGCCATTCAGGCTTCCAGAGATATTCTTCTGGCGGAATATCTTGATTTACCCGTACATATAGCGCATGTGTCCGCGCGCCGTACTCTGGAGGTCATTCGTCAGGGGAAGGAACGCGGCGTCAGGGTTACGGCGGAAACCTGCCCCCATTATCTTCTGCTCACGGAGGAGGCTCTGGCCGGTTATGACACGAACGCCAAGGTGAATCCTCCTCTGCGGACTTCTGCGGATGTGGCGGCCATGCGGGAAGCTGTGAAAAGCGGGCTTATTGATATCCTTGTCACGGATCATGCGCCTCATGCCGCACATGAGAAGGAACATCCCCTTGATCTGGCTCCCAACGGAATTACCGGTCTGGATACGGTAGTATCGCTGCTGTGGGGGCTTGTCGGGGAAGGCGTACTTGACGAGGGAGATTTGATCCGGCTGTATTGCCGCCGTCCCGGCGAGATATTCGGTATTCAGACCAATGATTTCAGGGAAGGCGCACCGGCGGATTTCTTCCTTTTTGATCCCGATATGGAATGGGTGGTATCGCCTGAAACGCTGTATTCCAGAAGTGCAAATACTCCCTGGCTGGGTAAAACGCTGCGGGGTCGGGTGGTCGCTCACTGGATCGGGGGCGCAAGAGTGGCGTAGTCCTGCCGCATGCCCGGGAATTCTCAGCCTGTATGCCCTGCATGAAAAAGGCAGGGAGAATGTGCCCCGGGCTTGTCCGGGACAGGAAGTCGCTGCGACGGAACGGCTCGACAATCCGCTCTGAAGCGTTCAGGCATATGCGTTCAACAGGCAAGAAGCCCATTTCTTTCAGAGATGGGCTTCTTGCCTTATCTGCCGTTCGCTATCTGTCTTCAGCCGAGCGGTTCAGCTCCCGCTCCACGAGCTGATCGAGATCGGGCATGATCAGCCGTACTGCTTCAAAATCTCCGTCCTTGGCAGATTCCTGCATCAGATAGGCAAGATCTGCCAGCGTATGCAGTCCGAAACTGTCCGCACAGGCGCGCAGGCGAGCCGAAGACTGCGCCAGAAGCTGCGCGTCGCCCCGTGTCAGCGCATCGTACACATCGTTTTTGATATCCGCCAGGGCGGAAGGGCGCAACTCTTCTGCGTCGCGGCTCTGAGGGAAGGTATTTTTTCCGGAAGAAGGCGCGCTCTGTTCAAAGGAAGAAGCCGTGAGTATGTCGTCTTCTGTCAGCTCGACGATTTCATCATGATCGGCGTTCGCTGCGGAGGCGTCGCCCGGATTCATGGACAGAAAAGGCATTGCTTCCACATTGCTCAGGGGCAATGCTTCCACGCTGTCTGTTTCCTTTTGCAAGGTTCCTTTTGAAGGAACGGGAGCGGGGGAACTTTTCTGCCCCGTTTCGGATGGGGAGGGACGGGAGTTCTGATCGACTGTGCCGGAAAGAGCGGCAGGCGGATCAAGGTGAATCTCCAGCGTCCCCGAGGCCGTTTCATGCGCATGTATTCCGGACGTTTTTTCTGCGGTGGAATTCGGTTCCGGAAGTGTCAGCGACAAGGCTTGCGCATGGTCTGATTCCCGGGATGCGGGGCCGGATAAGGGCGTAAGTTGCAGTGCGGAACTCTGCTGTTCCCGGATGGTGTTTGCCCCCTGTTCCCCGGAGGAGTGACGGAGCGGAACCGGTTCTCCGACCCATTCGTCGCTTTCGGAACTTTGCGGCGCAGGAGCCGGCTGTTCCAGTTTCGGTCTGGGTTTGAACAGAGAAGCCAGCCAGCTTTTTTTGCCGGAGGGGTGCGCGGTCGCAATGGGAAGAGCCGTTGCGCGGCCGGTCTGGCCGTCGTTTTTTACGGTAGAGGGCGCGGAAGAAGAGGCTTCCGTATCGGAGTGCGGGGTGCGTACCCGGAAGGGAACGGCTGCGGCGTGCCGGGACGCGGGACGAACGGCTGCTGGCGGAGCCTGGACAGGTTCAGGCTGTTTTTTTATGTCCGACGTTTCGCCCTGAACCTCCGTATCGAGTGTGGAGACGACATTCTCCTCATCCTGAGATGTTTTTATACTCGTTGTTTTGCCGTCTTCGGCGGCTGCATGCGCAGGCCGTTCGGAAGGCGTTTCCGGAGTCTTCTCTTCGGATGATTTCTCTTCCTGTCTGCCGGAAGCAGAGGCGGGTTCCTTTTCTGCCTTGATCCGGAGGGAGGGCCGATCGTTCTGTTTTTTCAGTTCCGGGGCGGCGGGAGGAGTCCCGGCCAGCAGGGCCCGGGCCATGTCGCGCAGTTCCTGCCTGCCGAGAGGATGGTACAGAATATATTCGCAGCCCACACGCCGCAGACGTTCGCCCTGTTCTTCATCAAGGGCAAGCCCCAGCACCGGGACAAGGGGAAGCGCCCGTTCGCCTTCAAAAAGACGCACGTCGGCCACAGCTCTGATAATGTCATCTTCCGGCATATGTCCGTCAAGTACGAGCAGTGAGGCGGGGTGTTTTTTATACAGAGCCACGGCTTCTGCACAGTCGCCGGCTTCCCAGGTTTTGTGATCGTCTCCGCGCAGTTGCCAGGCGAACATCTGGCGGTTGAGGGAACGATCCGAGGCCAGAATGATTAGCTGCGTCCCGCTGTCTGCGTCCTGTTCTTCCGGAGACTCTCCCTGAGAGGCAAGGGGCGGAGCCGCCACGGCCCGATCCTGCGTGTCGAGGGCCGTACAGTTCAGGCTGAAGCTGATTTCCACTCCGTGCGGCCTACTGTCCACGAACAGATCTCCGCCGTGATCGGTCGCCAGTTCCCAGGCATGGGCCAGAGCCAGCGAGCTGCGATGAACGGGAGGCGCGCCCCTTCCTGTGTCGGATATGGTAAATTGAAGATGTCCCGGGTTGGAACTGTGTTCCTCACGTCGGACTCTCAGGCAGACATTGCCTTTTTCCGTAGCGCGTACCGCATCGACAAGCAGTGCGGCGAGTACGCGGGAGAGGCGTTCTCCGTCGCCGCGATAGCGCAGGGCAATGTGCGGAGCGATATACCAGGAAAGGCCGAGATTCTTTTCCGCAGCATCGCTTTGCACGCTGGAAAAGGCAAGCTGAACGAGCTGACGCAGGTCAAAAACGCTGCTGCCGGAAGCGGGAGGCGTATTTTCCGGCGCGAGGGAAAGTCTGGCGATACGCCCGGCCAGATCCGTGGCGGCCTTCAGAACATTTTCCGCATCGGTACGGGAGCGGCGGACGTTTTCCAACGCCGTTTCAGGCAGAGGCGGGATGCCTTCGGCCGGTTCTTCCAGCAGACGCAGACCCCGATCCAGCGCGCAGCATTCGCGCATCAGCCGATCAAGAGGATCGCGCAGGGCTTCTTCCACTTCGCCGAGATTGGCAGTGACAGGAGCGGGCAGATCCTCTACAGGAGAAAAGGTTTCTATTTCCAGCAGATCCGCAGGGCTTTTTCCTTCAGAAAAGCCGGGAACCGGAACTGGCTCCATATAGGCGGAGCGGGGAGCGGCCGCAGCGAGGAGCAGGGCGGCGATGCAGACGCCGAGCAGAGGAGCCTGTCCCCACAGAGGAGCGGCGATTCCTTCCCCCATACCCCACAGTCCGAGCAGACTGCCCGCCGTCATGGCAAAGCATGCCAGAGTAAACAGCAGACTGCCTTTTTCCCTGCGCAGCAGCAGGGCCAGCGCAGGCAGCAGGGCAAAGATCGCTCCCAGGGGCCACAGTGTGAGCAGTCGGGCAGTCCATGCCTGTCCGGGGAGCATGGGCAGCAGAGCCAGCGCCGCGCCCGGAAGGGCGAGAATCAGCAGCAGTACGTCTATGACGGGCGCACAGGAGCGTGTGCGCATGATATTCCGCCCCACATGGGGCAGAAGCATGAGAGCTATGGCCGCAGCCAGAATACCGGGCATGTCTGCCGGGCGTACGCTTCCTTCCGGAGTGGACGGTACGCCGCAGAACGCCTGAATCAGCGCCGCTCCGGCGAATATGCCCGCCCAGATGCGTCCGTCTCCGCGTTCGGTGATGCTGCGCACGAAGGCCAGCATGAGCAGGACGGTAAGCGCGGCAAGCGCAAGGGAATGTACCTTGCGTTCTGGAGCGTTCAATGCGTCCGCAGGGGAACGCAGAGACGGGGAAAACCACAGCCCGGGCAGGCCGTCCAGCCGTACGATGACTTCTCCGCCCCGTTCCAGCCCGGACAGGGGATACAGACCGTTATCGTCGGGCGTGACCTGACGCGGAACCCCTTTGTCCCCGGAACGTTTCCAGACCTGTGGAGAGCCTGGAACCTGATCGCCGAGATCAAGTCTCGCCTGCTCCCTGCCCGTTCCCAATTCCGCATCCGACAGCCCCTTCAGCGGAAGACGCAGCCAGAACGCTCCGGCCTGTCGGGGAAGACTGCGCATATCCAGCGGTACAAAGGAGGCGTTGTAGTCTTCCCGGGTGATATCGTCGAGTGTCAGTTTCCCGGAAGGATCGAGCATGCCCAGCATGTCCTTTCCGACAGCGACGCCGCCGCGCGGAGGCATGAGCGTCGCCTCAACGACAGCTCCGGCGGCCTGCTGCGCCGTATCGGGCAGAGCGACATTTCCGTTTTCAGCGTCGGGCGCAGCCCGGAGACTTGAAGCTGAAACAGAAAGAACGGCAAGAAGAAACGCCGTGTAGAACATGGTTCGGAGGGCCGGAAGGGTGCCCGGCCGCAAGAAGCGGAAAACGGACGGAAGAATATGCATGGCGCGTTTCTCAGTTTCCTGCTGCTGTTGCGGACTGTCCTGTTTCAGTCTGTGACGCCGCGGTTGCAGAAGGGGCCTTCAGTCGGGAAAGGAGCGAAGCGGCTTCGTCGGCACGTCCCAGACGTTCCAGCAGCGCGGCCTTGCGCTCGACGGCAGGGGCAAAGTCGGGTTGTTCATTCAGGGCGAGATCATAAGCGGCCAGAGCTTCGTCATTTTTGTTCTGCTGTTCCAGAAGCGTGGCTGCGTCCGTGGCCAGCGGCGCGAAAGATTCCTTCAGAGGGCGGCCGTCTCCCATGGTGACGTCCGGATGCAGGGCGAGCAGTTCTTTCCAGGCGGCCAGGCCTTCTGCGGGACGGCCGAGATCCAGCGCGAGCGTCAATCCCCGGTTGAACCGGGCGTTACGGTGATCGGGACGGGCTGCAATGGCTGCGTCGAATCTGGCCAGAGCCTCGTTCGCTTTGCCGAGGGAACGGTACATGGTTCCCAGATCGGTGAGTACGTCGGGATTGCCGGGGCTGAGAGCCAGAGAACGTTCGTAGGCTTCCACGGCCTCTTTGCTGTGCTGTCCGTCGAAGTACAGGTTGCCGAGATGTGTCCAGGCCTCGGCGTCATTCGGGTTCTTTTCCACGGCAGCTTTGGCCTGTTCAACATGGGTGATCCATTCCTGCGAATGGCCGGAGCTACCGTTCTGAGCGGCTTCAGGAGAAGTTGCGACGGAAACGGAGGGCTGCTGCACTTGTTGTACGGAGGAGAGCGTAAGCCCGGTAAAGAGACCGGCGCAGAAGGTGACGGCGGCGAGAATACAGGCCGTGCTGACGAGCATGACCCCCCGGGGACGAGAGGACTCCCGGGCTGATGTCTGGGACTGAGGCATGAAGATTCCTTTTTTAGACTTTGTCCTGAATTTGTTTAGATAGCGCAGGAGCCTGGGACGGGCAAGTCTTATATGGCGGCAGAAGGCTGAGCGTTTTCGGGCCTCCGCGCTTTTTACTGCCGTGTCCGGCTGCGATATTGTTCAAGAAGTGCGCGGTACTGCTTGATGATATTTTGCTCTTCCGGCGGGAAAAGCTGACGCTGTTCTTCGCGGGCTTTGCGTTCGGCCTCTTCAATCCGGAGGGAGAGCTGCTCGGCGTGCCTGAAGTCCCCTGCCATCAGCGCAGCCTGAAGCGCGCGGATCATGTCGGAGGGAAGCGCGTCGAGGCTGCTGCTGTTGAGAATACGAAACAGGAGGCGGAAGGCTTCGCCGGGATTTTTGCTCGTCAGTTCCAGAAGGGCCTGTTCGCGAAGTGAGACGGCGGAAAGGGGATCCATGGTGCGCCGCGCCAGTTTGCGGAACCGTTCCGCCCTGCGTTCATCCTTTGCTTCCAGCGCGGTCATGGCCTGATACAGCGCGTAATTCTGCACGGCTCTCCTGCGGATAGTGCGCCACGTTTCCCAAAGAGGCGAGGCAGCTTCCAGAGGCAGTTTTTTGCTCAGTACACGCAGACGTTGAACCCTGTAGGCGAGGGGGGACTTTTTAAACAAGGATGTGATCTGACCTTGTTTGTCGCCCTGCTTCAGATCGTGTTCCGCCGTGACGGCATCCACTCTGTACGGGCAGGAAAGGCAGGCCATGCGTCGCCATAAATCAAAATCTATAAGAACTTTCTGATCGGGATCGAGGCCCCCAGCCTGAAGATACAGTTCTCTGTCGTGTACAGGGCTGATACCGATAATGCCGTTATTCTCCATAAGATCGTTCAGGCAGAGCTGGCGATCGTGGACAACGCTTCTCTCAAGTTCCTGCGGAGGTGTTTTCCGCATATCGAGACGCACGCACATGGCGTCGGTATAGGCAAAACGTACGCCGGGCAGTTCGCGCAACGCCAGCATGAGGCGTTCCAGATGATCGGGATACCAGATATCATCGTCGCTCATCCAGGCAATGTATGAGCCTTTCGCATGTTCAAAGGATGTATGATAGGCGCGGGGCATACCCCCGTTTGTTTCCCGACGGATCAGGCGGATGCGGGGATCGTTTATGGACGCGACGATATCAGCCACATCTTCGCCCCCGTCCTGCACCAGAGGCAGTTCCCAGTTCGTATAGCTTTGCGCGAGAATACTCCGCAGGGAACGGACAAGCGTCTTGCGTCTGTTATGCGTGCCGAGAAGAATACTTACCAAGGGGCCTTCGCGACGCCATGCGGGATTGACGACACGCGCTTTTTCCGTCCGGAGTCGCTCCCGCAGGGCAGAGGCTTCCTCCGTGTCGGAAGACAGCAGTTCCCTTGCCGTTTGTTCGAGTATATCGGCCAGTTCCTGTACATCGCTTGAAGGAATGGGGGAAAGTATGCGGTCATAGTGTTCTGCCAGCGGCAGGCGCGACGGATCGTCAATTACGGCAAGATTGATATTCCAAGGCTTGGGGCGGTAGGGCGAGGCAAGAGTTTCATCCGGGGAAGTTTCCGGGCCGGGGATGCGGACAACAACGTCTGTATCCGCGTCTTCTCTGCCCCACGCCTTCATATCGTGAAGGGCGCACTGTTGCCCCGTTTTTTCGAGCTGTTTGCACAGCTCATGTATGTCGGGAATGTTTTCAAGCCCCGAAACAGCCTTTTCCGCTCTTCTCCGCTTTGCAGAAGAAGGTGTGAAGATATCCGTTTTGAGGGCAAAGCGAAGCGTTTTCATGGCAGTCGTCCTGTCGTGTGGCATATGCTGTTGATTTTTATCCCGTCTGCGGGGAGGCCGGATGCAAAGGAATGATGCGTAACGCGTTTTGAGAGGCTTGCGATTGAGTGTGGGCGGCTCGCCCGAAACAGCCTGATGCGTAAAAAAAGGAACGGCGCAAGCCTGCGCCGTTCCCGGGTCAGTTTTATAACAGCTTTTTCGTGGCCCAGCCGTTTGCTCTCGCCACGTTTTCCACTTCGGACCCGCCGAGAGCGCAGGGGACTGAAGCCTTCAGAGTCTTTGCCAGCCACGGGGCGAAGTCGTGGAAGTCTTTCAATGTTGTGGAAAGAGCTTCCTCCCGGATACGATCGCGCAGTTCGTCCGTATCTCCGCACAGTGCGCGCCACATGGCCGTTGCGCCCTTGGCTCCGGGCAGCATATAGGCGTCCATGTCGCCGATGGCGCCGACCACGGCACGGGCCACATCGCTTTCGCTCAGACGGAGGTTGCCGAGGTAGTCGGCGGCTCCGCGGTAAATGTCCAGAGTGCGTTCCACGTTGGGGTCTCTGTAGGAGAGAAATACCAGAGAACCCGTAGCGCGGTTGTGACTGACAAAGGCTCCGTATGCTCCGCCCTGAACACGTACGCGATCCCAAAGATAGCCCATGCGCAGGTGGCGCAGCACCACGAGCGCAGAACCATGGAAGGCATAGCCCGTGTCGCGCAGATTTCCGCCCAGACCCACATAATTGACCTGTGCGGGAACAATGAGTCCTTCGGCGCCGGGTTGTACAAGCCCCGGCACGGAGGCGGAGGAATCCGTTCTGCGGGGCAGGGCAAGGGCTGTATCCCGGAACAGAGGAAGCGCAGCTTCCAGCGTTGCGGCGTCTGCCGTAAGGCTGAGCGTTGCGGCGCGTTCCGTCGGCGTTTCCGGCAGTGCGGCAACCAGACTGTGCAGGCGGCGCAGATCTTCCAGCAGCGACGGCCAGTCGTTGCGTACCCGGGCAGAAAGAGCGCGGATGTATTCCAGATAGCTTGTACCGCCGCACAGCTCCGCATAGGCGCCGGCGGTGGAAAGCGCGCCTCCGAGACGGGTGCCGACGAGGCTGTGTCCGGAGGGAATGAGGCTCTGTTCCAGACGGGCGCGTTCTTCCATGACCATCTGCGTAAAGCGTTCGGCATGATCAAGGTCGGCGTCCAGAAGAATTTCCCTCATCAGATCGGCAAGATGCCTGATTTTGTCCGTCGTAGCCTTGCCCGCTATCTCAAGATAGGGCAGAGCGGAAGCGTCGGAAATACGGGTATGGAAAGAGGGGAATGCGTCCAGACCCCCGGTGCGGGCGGCCAGTTCCAGCCCCAGTTCCACATAGTCGTGCCGCTTTGTGCCCGCTTCCGTCAAGGCCCGCGCATAAAGCGGCAGAAGCGGCAGGAGATCGACAGGAACTGCGTCCAGAGGAAGAAGCAGCCGGGCGTACAGGATGCCCGTGGTATCCAGTTCGTGCAGAAGCACATCAACAGTGCCGGGATGTTCCGCACAGGGAAGTCTGCGGTTCAGACGAGGCAGATCGGCAGGTTCCAGAGTGGGAATGGTGGCGAGAGCTTCAGGGCTGTCCGGTCTGGCCTGGGCCTCGTGCAGGCGGGCGGAAATTTCCGCAGTAGCCAGTTTTTCAGCTTCGCTCATGGCAGATCTGGCCTTTTCCAGACGCTGCTCTTCCTCTTCCTGCCGACGTGCGGCAAGTCCGGAATCGGGCAGGAGCAGAACCTGCGCGCGGTGGCGATTGTCCAGAAGCCAGCCGCGAATGGCGTTTTCAAAGATTTTTTCCCCGGAAGCCAGCCGCTTCTTGATATCTTCAAGCGGCTTCTGCCAGGCAAGAGGGGCAAAGGGATCGCCGCCGTAGAGCCAGGTCGAAAGGCTGCGGAACATGGCGGCCAGCCCGCGGGGAAAACGTCCGGTATTGTTTTCCCGCAGATCGAATTCCACGCTGTTTACCGCCGCTTCCACGGCGCGGGCGGGAATGCCCTCTTCCACCAGCCCCGCCAGCGTGTCGAGGATGAGCTTTTCCACCTCGTCCCCGTCTTCCGGTCGGATGGAGCGCAGACCGATGGAGTAATAGGCCTGACGCAGATCCGTTTCCAGGCCTGCGCCGGCGATATCGTCGCCGAGGCCGGATTCCATGAGAGCCTTACGCAGCGGAGAACCCGGCAGGCCGGCAAGAATGTGATCCAGCATTTCCAGCGTCAGCATTTCGCGTACGTCCGCACTTTCGCACAAGAGCCAGTTCACCGAGACATGAGCCTGTCGCCCGGCTTCTTCCCCTTCTGCTGCGGAGTCTTCTGTCGCGGCGTAGGGAATTTCCAGCTTGCGTTCCTCGCCGTGCGGAATCTGGAGCGGGACGGAAGAATCCGTTTCGCGGCGCGTATATCCGGCAAGAGCTTCTTCCAGCCTGGCCAGACGCGCATCTTCCTCGTCGTCGCCCCAGAAGAAGAAGCGCGCATTCGAGGGATGATAATAGGCGGCATGGAAAGCCCGGAAAGCTTCATATGTCAGATTCAGCACGTCGGGCGGATTGCCGCCGGAATCCAGACTGTACAGCGTATCCGGGAAGACGGCATGCTGCGATTCTTCCATGAGTACGGAGTCCGGCGAGGAATAGACTCCCTTCATTTCATTATAGACAACGCCCTTATAGCTCCAGCGGCCCTTTTCATCCACGTCGATGTGCCAGCCTTCCTGCCGGAGTACGTCTTCGTCTATGCGGGGATGAAAGACGGCGTCGATGTAAACATCCACAAGGTTGTAGAAGTCGCGCAGATTGGTGCTGGCCACAGGATAGCAGGTTTTGTCTGGAAAGGTCAGCGCATTGAGGAAGGTCTGGAGCGAACTCTTGAGCAGCTCCACAAAGGGTTCCTTGACCGGATATTTCTTTGAGCCGCACAAGACCGAGTGTTCAAGAATATGCGCCACACCGGAGGAGTCCTTCGGCGGAGTGCGGAAACTGACGCCGAACGATTTGTTTTCGTCTTCGTTGAGGACGGAAAGCAGTTCCGCGCCGGTAGCGTCATGTATCCAGAGTCGGACAGTTCCGCCGACCTCTTTGAGGTGTTCTTCCCGCAGCAGGGTAAAGCCGTGTTTATTCATGCAGTTTCCTTTTCATATACGGACAGCGCCTTATCAGGAGACAGCCCGGTACTGCTCCGCAGGAGCGGAATTTTCTGTGAACAGTCCCCCGGGGGCTTTCAGCCCTTCCTGCGTTGATATACTGCCGGCCTTTCTTCAGAAGGCACGGTGTCTCCAACGGAGAGGGATACCTGCCTGATGACAAATAAGGGCGACCTTGCGGCCGCCCTCAGAATATGCGTATGAATGGGGAAATGTCGAGTGTCAGCAGTTGGCTGCGCGTAGAGTTTCTTCCACCAGTTCCAGAGAGGGCGTGGCATTTTCCTCCAGCCCGCACAGAGAACGAACTGCCAGCATGAGCATGTCGAAGGGAAGCGTCATTTCGGATTTGCCGTCCGTGACGGAACAGGTATCTCCCTGAACCGCGATCCGGTACGCTCGCCGGCTGCGCGTTTTGCCTGTGCCGCTGACAACGGAATAAACCTGCTCGTTTCCTTCCGTGGAATAGAGTTTCTGGTGGGTAAGTACCCCGCTGTCCTCGTCAAACCAGGAGGCTTCCGAAAAAAGCCTTCCACGGAAATCAAGAACGGCGCCGTTATCGAGCGTCAGGGCGATGTTTTCCATCGTGGGAGCAACCGGTTCCGTCATGATCTTCTCCTTGGTGGGGCTGTGGGCCGCACGGGAAGGCGGTTAAAAACATGCGTTTTTTTAGCACCTGGGTTTCGGTGCTGTCAACTTGTCCGGACGATTTGCCGACAGGTCGGCATTCTCTTCCGACGCAAGACATTCAGGCTCCCGTGAGGAAAGGCAGGAGTCCTTCGGGAGAGAAAATCATACCTGCGTGCGGTATGTCTGCAAGATCGTCCGGGGAAGCGAAGCCGAAACCGTACAACGCGGCAAGAAAATCCACGCCTGCACCTTCCGCACCGCGGGCATCATAGATGCTGTCGCCGATCATCAGCGCATCTGTGCGTTTTGCGCCGAAGTGTTGCAGGCATTGCAGAATCATGTCGGATTTTCTTCGATCCCCCATGATATTGTTGCCTTGGACCATATCGATGAAACGATCCAGTCCGAAAATGCGGCAGACCTCTTCGGCGGCATCCTGTTTCTTGTTGGTGGCTACGGCATGGCGTACGCCCATGGCCGCGCTGCGCTCCAGAGCGTTAAGCAGACCGTCGTATACGCGCGCCTGCCGTATTCCCTGCGCGGCGTAATGCTCTCGGTAGATTTCTGTTGCGCGTTGAGCTTCGGCTTCCGGCAGGCCGCACAGACGGTGAAAGGAGTGCTGAAGAGGAGGGCCGATGAATTCGCGTATGCGTGTTTCCGGTACGGGCGGCAGACCAAGTTCCTGTACGGTGAGGCGTACGCTGCCGAGTATGCCCTCGGAACTGTCGATCAGCGTGCCGTCCATGTCCCAGATGAGGACGGTTCGGAGAAGGTGAGCGTTTTTCATCTTGTCTCAGATAGGGTACGGTTGCCCCGGTTTCATGTCAGGAACAGACGGAACTATGTCTCTTGGAGCGCGCAATTGACCCTGCGTAAGATTCGGGGCGTTACCTGTCATCTTATCCGTCCCCGGAATTTTCTGCAGGTGACGGATCTTGCGGTCGGAGCGCAGGCCGTCAATTCCTGTTTCCATCAAAGGAAAAACAAACATAAATACAATTTTTACATATAGTTATCAATAGTATTCAACGGTGTGGAAAATTTTGTCATTCTCTTTCCCGCATGTCCTGGGGGGGCGGCGTTTCCTCTGTCTGTCCGGAGAGCGGAAGATCCGGCGTCTTGAACTGCATGTCATAGAGTCGGCGATAAATACCGTCGGGCAGAGCCATAAGTTCATCATGCGTGCCCAGTTCGGCGAGGTGGCCTTCGCTGATCACGGCGATGCGATCGGCATTACGCACGGTAGACAATCTGTGAGCAATGACAAAGACGGTTTTATCCCGCATCAGATTGTCGATGGCCTGCTGCACGACGCGTTCCGATTTGTTGTCCAGAGCGGAGGTGGCTTCGTCCAGAACGACGATGGGGGCATTTTTCAAAAAGGCGCGAGCAATGGCCACACGCTGTTTCTGCCCGCCGGAGAGGAGAATGCCGCGTTCTCCGATTTCGGTATTGATGCCGTCGGGCAGGCTGGAGATGAAGTCGGTGAGGTAAGCGCAGTCCAGCGCGCGGTTTATTTCCTCATCTGTGGCACCGGGATGACCAAGCAGAATGTTTTCTCTGATGGTACCGGCAAAGAGGAAATTATCCTGAAAGACTACGGCGATATTTGCCCTCAGGGATTGCAGCGTATAGTCCCGGATATCCTTGCCGTCGATCTTTATCGCGCCCTGCGTCACGTCGTAAAAGCGCGGCAGCAGACTGACCAGTGTGCTTTTGCCTCCGCCGGAATTTCCCACCAGAGCCAGAGTCTCTCCGACTTTTACGTCGAGATTGATATTCTGCAGTACGGGGCGGTCGTGAATATAAGCAAAGCCGACGTTCTCAAACGTAATTCCTGTCCTGATGCCCTGAAGCGGAACTGCATCGGGCTTGTCGGCCAGGGGAATCTTCTGCTCAAACAGTTCAAAAATACGCTCAATGGCCATGAATGAATTCTGTACGGCCACGACATTGTTGCTGATATTTTTGAGCGGTGTGTAGAGCATGAGCAGAGCCGTGATGAAGGAGACAAAATTGCCCGATGATATGGTGCCGCTGACGATGAGCCAGCTCCCCCAGGCAACGGCCAGACCCAACCCGATGGAAATGACGATGTGCATGAACGGCGACATCCATGCCGTTCTTCTGGTCATGGTCACTGTGAGACTGAACACGCCTTCCAGAATCTCGAAGAAACGATTTTTCTGATATTCCTGAAGGTTATATGCCGTAATGGTTTTATTGCCCGCAAATGTTTCGTTATAGGTTGTGTTAAGGGCAAAAATGGACGCGTTGTTTTTTGCAATAATGGATTTGATGAGCTTTCTGACTCTGGTCAGCGGTGCAATGGCAATGAACAGAATGATGATCGCCATGATGGAAAGCTGCCAGGAGTTGTAGAAAAGCACGCCGACAAGGGCAATGGAGGAGAATATACGGGTGATGAAGTTTTTCAGGTTCTGGAGCAGGCCTGCGCAGGCAAGATCCGCGTCGCTGTTGAAGCGGAAAAGAACCTCTCCTGATGTTGTGCGATCGAAAAAGGAGGGATCAAAGGCAACAAGCTTGCTGTACAGCTTCTTTTTCAGCGACATGGTCAACTTGCCGCCCACCCAGGTGTTCAGATATGCGGAAAAATAGTTCAACAGCCCCTGTACTGTGGTGAAGGAGACGATAAGAATGGGGATATACCAGGGCGAGGACATATCCTTGCCCACAACGACCATATCCGTATAGGGCTTCAGAAAAAGTGCAATGGCTGCATCCAGCGAGCCTATGGGAATGCAGACCAGGACGGACAGCAGCGCCGGCAGCCAGATGGGGCGGACAAAGGGCCACATTCGTCTGTAATTGGCCACAAACTGATTGGTGAGAATAGATTTCTTTATATCTGGTTTGGTCATGGTTC